>Ga0315543_1001646_pt1 | contig 23467 bp, 16 predicted proteins | sample SalMarSW160210MG_2_FD_203098 | JGI IMG/M metagenome (GOLD analysis project Ga0315543, IMG submission 203098) | Salt marsh sediment microbial communities from the Plum Island Ecosystem LTER, Massachusetts, United States - Salt Marsh Sediment SW1601-210 ... | reverse complement strand
GAGCAAGATGCCCAGACAAGGAATCTTTATTGACCACCCTTATGAAAGGATGACAAAGGAGCAAATCAAGCAAATTCACCATGCCTCGATGCAGATTCTGAATGACCCCGGCATGATATCTTTTAATTGCGAGGCGGCGGAGATATTCAGCGTCAACGGCGCAGAAGTTACGCCAATAACATCTGCCGATAACCCCTGCTGGTTGGTAAGAATACCAGAGAAACTCGTTCTACAAGCCATCAGTAGCGCACCTAAAATAGTCAAGTTAGGTGCCAGGAACAGGGATAACAGCCTTTTCCTGAATGGTGAAGAACCAAGGGTATTCTTCGTTTCTGGCTCGGAAACCAATATCTGGCTGGATGTTGATTTCCCAACCTATGTTAAGAAATCTGACCCTGATACTGAGATTCTGGTGCCCGAATTTCACAAGCGGCGTGGCACTGTTTTAGACCTTTGTCAAGCGGCTCACCTGTGTGAGCATCTGGAAAGTCTGGATGCCTTCATTCGTTCCGTGAATATCCAGGATAAAGACATCACAGAAGATAATAAAGATGTTAATAAATTCTTTGCCTCCTTAAATAACACTACCAAGCATGTGATGGCAGGGCTAACCAGTTTGGAGCAGCTGGATAATGTGGTAAATATGGCAAAGTTAATAGTCGGAGGAGAAAAAGAACTTAAGGAAAACCCCATCATTTCCTTTATCACCTGTTTGGTGAAAAGCCCTCTGCAATTTGTGGATGATACCAGTCAGACCTTGATGGAAATCTGCAGGAGGGGACTGCCAGTAGTAGTTTCGTCCGCACCTCAGGCTGGAAGCACTGCCCCTATGACGGAAGACGGCATTATGGCTCAAATAAATGCTGAAGTTCTGGCAGGAATAACCTTGAGCCAGCTGGTAAACGGGGGAACACCAGTGCTTTACGGAAGCGTACCGGTCAGAGCCCGGCTTGATACCCTCAATGATTCCTATGGTGCTCCTGAAACCAGCCAATATAACATTGACTGCGTTCAAATGGCACGGTTCTACAAGTTGCCTTGCTACGCTACCGCGGGAGTGTGCGATACGAAGATACCGGGACAACAAACATCGATAGAGAGACTGTTCTCAGACATATTAGTCACTTTGAGTGGGCCACAATACCTGCATTGTGCCTACGGTCTCCTTGATTGCAATTCTACTTTCTGTTTACTCCAGGCTGTTTTGGACGACGCTCACTTTCAGATGATCAAGTTCTTCCTGCGACCGCCGCGGATCAGCGAAGACGAGATTGCTGAGACCTTGAAACAAATAAGAGCGGTGGTGGCGACACCACAGAAACTATACATCAGGTATATTCGCCCCCTGATGCGTAGTGGGAAACTCTCAATGCCTTATCCCTTTGAAGGGGATGGGGAGACGGATAATGTATTCGCGTTGGCCTACGAGAGAATGAAGCAACTCCTTGCACAACCTGTGGAGCACATAGACCCAGCTACCACCAGGAAGATATTTGAAGAGGTACCTGGCATACTGTCCAGACTGAACGTATATGAAGAAAGGAGGAACCGATGACCCAAGATACCATTGACATACTTAAAGAGAACGTTATCCAGGGAAGAAGGACTAAGGATGATGAAGGAGTGGATGAGAGCTTGACCGGGACGCCAGGAGTGATTGAGCTAACACAATCAGCACTCGAGGAAAACATTTCCCCGCAGGTGCTGATTACAGAGGGTTTGACCGCAGGAATGAAGGTGGTAGGCGACAAGTTTGCCACAAAGGAATATTTTATCCCGGATATGTTGGCCTCCGCCGAAGCGGTGGGGGCAGCTATGGATATTCTAAAGCCAATTCTTGAAGCTTCTGACATTGAAACAAAAGGGCAATTCGTTATAGCCACAGCAAAAGGGGATATCCATGACATCGGAAAGAACATTGTTGCTATCTTGCTCAAGGGGGCAGGTTATGAGGTAAAGGACCTGGGCATAGATGTTTCTCCGGAGAAGATTGTCGAGGTCGTCAGAGAATATAAGCCTGATTTCCTCGGCCTTTCTGCTTTACTGACTACCACGATGGTAGCTATGGGAAAGACAATTGAAGCACTGAAAGAAAATGGGCTTAGGGATAAAGTCAAGGTTCTAATTGGAGGAGCGGCGGTCTCTGAGGAGTATGCTCAGGAGATAGAAGCGGATGCCTACTGCGTGGACGGTTTTCATGCCATTAAGGTGCTTGAGAATTTTGGAAAAGTGAAGGCATAGTTCAGATATGACGATCTTGCAGAAAGGAGGGTAGTATTTATGTGCGGTATAGCCGGATGTTTTGGAACAAAAGATACAAAGACTATCAATCGCATGTTGGATGCGTTGCCCCATCGAGGGCCAAATGACCGTGGAATTTACACTTTCAACGGCACCGTTTTCGGTCACACCAGACTGTCTATTGTTGATGTGGCCAAAGGTCATCAGCCAATTTTGGCCAACAGCGGTAGAACCGGGATTATCTGCAATGGCGAAATCTATAACTTTCGGGATCTGCGGCAGGAACTCATCTCCAAGTACCAGTTCCAGACCCAATCCGATACCGAGGTCATTCTTCATCTCTATCAGGAAAAGGGACCTGAATGCGTGAAGGAATTGGATGGTATGTTTGCCTTTGCCATCTTTGATGGTGATGACTTTATGTTGGCTCGTGACCCTATTGGCATCAAACCACTCTATTACGGCTATGTAGGAGACAAACTTTACTTTACCTCTGAACTGGGGGCCATGACCCTGGCCCGTGTGGACGAGGTTCACGAATTCCCAGCCGGGTACTATTACACTCCCAAAGAAGGATTTGTACAATACTATGAGATACCGGAGATTCAAGACGATCTGCTGACAGATGTAGAAGAGACCAGCAAGCTCATTCGAGAAACCTTCATTCAGGCAGTTAAGAAAAGGTTATTGGCAGACAAGGAAATCCATGTGGGCTCCTTCTGCAGCGGTGGAGTGGACAGTAGTCTGGTAGCTGCCATCGCCGCTGAGGAAATCCCCCATCTCCACACCTTTGTAGTGGGTATGCGAGATGAATTTGGGGACGAAAGTGATGACCTCAAGGCATCTCGCGTTGCCGCAGCGCACATCGGGTCGACGCATCACGAATTGGTCTTTACCGAGGAGGAGTATTATGAAGCGCTGCCAATCGTTATCAAGAAGCTGGAAAGCTACGATCCTTCACTGGTACGTTGTGCCGTCCCTTGCTACTTCACCTGCAAGTGTGCCGCAGACTATGTGACGGTAGTACTTACCGGAGAAGGAGCGGATGAGCTCTTCACCGGCTATCACTATATGAAGCACTATCCTGTGGATATGCTCAATAAGGAAGCCAGACGTTGCATTGGCAATCTCCACAACATCAACCTGCAGCGCGCCGACCGGATGGGGATGTACTTCAGTCTGGAGTTGAGAGTGCCTTTCCTGGACGTGTCTATGGTTGACCTTTCCATGAAGATTCCTCCCGAGCTCAAGATTCGTGAGTCTGAGAAGGTAGGGGATAGGATTGAGAAATGGATACTCCGCCAAGCCTTTGAAAACACGAATTACCTTCCGGACGAGATACTGTGGCGTTACAAGGTTCAGTATACTCAAGGAGCAGGCTGCGAGGACCTTGGAGAAAAAGTGGCGGAGAGGGAGATGAGTGAGGACGAGTATCAACGTATCAAGGCAGAGAATCCCCAGGCGGTGCTCAATAGTCGCGAGGCAGCCTACTACTTCAAGATCTTTCGTCAGTTTCACCCCCAAGACTCGGTACTCGGCTCTATTGGAATCTGGACCGGGTTTGATTTCGCCGAGGAGAGAGAGCGAGTCCGGGGCACCATGGACGGTGACCTGAAGCATACACGCTAGAGAGGGAAAACAAGCGAGATCGCATAAGACAGGCTTGCTCATTCCAATGAAATGGACTATCTTGGGCTCCGGGGGGTGTATGACTATTCCCAAACCCCTTTGCCGGTGCCGGGTCTGCCAGGAAGCAAGGAAGAGGGGTATTCCTTACAGCAGAGCAGGTCCCTGTGCTTTCCTTCATGATATTAACCTCCTGATTGACACACCAGCGGAAATTGTCAGCCTTTTGAATCGTCCCCCTATCCGCCGTGTCGATTACCTGATGTTCACTCACTTGGACCCTGACCACGTGGAAGGATTCCGGGTAGTCGAGCAAATTGCGCTGGATTTTCGTACCTGGCGTGCCTATCCAGAAAAACAGATTTGTTTGTTGCTCCCCGACCAGCTAGGCGAAGGAATAAGGAATATTCGTTCTCAGTATGGCTCCCTGATCGATTTCTACCAGGAAAGCGGTTTTATCAGGCTCATGCTTTTTCAGGGCAGTGTCCAGATAAGAGACGTTCGCATCACTGCCATCGCAGTTGATCGGGGTTCCCAGTTAGCCTTCGTTTACATCTTTGAAAAGTCAGGACGCAAGGTGGTTTATGCTCCCTGCGATATCAAGCCCTTCCCGGAGCATCGGAATGAAGTTCAGCAGGCCGATTTGTTGGTCATCCAGCCGGGGATATTTGAGAAAGGGCTGAAGCATGGCTTCAGATACCCAGCCGACCATATCTCCAGGACCACACTCTATACCTTTGAGCAAACCCTGGATCTGGCGGCACGTCTCCGCGCTAAGAGGACCATTTTTGTTCACCTGGAGGAATACTGGAACCGGAGCTATGACGATTACCGCGCCCTGGAGACTAACGACCAGAGGCTCCGCTTTGCCTATGATGGCATGCAGCTAAGTGTGTGATACATGTTCGGCGTCAGCAACAATGAGACGCTTCATCGGACAGGGCTCGTGGATACTCTTGAACCTTGCTCTTACTCCCTGAAGGTCTTGCGCTCCGAAAAGAGAGTGTGCCTCGCAATGACTCCCCCCTTCTGTCATTGCGAGGCACTTCGTGCCGAAGCAATCTCAGCAGAAATCTCCTCTCCCTTGATGGGAGAGGAATAAGGTGAGGGTGAATTTCCCCCTCCCTCTAACTCCCTCCCGCCAGGGGAGGGAAAATCCGGGGGATTGCGAAGGCGTGGCAATCTCAAACCGGGAAAAGGAGTGGTTCTTCACTGGGAACCAAGAAATGTAGCTAAATACAACTAAAGTTAACTAAATGGAAGTTGATGTTTTTGACACGGCGATGTACAATAAACTAAGGTACCAGGACGAACGTCCTAGATGATATTGTCAAAAACTATAATACTGAAGTGGTGCAGGGATGGTTAAAGCGTGGAAGCCGCTTTCTGTTTTTGCTGTTCTGGCATTGATATCTCTTGTTGCTCCTGTGGCAGTCCTGGTTGAGCCAGAGAAAAATATCGTTGAGGCTTCTGGCGTGGTATGGGAGGTGGTAGGTAAGGAGGGCTAAGAAAATAAGAAAAGGAAAAATCTTGGGCAAAATCTTTGGGATTGCACTGGTATTTGCAATAATTGCCTCGCTGGTTGGAGGGCTAACCGGGCTTCCTTTAAGTAACCTTCGTTCTCCAAGTCAAGTTTTAGCGGACGAGGTAGTTACCTTCCCTGACCCAAATCTTGAAACAGCCATTCGTGAAGCAATAGGAAAGCCTAGTGGAGACATTTACCAATCCGACCTTGATAATCTGACCTCGCTCGATGCTAATATCAGAAACATCATTGACCTCACCGGACTGGAGCACTGCACCAGCCTGACAGGGCTGTACCTTTGGGATAACCAGATAAGCGACATCTCACCAGTTTCAAACCTCACCAGCCTGACAGAACTGTACCTTGACCATAACCAGATAAGCGACATCTCACCAGTTTCAAACCTCACCAGCCTGACAGAACTGTGGTTTGATGATAACCAGATAAGCGACATATCACCAGTTTCAAACCTCACCAGCCTGACATGGCTGGACTTTTGCTCTAACCACATAAGCGACATATCACCAGTTTCAAACCTCACCAGCCTGACAGAGCTGTCCCTTGGGAATAACCAGATAAGCGACATATCGCCAGTTTCAAACCTCACCAGCCTGACATACCTGTACCTTGTCTCTAACCAGATAAGCGACATATCACCAATTTCTAACCTCACCAGCCTGACAGGGCTGGACTTTTACTCTAACCAGATAAGCGACATATCACCAGTTTCTAACCTCACTAGCCTGACAGGGCTCTATCTTGCTGGTAACCAGATAAGCGACATATCACCAGTTTCAAACCTCACCAGCCTGACATACCTGTACCTTCACTATAACCAGATAAGCGACATATCATCAATTTCTAACCTCACTAGCCTGACAGGGCTGTGCCTTAGGGGTAACCAGATAAGCGACATCTCACCAGTTTCAAACCTCACCAGCCTGACAGAACTGTGGCTTGATGATAACCAGATAAGCGACATCTCACCAGTTTCAAACCTCACCAGCCTGACATATCTGTACCTTGACGATAACCAGATAAGCGACATCTCTCCTCTTTCCAACCTGACGAATTTGGGGTATGAATGGGTTGATGTTGACTTGGATCTTTCAGGTAATCAGATAACTGATATAAAGCCTCTTGTTGACAACACAGGGCTTTCTGACGGAGATACTGTAGATTTGAGGAGTAATCCATTGAGCGCCACTTCGCTCAATACCTATATCCCTCAGCTTGAGGCAAGAGGGGTAATTGTTTATTATGATGCTCCGCTAGACACCACCCCACCAGCTAATGTAACCGACCTGGCTATCAGCGAAACCACAGCCAGTTCAATTAACCTGACCTGGCATGCGCCTGGCGACGATGGAAGCACCGGCACTGCTTCAGAGTATGACATTAGATACTCAACCTCGGTGATAAACGAAACCAACTGGAATTCAGCTACAAATTGCGCTGGTGAGCCAGCGCCTCAATCAGCAGGAAGCTCTGAGAGCTTCACAGTTACAGGGCTTTCACCTAACACTACTTATTACCTTGCCCTGAAGACCGCTGATGAAGTGCCAAACTGGTCAGGACTTTCCAATGTGGTCAATGGAACAACCACTGCCTTTGTTGTCGTTACCTTCCCTGACCCGAATCTCGAAGCGGCCATCCGTGACGCGATAGGAAAGCCTACCGGAGACATTTACCAATCCGACCTTGACGGACTGACCTCCCTCGATGCCAGTTCAAGAAGCATCGTCAGTCTCACCGGGCTGGAGCATTGCACCAGCCTGACATGGCTGCGGCTTGGCTTTAACCAGATAAGCGACATCTCACCGGTTTCAAACCTCACCAGCCTGACATACCTGAACCTTTGGGATAACCAGATAAGCGACATCTCACCAGTTTCTAACCTCACCAGCCTGACACAACTGTGGCTTATGGATAACCAGATAAGCGACATATCACCAGTTTCAAACCTCACCAGCCTGACAAAACTGTACCTTTGGAGTAACCAGATAAGCGACATCTCACCAGTTTCAAACCTCACCAGCCTGACATACCTGGACCTTTACTATAACCAGATAAGCGACATATCGCCAGTTTCTAACCTCACCAGCCTGACAGACCTGGCGCTTGATAAGAACCAGATAAGCGACATCTCACCAGTTTCAAACCTCACCAGCCTGACATACCTGGGCCTTGGGTGGAACCAGATAAGCGATATATCACCAGTTTCAAACCTCACCAGCCTGACAGACCTGGCGCTTCGGGAGAACCAGATAAGCGACATATCGCTAGTTTCAAACCTCACCAGCCTGACATACCTGTACCTTGGGTGGAACCAGATAAGCGACATCTCACCAGTTTCAAACCTCACCAGCCTGAGAGAGCTGGCCTTGGTGGTAACCAGATAAGCGACATATCACCAGTTTCAAACCTCACCAGCCTGACAAGGCTGGAGCTTTCCTGGAACCAGATAAGCGACATCTCACCAGTTTCAAACCTCACCAGCCTGACATACCTGGCCCTTGGTGGTAACCAGATAAGCGACATCTCACCAGTTTCAAACCTCACCAGCCTGACATGGCTGTGGCTTGACTATAACCAGATAAGCGACATCTCGCCAGTTTCAAACCTCACCAGCCTGACATACCTGGACCTTGGTGGTAACCAGATAAGCGACATCTCACCAGTTTCAAACCTCACCAGCCTGATATACCTGCGCCTTGAGGTTAACCAGATAAGCGACATCTCGCCAGTTTCAAACCTCACCAGCCTGACAGTGCTGTGGCTTAGGGGTAACCAGATAAGCGACATAAAGCCACTTGTGGACAACAGTGGGCTTGGAGGGGGGGACGAAGTGGACCTAAGAAGCAATCCCTTGAGTACCACTTCGCTCAATACCTATATTCCTCAGCTTGAGGCAAGAGGGGTAATTGTTTCTTATGATGCTCCGCTAGACACCACCCCACCAGCTAATGTAACCGACCTGGCTATCAGCGAAACCACAGCCAGTTCAATTAACCTGACCTGGCATGCGCCTGGCGACGATGGAAGCACCGGCACTGCTTCAGAGTATGACATTAGATACTCAACCTCGGTGATAAACGAAACCAACTGGAATTCAGCTACAAATTGCGCTGGTGAGCCAGCGCCTCAATCAGCAGGAAGCTCTGAGAGCTTCACAGTTACAGGGCTTTCACCTAACACTACTTATTACCTTGCCCTGAAGACCGCTGATGAAGTGCCAAACTGGTCAGGACTTTCCAATGTGGTCAATGGAACAACCACTGCCTTTGTTGTCGTTACCTTCCCTGACCCGAATCTCGAAGCGGCCATCCGTGACGCGATAGGAAAACCCACAGGAGACATTTACCAATCCGACCTTGATGGACTGACCTCCCTCAGTGCCAGTTCAAGAAGCATCGTCAGTCTCACCGGACTGGAGCACTGCACCAGCCTGACATACCTGGACCTTCAGTGGAACCAGATAAGCGACATATCGCCACTGTCAAGCCTCACCAGCCTGACAGAACTGTATCTTGGGGATAACCAGATAAGCGACATATCGCCAGTTTCAAACCTCACCAGCCTGACAGGGCTGGACCTTTGGTATAACCAGATAAGCGACATCTCACCAGTTTCTAACCTCACCAGCCTGACACGGCTGTGGCTTGTCTCTAACCAGATAAGCGACATATCGCCAGTTTCAAACCTCACCAGCCTGACATCCCTGGCTCTTGGGGATAACCAGATAAGCGACATCTCACCAGTTTCAAACCTCACCAGCCTGACATACCTGTACCTTTGGAATAACCAGATAAGCGACATATCGCCAGTTTCTAACCTCACCAGCCTGATAGGGCTGGCTCTTGGGGATAACCAGATAAGCGATATATCGCCACTTGTGGACAACAGTGGGCTTGGAGGGGGGGACGAAGTGGACCTAAGAAGCAATCCCTTGAGTGCCACTTCGCTCAATACCTATATTCCTCAGCTTGAGGCAAGAGGGGTAATTGTTTATTATGACAAGCCCTTCATCAAGACTGCTGATATCCTTCTTGTTAGCGACCAATACAGTTGGCTTATTCCGTATTATAGCGATGCTCTGGATAACCTGGGCTATGCCTATGATGTCTGGGACAGTGAGCTGCGGGGAAACATAGATGGTGGGACGTTGAACCAATATGTGGATGGCGTTGTTATCTGGACTACCCCTTATTGGGGTTATATAGGCTACAGTGAGACCCAGGATAACCTAACCTCTTACCTTGACAATGGAGGGAAACTGTTCATAAGTGGACAGGATATTGGTTATTATATTGGTAGCTCTGACTTTTACCGAGACTATCTCCATGCTCAGTATGTTCAAGATAACATCGACCTTTATGGCCTATTTGGTGTAACAGGTGACCCCATAACCGACGGGCTTTATGTGTCTATATCTGGTGGTGATGGGGCTAACAATCAAGCCTGGCCGAGTGAGATCGACCCAATATCGCCGGCAGTGAGTATTTTCACCTATGACCCGGCAGCTACCACGGCTCTGGTCGAGCCCAGTGTTCCCCAAGAGGAGGCCCGACCTGAGAGTGGTGAGAGATTGCCACAGCGGGAGCCGATGGCGGGACCCGGGGAAACAATGATACCGAGAGGCTCTTCAGTGGAGAGAAGTATTGGTACCAAGTCCGTCGAGTCCAGCGGCAGTGGGGCGTTACGTGTAGATACTGGCACGTATAAGGTGGTCTACTTTGCCTTTGGTTTTGAGGCCATAAATTCTGTCAACGACCGGGCGGATACAATGGAGAGGGTGATGGACTGGTTGGCGCCCGACTTGGTGCCCCCTGTCCTGGTCTCCCCGGCGGATGGCTCACTCAGCAAGCCCGGGAACATTACTTTCACCTGGAAGGAGAAAACTGGCGCTACCGGGTATCATATTCAGATAGACCAGGTTGATACCTTCGACTCGGCTGTCCTGATAGAGGCTGACCCCACCGAACCCCAGTACACCGCTAACCTCAGTACTGGCTCCTACTACTGGCGAGTCAAGGCACATCTCGATGTGGAGGATAGTCCCTACTCCCCCACTTGGCATTTCAGCGTTGCTGAGCCCGTAGTCCAAGTAACTTGGGTATATAACTGCACTTATGAAAATCCAGAGGGGACCCCGAAATATGGGAGTTCTGAATTAAATGTCACTGTGGTAGCTGAAGTGCCGGCTGGCGAGGAAGAAGGTGTTAACGAAGATAGTTACAAGCTCAGTGGTGTCTTTGATCCTCCGGCGACCCGCGATAGCGCCGATATACCGCTAACGTTACACGTCGGCACCGTTGATATATGGATCAGCAAAGACCATATGGAATGCCTGAAAATGAGTTCAGCAATCGCAGAGCTTCCCGGGTTGCCGATGACCATCACCTGGAATTATACCGGGGACTATGGCTGGCCCTATGATATCGGGAAGACCTGGAACTTCACAAAGCACACTGTAGTCGGTATGATTGATGAAATTGTTGATAGGGAGGCTAAGGTACTTGGTGTAGAAACTGTTACCGTGCCCGCAGGAACATTCAGTTGCTATCATATAGTGGAATATGACCCCGCGAGTCCTGATAACTACACTTATGAGCACTGGTTCAACGCAACTGTGAAAGCGGATGTAAAGATAATAGATCGCGACACCTGGGCTGGTGCGGAAACCAGGGTGCTTACATCCTTTACGGTGCAGTACAACTTAACCATCAACAGCACTGATGGTGGTAATGTGACCACACCTGGAGAAGGAACATTCACCTACAATGCTAGTGAAGTGGTGTCCCTGCTAGCTACTGCAGATAGCGGTTATCAATTTGTGAACTGGACTGGAGATACTGAGACAATAGCCGATGAGAACTCAGCGACGACAAACATAACCATGAATGGGAGCTACTCCATCATGGCGAACTTTGCCCCAGTCGGGGCAACCCTGCCGGTCCACAACATTGATACCGGGGAAAATTTCTCCACTATTCAAGGAGCAATAGATGCTGCTAATACTACAAATGGGCATACGATTACCGTTGATGCCGGGACCTACAATGAAAATGTGAACGTTTACAAACGACTAACCATTCGCTCAACCTCCGGGAACCCTGCCGATACGATTGTGAGCGCAGCAAATCCAAGCGACCACGTGTTTAATGTAACCGTGGATTGGGTGAACATCACCGGGTTCACCGTGGAAAATGCCACTGGCTACTACAATGCTGGGATTTATCTCGACGCAGCGAATTACTGCAACATTTCCAGCAACAATGTGGCGAGCAACAACTACGGCATCCGCCTGTATTCTTCGAGCAACAACACGCTCACCAACAACACCGCAAGCTCGAACTACTACGGCATCTCCCTGGATCATTCGAGCAACAGCAACACGCTCACCAACAACACCGCAAACTTGAACTACCACGGCATCCGCCTGTCTTCTTCGAGCAACAACACGCTCACCAACAACACCGCAAACTCGAACAACTATGGCATCTTCCTGTCTTCTTCGAGCAACAACAACACGCTTACCAACAACACCGCAAACTCGAACTACTATGGCATCTACCTGATTTATTTGAGCAACAACACGCTCACCAACAACACCGCAAGCTCGAACAACTACCACGGCATCTACCTGATTTCTTCGAGCAACAACACGCTCACCAACAACACCGCTTCATACAGCTTCTACGGCTTCTGCCTGTATTCTTCGAGCGGCAACACGCTCAGCAACAATACCGCAAGCTCGAACGGGGAAGGCATCTTCCTGTGGTCTTCGAGCAACAGCAACACGCTCACCAATAACAATGCTAACTCAAACACCTACTACGGCATCCGCCTGTATCATTCGAGCAACAGCAACACGCTCACCAACAACACCGCAAACTCGAACAGCTGTGGCATCCTCCTGTCTTCTTCGAGCAACAGCAACACGCTCACCAACAACACCGTGTCGAACAACAACAACGACGGCATCTACCTGTCTTCTTCGAACAACAACACGCTCACCGACAACACCGCAAACTTGAACTACCACGGCATCCGCCTGCAATCTGCGAGCAACAACACCATCTACAACAACTACTTCAACAACACAAACAACGCCTACGATGATGGGAACAACACCTGGAACACCACGAATACTACCGGTCCGAACATCGTCGGCGGTCCTTACATTGGCGGGAATTACTGGTCGGATTATACCGGCAGTGATACCAACGGAGATGGCTTTGGAGACACCCCTTACAATATTACCGGGGGTTCGAACAAAGATTATCTGCCACTGGTTTCGCCTCCTGCCCCAACCGTCGACGTTATGAGAAATCTGCCTGACATGACATATCCTGGCGGCACATTTGATGTCTTCATTAGCTTCACTGCACCGGCGGATGGCTTCAACTCTATTGGTCTCACCGACCTTGCCCCTGATGGTTGGGAGGTTGCCGTTGATACAGTGTGGTGTACCCCGAATGCCGACGCAGCCAAAGCTACGGACAATAAAACGGAGATTATGTGGTTTGGGCCCTATGAGAGCGGTACCACATTTAGTGCGGTATATAAGGTGACCGTCCCTGATGATGCCGAGCCAGGAATCAGTGAGTTCCCGCTGGATGACTGTTCCAAGGCCTGGCTGGGATACTACACCGGCCCACTGGGACCATATACGTCGTGCGTAATAGGAGAGCATCAGGTGACGGTAACAGTTACTTTCGACGTTATGAGAAATCTGCCTGACGTAGCGGAAATGCCAAACGAGACATATCCTGGTGACACATTCGATGTCTTCGTTAACTTCACAGCACCGGTGGATGGGTTTAACTCTATCGGTCTCACCGACCTTGCCCCCGATGGATGGATTGTGGAGGTTAATGAGACCTGGTGTACCCCGGCAGCCTACGCAGTTCAAGCCTGGGGTAATGAGGCAGAGATTCTGTGGTCTGGGCCTTTCGCCAAGGGCACTAACTTTACCGCCAGGTACAAGGTTACTGTCCCCGCGACTGCGACACCAGGAATCAATACCTGGCCCAACTGCGACAGTTCCAAGGCCTGGCTTGAGTACTACTTTAGCGAGGACGGACCGTATACGTCATGCGTATGGGGAGATTATGAGGTGGTGGTGACAGTCCCCGGCGATATATGGGGAGAGACGCGTGATGTCAATGCTAACGAGTTACCCGATGTTGAGGTTATGCTGTATCTTACGGATGCTGGCTGGTTAAGAAGTGATATAAGCACCCCGGATTACGTCAATACGGCCAATATAACTGGGCAGTACTGGCTACATGCTAACAGGACGAGATTCCACGATATAAATATGACCGATATGGTTACCTTACCACCCTTATACATAGACCTGACAACGCCAGAGAAGTTAGCCGTGGGCTACGAGTTTAACTTCGAGGGTAACTACGGGCTTGTGCCAAGGGCATGCGAGTTATCGTATGTTCTCAAGAGCGTCAACCTGTGGAAAGTGGGATATCCAGGCCATCCGGAGTGGGGCATTGATGAGTGGAAGGTCGGAGACGTCATTAGCACCTGGCTATATCCAAGCTAAACTTCAGCAGGTAGGAATATAGCGAAGTTCTCCTACTTCATTTTCGCATTCTTCGTCGGCGCTATAATTAACAAAATGAGACCGTCTGTATTGTTGTTTACTATAGTGCCATTGATGGCTGTTGCCGTCATGCCTCGGCATATCGCTCTGACGCAGGAAGGCAATCCAGAGTCGCCTTGATCGCTCGAGTCCTCCATCCTTGAAGAGAGAGGCGAAAAGCTATCTTCTATTATGGCTGTTTTTTCGGTCAAATTTTAAATCGCCACCTTGCGATAATCCTCAAACCGGGGCTTTCTCTTCTCCTGGAATGCCTTCACCCCTTCTGCTGCTTCTTCAGTATTATAGTACAGACCTAAACCGGCAATTCCGAGGTAAGTAACCCCCGTTACTCCATCCGTTTCGGCATTGAAGGCATACTTCAGGAATTTTAGAGAGGTTGAGCTCTTTGCCAATAACTCCTCACACCACTTATCCACTTCCTCGTCCAGCTTATCTGGAGGCACTACCGCATTAACTAATCCCATCTGTAAGGCTTCTTGAGCAGAATATACCCTAGTGAGGAACCATATCTCTTTGGCTTTCTTTGTGCCGACATTTCGCATTAACTCCCCGGTGCCAAATCCCGGGTCAAAACTTCCCACCCGCGGCCCAGCTTGCCCGAAGCGAGCGGATTCAGAAGCTATGCCAAAGTCACAAGCAACCTGCCAGACATGCCCACCTCCAATGGCATAGCCATTCACCCGAGCAATTACGGGTTTCGGGATAAAACGAATCAACCAGGTAACCTGCTGCCAACCAACCTCCAGGGGCAAAGCGGCTATGGTGTTTTCATAACCCTTGATTGTGCGTACGCTTTGATCGCCACCAGTGCAGAATGCCCTGTCTCCTGCCCCTGTGAATACTACCACACGAACCTCGTCATCACTCCATGCCTGCATGAAAGCCTGAGTCAGCTCATAAACAGCCACATTATTGCAGGCATTCATTACCTTCGGCCGATTTATCGTTATCCTCGCTACGCCATCCTTCTTCTCATAGAGAATTTCCCTGTATTCCATAATTTCACCTCCCGTTTATACTTGCAGAAAGCCCTTTATGCCATAGTGAGCCCACCACTAACACTCATGGTTTGGCCCGTAATATAACCTGCCTCATCTGATGCGATGAAGGCAACGGCGGCCGCTATATCCTCAGGTTTTGCAAGCCGCCGCATAGGGATTGCTTTCTTCAAAGCGTCAATCAGGTTCGGGTTCTCCTCAGCCATAGAGGCAAGAAGAGGGGTTTCTGCCGGTCCCGGACAGACGCAATTTACCAGGATGTTATACCTTACAAGCTCTCGGGCAAGTGTTTTCGTAAACGCGATCATGCCCCCCTTGCAGGCTGAGTAGACAGATTCACCCGTCGAGCCAACCCTGCCAGCATCCGAGCCTATGTTCACTATCCTGCCGTAGTTACGCTCCTTCATCCCATCGAGAACCGCCCTGGTAACAGTTATGGGCCCCCTTAGATTTATAGCTATTATTCTATCCCAGAGTTCCTCAGGTAGATCCATAAACAACATTAGTTTATCCCAGCCTGCATTGTTCACCAGAACATCAATCCTTCCCCAGCTTTGTTCAACTTCTTTGACGGCCTGTTTCACAGAGCTGCTATCTGTGATGTCCATTTCTACGGCCATAGCTTTCCCGCTCGTTAATCCTATGTCAGATGCGACAGCCTTTGCCTTATCTACCTGAATATCAAGGATGCCAACGGCAGCCTGCTCCTGAGCAAGGCGCCTGGCTATGGCCTCTCCCACACCTTGAGCGGCACCCGTTACTATTGCTACTTTGTCCTTAAATCGCTCCATTTCTGGCACCTCATTTATTTTTCTCTTTTCCAGGAAAGCTTTTGCGTTTACCTGGAGTCCCGTAAATCTACCGGTCTTGCCTTTGTTGGCTCACTCTAAAAGCACACATTAAGTCATCTAACCATCACCTCCTTTTTTGTCATTGCGAGCGGAGCGTGGCAATCTCGTCATTACAGCCTGATGGAAAAGTTCACATATTTCCCTTGCTCACGTTCTGAATAATCCTGTTTTCGTCAGGTATAAGGAAGATATTCCCTTCCTGCCACATTACGGAGAATATTCAGCTTCATAATATCGGCAGTGCCATCAGCGAACTCGTAGCCTATGGCATCTCGTAACCGTTGCTCCAGTGGGTATTCTACACTATAACCCACATGCCCAAGGGTTAATAAGGCATTGTGGATAGCATCTACGGCTACAACCGGTCCCAGATATTTAGACATTGCTGACTCTTTAGCAAAGGGTAACCCTTGATCATGCAGCCACATAGCTTTATAGCAGAGCAAGCGAGCTGCTTCTACTCTGGTTAAACTCTCTATGAGCCTGAAAGATACTCCTTCGAATTTGAGGATGGGCCTACCCCAGGCATGCCGACTCTTACCATAATCGAATGCTTCATTGAGGCTGGTTTCTGCCATACCCAGAGCCGACAGAGCCAGCATGACTCGAAAGATATCAAAATCTTCCAGTGCTAATCCAAAGCCCTGTCCTTCTTCACCGGCTCTGTACTTCGACGAGATACGAACATTATCGAGAAACACTGATGATCTGTCCAGGGAAATCCACCCGGTATCAGCAAACGGGATTCTGGAAACTCCGGGAATGTCTAAAGGTACAGCAAAGCAAGTTATCCCCTTCGCTTTCTTGGAAGGGTCGACTGTAGCAAATACACCGGCCAAATCTCCTTGCATCCCGAGACTAAGTGATGTCTTCTCTCCATTGAGTATGTAATCATCGCCGTCCCTGGTAGCCCTGGTTCTGAGTGCAGTTGCATCAGACCCGCACTCGGGCTCAGTTATGCCAAAACAGGGGATAACTTCTCCACAAGCAATCCTGGGAAGCCACTCTCTTTGTACCTCAGGGTGACAGCGTGCAAGGATTACTGCGGCTCCGAATGCCTCCATTGGAAATAGCGTGGCAGCATGGTCTACTTTTCCGAACTCCTCAGCGGTTATTCCCAGCATCGTAGCATCTCCAGGCTGCCCTCCGTAATCTTCAGGAATCCACAACCCTTGAAATCCTTCTTTCCCTATTTGCTCGACAATTTCCCTGGGGTACTGATTCTGCTTACATCTCTCTTTGGCGCCAGGGGCTAGAACCTTGTCGGCAAAATCCTGTGCTTTCTGTTTAAACATGAGTTGAGCTTCGCTAAAACCAAATTCTGGCATATTTCCTCCCTTGGTCAGTTTGAGCTTAACCAGTCTATCACGAAACTGAGATTCTCCAACGCAATTTATCTCGAACTTCCCCGGTTATTCTTGCTTTTCTCCAGCTACCCTTTTTCAGTTACTTTGTTCAGCAGGAAAATCTTTGGCGGTGCGCTCTTTGGGAGCATAATACTGCTCTTCCCCTGCCTCGGGTGAATAGTGGGCCCTTGAATTCTGCAAGTTTATGCTATCCTGACCTTCACACGAAATTTATCAGACTACACAAGCTCGGGTCAAACGTCAACGGGGACTGCAGGCTGCACAAAGCGATGGAAAGTTCACCTCACAGAGAGGCACGCGTCAACCTTTACTATCCTCTGCTCCAAAGTATAATCTCCATGTATTCCAGGGAAAGGAGGAGTTTTTAGTATGAACAGTCAAATCGAAGCGCAAACAACTTCAACTGGAATTCCTTTTCGAGCATTAGAGTTTAGAGATGTGCGCCTCTACATTTTCAGCGCTGCCTTTATTTCTCTGGATGTGGTGGTGCCGTGGCTGACGCATCACTTTGGTGGAGTCGTGGCTGGCAGCATGTTCCTGCCTATGTTCTTCTTCGTACTGTTAGCCGGCTTATCGGGTGGCTGGCGAGCTGGCTTACTGGTGGGACTATGCACTCCATTGATTAGCTTCGCGGTTTCAGGAATGCCCCTGCTGCCAGTCCTGCCTCAGATAACTATAGAATGTGTCTTCTATGGTCTAATCGCCGGACTATTACGAGGTAAATTCCATCTCAGGATAATCTGGGCATTAATCGGGGCGATGATTTTGGGGCGACTGGCTCGACTGGGTTTTATAGCTGCAGTATTTCTTCTCTATGGAGGAGAGGTTTCTCCACTTGCTTATATGTGGGCTGTGGTGTTGCAGGGCTTGCCCGGGATTGCCATTCAATTAGCCCTCATTCCGTTGATAATAAGGGTGGGCGAAAAATGGTATCAAAAGAGAGTATATGACGGATGCTGACAGCAAGCCGTCTGTTCGACTATTTTACGGCAACCGAGGATACTTTGCGTGTTTATCATGGACCTGAGCTGGTTTTCAGCTCTAAAGATGATGGGCTGGCACCATTAGTAGATTACGTTACTAAATTTGCTCCTGTGACAGGAGAGGTGCTTGTTCTTGACCGGGTAGTTGGCAATGCTGCCGCGCTGCTACTGAAATTGGCACTTTGCACCGAGGTATGGAGCTCACTGGGTAGCGAACGAGCCGCCCGGACACTAGCCAGCTTTGGCATCAGGTATCATTTTGTAAGCAAGGTTCCCTACATTTTGAACAGGCAGAACAGCGATGTTTGTCCTTTTGAGAAGCTATCGATGGGCAAAACCGCGGACGAGTTTTATGAGACAATTAAACTTCTGTATCAAGCCAATGTGGGGGTGAATCAAAAGACATAAATACTAGACTGCTCCAGTTCTGAAGCTACATTAAACGTAGAGATTCTTACTAGATTCGATAACTAGAGAGTCTTCTTCATCCAGCACACGGACGATATCCTTATACATCCCCTTCTTCATCGCACTGATTACTTCCCTCCTCTTGTTGAGACCTTTGGCAAAGGAAAGGGCCTCATCCATCAGGTCATCGATGTGACATGCCTTCATAACGATGTGATGCTCTTCACACTCATAGGCTGTAAGACGTTTACCGGTGTATTTCATCTCTTCAAACTTATACATAGGAATTGCCTTTTCCGCGAGTGCTATCATCCCGGGAAGAAAAGGTATGCCAAGGTCTACCTCTGGGAAACAAAAGAACCCTCTATCAGAGCGCATAAATCGAAAGTCAAATGCGCAGCACAAAATAGCTCCACCGGCAAATGCATGGCCTGTTATAGCAACAATGGTGGGCATGGGATAAATAAGCAACCTTTTAAAAAGACTGTTCATGGTATAGAGAAACTTCTTTGCGGTATCCTGGTCATTTTTCTGGATAAAAGAGACAAGCCAATCGAGGTCAATACCATTAGAGAAGATCTTTTCATGCGAAGATTTTACAACAAGCGCATTCGCATCGGTATCATTCTCAATTGTATCCAAAATGGAAAGAAACTCACCCAGAAATGACAAGTTAAATCGGTTTTCCCCGCTACTCATGGTAACAACAGCCACATTTTCATCCAATTCATATTCTATTAGCGCCATATCGATGCCTCCATGCTTAAAATTTGTATTCAAAACGCCACCGAATTATACATTTTATGCTTCCAGCAAGCCATGCCTGAAGATAGAGGTGAGCACATTACCTGCCGTACTTTAGCTTGGCATATAACATGGTGCACATCATTGCCGTCGCTATGGCATTCCACAGGATTACCGGCGGCAAGCTCATTAAAATTCCGTAGACGAGCCAACAAGCGAGTCCCACTAAAAAGAGCAGAGTAAAGGGCAAGCTTATCTCACGGGCACTCTTGAGCTTAAACAGGCGCCATATCTGTGGAATGAATCCTACACTTATTAAAGCCCCGGCAATGAAACCTAAAAGTTCTTTCCAAATCACGCTACGCCTCCTATCTTCTAGACTGACCTTCTCGTGCTAAATTTGTCGTTGCTTTCTCAGGATGACCTGGTGCGGGCCATTCATACTATGTCATGAAAAGGTAATTTATTAGTTGCTTTTTCGTTCCTCTAATCTTTCCTTGAGGTAGACCCAGCCGGGTAACATATTTTCGGTTAAATGTGTTGGGAGTATAGCCTTAATCGGTTGTCCCATGTTAAATACCTCTCCCGTCTTAAACAGGTTTTCAGCCACATCAAATAGGACTGCCCTTGGTATTCCAATTGCTATTTCATCATCTGAGGCAAGTGCGAAAGCCCTGTCTCCGCCCCCGAGAAGAACAACCTGTGGTTTTCCTGTCAGAAATGGCATCAAACCACCTTTTATACATGATTCTCCATAGCCGTTGAATGGCGATTGTATAAGGTGTTTTCCCTCATAGCTTAACGCGTGAATAACATGCATTAATTGTCCTGGATTGCCATAAAGAAGAATTGAATCAGGAATAAACTGGGTTTTTGTCAATGGTGAAGCGATAAGCCCGATATGCCCCTCTGTCTTTTGTCTATTTTCTTCCGTCATCAAATCAGCATACAGTGATTGAACCTTTATTTCAGCATCCACATCCTTGCGCCACTTGTTTAGTCTCTGACTCTCAATGAGCTCCTCAACGGTTATATCAATCCAGTGATGGACGAACGAAGTCGGTAGGCAGAAGTTATCTTCAGCGGTCATGGCGACATTCCTTCCGTGCCGCCGTGCATAAGCGAAAGCCTGGCATAAACTCCATTTTTGTCCAAATGCGGATGGTCTGCTGAATCCTTCTGGAATCTCTGTAATAGCTTTTATGTATTTTATGGCCACGGGAAAGGTGTTAATCCGTAACTTCTGGTATAATTCCTCGCCTGCACTCCGGTAGTCTTCTAGCTGTTTCATAAAGCCTTACCTCCTTTTAGTTAATGTTACTGACATTACCGCTAACGCTCAGGTTGAATTAACATTATATCACTCAATATGGTCTCCAGCGTCTCAATCCCCTTTTCGAGGATTAGTATTCCTCCGATGATATGCCTTCAGCATTTTTTGCTGGTAGAGCTTACAGGAAGCCATCTGGCTATGCTCGAAAGGGGCAAGTGATATTGCACTGCGGGCTGGGATTAAGGTACTGTAATCAATAGATATGGGTTGCACTACGCTCGTCGCTGTCCCGCCGGCGACCAAAGACGGCGAAATATATCTTTTATGGAACTTCGATATTCTCCGCCCTGCCAAGCTTATCTTCGATAGATGCCGCTTTTTCGTTACCAATTCTGGAGGGTACAACTATGTAGCCTGGGGCATTCCTGGCTGGCTGCACATCGGTATGATGAACGAGAAGGGCTTGTGCTTTGTAGGGAATGCTGTGGGCATAAAGGATGGAGATGGAAAAGGGGCGACCATTCTTGAGATAATTCAGAGGGCGCTTTCTTCCTGCTCCACGGTGGACGAAGTATCTAAACTTTACAGTGAAAGCACCCGGCTTGTTCTCCCCGGCTACAGCGCGGCGATATTTGCCAATTTGAACTCAATGTGGGCAGATGAGCAAGGCAACGCTGTTACCATAGAATATAGCAAGAACCATATTGCTGTTAGACCCATTGATGAAAGCGGCGTTATGGTGGAGACGAATCACCACCAGCACCTGGACAGGAAGCTCTCGGGTGGTGCCGAGCCAGTGGGGCAGAACGCAATAGCAGGTAGCTACGCCCGCTTGGGGCGTGCCTGGGAACTGGCTGGGGAATATGCCGGTAAATTTGATTTGGAAACTGTGGTACGCTTTGCCTCCGACCATGGAAAGAACTACAGTCTGCTGCCTGATTTCGAAATTCCCCAAACAGGAATTGTGGACGATTCCACTATCTGCTGTCATTTATGGAATCACGGCTGGTATTTGCGTCGGTTTCGATTGAAAAAGGCATTGGACGCCATGGCCGAAGGTGAGACCGTTTATTCCTTCATCCTTCAACCCAAGAAGAGAACTATCTGGCTCTGCCGAGGAAAGCCCTGTCTCTCGAAATATGTGCCCCTGGAATTCGGTGAAGCGCTACAGAGGTCAGGCATAAAGCCTGTCCAGCAGAGGTTGCTCAAAGGCAGAGGGAGGAGCTTTGTCCTGAACGTTCTCCGCTTCGCCGAGAAGGCCTTTCCCGTGGGATAAGATCAATCTTTGCTTTGACAGGGCGTTGGCATGCCCATTATACTGTCGGGAAACGCTATTCGTGGAGGTGAAGATGGGCTACACAGAGCTCGAGGATATTGGGGAAGAAAACACCATGCTGAAGGAGCAGGTGCATAAATTTGCCGAGGAGGTGATAAAACCTGCTTCAATGAAGCTTGACAGAATGGAAGCATCCAAGGTAGCGGAAAAGGGTTCGTTATACTGGGATGTGTTCAGGCAAATGAAAGAGTTGGGTTTTCATAAGGTGTGGGTACCTCGCGAGTATGGAGGGCTAGAATTCAATCCTGATCAATTAAGTATACTTTATGAGGAACTAGGATGGGGGAGCGTGGGGTTAGCTACAGCGATAGGTGTGGATTGCCTTCCACCGACTGTAATTTCCATGGTCGGCTCTCCTGAAGCTATAGAGGAGATTCTCATTCCCTGGATGAAGGATGAGGAAGGCAAATATCATGGCTGCTGGGCTGTGACCGAGCCAGAGCATGGCTCTGATTGGCTTCTTGCTCCCAGCTACCCTGCCCCCACGGAGTTTGGCAAAGGACAGGTTAGTGCGGTTAAAGATGGAGATGGGTGGCTTATCAATGGGTCGAAATCGCAGTGGGTATCTTCCGCCCCAGTTGCTACTCATGCTTTAGTTCATGTGGTGTTTGCTGAGAAGGATTTCAGCATGGCGGAAGGCGGGATGGCGCTGGTCCCCCTTGATCTGCCTGGTGTAATCAAAGGAGTATTAGTAGATAAGCATGGGCTGCGGGATGACCCTCAGGGGGAAATCGTTTTTGACAATGTTAGAATACCCGAGAGTCATATTGTCCTTGCTGCACCTGAGTTCTACACTATATTTATCGACCAGCTTTTTGCAGCTACCAGTTCCTTCATGGCGACAGCTTTTACCGGCCTAGCAAGGGCAGCTTTTGAAGAGGCTTATAAATATGCCAGAGAAAGGACACAAGGTGGGAAGCCCCTTATTGAGCACGAGGCGATTAAATTAACGCTATATGGGATGTTTGAGAGGGTCGAAACCTCTAGAGCTTACGCCAGAAAAGTTATGAGACATGTTTGGGAGAGGCTAATTAAAGAGCAAACCTATGATGCCTCGGTGGCACATGCTCTTGCCGCGCAAGTTTTTTGCAAAAGGGCAGCATTTGCGGTTGCTCATGAAGCGGTGCAAATCTTTGGTGGCTACGGGCTTAGCAAGGATTTTTGGGTTGAGAAGCTTTTCCGTGATGCACGGGCTGGAATGGTGGAAGATGGGACTCTAGAGGTCTTGAGTCTTGCCGCTGCCTACGAATTGGACAAAAGTTATCAAATATAGGAGGTGAGAAATGAGTTTAGAGGTAAATGATTTCAAAGACAAGCAAATAGGGATTCCCTTTGATGCCCCACTTTACGCCGCTACGGAACAAGGAACTATAGAATACCGCAATTGTGAAGCATTGCTCGGCTTATTTGAGAGCACTCAAGAACTTGAAAAGCTACTTCCTCCCGGGCTTGAGTTCACCGCTACTCCCCCGCAGGCAGCATATTGGCT
>Ga0315543_1001644_pt1 | contig 23481 bp, 23 predicted proteins | sample SalMarSW160210MG_2_FD_203098 | JGI IMG/M metagenome (GOLD analysis project Ga0315543, IMG submission 203098) | Salt marsh sediment microbial communities from the Plum Island Ecosystem LTER, Massachusetts, United States - Salt Marsh Sediment SW1601-210 ... | reverse complement strand
CACTCGAAATCCTCCTTGCTTCGTGGTTTTGGTTCGTTTTCCGCGACCATTATACCCACAAAAACTCGGATGATTTCGAGTTTTTCTATGCAATCAGCCTGAAAGGTTCGCTTGGTTAAGGGCTAGATGGGTAGGGTGCCACTGGCGTCTCGCCAGTGCTTCTGCACGGGCAAGATGCCCGTGGCACCCTGTGTGATAGCCGCTACAGTGTCGTGAGAATCGCCCTAGTCAAGCGTCTTTTCCCCAGCGGTGCGACCACACCGAAACGCAGTTCCTATCAACCGTTGTGATCCATAACCTCCCCTGGTCGCGGGTCCCCCTGGTAGACGATCGTCACCGGAACGGCCACGGCCCAAATCCTGAGCTGCCCTCGGCTCAGCACCGCACGGTTGAACGCTTCGACGTATCGGGCAGCCTGGCGTCTTGAATAGGTCCCCGACTCAGCCGGCCGGATCGCCACGGCGCGCGGCGGAATGTCCTGCGGATGGGAAGGCCGCCACGCTTCACACCGGGCGAGCCAGACTCGATAGTCAACCTGTCGTCCTCGCTTGGGCTGCATGGCTCCGCTCCCCACCGGTCACGTCTCTCGCCCGAATCTCTCGACGCCGTGTGCCACCACTGCTTGCCCTTGCGGCAAGCAGCGTCCGTGCAATCGTGATTCTGCACTGCGTCCCCGGCGCGCCGGGGTGGTACACCCTCTCTGAGCGTACTCAGGCAGTGAGATAAGCGGGCCAGTGCACTATTTGTCTTGCGAACCTCTCGGTTTGCCCCTTGACAAACCGGACCGACATATAGTATACAGCTGTACATTACCCTGTCAAGACGTTCCCTGACAGAATTTTGGATCACCTGTTGACTCATCGAGGGGCCACGGCATGAATGAGCATACAGGAGAGAACCTACGCCGCATCATGGCCGAGCAAGGGCTTTCGCTGGGCCAGGTCGTCGGAAACACGGGCCTCGACCGGCGGACCGTCTCGGCCATTCTCGACGGCTCGAACCGACCTCACTCGCGTACGATTCACCGGCTGGCGGCCGGGCTTGGGGTCTCGCCCAGCGAACTGTTCGTCAATCCCGGCCAACTGCTCTATCGCCGATTCGATGCCCAGACCAATCCAATCGTCCGCGAGGTGGTCGATCGCCATCCCGATCTGTTCGACGGTTGGAGCGAAATGGATTTCGAGGAGCTGCACAGCCGATTCGGCCAGGGGGGAGCACTCACCGTCGAGGGCACCTTGGCGATCGCGCGCCGGATGAACCGCAACCGCCAGGTCCACGAGCAACTGGCCCTGCTGCTGGAAAGCTCTCAGGCCGAAACGATCCGCGGTATCGTCGAGGTAATATACCGGCAAGTAAGCCCGGCCGCGGCGCGCCGTTGTGAGAAACCGCTTGAGAATTGCGATCGAACGAGCCCGGGCTGACGGTTTTATTGATCCTCGGTAGTTCCAAGGTCCATTGAGACCCGGCATTGTCATTCTGAGCGTAGCGAAGAATCTCCTTCCCGGCGCGCCGGGATCGAGATCCTTCGCTGCGCTCAGGATGACCTGCTGCGGTGTCAGCCAGCCAAACCTGGAACTAAAACGGGACAGTCCGCAGAACCGGGAAGTCATCCGCCACTGGCCGACTCGAAGAGCGTGTTGAAATCGGCCTCATCGTACATCTTGTCCGAACCGTTGGTCACTTCGACCCAACCGGCCGGATTCTCGCGATAGAAGTGGTTCCAGCCGTAAACGCTTCCGCCGTGCTTGACCGAGCGCTCGCGGAACAGGTATTTGATTTCCCAACAGAAGGGCGAAGCACCCGACTCGAAATCGCCCGCGTAGAGCTTGTTGGCATCGGCCCCCTCGAACAGGAGCGTGCCGGCCGGACAGCTTAGAAACTCGCTCTGGTTGATCGTGCCTTGCAGCGCGTGGATGGTTTCCCAGGGCGGATTGACGACCTTACGCCACGTGAGATGGTGCTCGGTCATGGGGATCCACTTGGCCAAGGGCTGATCGGAGGGCAGGGGATCCGACGTGTCCAGCCAGGACCATCCGCCCGGGCCGATTTCCTGATACTCGGCCGAGAATCGCATGCGATAGCTGATCTGGGTACCGTCCTCGTTGTCCGGCCCGTCGTCGCGATCCTGCTCATTGATCGTCTCGTACTTGACGATCGCCTTGGCGAAGCCGTTGCCGTAGCTGTTGAGCCCCTCGGTCAAGCTGGAGAGTTCCTGTTGGTCGGGCTGATCCACGTCGACCGGTTCATATTGAATGCTCACGGCGAATACGGACGCTTTGCCCGGGTAGTTCGTCCAGAAGCTGCCTCCGTGCTGCGCCGCCTCGCCGAGGATTTCGACGGCAAACGCGTCGCGGTCCTCCCAAGCGATCAGGAACTCTCGCCGCGCGCTGAATCCATGGACATCGTATTGCTCGCGGGGTGAGCCACCCAACTCGCGAAAGACTACGCTCATGATTTTTTCTCACCATCCGGTAGGTCAGGCTCCGCCTGACAATAGAAGGAACTGTTTATCGACGACTGTCAGGCTCGCGAAAGGCTACGCTCATGATTCTCTCCCGCCCGGTGCTTCGTTCAGCTTGCGACGGGGGTGGCTGGCGGCTGAGCGTAGCGAAGCCCCAGTTTGCGGAGATCTGGGGCACCGCTGCGCTATGCCCCAGCCACCCTTTGCAAAGGTTTTCTGCAGAGCAGGCATATCTATGTTCATCTGTGGTTCCTAGACGAACGCCGCCTTCGGCTCAGCTTGTCGCGGCCACGCCGATGATGGCCACATCGAACGTTACGTCGTCTCCGACCGCCGCCAGCTTCAGTTCGGTGGCTCCGGCCGAGACGTCCCAGCCCGCCTGCGGGCAGGTCAAGAGCACCGCGGCGCCGGGCATGATTTTGAGCGTATCGCCCGCCGCGCCCAGCGGCGCGTACCACTCGTCGCTGGCAGCCCCGCCCAGAAGCATGTGGCCCGAGCCGCTCGTGTTCTTGTTGACCACGAGGACGGCTTTCACTTTGGCCAGCGCGATCGTGATCGTGTCGCCGAACAGATCGCGCGCCAGCGCGTCCAGGGAAAACGTGGTCGACGAGCCGGCCGTCAGGCTCTGGTCGACCACGTCCCACACGGCATCGGCTTGATGGGTGCCCGTGCCGTCCTCGAGATCCTGATGCAACTGAAGGCGATTGCTGTTGGCCACCACGTTCGCACCGGTCGAATCCCGCCAGGTCCATCCCAATTGGGCCTGAATCGTGCTGCGCAGGTTGGTGCTCATGGATATTTGCTCCTTCCGATTGCGTCTGACTTGCTACGACAACACATAAACCCTGGCCACCAAATCCACGGTCCATTGCCACAATCCGTCGCCGTGTTGTTTGATCGAGTCGGCCGCATGGTGGATTCGTGCCAGTTGACCTGACTCACCAATCTCGAGCGACGCACCGGCGAAAGCCGTTCTCACTTGCTCGGCGATCGCCTTGGCGTCGTCGTAGCTCTCGTGCCACAGGTTGATCCGAAAGGCGATTTCCTCCAGGGCGGGGCCCTGGTTGGTGGGCAGCTCCGACCGAATGGTTCGCAGTTGCAGTGTGGCGTAGGGTGGCGTGCCGGCGTGGGTCCGGCCCGTGGTCAATCGATCAGCCGATAGGAGCCCTTCAAGCGACGAACTGTCGGCCCAGTGTTCGTGAATGGCTTGTTCCAGATTCATCGGCAACATGCTCTTTCCGGCTTCGGACGTTCGCTCAGGTGATGGACCGCGGCGACACACGTCAAACCGTGGGCTGCCGCCCACGGCTGTCAATCTCTGCCTACTGCCCGCTGCCTGCTGCCCGCTGCCTACTGCCTACTATTCAATCCGCACCACGTCGATTTCCATCAGCGCATCGATGCGATCGGCCGTGCGGCAGCCCACCACCTGGTAGATCGTGCCGTCCGGTGCCTTGACGCGATGCGTGTGATCAAGCTGGAGTTGGTCGGCCACGTAGACTTTCAATTCGGCCCGGTGAGCACGTCGATGGTGATCGCCATCGACCGCCGCGCGAATCGGCTGGATGCGCGCCGCCACGCCGGTCCGCCATGGGTGCCACTCGGCCCGCTCGGCGCCGGCGGCGTCTTTGGTGTAGGCGGCCACCTCGATGTCGACGTATTGATCCAGTCCACATGCGATGGCCAGGTTGCGGCACACGCAGCGCCACCGTCCGGTGACGGTTCGGCGCGCCGCCAGAACGGTCCAGCGCTGTGCCTCGCCGTCGAGGATCACGTCGGCCGGCTCCGGCGATGTGTCCAGCTCGGCGGCGTCGAGGTGCCAGACGACGTCGTCCTCGGTCACCTTTCCGCCGGAGGATCGGGCCTCGGACGCTCGCACCGCGGCGCGGACGGCATGGGAGAGTGCCCATGAGTCGGAGCTGCCGGGGCGCAACAGCGTGACTTCCTGTTAGAAGTCGGCCACGTCGGCAAAATCGTCGGTCGGATCAAAGGACAATGCCATCACTGAGCCTGTCGTAGGTGGCAAAGGCAGGCCGACCATCGGGAGGCCGGTTTCCAGTCATCCCGCCCAATGTCGATTTGCGTTTGCCTTTGTAACATTAAGAAATTCCTCGCGAGCGAATTTCAAACGGTTCCTCACCGGCGAGTTTTCTCTCGCACCAGTCGACCGTGACGCGCAGTTTCGCCAAGTAGTCACCCCATGAAATGGATTGGCCGTCCAGCATGTAGCTGGGCTTGGGGTTGGCAGTGATCTCGGCCACGAGCGCCAGTGTCTGACTGCGAATCGTCTGCAGTTGTTCAAGATCGTTGGCCATGTCTTGCCTCGCTTATATGCAATGGAGCCGAAAGCGGACGAGGATCACCTGACCGGTGTAGGGTGTCAGCCGATACTCAACCAGGTAGTCGCGTCCGGCCAAGGTGAACGCGGCAGAGGAAGTGACGTCGATCGTGTGACGGAAGTTGTAGCCCGTGGTATCCCGTGTCCATCGGGCATCGGTCTGTAACGAGTCGAATACCGTGGTGATCTTGTCCACCGCCACGGCATCGTGGCCGCTCAGCACGGTCCGGCTGTCCGGATCGTCTGCGTCGAGCAAGTAGATGCTGTACTCGATCGAGGAGATATCGGTTCGGGTGACGGCCGCCGCGTCGTGACCCACGACGCGCGCAAGGCACGTCGCCGACCCGCCCTTGAAAACCGTTCCGTACGTATCAGTGCTCATGAGCTTGTCCTGCGGTGGTTCCGGTAACGAACACGTCTCCCGGCGCGCCGGGACCGGCGGAGAAGGTTTGGCCCGCCGCAACGCCGTAGGGACCGCTGAGGGGGTACGGCGTATAGTTTGCTCGCCACGGCATCAGCCACGCCAGCAAATCTCGAAATCCGGCATTCATGTCGCTTCGCTCCAAGGATGAAGGAAGAAGTGCGAAGTACGAAATGTGTTCTCACTTCTCACTTCATCCTTCTCACTTCATCCTTCTCACTTCTTACTTCATCCTTCTTTAGCTCACTCCCGTAATCGGATCCGCGTCAGGATCCGTCGTGACGGTTTTCGTGACATGAGTCGTCTGGCCGTCGGTCCGCTTGATGATCCACTGTGTACTGCTGATCGAGCTCTCCAAGGCCGCCAAGACAACGGTGCAGAGGCTGTGTTCCGGCGCGCCGGATTCCACCTGGCTCATGTCTCGCGACAGCACGGCATCGGCAATCGCTTCGTTGTCCACGGGCAGCTTGCCCGCCGTGCTCTCGGCGACCAGCACGCGGAACGTCATCACGACCGTTTTGGCCGCCACACCGTCGACCGTGGCCGAGACGACCAATTGGAAGAACTCGCCCGGGTCGAACCCGTTGACCGGATGGACCTCGAAGCTGGCCTTGTAGTGGCCCGTCTTCCCCGAGCGCTTGGTCATCGTGCCGTTGGCGTTGGGCGTGTCGCCGACCTGGCCATAAGTTTCCCAGATCGGTGCGCTGTCGGCGTCCACCAGTGCGCCGGTGGCCGGATCGTGCGTCACGACATCGAAGTAAATGGTTTCGTATTGGGGAACGTTCAGGCATCCCATCGTCGGACTCCTTAGCCTGCTTGGACCACGGGCGAGCGGAAGACGAGTGAGTCGAAAATGCTGCGCCGCAACACGGCAGGCGGCCACGTGACATACCGCGGCGGCCCCGGCAGGAATAACCCGGGCGGATGCTCGACCAGGCCGCCGCTATTGTCCGTCACGGAGAGCCCGGCCCAGTGTTCTTTGACGTCGGCCAAGCCGGGCAGATACCAAGCCAAATCTTTAGGCAACGCACTAGGGGGCAAGTATTTGAGTGAGCGGATTTCGTCAAGTGTCAGCGCGCGATGTAGCTCCGCTATCTCGTCAAGGCTCCCACCGAAGTAGCTGCCCCCCCACGGAGAGCAGCCTAAATAAAGATCGCCATCTGGATCCAGGGCTCCGAATCCGGCGACGGTCTGCGTACCGTTGGCCACGCCGTCGATGTATTGCGTGAACGTGTCGCCGCTACGAATGAGGCAGTACGTCTGCCAGGCCGTACTTTGTCCCGGCGTGTCGTCCGAAACGAGAGCGCCCACCTGCTTCCCAGCGGCGTCTTTCGCGTAAAAACACAGTGTGTTTGGTTGGGTCGCGTGGCCGGCCTCGCGTAATTCCAACAAGTAGTAATCGATCCCACTTCCCGTTCGCATAAACAATCGCTGTACACTGGAACCGACGTTATCGTCCAGCTTGAATCCGAAGGACAATGAAAAATCGCCCGCCTTGTCGAGTGCCGGATCGCTGCCAACGATCAGGTGGTTGGTGCTTTCGTTGAAGTAGAGTCCCATCAGGTCACCGGAATCTCGATAGCTAGATAGAGCAGGTAAAGGTCACCGCTGAGGTTGTCGCTCGCGGCCTGCGGCCGGCTATAGCGACCGAACACCAGATCGCCGGCTACCCAGCCCAGGTTGGTCACCGTCTCGGTCCACGAGTGGATCGACATCTCGTCCTGGGTGTCCTCGACCGCTTTGTCGCCGCTGTCTTCGTCCGTGTAGCTGCCGTCGAAGTCCTCGCCGTCGGCCACCGCAGCGAAGCCCAGCGTATGGGCCACGTTCTTGCTGGCCGCGGCGGTCGCTGGCAGACACGCCACGCGGAAGGTCACGGTGCCGGCGCCGTCCATATTCTGCGGCACCTGAAACTTGAAATTGGCGCACTCCTCGGTCGTGTCGTCCAGCGCGCGGGCCAGGGCCTTGACGTTGGTTCCCTCGACCAGCAACAAGGGCGCCGCATTGGTTTCGAGCCCTTGCAGGCTCGGTGCGTCGAATTGGATTTCGGCGGTTGCCATCTGCCTGCTGCCTACTGTCTACTGCCTACTGTTTCAGCCCGTGCACTTGACCACAAACCGCGGATTGATCAAGGCCGCGGCGCCGCGTTCGCTGGCCTTGAACCGCACGACGATGTCCTGATTGAAATCGGCCTCGCTTCCCAGCGGCGACTGGGTCACGGTGATCGGCCAGTTCTCCATATAGGCAAACGCCTTCTTGAACTCCCCGACGAACCACCACTTCTTCGCATCGGCGGCCGCCACTGCCGAGGCAACGATCCGCCGATAGGCCAACCGGCTCTCGACGACCGTGTAGTTGCCCAACGGATTGGCGGCCGTGGTCGTGGTCTCGCTGCCGCTGCCGGCATAGGAGATCTCAGCCGCGTTGAATACGCGATGGGCCGCGTGGCGATAGGCCGGCGTGACGAGAACCGTGGTGGCCCGGATCAAGACCGGCTCGCCGGTGTTCGGGTCGAGGATGTCGGCGAAGAGCTGCTCGGCGGCGTCGACGTCGGTCCAGTCGACCAGTTCGTTGCCGGCCAGGCTGTTGATGACACCCGCAACGGCCGTGCCTCCTGCGTCGCCGGTTTCTCCATCGGTGCTGTACGTGTCGTAGGCGGTCCCCTTCCAGGTGTAGTTGTTCGTCTGGCCGATCACCAGGTCGACGAGCCGTTTTTCCTTGTTGAGCCCCAGGATCTCGCCGACTTCCGCCGCCCGGCTGAGCACCAGGTTGGTACGGTCGAAGAAGATGGCCTCCCTGGTGACCGGCACGATGAGGCCGTGCTTCGTGGTGGCGGGTGTTTCGATGTAGTCCTCGCCGAACCCAAGATTGGGATAGGGCATGCCGGGATGGATTTCGGTCACGTCGTCGCTGATTCGACCCACGCCGGGAATCTTCTCGCCGTCGAGCCGCGTGGGAACGGTGTCGACGAGCTTCGAGACGACAAACGCCTCATTGCGATAGGCGTCGAGGATTTTCGAGTAGACCACTTGGCCCGTCACGTTGAGAAACGCGGTGACGTCGACTCCCTCGCCGGCTTCCAAAAGGTTTACGCCGCCGGCACTTCGCGGGTCCATGCTGCGCACCCAGTCGTGCCCATCGGGAACGAGTCCCTCGGCCAAATCGCGGATGCTGAAGTCCTCGGGTTTTAATTGTCCTTCGGTCAGCGCTTCGGACAAGTGCGCGACCGTCTTCTCAGGGCCGTCCAGTTCGTACTGGCGGCGAAGTTCTCGATATCGGATCGTTGCCACGGGTGTTTTCCTCCACGACAAAAAAAGCGTTAATGGAAATGTAAGACAAAAGGCTGGCCGCACGCTCCTTACTGCCTACTGCCCGCTGCCTACTGCCTACTGCCTACTGCGTCTACACGCCGCCGGTCATTATGGTCGAGCGGATATCGACCAACAGGGTCGTCGCCGCCTCCGCGACGCGCCGGGCGACGCGTCCGATGGCACAGCTACTCGAACCGACCGCGTCGACTTGCTGATCGGACAGTGCATCACCGGTCTCGTCCTCGTCCACGCCGATCAGGTCTCCCAGCTCGAAGGTGCCGCTGGGGCAATCGAACTCGAACACGCCCGTGGTCGCCACGCGCACCGGACTGGTGTCGCCCGAGCGGCTGCGCTGCATGGCCACGCCCAGGAAGTTGGCGGCGAAGAGCTGCTGATTGGCGGTTTCGCTACCCTGGTCGGCCTGGGCCGAGGCTGGTTTGGCGTCGTCGGTGTCCTGGTAGACGAAATCCCCGATTTCGATCACCGTCGCACTGTCGACCGCCGCGACCACCGGATTGGTGTCGCCGTATCTCCAACGCATTTTGTCACTCATCGGTTTTTGCTCCTCCTAGTGAGGTCTACGGGATGCTGGATGCTCGAATGTCTCGTCCCTTGCACCGTCACACGAGACACTCAAGTAATCGCCTTGACAAAGGACTTCATGCCGGTCGACCTTCGGTCGGCCACCGTGCTTTGGTCGCGTGAACGTGGGCTCGGACTCGCATCGCCCAAGCCACGGGACAGGTTCTCGACCAATTCCGCCCGATCGCGAACAAGCGCGCGGACCGCTCGTTCGTCGGGCGCCTGGGCCAACGTTTCGAGGAATCGCTCGCTCGTCACACAGTGCGCGCTTGCTTGCTCAGTGCCGGGGCCGGGCAGACCGGCCTCGCCGAGCAACCGGTGGATCAGGACCTGTCGCCGGGCCGCTGCCTCCGAGGCGCGAAGCCGCTCCAATTCGGCTTCGGCAACGGCGAGTTTGTCTCTCGTCTGTTCCAACCGGCTCGCTTGCTCTGCCACCAGCGCGTCGACCAGATCGGACCGCGACCCCTTGAGCGATTCCACCGTCGCCTCGGCCAACGTCGGCACGGCCGATTCCTCTTCTGGTTTCAACGCCGTCTCGAAGAGCCCTCGTGTCGTGGCCGGGTCGGCGACCAGATCGACGCTCTGAACCTTCGTAATGGCTTCGACCACCGTCTGGTCGCCGCGGCGCGCCGTTCGAGCAAGCACGTTGTGAGAAAAACCAACGTTCTCCGGCGCGTGCTGGGCATCCCAGAGCAACTGCTCGGCCAGGGCGTGTTTTGGGTTGAAATGGAAGTCGGCAAAGAGCCCCTCGGCGGCGCGGACGGAAACGTTGCGAAGATTGCCGATGCGGTCCTGATAATCGCGCGGGCCCAGCGGGTTCGTCTTCGGATGGTTGACGTTCACCTTGGCCCCTTCGTAAAGCGCTACCGCGCCGGCCAGCGCCTCGGCCAGATAAGTCCGGCCGTTGCGCGACCGCAGCCCGAGCACCTTCACTCCGCGAATGATTCCCTGCCGGCAGTCGACCCGCATCGCCACACCGCGTGAATCGACAAACTCTTGAAGCGTTTCACTCATCGCGTCGTTCCTCCGAATAAGCTCGTCGGCCATTACTCTATTGACGCCTGCATAGCCAATGTCAGTAGTTCCAAGTTTGGCTGGCTGATACCGCAGCAGGTCATCCTGAGCGTAGCGAAGGATCTCGATGGTCAAGGAGATTCTTCGCTACGCTGATCCTTCGCTTCGCTCAGGATGACAATGCCGGTTTTCAGGGCATTTCTCGATGGATCGCCGGTCATTATTGATGTTTGCATGGCCATTGAACGGTCGGCCATGGCCGAACTGCCTTGAAAGCCGGGCTCCCGTTGGTCGCCCTGGGTTCATTAGCCATGCAAGGGTCAATAACAATGCAGACATCAATAGATCGCCGTTCTTTCAAAGGGCACAAAAAAAGCCCACCAGCCACAAAGGGTCATGGTGGGCTCTTCGGATACCTGCCTGGTGACAGGCTCTTCAGATACCGAGTAGGGATTGGGGATTAGGGATTAGGGATTGGGGATTAGGGATTGGGGGATTTGGCATTCCCATACTATCTCCTAATCCCCGTCCTCATCGCTCAATACGCTCAATACGCCGTCGAATGTGCTGGATGGTTCCGTCCTGCACGCGCAGCTCGATGCCGGCCGTTCCATGAAACCCACGCCGAAGGATCTCGACGAGGATTTCGGCCAGCACCGCACGAAGTTGTGACACTTTCTGTTGATTCGTCGAGGTCTTGGCTTGCGTGACCATGAGCGTGAAGATAGCCGCTGGCGGAGCGATTTTCAAGTCGACTTTTTGGCCACTTCGATTTCGTCGACCGCTCCTTTGCGCAGCGCGGCTCGGTTTGCCACGGAGCCGCGCTGCCTCCGGGAGCGCCTTTTGACGTCATCACCGAATAGGCCCACGTCCTAGGGAACGTGACGCCCCTACGAGCAGCCTATGCTGTTGCCGCAGTTGTGGCAAAGGTAGCAGTTGCCGGTGCGGACGGTGATGGCGCCGCAATGGTCGCAAGCGGGCGCGTCTTCTTGGAACTTGGCGAACTGCTCACTGAGGCCGCTCGGCGGCGCCGGATGGCTCGGCACCGGTTCGCCGTTGGTCCGCTGGAGTACGGCGATGCTGGCCTCGGTTTCCACGTCCGACGGAGCAACCAAGGGATGGGAGCACCCATTCATCCGACCATTGCCGTTCTCATTACTGGCGGCCGATCCTTGCCCGGCGTCCGGCCCACCGGCCATCATGGCGGTGGGCCCTGGCTCGGTTTCCGATTCTCCCGACTCATCACCGGGTGGTTTCTCGGCCGCCGGCGCGATGCCGTTGTTGGCTTCTCGATAGCCGGGCAGGAAGGTGACGCCCAACCACCGGAAGATGTAATCGATGATGCTTTTGGCGAAGCGAACGTCCGGGTTCTTCGTATGGCCCATCGGCTCGAATCGTGTATGAGAGAATTTTCTGACGTATACCTCCAGCGGCACGCCGTATTGCAGGCTCATCGAGACGGCCGTTCCGAAACAGTCCATCATGCCGCCGATGGTACTGCCTTCCTTAGCCATGGTGATGAACAGCTCGCCCGGCCGCCCGTCGGGGTAGAGCCCCACGGTGATGTAACCTTCGTGGCCGGCGACGCTGAATTTGTGGGTGACCGACTGTCGCGTGTCGGGCAGCCGCTCGCGGCGCGGGACGGCGGCCTTTTTCGCCGACTGCTTCTCGGTCGAGAGCGGTTGAGCTCCCTTCGAGCCGTCACGATAGATGGCCAACGCCTTCAACCCCAGACGCCACCCTTCCATGTACGCCTGGGCAACGTCTTCAGGTGTGCTGTCCTTGGGCATGTTGGCCGTTTTCGAGATGGCTCCGGAGATAAACGGCTGCGCCGCGGCCATCATGCGGACGTGTGCCATCCACTGGATCGAGCGTCCAGAGCCCGACGGCGGAAACGCGCAATCGAACACCGGAAGGTGTTCCTCCTTGATGTCGGCGGCGCCCTCGATCGTTTCTTCCTTTTCGATATGGTTGGTGATGGCTTCGATTTCAGCGTCGTCGTAGCCGAGCGTCGCCAGCCCCAGTGGCACGGTCCGGTTGACGATGCGGAGCATGCCCCCGCCGGCCAACTGCTTGTACTTCACCAGCGCGATATCCGGCTCGATGCCCGTCGTGTCGCAGTCCATCATGAAGCTGATCGTCCCGGTCGGGGCCAGGACCGTGGCCTGCGCGTTGCGGAAGCCAGACTTGCCGCCCAATTCGAGCACCTCGTCCCAGAGTTTCCTGGCCGCGTCGGTGAGGTACTCCGGACAATGCTTGATCTCGTCGACTTTCTCGCGATGCCTCAACATGACGCGGAGCATCGGCAGTCGGTTTTCTTCGTAGGCTTCAAACGGGCCGGTCGTGGCGGCCAACTCGGCGCTGGTCCGATAGGCCGCGCCGTGCAGCAACGCCGTAATCACCCCGCAAAGCCCCCGCGCACGGTCCGAGTCGTAGGGCAATCCGGCAGCCATCAACAGGCTCCCCAGGTTGGAATAACCCAACCCCAGCGGCCGGAAACGATGACTGTTCTCGGCGATTCGCTTCGTCGGATAGCTGGCGTGATCGACGAGGATCTCCTGAGCGATGAAGACCACACGGCACGCCCTGGCGAACCGCTCGACGTCGAAACCGCCGTCCTCGGTGCGAAACTTCATCAGGTTCATGCTGGCCAAATTGCAGGCCGAATCGTCAAGGAACATGTACTCGCTGCACGGGTTCGACGCGTTGATCCGACCCGAGTTCGGACACGTGTGCCAATGATTGACGGTCGTGTCGTATTGAACGCCCGGATCGCCGCACGCCCAGGCCGCCTGGGCGATCTTTTCCATCAATTCTTTCGCCGAGTGGCTGGGCCCCTGCTTGCCCGGGTCGGTGACCCAATGCGTCGTCCAGGGCTCGTCCCGCTCGACCGCCTTCATGAAATCGTCCGAAACACGGACGGAGAGGTTGGCATTCTGGAAGAGAATCGAGCTATACGCCTCGTCCGCCGAATAGCCCTGCTCGATCAACAGACGGGCTTTCTTCTCTTCGTTGCACTTGCACTCGATGAATTCGAGGATGTCGGGATGCCAGACTTTCAGCGACTGCATCTTCGCCGCGCGGCGGGTTTTGCCGCCGCTCTTGACCACGGCCGCGATCTGGTCGTAAACCCGCATGAACGACAACGGCCCCGAAGGCTTTCCGCCGCCGGCCAGCTTCTCACGGTGCGAACGCAACGTGGACAAATCGGTCCCGGTGCCGGAGCCGAACTTGAAGAGCATGGCCTCGGATCGAGCCAACTCCATGATGTCTTCCATGTCGTCCCGAACGCTCTGGATGAAACAAGCCGACGCCTGAGGATGCTCGTAGGGATTCTCCGGCTGGCTAACTTGTTTCTCCTCCTCGTCCCAGTGCCAATTGCACGCGGCTCCCTTCACGCCGTATTGATGATAGAGCCCGACGTTGAACCAGACGGGCGAATTAAACGCGGCGTGTTGATGCAAACAGAGCCACGCCAGCTCGCGATAGAATCGCTCGGCATCGTCGGCGCTCGCAAAACAGCCGTCGCCCAGCCCCCAATCGGCTATGGTGCGGCAGACGCGGTGGATCAACCGCCGCACGCCCGTCTCGCGCTCCTCGGTGCCGTTCTCACCATAGAAGTACTTGCTTGCCACGACGTTCGTGGCCAACTGGCTCCACGTCGACGGGATCTCGCAGTCCCGCTGCTCGAAGAGCGTACCTCCCCCTTCTTCCTTGATCGTCGCAACTCTCAGATCCCACTGGACCGTGTCGAAGGGATCGGAGACGTCGCTTGGGCAGAAATGAGAATCGATCGTGAGCCCTTCGCAGGGCCCGCCGAAAGTCGCGTCCACGTCGTTCTCCCGATCCTGGGTCGCCGTCTGTTGGGCGTCTTTGAACTCCGCATTTTCCATGACTGATGTTCCTTCCTCCGTGAGCGCCGGCTATCCGTACCGGATAATGTACATCTGTACAATTATACCCCCAGACGAACCGAGCCGCCACCGCAGCTTGTCCATTGTTCCAAAAAACACCGCTCCCGAGTGGTAAGATACTCCCGCCCCAAAGGCGTCTACCGGTCTGCACCTCCTATATATTGTAGTTTCCAACGGAAGCACCACAACATACAGGTGAGATCGTCAAAGTGTAGCCAGATCTTTCTTCTCGTCAATGACTCCCTTTCAGATCTTCTCAACGCCTTGTCAGCGAAGCATTTGTGTGATTTCGGTAAGCCATTTCCCTCGTTCGGGGCAAGCGAGACAATACCCCAAATTCTTCGAGTTTTTTCGGGGTTCGGGGAATTCCACATGACTGGCTGCCCGGCGAAGGACCGCGAATTTTTTTCAAAAAACAGCCCGCCCCCCAGGCGAGCGCACGATGCGAGAAAAGAAGACGAATTGTACTCTTGACAGCCTACGGCACGCGTCGTAAAATCAGACTCATTACGACGACCGCCGTAATTTCAGGAGGAGTCGCATGCCCAAGGAAATCCCCTCACTCGGTGAGTTGGAGATCCGCGTTCTTCAACTCGTTTGGCAACATCAGCCGTGCACCGAGCGCCAGATTAGCGACGTGGTGCAACAGCAGCGCTCCGTCGGACGTACCACCGTGTTGAAGACGATTCAGCGTCTGGAAGCCAAGAGACTCCTGGTCCGCAACGAAGGCAAGGGCCCGATCCAATATCGGGCCGCGGTGAGTCAAAAACGTTTGCTGCCGGCACTGGTCGACCGTTTTGTCGATCGGGTCCTCGGCGGCACCACCGATCCCCTGGTCGCCTATTTCACCGACTCCGGCAAGCTCTCGAAGAAAGACGTCGAGACGCTAAAGGCCATCGCACGCAAGGTCAAAGAAAACACCAGAACCTGAGATAAGGGCAACCGCATGATCGCAGCGATAATCGAGAGCCTCAACACATTGAGCGCCGATTGGGCCGGACGCATGGTGGCCGTCCTTTGGCAATCCACGTTGTTGATCGCCGGCGCCGCGCTGGTGGCGATTCTTCTGCCGCGCTGGTCGCCGCAATTGCGCTTCTGGCTCTGGCAGATCGTGGCCCTCAAGCTCCTGGTGATGCCCTTCTGGACGCTTGGCGTGCCGCTGCTCTATTTCCCTTCGGGCGATCCGATCAGCGCGACGACCGAAGTCGCATCGATGGATTCCGCTCGGCCGACAGTGACCCCGTTGCCGGCGGCTCCGTCTCGTTGGCCTGTTTCCACCGACGGCCTGACCGCCCCGGGCGAAGTCGCTCGGCCGGACCCAATCTCGGCAACAACGGCGCCGACATGGCCGTGCTGGTTGTTTCTGGTCTGGCTGGCGGTCGTCATCGGACAGCTTGTCCGGCTCCTCGTGCAACGCGCTCGGCTCCGTCGGTTGCTCCGCCGTCCCGCGACGGCCGATACCGCACTGGCGTCCTTGGTGCGGCAACTAAGCCAGCGTATCGGCTTGCGGCATCCGCCGTCGGTGCTGTTGGTCGAGACCGACTATTCGGTTTTCGTCTGTGGACTTCGCCAGCCCGTGCTCGTCCTGCCGAGGAGTCTCTTGTCGCTTGGCCGGCACGAGTTGGACCAGGTTATCCTGCACGAATTGGCCCACGTCAAGCGGCACGACCTCTTCTGGGGCTGGCCGGTCGAGATTGCCCAGATCGTGTATTTCTTTTATCCGTTGGTTCGTTGGGTCCGCTATCGACTCTGGCTCGAACGCGAGCTGGCGTGCGACCAGTGGGCGATGGCCGTCAGCGGCGCCGGTCCTCGCGAGTACGTCGACGCGCTGGTCGAGGTGATCACGCGAATCTCATCGCCCGTGCCCGCCGTCGGAGCCATCTCGGCCGGCCTGGACGGCAATTTCCCTCTCGCAAAAGGAGACGCGTCATGAAAACGTCTTTCGGGCCCTGGGCCACGGCCATGCGAGGTGAGATGAATCCGACGCTCAGTGCATTCTGGAAGCAGCGGCTCATGATGCTTCCACGGGTCCACCGAAGTAAACCGACCATGGCCCGGCGCGCGGTGTTCGGGCTGTGTGTCGTCGGCTTATTGACCTGCGCGTTGCCGACGTTGCGTGGGGAGCCGACCGCCGAACCGGCCGTGCCTGGAACGCAACAAGACGGTAGCCCGAACCTCGGGGTGCCTGGGCCAAAGCAAAGCGGTGGCCCAGATAGCCCAGCGACAGGCAAAAACCCCGAGAAGGACACCGACGTCAAGCTCATCCGAGGCCGTGTGGTCGATCAGCAGGGCAAGTCAATTGCCGGGGCCAGGCTATGGTATGCATATGCATTCAACAAATACAGCAGCAAACCTCTCGATGTCGAGACCAGTTCGGACGCCGAGGGCCGGTTCACACTCGAAATACCACCTGCTCCAACGAAAGAAGAAGGTATTAGAAGAGTATCTTCAAGCGTTTGGGCCTATTCGCCAGAACATTGCCTGGGGAGCACCTATCCCGGAAACACTCGGGTGAAGAAGGACCCACGAGAGGTCCGCGTTGAGTTGGCCCCGGCGACGGACACGTCGTTGGTGGTGCTCGATCCCGATGGCCGGCCGGTCACGGGGGTGCTCGTCGAGCCGGTTCACTATCTCGCACACGGAGGCTACGCCCTGGTCCCGGATGGGGCAAAGCCGCTTGTCGGCGGGCAAACCGATGCCGAAGGTCGCGTGCGGCTGCCCGCCATGGCTCGCGATCACCTGGCTAGTGTTTGGGTAACTACGAAAGCCTACGGCGTGCAAACCCAGCGATTCACGGTCAAGGCCACCGAGCCGGCCGAGCGGACCATTCACTTGCGCCCGGTCTGCCGGATCGAGGGCCGAGTGATCGCCGAGAAGCCCGAATGGGCACGTGGAATACGGATCGTTTTCACCACGGAACAAGCGTGGGGCACCGGCCCCGAGCCGGAACACCGTCCGCCCTGGCCGGCTGAAGGACGTGCCGACGTCACGACCAACGACGAGGGTCGATGCGTGGTGCCCATCATTGCCGAAGGTCGGCTCAGCATGATCGAAACGGTCCTCGATGACAAACTGCCCGTGCGGCCCGAATTGCCCCGGTTTGTCGACCTCTCGGTTGGCGAGACGACCGTGCTCGCGCTGCCGATGCTTCCCCTGGTCGATATTCGCGGATCAATCCTTGCCGAGGACACGGGCAAACCACTTCCCGGGGTAGAGATACACGTCTACTACGGCACGTTCCGCCAGGGCACCGACGTGGTCAGCGACGCGAAGGGCCGTTTCACGGCTCGTGTCCTGCCCGGAAGGGTGCGTTTCCAACCGATGAACCTGTACAAAACCAAGTACCTGCAATTCGGACAGCCGCCGTGGTACGACGTGCCTGAAGATGCTGACGACTTCGAGCTGCCCCCGATCGAAGTCGTGCCGTCCGAACCGCTCGACGGGCGGTTGGTCGACCAGGACGACCGGCCGGTCGCCGATGCACAGGTCATCGCCTACTATGCCAACTGGCTCTGCTCCACGGCGAAGACGGACAAGGACGGCCGGTTTACGCTCCGGAAGATGCTTGTGTCGATCGACCCGGACGAAGCGACGTACCGAGTCAAGTTGGGCATCGAAGAGAGGCGGTTTATGCGCAACGGCGGCGTCGAGATCATCCAGGCCGATCCGTTCGTTCTCCGGGTAAAACGGTAGATAGGATCTCGTCTGTCATCAGCATTGGGGTGCCATGACCACGTGCGTCATGCGGGTGTCCGGGAATTCGAAGCAGTGGGGTGGCGCCGATGATTTTCCGCCGAATCGGTTGCCTCTGCTGTCGGCTCTTTCGGAAAACCGTCGGTCTTGCAAAGCAACAAGAGGCCATGTTCCTGGATTGTCCAATACCTCTTGCCGCTGCGCGGCACCGACGATTCCGCGGCCAAGCTCTCTCCAAGTGGCAGTCTTTGCTCCGCGGAATCATCGGTGCTACCCTCGGGAAAATTCCCAGACGGTCTCACGACGACCATGCAGACCCCGTGATTCGCCGCTATAATGGATGGGGACCCGTATGGTCACCTGATCGAAGCTGTCTTCGCCCCCATTCGGAGCGTCCCCTTGAACGAATCTGCCGAACCCCGGCCGACGGAACCCTCTGGGCCGAATCATCAAGCCCAGGAGATGACGCCCGAGCAACTGGCCGAGGCCAAGCGCTACGGCCGGCAAGGTCTGGTCTGCGACCTGGCCGACCGCGCGGTGGACATCGTCTATTTGGGCATCATGGCGCTGGTGTTGGCTCCCACAATCGACGCGTGGCTGCGAGGTTGGCCGCTGCTGGCCGACAGGTGGACGCTCCGCTTGGCCGTCATGTACCTGATCGTCTTCGGCGCCCACCTGGCCGTGTCTTTTCCGCTTTCGCTCTACTCAGGACACGTACTGGAGCATCGCTACGGCCTGAGCAATCAAACGTGCGGCGCGTGGTTGTGGCGGTACGCTAAGCGGATGACGCTGGGCGCCGCGCTGGAGCTGGCCATGTACGTGGGCCTTTTCTGGCTGATCTGGACCACCGGAAGTTATTGGTGGCCGTTGGCCGCCGGGGCCTCTTTCCTGGTCACGGTGCTGCTGGGCCAACTCGCGCCGGTGTTGATTCTGCCCCTGTTCTACCATACCGAGCGGCTCGATTATCCGGAGCTCCTTGCGCGGCTGGGCAAGCTGGCCGAGGGCACCGGTCTGTCAATCGAGGGCGTGTACCGCCTGGATCTGAGTGAAGAAACCGTCAAGGGAAACGCCATGCTGGTCGGACTGGGACGCACGCGACGCGTATTGTTGGGCGATACCCTGTTGGGTCAATACAGCCTGGACGAACTGGAAGTCATCTTCGCCCACGAGATCGGGCATCATGTCTTCCGGCACATTTGGAAGCTGATCTTGCTTGGTCTTGTGTACAGTACGGTGGGTTTCTGGATTTGTGATCGGCTGCTTGTGCTTTGGGCCTCTCCGGCGTCCGGCCCGATCCCTTATGCCCAATTGCCCATCTACACCCTGCCGCTGTTCATGCTGATCCTCAGGGTGTTTTTCAACCTGGTCGAGCCGATCCAAAACACAATCAGTCGTCACTATGAGCGACAGTGTGACCGTTACGCGCTTGAGCAGACCGGGCATAAGGAAGCCTTTATCTCCGCCTTCCTCCGACTCTCCCGGCTCAACAAGGACGACCCCGATCCTCCCTGGCTCGAGACGGCGCTGCTGCACAGCCATCCGCCCATTGGCCGGCGCGTGGCCATGGCCGAGGCGTTCGATCGGCCGTAGGCATTGCGAACCTCATCCCTAGGGCATCCCTTGGCGAGCGCTTCGAGCACCTCTTACAGAGATCCAAGGGGGTGACAGGCTGTTGGCACGCCTGAACCCTACGGTTGAGTATGGGCGGTTCCCTACCCAACCTCGTTCTGCTGGTGACCATTTCCTCACCGGCCCGCGTCAAGCTGAGCCCGTTGGAGTGGCGCGTGCTGCGGTTGGTCACCTTGGGGTGCAACCGTCGCCAGATTGCTGGTCTGTTGGATCAAACCGTAGAGGCGGTCGGGCGATGCCAGGTCGATCTGAAGCGGAAGGCCCAAGCGACGACGCTCCGCGCGCTTGCCCGATGGGCTCGACAGATGGCAATTTGCCCGCCGGACGACCGGCTCAGCACGCTGGAAAGGGCACGCCTGTGCAGCTTCGAGCAGCCGATCGAGAGCGTTCTCTGAGGGGCTCGGCTCGTTGCGCAGATAGGACTTCCGAAATCGCCCGCCTGGTCGATCACGGCGTCCTGAAACGCCACCAGAGGGGGGAAACCGCTGGAACCATGATAATGCTACCAATATTTGCTTGACGGCGTCGTAACCGGCTAACATATTGAATCGAAGTGTCCGGGGCGGTTTTTCCTTGACCAAAACGGGTACCTCGCCGGGCTCGAATACCGGGCCTTTCGGCTACCCCCGTCATGGATGCGATGAACCCGATGATCGGTAGACTTCACTTCCATCTTGTCCTTGCGATATTCGTGATCGGCTGTCTGCTGGTCTTGCCGGCCCGGGCAGCCGTCTCGATCCCCGTTCAGGAACTCGAATTTCAAGAGCCCCAGCCGGGCGACGGCAACGGATCGCGCGTCGATATTTCGGGCGATACGATCATCGTCGGCGGGTGCTATCATGACGGCGATGGTTCCCAGGGCTGGGCCCAGGTCTTCGTTCATGACGGCGACTCATGGCAGTGGCAAGACACGCTGGAGGTCACCGGCACGAGCAAATTCGGATCCGGTGTTGGCATCGACGGCAACACGGCAATCGTCGGCGCCCACGGCAGCAACAAGGCGTACATCTTCAACCGCTCGGGCGAAGACTGGATCGTGGAAGAAACCTCCTTCGACGGGATCAGCGGCTTTGGCTACGACACGCGGATCGACGGCGCGCTTGCCGTCGTCGGCACAGAGGATGGTCCCTCGGCCCATTACCTCACCAAAGGCGACAACTGGGTCATCGGCGAGCATCCTATCGGCACGGGAGCCTCTTTCGGCCACAGTATCGATGTCTCGGACAGCACCGCCATTGTCGGCGACTATGATCTCAACACCGTCTATTTCTACGACTACGACGATGACGACTGGGTCTCAGCAGGATCGGATTCGGGCGGCAGCGGCGACGACCGGTTCGGCTACTCCGTGGCCATTGACGGAAACTCCGCCATCGTCGGCGCCGATCAGAGAGACTACGCCGGCGGCTCCGGCTTCGCGTCGATCTATCAACGCCAGGGAAACACCTGGGCAGAAGAGGTCACCTTGGCACCGGCCGATCTCTCCGCCGGCGATCAGTTCGGCTCGTCGGTGGCCATCTCGGGCAATCGCGCGGTGGTCGGCGCCATCGGCCAGGGTCCGCCCGGTCAACTCAGCGGCACCGTCCACGTGTTCGAAAAGACCGACACCGGCTGGCACCGCCTGTGCAAGTTATGGTCATCCGACGGGGTTACCGGCGACGAGTTCGGCAACGCCGTGGCGATCGAAGGGAATTGGATCGTCGTGGGCGCCTGGTGGAAAGACGACGATACCGGAGCCGCCTACGTCTTCAACGTTCCCTCCCCACTCATTCCCGGCGACGCCAATCTGGACGGTCAGGTCGACGGGCAGGACGCCGCCATCCTGGCCGATAGCTGGGGCGTTGCCTCCGGTGCAATGTGGGTAGACGGCGATTTCGACGGCGATGAGTGCGTCGGCCCGCGCGACGCCGCCATCTTGGCCGCTCACTGGGGCGAGGGAACCGGCCAAGAAGCATCCGCCGTGCCCGAGCCGAGCCAACTCGTTCTGCTGGCCGGTCTGCTCTTCATGCTGGCGTCCGTGCGACGACGATAGCCGCTTCGTCCTCGAAGCGGAGTCACCAGCAACTCTACCCTGATGAGTATTCCGGCGCGGCCATGCTCGACCGACGTGGGCTTCCGCCCACGGCTATCAACTCCTGATCCCTACCCCCAATCCCCACCGCCCAATCCCTAATCCCCCATCCCTCTTCACACACGGATCACCGTCGTCCCGCTGAGTCGGCGGATCAGCCGGCGCATCTCCAACACGCTCAGGGTCGCGAGAACTCGGGGCACGGGCAGGCCCGTCTCGGAAACCAAGTGATCGACCCCGGTCGGTTCGGCACCGATGGCGTCCAGCACCTTTCGCTCCATGTCGTTGAGCGTCAACTCGGCCGGATGGTGCAGCTCGGTGCCGTCCTCTCGGGGTGCGGCCTCGACCAAAGGGCCAAGCTGCTCGATGACGTCGTCGACCGATTCGACCAACGTCGCGCCGTCGCGCAACAACCGGTGACACCCGCGCGACGGCCGCGAATCGATCCGGCCCGGCACCGCCAGCACCTCGCGACCCTGCTCGTTGGCCAGCCGGGCCGTGATCAGGGCTCCGCTCCGCTCGGGCGCTTCGACGATAATCACTCCTAGAGCCAGCCCACTGATGATCCGGTTCCGCTGGGGAAAATTGCCGCCCATGGGCTCAAACTCCGGCGGCAACTCGCTCAGGACGGCACCACTCTGGGCGACCTCGTCGGCCAGCGCCGCATGCTCGGGCGGAAACATCCGCAACAGCCCGCTGCCCAGCACGCCGATCGTCCGCCCGCCGCCCGAGAGCGCACCGCGATGGGCCGCCGCGTCGATACCGCGGGCCAGGCCGCTGACGATCGTCACTCCAGAGCGGGCCAGGCCGGCGGCCAGTTTCTCGGCCTGCGCAAGCCCGTAGTGCGTCGCGTGACGCGTACCGACCATGGCCACCGCCACCGCGTCGCGCGGCAGCAGCCGGCCACGGATGAACAGAATGGCCGGCGGATCGTGAATCTCGTGCAAGAGCCGGGGATAATCGTCATCGGTATCGGTGAGAATCTCGATGCCGTGTTCCCGACACAAGCTGATTTCTCGTAGCGCGTCGACTTCGTCCGGGGCGGCAAGAATCCGGTCAAGCAGCTTCGGTCCCACGCCCTTGACACCGCGCAACTCGTCCGGCGAGGCCTCAAACACGGCCCCCGGCGAGCCGAAACGCGCCAGCAGCGCTCGCCGCGTGATCGGGCCCACGTCGGCCACCAGCGACAACCGCAGCGAGTCGATCAGCTCTTGGTTTTCTTCAAGCCGCATCGGAGTTGGCACGCCGTAACCCATGAGGCGAAAACATACGTCGATCGGCATCATGACCGAGTTCAGAACCCTCAGGTGTACGGCACGCACCCGGCGACGTCAACCGGTGAAAAAGGCTCACCGGGCGTGCTGCCCCGACGGTTGCCGAGCCGGACCGGGGGCAGTATAATGCCCGGTTCTATGCGGCTGGAGGGAGAGTCGCACTGCGGTTTTCGATGGCAATGGCGCTACGCCGCCAAGGAAATAGAGCCCACTCTCGCGAGGGGACGGTTTTCACTAGAGGAGACTTGTTGTGGCAATTCGTGTTGGTATCAACGGTTTCGGCCGTATCGGCCGATTGGTGTTCCGCGGACTGGTAGCCAAGCCCGATGTGTTCGAGGTAATGGGCATCAACGACCTGACGGACAACAAGACACTGGCGACGTTACTGAAGTATGACAGCATCCATCGCCGCTTTCCCGGCACGGTCAAACATGACGACGAGAATCTGATCGTCGACGGCAAGAAGATCAGGGCCATGGCCGAGCGTGACCCCGCCAAATTGCCGTGGCGCGAGTTGGGGGTCGACGTCGTGCTGGAGAGCACGGGCGTATTTCGTGGTCGGAAGACGGCTGAGAAGGCCGGCTTCGACAGCCATCTGGACGCTGGTGCAAAGAAGGTCGTCATCAGCGCCCCGGCCAAGCAGCCCGACCTGACGTGTGTGCTGGGTGTGAACGACGAGCGGATTCTCCCCGAGCACAAGTGTATCTCCAACGCCAGTTGCACGACCAACTGCCTGGCGCCGGTGGCCAAGGTGATCCATGAGAAGTTCGGCATCG
>Ga0315543_1001642_pt1 | contig 23502 bp, 18 predicted proteins | sample SalMarSW160210MG_2_FD_203098 | JGI IMG/M metagenome (GOLD analysis project Ga0315543, IMG submission 203098) | Salt marsh sediment microbial communities from the Plum Island Ecosystem LTER, Massachusetts, United States - Salt Marsh Sediment SW1601-210 ... | reverse complement strand
ATCTGGCTGCAGTCGCACTTTCTCCTTGAACGTGGGCAGGCGCGCGAGCCAGCCCATGGGCGTGACCATGGAGAGAATGGTGTGCAATTCAGTCACCTGTGGCACATGGGACTGCACAAAGATAATGCTGCGGCCTGGATCCATGCCTGCAGCCAGCCAATCGAGGACCATCTCGCAGGTGTTTTGCTTAATCTTGTGAGTATCGCGCAGAGTTGTCAGAGCGTGCAGATCTACCACGCAGTAGATGCACTCATGATCTTCTTGCAGGGCCACATAATTCTTGATCGCCCCGCAATAGTTACCGAGATGCTGTCGCCCTGTAGGACGTGCCCCAGAGAACACTCTTCCCTTCATAGGTTGCAGGACTCCTTTCACTAACTGCTGCAAGTTTACTACAAACTGCGGTGAAAAGGAAACCCCCTCTGTGCGCACACAAGAGGGGGTTGGGAACCCTCTATTCCAAATCTACGAGCCGAAGATTAGACTTCAGTTCGAAATGAATGGATAAAGTGCTTCCCGAGCTAGTCTAGCTTCACCACGTCAGCAGCTTGTGGACCTTTGTCACTATCTTCGATAGTGAAATCCACCCGCTGGCCTTGCTCCAGGTTTCGGAATCCTCCCCCGACGATGGCTGAGTAGTGGACGAAGACATCCTCGCTGCCTTCATCGGGTTGAATGAACCCGTACCCTTTGACGCGGCTGAACCATTTGACCGTGCCCAAGGTTCTGTCCGACATCTTGTGCGCACCTCCTTCCTTACAGCATAGTCAAAGGCCCGGTTGAAAACCGGGTGGACAGAAGCCTGTTGATAGTGGTCAAGTCATCACTATTCGCTATTAGCACAAAACCGCCAAGGCCAGTACAAAAAGCCTCCGCGGCAGTTCTAAATCAATATCAATCCAAAAGACACCTCGATCACGTTGGCTATGATACACAGTGTTTGCTGTTTTGTCAAATGATGCAACTTGAAACCACGCTTGCTTCCGATACATGAAGAAGACAGGCGAATAACAGAAATGTCCGCTCAACGCAAACCCTTGGACAAAATGGGACTTTTGAAGTAAAATGGTAAAGGCAAGTGGTTAGGATCTGCTCACTGCACAGACTTATCTATGAGAGTGATAGCTATCAGGAGGCAATCTTGTCAGAGCTCACAAACCTGTATGGCCAAATCGCAGCTTGTCAGAAGTGTGCCCTGGCAGAGGGGCGCACTCACGCGGTCCCTGGCGAAGGGCCGGAGGACGCAGAGATCATGTTTGTTGGCGAGGCGCCTGGCTATCACGAGAACCGGTTGGGACGTCCTTTCGTGGGCGCTGCGGGTAGTTTCCTTGAGGAGTTGTTGGCTTCGATAAATATGCGGCGTGAGGATGTCTACATATGTAACGTGATCAAGTGCCGTCCGCCGAATAACCGTGATCCACTGCCTAATGAGATCGAGGCATGTCGGCCATATCTGGACAGGCAGATTGAGCTGATCAAGCCTCGCTTGATCGTCACATTGGGGCGGTGTTCCATGGCCAAGTTCTTTCCGAGGGCGATGATCTCCAAGATCCATGGCGTGCCCAAGAAGGTCGGCGAGGTGATAGTGTTGCCGTTTTTTCACCCTGCTGCAGCTTTGCACCAGCCAAAATACCGGGCTGACATTGAGCGGGATATGCTCAAGATTCCTCAGATTCTGGCGCAGATGAATGACTTTGAGGAGATGCTGCCAGATCAGCAAGCCGAGCAATTGAGTTTGTTCTAGCAGTGGACTGAACAGGGTTGTAGCAGCATTCTTGAAGACCGTTAGTTCTGCTAGTCGTAATGGAAGTAGGAGGCATGACCAAGCGCAGGCGAACTAGGAAGAGACAAAAGCAATCGAGAGCTATCCCCGTAACCGTTTGGATTGAAGCGGCAGGCATACTGTTGACAGGCATAGCTTTAGTGACTCTGCTCAGCCTGCTCTCCTTCAGTCGTGGTACACTCACTGGCAAGTGGCTTGACCTTCTGCGCCAGGGCTTCGGTTGGGGCACGTATTTTGTGCCCGTGGGTCTGGGAGCACTTGGCCTTTGGCTTTTCCTGGTTGGCTTTGGCCGTCAGATTCGCGTGCCCTTGGAAACCCTATTAGGCACACTGCTCCTGTTCTTGGGCAGCCTGGGCCTCTTGCACTATTTCGCCACTGATCCACAGGCTGTAGCTCTCAGCGGTGGAGGAGGAGGACATCTGGGCTGGCTGATAAGCAGGGCCCTGATTGGTGCCTTGGGCGACATTGGTGCCATATTGACGCTGCTTACGATTCTCATTGTCGGACTCATCGCTCTTTTTAGTATTTCAATCACGAATGCTTTCAGGTACTTCCTAACTCTATGGCACAAGCTGGTGGATTGGTACCGGTTTCACTCAGCAGCAATCAGGGACGTTGCCCCGCCTGAGGGATGGCGGGACGTTGCCCCGCCTGACAGATGGCGGGACGTTGCTTCACCACCCAAGGACGAAAGTCTAGCCGCGCGCTTGATGGTCAGGACGGAGGAACAAGGGCGCCGACCGACTGCGCCAGCTACCACATCTCCGTTGGCAGAACACGGCTTGCTCTTTCCGCGCGTAGTGGGGGACGCGAAGGAATGGCGGCTTCCTTCCCTTGAAGACATCCTGGAGAGTGGTGTTGAGCAGGAGCTGAGTCAGGCGGAGATTCGCTACAAGGTGCGCGTAATCGAGGAGACACTGGCCAGTTTTGGCGTACCGTGCAAAGTGGTCGAGGTCAACCAGGGACCGACAATCACACAATTCGGTCTGGAACCGGGATTCATCGAGCGGAAAGACCGCCTCGGAAGGCACAGGCGTGTCAAGGTCAAGGTAAGTCGCATCACCTCCCTGGTCAGCGACCTGTCACTCGCGCTGGCCGCCTCACCTATCCGTGTCGAGGCACCTGTGCCCGGCCGCCCGCTCGTGGGCATCGAAGTGCCCAACACGAGCACTTCCCTGGTCAGCCTGCGCAGTGTGATAGACTCCAAAGCTTTTCGCAGCATTGACTCCAAGCTGCGCATTGCCTTGGGTCAGGACGTCGCCGGCCAGCCAGTTGCAGCCGACCTGGCACAAATGCCGCACTTGCTCATCGCCGGGGCCACCGGCTCAGGCAAGTCCGTGTGCATCAAGTCCATTACTGCCTGTCTGCTGCTTAACAACACCCCTGATGATTTACGTCTGATCATGATTGACCCCAAGATGGTCGAACTGGCCAGTTTCAATGGCCTCCCTCACCTCTTGGTCCCCGTAGTGATTGAGGTCGAGCGCGTGGTGGTCACGTTAAGGTGGGTGACAAGAGAGATGAAGCGCCGCTATAGGTTGTTCTCCAAGGTAGGTGCGCGCACCATTGCGATGTACAATCAGATGATGGCCTCACGGGGGAAGGATAGTCTGCCCCACATTGCAATACTCATTGACGAGTTAGCGGACCTGATGATGGTTGCCCCTGAAGAAATGGAGCGTTCAATCTGCCGCATCGCCCAGTTGGCGCGGGCGACCGGCATTCACCTGGTGATCGCCACACAGCGACCCTCGGTTGACGTGGTAACAGGGCTGATCAAAGCGAACTTTCCGGCGCGGATCAGCTTTGCGGTCACGTCGCAGGTGGATTCGCGGGTGATCCTGGATATGCGCGGTGCGGAGAAGCTGTTGGGACGGGGGGACATGCTGTACTTGGCTTCGGACTCGAGCAAGCTCGTTCGCCTGCAAGGCTGCTTTGTCTCAGATACAGAACTCGAAAGGCTGGCAAACTATTGGAGGGGCTTCCGCACCAGTGCTCCCTTACCACCGGGCGCCGCTCTCGTGCAGCAGCCCCTTTGGGAAGAAATGATGGCTAAAGAAAAGGAAGCCGCTAGCAGGGATGACCTTCTTGACAGAGCGATTGAGGTTGTGCGGGAACACGACCGGGCGTCCATTTCCCTGCTGCAGCGTAAGCTGCGAATTGGGTACTCCCGAGCTGCACGTTTGATAGATACTATGGAAGAGCAAGGTATTATTGGCCCAGATGAAGGCGCAGGCCGTGGTCGTCGCGTCTACAAAACACGCCAGGAAGAAGGTTCGACGTACGAGAGTCAGTAGGACAAAGAAGGCCCGTTTCTGGGATAACGCGAAGGGGGTGTGTAATGAGTAATGATTCCCCTACTGAGAAGCACATTTACAAACCGCACTATCATACAAGCGCTGATCTGTTTCATTGGCATCAGTACCAGGGTAGCAATACTAACGATTGTGCAGCATTCAGCATAGCTATCGTGGGCAATGCCATTCTCAATAGCCCGCATTTCGATGGATACACCGTTGCTCGAGAAATGGAAAAGGTCGTTGTTGCCAGTAGGCCTCTGCCTCACATTACCATTCGCAAAATCCCCAAGTGGGCTACTCTGCCCTGGGGTATTTCTGGGTATCTACAAAGCAAGGGCATCTCGGCCAGACTGCGATGGTTTGGTAGCACGGATGATTTGCTTCACAATATCCAGGAAAACCGCTTAACTATCGTACTTATCGGTGAACCGTTTCTCCGTGAAGGGTTCAAGTTCAAAGGCTGGGCGCACGCTAAGGTTCTATATGGATTTGAACCCACGGGCCCTCAGCCTGAGAAGGGTTTCTACTTCGTTGACCCTGGCGAGCGCCGGGAGCGGTCCAGCTCGCATCAGCCCCAGGGAGTGTCTTGGCAAGATGAGGTCAAGTTCAAGAAAGAGTGGAGCAACATGCTCCGCATATATATTGAAGCACAGGCCTAAAGTCGTGGCGTGCTGCCGAATCAGCCACACGAGCACGGCAAAGTCCCGCCATCCTTTGGGCGGGGCAAAGTCCCGCCGTCTGCGGAGTCCCGCCATCTTTGGGGCGGGGTCGGGCGGGGCAAAGTCCCACCATCCTTGGAGACCAGCCATCCCTTGGGCGGGGCAAAGTCCCGCCATCTTTAGGGCGGGGTCGGGCGCGACATGAAGTTGCTGCGGGATGGAGCGCGAGTTCTGGGTCTACACCTCACAGCCGAGCATGTGCGGGCCTTCCGAATCTACTATCGAGAACTCGTCGCCTGGAACCGCAAGTTCAATCTGACCACGGTGACGCGCTACGAGGAAGTGCAGATCAAACACTTCCTCGATTCATTAACCTGCCTACTGGCTCTCCCACTACCGGGCGCGGCCCCAGGTGAGCGTCTTCCGAATGTAGTTCCTCTTTCACACAAGGACACACCACTGCTGTGCATTGACGTTGGCACTGGTGCAGGTTTCCCTGGTTTGCCTGTCAAGATCATGCATCCAGCGCTGCGTGTGACCCTTCTAGAGTCCTCAAGGAAGAAGCTTGCTTTCCTGGAGCACCTGGTAGAGTGTTTAGGCCTGGAGGGCGTGGATTTGCTGCGGGCACGGGCGGAGGAAGCAGGACAGGATGCACATCACCGAGAACGTTATGATGTAGTGCTGGCACGAGCAGTGGCTGATTTGGCTGTACTGGCCGAGTACTGCCTGCCCTTGTGTCGTAAAGGGGGCTGCTTTATCGCACAGAAGGGGGCAGACATCGAGGCTGAGCTGGGGGAGGCTGCGGCAGCGATTAACTTGCTAGGTGGCAAGTGCCGGGAGGTGAAAGCTGTTCACCTGCCAGGATTAAGAGAACCACGTTCAATAGTGGTAGTAGACAAAGTGGTGGAAACGCCAGCCAAATACCCGAGGCGTCCGGGCATACCCCGGAAGCGGCCTCTTAAAGGGGAGTAAGCTTCTCCACCCTGCCCGCATACACGTGCCACAGGGTTACTCGTGCCAGGAACTCTTTGCTATAGTGCGCCAAGTCGGTTGTGGTTATGATTACCTGCTGTGCCTTATCAATGGCATTCAGGAGATAGCTTCGGCGTGCGGCGTCCAACTCGGAAATGACATCGTCCAGCAGCAAGACTGGCTTGTCGTTTTTCTCCTGCAGCATCAGTTCTACTTCAGCCAGCTTCAGGGATAGCGCGATAGTCCGCTGCTGCCCGCGAGAGCCGTAAGTATTCATGTCCACGCCGTTCACCACGAAGCGAAGGTCATCCCGATGCGGCCCAACGACGGACATGCCCTGTTCAAGTTCCCTGGCGCGCGCCTCGCGCAGTTGGTCGGCAAACGAGGCGGCGGCGTTTTGCAACCGAGCCGACATCTCTGTCCCAGGCAAGACATCCTGCTCCGTTGGCAGAGCTATCTGGTAGGCGCCACCCTTTCCGAGGCCAGCGCTCGCACAGTACTCCAGCCGCAACCGCTCTTTCTCCCCTGTTAGCTCGGGATGAATGCGTTGTATGGACTCGTCCAATTGACGGATCACCTGTTGACGGCGGACAATGACATAGGCGCCGTGTTCTACCAGGCGTTGATCCCAGAAGAGGAGTCGGGCGGCCCCGTCGCCTCGACCTCGAAGGGACCTCAGCAGGTGATTTCGTTGCGTCAAGACGCGATTGTAGCACTGCAACTCACGGCAGTACTTTGGATCAATCTGGCAAATGGTGTCGTCAAGATAACGGCGTCGCAAATAAGGCGAGCCGGCCACCAGGTCTATATCCTGGGCCAGGAATAACACGGCATTCAGCAGCCCTACTACGTCCCGAACACGTTTGCTGGCACCATTGAGGCGGATATGTTTGCGCAGCGCTTGCCCTGAGCCTTGCCGAAGGGCGACTGCATCTGGATCCAGGGTTCTTCCGCCGCTTTGTACCAATGACAGCTCGATCTGGTCACTTCCTTCAGCTTTCTGAATCTGGGCTACCAAGCGGGCGAAAGGCAGGTCTTCTTCCAGGGCCAGCCAGTTTACGAGTTCACGATCCACCTTTGTGCGTGGTGAGCGAATTCTGGATAGGTAGTAAATGGCTTCCAGCAGATTCGTTTTGCCCTGGGCATTGTCGCCTTGCAGCAGCACGATGCCTTCCGGCAGATCCAGCTCCAGCCGAGAATAGTTCCTAAAGTTTGTGAGACTCAGGTGCAAAATGCGCATGTCCCTTTTCGATGCTGCTAAAGTCGGTCGTATTATACTGGCAATCTCGCAGGTTGGTAAAAGAGCATTTGTGCTGCCCTGGAATGTACCTTGCCTCGGCCTGACGTTAGAGCAAAAAGTGTGTATAATATGCGAGCCGGATCTTGAACGATATAGCGAGAGATAGAGTCTTGGCAGTCATGCACTCCAAAGGATCGCCATGGTTTCGAAGAATAAACCACTGAGACACAGAGTCCGCTGAATCTCACTCTCAAGTTCTCCGTGTCCTTGGGGTCTTCGCGGTTTACAAGTAGATTCTTGCGGTGCAGCCATACTACGTTATATGGACGAAAACGCTAAAGGAGAAGACATGAAGATACTGGTTACTGGGGGGGCAGGCTTCATCGGTTCACACGTAGTGGACGCCTATCTGGAGCAGGGCCACGATGTGCTGGTCGTGGACGACCTCACCACAGGCAAGAGCGAGAATGTGCACCCCAAAGCTCGGCTCTATCAGTTGGACATCCGTGACGAGAAACTGGAAGAAATCTTTGCTATGGAAAAGCCGGACGTCGTCAACCATCACGCGGCGAGGGCCAGCGTTCGCGAGTCCATGCTACAGCCAATTCTCTATGCTGACGTCAACATATTGGGCTCGCTCAACCTCCTGGAGTTGAGTCGAAAGTACGACGTCAAGAAACTCATATACATCTCCACCGGCGGAGCTGTCTACGGCGAGCCCGAGTACTTGCCCGCCGATGAGGCGCACCCAATCGCTCCTCTTGATCCCTACGGCGTGAGCAAGGCGAGCTTTGAACACTATTTGCCCCTATATCGAGCAAACTATGGCACTTCCTTCACCGTTCTGCGCTATGCCAACGTGTACGGCCCCCGCCAGGATCCATACGGTGAAGCTGGCGTCGTAGCCATCTTTACGGGCCAGATGCTGCGCGGAGAGCAAGCCGTCATTAACGGTACCGGTGAGCAGGAGCGCGATTTCGCCTACGTCAGCGATGTGGCACAGTCCAATATCCTGGCGCTCAGCAATGGCGATGGTGGAATCTACAACATTGGCACCGGTGTGGGCACGTCCATCAACGATATCTTCTCCAAACTCAAGGCCGCTACTGGCTATGCAAGACAGGCCGTGCACGGCCCAGCGAAGACAGGGGAGGTTTTCAAGACTTACCTCAAAGTGGACAAGGCCAAGCGCGAACTCGGCTGGCAGCCAGTCGTTACTGTGGAAGAAGGGCTGCGCCTCACGGTAGAATACTTCCGTGCACAGGGTTGATCCTGCGTGCGGGGGACAAGAACCTGAAGTTCAGCCAAAGCGGAGTGGTACACGAATTCCACGAATCGCACGAAAAACCCAAAAAGAGATTCGTGTAATTCGGCCTTTTTCGTGCCATTCGTGTTCAGGGTTTTCTACGCCACCAGAATGCGAATAGCAAAGCTAGGACAGAGCGGAGTGCAGGATGCGCGTTGGATTCAACGCTTTCTTCTTAGGCCAAGCGGCTACAGGTAGTGGCCAGTACACTCATCAATTGTTGCGTGCGCTGGCGCAGCTAGACGGGCGCAACGAGTACCTCCTGTACGCCAGGGCCGGTGATGGCGAGAAACCAGGTTTCTTGAGCAGTTTACGAGTACTGCGGACGCCCTTTTCTCGGCGCTCCAAGAACCTGGGCAAGCTCTGGTTTGAGCAGATTGCTTTCCCACGAGCCTGCCGCTGTGCGTCTGTGGATCTGTCTCATGTGCCTTACTTTGCTTCTCCTGTATGCCCTGCGGTTCCTACGGTTGTCACTGTCCATGACCTCATACCCCTGCTCTTGCCTGCTTACCGGGGGGCCATCCTGGTGCGGTTGTACACCCACTTGGTTACTGCTGCGGCGCGGCGAGCAGACCGCATCATTACCGATTCGGTGGCCTCAAAGGGTGATATCGTCAGGCATTTGCGCGTGCCTTCTGAGCGAGTCCATGTCATCTATCTCGCCGCTGATCCGGCCTGCCGTCCCGTCTCGCACGAGAAGGCGTTGGCCGCCGTGCGTCGCAAGTACGGGCTGCCCGACGCATACGTGCTGTACCTCGGGGGCTTTGACCGGCGCAAGAATCTGTACACCCTCCTTAAGGCCTATGAGCGTGTGTCAAAGGCCATGGGTGACGAGGTCCCATCTCTGGTCGTGGCTGGCCGATTGCCGTCAGCGGATACGCCGTTGTTCCCTGATCCAAAACGGATGGCCAAGGAGCTGGGCGTGGAACAGAGCGTCTTTTTCAGCGGGTGGATAGCCGAAGAGGACAAGCCCGCTCTCTACAGCGGGGCTCTGTTCTTTGCTTTCTTGTCCCTCTACGAGGGCTTTGGGCTGATGCCGCTGGAGGCGATGTCCTGCGGCACGCCCGTGCTTGCTGCCAATACCTCATCGCTGCCAGAGGTCGTTGGGGCCGGTGGATTGCTGGTGAATCCCAATGATCTGGATGAGATAGTTGAGGCGATGGTCACCTTGCTGCGAAATCCTGCGCTGCGACAACAGCTTGGGCGAGATGCCCTTGTGGAAGCCGTCAAGTTCGACTGGAAACGGACAGCCGAACAGACTCTGCAAGTCTATGACCTGGCTGTGAGCAGGTCTAGGAGGCACCCTGGTTCCAGACCGAAGGAAGTGAGGCGTTTCGATTAGAAACACCTGACAAAACTCACCGCCGAGACCGCAGAGCCCGCAGAGACACTTTTGCTCTCTTTGCGCTCTCTGCGAAGCGTCGCGGCATCCCTTCGACGGGACGGCGTGCTCTGCGGTTTTGAACGTGTCAAATTCGGCAGGCGAACCGTTGACCGAGTGAGCAAAAAGGTGTAAAATGATTTCGGGAGAGTCCATGCGGCTTTTGACCGGCTGTTTCGCAGATATCAAGAAAGTATTCTGGTCGTCTCTTATCGCAGCGATGGCTTACCTTCCGAGCCACAGCTGGTGTCTTTGCTCAAGCGATACAAGCGCCACGTACGCGTTCAGCATTTTGGCCGATACAAATACGTCCTGTCTGCCAATGCCGAGTCTAAAGAAATCCTCTTAATCGGCGCTTAGCTCTATCGACGAGTGGAGCAGAGATGACGATGGATGAGTTCAGAGAGAGAGCTTATTTGGACACTTTGGCTGGAGCAGATTGAAATGGGTAAGAAAAAGTCAGAAAAGAAGCATCTCAAGAGCACTCAGGCAGAATCCGACAAGAGCCCGCCTTTTGTGGATCTCCGGGGGATGGAAAGGATGATGTCGGATCTCGGCAGACTGCTTAGCGAGCGCGAGTTTGATTCCATAGAAGAAGCAAATGCCTTCTTAGAAGACACGCTCTCCCCAGGAAGGCTGCATACGTCACCAAGGCGCACCCCACTAGAATGGGCCCAAGACCTGATATACGAAGCATGGGATTCCTCGGGCAAGCGACGGGTGGAACTGGCTCGCCGCGCTCTTGACATTTCAGAGGACTGCGCTGATGCCTATGTGCTCTTAGCAGAGGAGGCAGCCGGCAGCTTGGAGGAAGCTAGAAACCTGTACGAGAAGGGTGTGAAAGCAGGAGAGCGTGCCCTCGGTCCAGAGCTGTTTGAGGAATACGTCGGACACTTCTGGGGCCCATTGTCGACGCGCCCTTACATGCGGGCGCGTGCCGGATTAGCTCAGTGTTTATGGATGCTTGGTGAACGTCAGGAAGCCATAGAGCACTATGCCGAGATGCTGCGCCTCAATCCGGGAGACAATCAAGGTGTCCGCTACGTGCTGATAAATTGCTTGCTGGAGGAAGAATCTGACGAGGCTGTTGGGAGACTTCTGGATCAATATGACGGCGACTGGGCAGCCACATGGCTATTCTCGCGTGCATTATGGATGTTTCGCCAAGAGGGGGCTAGCTCGAAGGCGACGGCGTGGCTGAGAGAAGCCTTAGAATATAATCCTTACGTGCCGCTCTATATGCTTGGGAGAAAGAAGCTGCCGAGGCGTTTGCCAGCATATGTGGGTTTCGGAGATGAAAACGAAGCAATAGCCTACGCAGCGGAAGCGACTGCGATATGGCGGAAAACACCAGGGGCTATTGAATGGTTGGCGAGCAATCTGTCTGGTAACGCCGAGTGAGGCTGGAGGTAGTGTATTGTTCCCACTTTGTCTTCACGTCTTTCCTTCACCGCCGAGCACACAGCCTCTTGGCACCTTCGGTGGCCAAGAGACGCAGAGATCGCAGAGGTTTTTGGGAAAATCTCGGCGTTCTCAGCGGACTCACCGGTGTAAAAGTAAGCCGGCGTTCACACCAATGCAATTGGGCGAGAAGACCGACCACAACCGGGAGAATCCGTGAAGTCTGTTATCCGTACTCTATCACATAGGCCTCTGCTACGACCTTTGCCCTACGTGGGGTTGGCTTTCTTGGCTCTTGTGGCTACTGTGCTGGCGGGGTGTGGTGCCCTGCGCTTCCCTGGGCAGACGCCTGAACCGACTAATCCCCATCTTATTGGGCCCATTAACACGCCGACGCTAGCACCCGTGCTGCTTACACCTGCACCGACCTGTACGCAATCGCCAACGTCACCCGCGTCATCAACTTCTCCAACGCCCACTTTTGGCTTGCCTCTGCCCGAACCAACTTGCCTGACCACTCCGATGTGGGGCCTCGGGGATGTGTGGAGCAACGAGAGTGTGCGCACACGTCTGGGCTGTCCAGTAGGAGAACAGATTGGCGTCCAAGGCGAGGAAATCTACTTCGAAAACGGCCACATGCTTGGGCGCCCGGATGCCGGTCTGATATACGTCCTCTTCAGCAGCTTGCAGCCTGATGGATGGGGAGCGTTTGCGGACACCTTTGAACCTTCTGATCCAGACAGCGACCCCGCTATCGTAGAGCCAACTCCCCTATCTGGTGTACCGGTCTATATCCAGCCTAGGGGAAGATTTGGTAAGCTTTGGCGTGCACACGCCTGGTTGCGAGAAAAACTGGGGTGGGCGCTGGCTCCGTACGATGGTAAAGGCCAGGCGATCCCTGGCATTCGCTTTGATGGTGCAGTGCAGGACTTTGAACGCGGCGTTTTGTTCTGGAATGGCGACGTCTGCTTTGTGTTGCGAACTGACGATATGTCCTGGGTAATGTACTAGGAGCCTACTCTCTGTAAAGACGTTGCGTGCCGGAGGTCCCGCCATCTGTGCGGCGGGGCAACGTCTCTACGGTACTCTGAGAATACGAGGCCGGCTGCCCTTTCGGATAGACTCCAAGGAGAAGTAGCCATACTCCCTCCAAAGCTCGAACGATTCGATTTCGTCCTGCCTGGGCTGGCGCTGGGCCTCTACGCTGGTCGAGTGCTTCTGGAAACTCTCCCCCACCCTGTCCCTGTGCTGGCCGCGTTGTTGGCAACTATAGTTTCGATCCTCGTGGCTGTCTCTCTGGCCGCGGTTGGGCGCAGACGCGGCCTTGACTTGTCCCCACTTCTTGCTCTGTACCTCTACGTATTCTGGCCTTGGCTCAGTCCTGTGCTTGCCCTGGGCAACGCTTTCGTCGTTGCTGTTGCCCTTCTTCATAAGAACGTGCGTAAGCCCTATCCCTTGCTCGGCGACGCACTGCTTTTTGTGGCCAGTCTGGCTTTGTATGTTCATACGTTGGCTCCTACTATCCTACCGGCCGATAGCGGTGAGTTTCAGCTTGTAGCCTACGTCTTAGGCATTGCTCATCCTCCGGGCTATCCTCTGTATACAATGCTGGCCAAGTTGTGCACCTATTGTCCTCTTGGCGACATCGCCTACCGCGTCAACCTGTTCTCTGCCGTCACCAGCGCCTTGACTCTGCTAGTGCTGGGCCGGGCTGTGAGATGGCTCACAGGCTCAGGGATGGCAGGGCTGATTGCCGCTGCAGCACTGGGCGTCGCTCCCACTTTCTGGGCACAGAGCACGACAGCGAATATCCGCAGTTTGACCGCCCTGTTCACGGCAGTGCAGTTGAGTGCGCTCCTCGCTTATGCCAGTACCAAGAACGTCAAGCATCTGCTCGCTTTTGCCCTGGCCTTTGGCCTGGGTATCACTCACCATGGCTCCATCGCCCTGTTGATTTTGCCGTACGCAGCCTTTGTTTTGGTATGCGACCCCAAATTGGTGCGCAGGCCTCGCACATTGATTCGTCCGCTCCTGGTCTTCCTTCTCTCGCTGTTGGTTGTCCTCTATCTTCCGCTGCGTAGTGCGATGGGTGCGCCTCTTGATCCACAGCCTATCCGCAGCTTGTCAGGATTCCTGGACCACGTTTTGGCTCGTGGCTTTCGTGGTGACATGTTCTATTTCATCGAACCTACGGTTCTGCTCGCCAGGCTGCGGGTGGTAGCGAATGTCCTGGCCTTCGAATTCGGTCCGGTTCTGCTCTTGCTGGCCACGTGGGGAGCAGCCAGCATGTTCGTGCGCCGCGGCAGGCTGTTGCTGCTCTGTGGCGGCGTCTTTGTCGTCAATGCGCTGACGGCTGCTACCTATCGCGCTCCACAGACCGTGGAGTACATGATACCGGCCTACGTTGCCGTGGCGTTCATCTGCGCATATGGCGCATGGTCCTTGAGCGAACTCGCGCGTTCTCGTCGCCCGTCATCGCTGGTCCTGGCTGCTGCGCTGCTGATGCCTGCCTTGATGCTGCTGCGCAACTACCCAAGCTTTGTACAGTTGAGCAGGGATCGCTCCGCCCGGCAGTACGCGGAGGATGTGCTCAAACAAGCGCCACAGGGCGCTCGTGTCCTGTCCAACTGGCACTATGCCACGCCATTCTGGTATCTCCAACACGTGGAGAACGTGCGTCCAGACGTCGAGGTGGTCTACGTCTACCCGGAAGGTGCCACACCCCTGGCCCAAGTCTGGCTGCGCCGAATTGAGGAGAGCGTAGCGCGACGCCCAACGATTGTGACCAACTATTGCCCCGAGTTTGAGACAGCTCCCTATACGTTCCAGCCCTTCGCCAGCACATTGCTGGTGCAAACTGGGCCTGCCTACGAGGTTCCCAACGGCATCAAGCGTCTCGATGTGCTCTTTGACGGCCGCATCCGTCTTGCAGGCTATGAGCTGGAGGGACAGACCGTCTCTCCAGCGGACAGCCTCACGGTGCATATCTGCTGGCAGCCTGCAGTCAAGCTGGAGCGCGATTACTCGTTCTTCGTCCATCTTGTAGACGAAACGGGTGCCGTGTTGGGACAAGGAGACGTCACTCATCATGCTGCGCGTTACGACGTAGGTCAGGTGATTCTGGATGAGTACCGCATCCCTCTACTGCCTACGGTGAAGCCCGGCCGGTACAAGCTAATAGCTGGCGTCTATATCACCCTGGCCGAGGGCGGCTGGCGCAGACTGACCACGAAAGACGGCAGGGATGCAGTGACTCTGGGTCAGGTCGAGGTGCAGCCGTTAGACGCGGCTCCAGTGACGCTGCACGCACTGCATCGCCCGTTTGCCTGTGGCTACACTTTGGTGGGCGCGGACTATGACCACAGCCTGCCTGGCCCACTGCGCCTCTATTTACACTGGCGCTGTGATGACCCGTCAGCACTGGAGCAGAACATTGTCCTGTTTTCAGGAGGGGAAGTGCTTGCGGTGAGCCGCCTGCCAACGGGCCAGGCGGGGGATTACTTCACCACAACGCACGACCTGCCAGCAGACGCGATGAATTTGGTGCTGGAACTGCACGCGGCCGTGGATGATACACCAGGTGCGCTGTTTGGGCCGTGGGGTATTTCCGTCGGTCACCGCCTGAGGTTGCCGATGCCATCGACAGATGAGCGTTACATTTGCCTGGGCGGTGAGATGCTCTTGGTGAGGGCTGAATATCCGACAGCGTTGCATGCTGGCTCGCCTCTGCGCGCCAAGATGACCTTTGTCGGCACAAAACCTATCACCCACGACTACAGCGTTTCGCTGAGCTTCACGGACGAAGCAAGCGCGTGGCGGACACAGCACGACGGCACGCCTGCTCTGGGAGCTATACCTACGTTAAAGTGGATTCGCGGCATCACTGTTTGGGATGAGCACGATTTGGTACTGCCACCAGACGCTGCTGGTCGCGGCGTGCTGCGGCTGACTGTATACGACGCTTTCACCATGAGGCCACTGCCCATATTGGACGAACGCCTGGCTCGTCTGGGGCAGGGTACGCAGATGGAGTTGGGGGGCATTCAGGTGCGGTGACACAGTGGCAGTGCATAAATGTCGGTGCCTGGGCCCATTCTGCCTAGGCGCGGTAGAGACGCCGCGGCGGGCTGTCTCTACACAAATGCGTGAGGCCGGACGGGCAAGGTGACTGGCACCTCGCAGGTGCCGGTCACTAATTCCTTCGATATATCATGTAAATACATGGGGTTCGGGTTTCCAGATCATTGTGGAACTCTATCAATGTAGTATGGGTCTGAAATGGCAGCTACAAAGGCCCTGCGACTGCCCTCGGAAGAATCAAATCTCCAATTGGTTTCCTTATCAATATTGAACCAGATAGCAGCCTTTATGTACGGATAATCCTTCATCTTGGAATACGCATCTGCTATCCAGGCTGCTTTATCGCCCCCCTCTTCTGTGCATGCGAATTCGGCTATCATGAACGGCTTATCGATCGACTCGCTCAGTAGCCTGAGATCATCGTCGAAAATCTCTTCAAAGGACATCCAATGGCTCCACCATTGAGTGTTACCCCAATTGTAACCATCCGACCCGATCCAATCTACATACAGATCACCGGGATAATAGTTAACAGGGCTATTCCAAGGTTCATGTGGAACCGAGTCTGCGTTTGGGCTGAATACCCAGTAAACATTGCGTGCACCTTGTCTCTGAAATACTTCATGGATGTGTCTCCAGGCATCCACAAATCTTTCAGGACCATCTGGTACAGTTGGATCGCCGTAACCCGTTGTTTCGCCTCCACCATTGAATACTCCCGAATAGGGAAACCAGTTGCCATTCATTTCGTGCCAGGGTCTCAGTAGGATGGGAGAGCGCATTTCTCTTGCGGCCAGCGCCCACTTCTCAACATAATCGTCAAAATCCCCATTGATTACGCCATCCAATGTTAGGTATTCAACATCCTTTGGCCACCCGTCTGGTCCCCAACCCCAGGTGATTATGGGAATTATGTCTCTATCTATCAGTTGTTGGACGTGGTTAGGAAGAAAGCCAAAACTCCAGCCTTGATAAACCAGTCCAATAGCCATATGTTTACCTTCAGTTCGGGTTTCATAATCACTGACTTGGGCAGTAATGTTTCCATAAAGATCAACAAACGAACCAGTGTATGCTCCACTTTCGGGTATTGGTATGGTAAGGACAATGGGTGTTGGAGTAGCGGTAGCAGTAGACGTTGGAGTGGGTGTTTCCGTCGGAGTCTGAGTAGCTGTAGGAGACGGCGTAGCAGTAGCTGTTGGAGCCGGTGGTTCCAAGTTCCTGGCGGCTATTGGTAGATATGACGCATGCCGTTGTGTGGCATTGGCAGTTGGTGACACTGTTGCAGCCGCGAGAACTGCCGCTAGCACAAGCAACACACCCACCAAGGCGCCCCGAATTGTGGTCGGTTGGAGGGCTCGTTTCAAGTGCTGGATCTTTCCTCCTTGGGCAGTTGAACTTGGTGGCAACGACTGGCAAGTAGATTATACCCCGGTTCTTCCCTGCACCAAAAGAGTTTCTTGACGAGAAACCCACGAGGCTGTACAATATGGACAGAATGTACAATATAGACAAATGTTGCACTAGGTTTGAGGGAGAGGTGCTATGGAGCAAAGGCTAAGCATTACGGAGGCTCGCAAGCAATTGGCTAACATTGTTGACCGGGTGAGGTATAAGGGAGAGAACTATATCATCGTCAGGCATGGGCAAGAGGCTGCGGTCGTTGTGCCAATGGATGTGTACCGCCGCTGGAAGATGGAACGTGAGGAGTTATTTGAGGTTATCCGAGAAGTCCACGCAGCCAACCCCAATGCTGATCCGGATCAAGTCATGAGAGAGGTTCTGGAAGCACAGCAGTCCGTTCGCCGATCTTTGACTGAATAAGGCCTGTTATGCACATCGTACTTGATGCCAACGTTCTTGTTAGTGCGCTTATCTCCGCCAAGGGAGCCCCTGCCCAGATTGTCGCGCACTCGCAAGCCGCAGAGTTTGACGTGGTCGTCTCTCCCGCAATCCTCCAGGAACTGGATCGCGTGCTCCATTACCCGAAACTCCAGCAGCGCTATCATCTGCCGGAGGAGCGCACTCAACGATTCCTGCGGTTGCTCGTACGACAAGCGATCGAAGTGATTCCGTCGCAAGAGCTTACCGTCATTGAGCGTGACCCAACAGACAATCGCTACTTGGAATGTGCTCTAGCAGGAGATGCAGGCGTTATTGTCAGCGGGGATCACCACTTACTTGACCTCGAAGAGTACGAAGGCATTGAGATCCTCGCTCCTGTTGGATTTCTAGCTCTTCTCAAGTTGCAAGACAAAGACCCTAAGGGTTTTCGAAACCCTTAGGGTCTGCCTCTCTGCTTACGGCACCGGTACGGTTTCATCAAGCAGCAATCGGTCGGCAGACACGGTGAAGCCAGGCGGAGCCACGACAGGCAGTCGCCCATCAGGGTGATAGAGCCCCACCCCCAGGCGGTAAACGCCAGCCGGCGCATCCTCCAGCGACAGCGCGATGCTGTCGCTGACTACCTCTGTAGGAACCCAGCGCGTCGTTGGATGCCTATCACCGCCGGCAAGGACGTCTTTCTGAGCCACGATATGCTCCGTCGTTGGGTCGAACAGGTGCACGAAGATCTTATAGTCTGTGGTCATGGCAGACAATGCCTGCCAGTACAGCGTCAGGAGCAGCTCTCTTTCTGTGCGCTCCAGGTCATAGCCTAGCAAGCGTATTCGCCCTCCGAAATCAGCGCCTACCGACTTTTGCATCTCTGGTATGGCAAAGCTGCGTGCAGCCTCAACAACGCGCACTGCGGTGGGGAAGGTGAAGGTGCCCATTTCCTTTCTCGATAGCGCTTCGAGGACCATCATAGTGATGGTGTACTCTCCAGTGGGGAAATCACTATCAAGCGCCAGTTCGTAGTGGCTGGCCACGACCGCGTCTTGGGGCCATAGCGAAGTAGCGTAGCCGCTGACCAGCGGCATTGTCCGGCTGTAGGCGACTGCCCCCGCCTGGTTGAGCAACGCCACGCGGCATTCATAGTCTTGATCCACCCGGGTCGTAGCCGCCCACTTGAGCAACACCTCCAGGTCTTCGCCTTGCTCCAGCTCCCCCTTGGATAGTCGAGCCTCACTGAGAATAATGGCGGGACCGAACTGGTACAGCACCTCGTATCCTGGGCGCACCGTAGGCTGAGCTATGACCACGTTCGGTATCCTTGCTGTGCCAATGGGGCGCAGTGACGCAGCCTCGTATAAGGTCACGTGAAGGCAGTATCGCGCACCAGGTGGCGTTCCATCATCGAGCGACAGCGTATAGTGATCGTTGACCAATTCGCCGGCCCGCCACATGCTGGTTGGATAGAAACCGTATCCGGGTTGAGTGTCAAGCCTGGCCACATCCCAACCTGACGGATCCTTGAGACGCAAGGCAGTTTTATAGTTCTGCGCCGGCGATGCAAAGACGCGCCAGGTCAACGTAACTTCAACCGTGCCGGCCATTTGTTGAATGGTCTGTACTCTTGACAGTGCAATGCGTTCGCCGAATTGCTGCAGGATGGGCTCGTCACCGCTGGCAGGTATTTCACCGCTGATGTGCACCGGCAGCAGGTAGGTGGTACCAAGCGTTTCGCCCCGTGTAGTGACTGGCTCTATTTCTCCTTCGGGGCCATGCACCTGAAGGCTGAGGAGATAGATTCCTCGCACAGTGCTCGCAGGAATCCGCAGCACGTGCTGGACACAACCGCCTGTGAGGGGCTTCTCACTGACCGCAACAGCATGAGGGACTGCGAAGAGGTGTTGCGCTGGGGACACGAGCGCCATCTTTGTCACCAGGTCAGCGCGTCTGATGTCCTCCCAGTACGTGGTGACCGTCAGTATCTCGCCCGCCTGGATGGCCTGGGACGAAAGCTCGTAGTGCGTCAGTTGGGCTGCATTGCCAAAGCGGATTCCGTCCGGATTGTGGTGCAGGTAAGGCATGCGGTCGAAATCCATAGTCAGGTCCAGGCGTTGTTCACTCACGCCTTGAGAAGGAAGCAAGCGCGTTCCCATCGCCAGCAGCACCAACGCCATCAGCGTTGTAGCAATGATTGCAGGCGTACGCCAACTGAAGCGCGATTGAAGGTTTGTTGTAACGGCTTTAGTCGTTGTTGACGCTGAAGAAGCGACTGAAGTCGCCACTACGAAGCCATTATCATGATTGCGGCGAAGTATTAGCATGGACAGGAGCACACCCGCTGCCAATGCCGACAAAACCTCTGCGAACAGTTGCACTGGCGTGTGCCCTAATCGCAGACTGACTTCATGCCGACCCTGGCCCAACCGCAGGCCGACGTAGCCCAGCCCGGGCAGTACCTCGATCTTTGCTGCTTGGCCATCTACGTGAGCTTTCCAGCCAGGGTAGTAGTAGGTGTGAAAGGCCAACAGCGACTCTGGGGAGGTCACCTCGATGGCCCAGCTTTCGGATGTGGGTCCCAGCGCTATGAGCCTGGCGGAGGAGACCCGGCCCTCAATCGTCAGGGGCGCGGGCTTTGTCCCTTCTTGCCAGAGTGCTTCACTGGTATACGGACGTGGGTCAACCCAGCGTGGCAGGTAGTCATGTCGGATTGTGGTGCCAACGTTAGCCGTAAAGTACTCGTACAGCATCAGTCGCTGCGCAGTGATGTCTTCCTCTCGGATGTGGAGTCGTTCTGGCTGCAGCCCCAGCAGCGTGGTCAGGAGTACCAGCAGGCCCAACGAGGCTGCAACTAGCAGAGACCAGCGTCGCCGCTTGCGTCCTGATGTGCAGGGCTGCTGGGGGACAAGGTACGCTGCGATAAGACTGGTAGCTAGCGCTTGCAGCGACAGGAAGCGCCAGGGAAACTGTACCATGGGCAGCAGAGGCAGATGATCCCACAGTGGACGCGACAAAGGCGTAATCATAAAGGTGGAGATCGCCAAAAGGAACACCACCAACGCGCTGTGGGATTCTACACGCCGCAGTTTGACCCACCGGACCAATACGGCAATCAGTCCAGCCATGGCCAGTGCAGCCTGAACCAGGCCCATGCAGAAAGGCTGTCTGTCCGCAGCAATGGCATAGTTGAAGACAAGGCTGCGCTGCACCAGGTTCAGGCCTCGGAAGTGTAATGCATAGTTAAAGTAGCCGGTCGTCATCTCCTTGAGATGAACGTTCGCTCTCTCGGCCAAAGCTGGCAGCCAGAACCAGGCGCTCATAAACGCTCCTCCGCCAAGCGCCGAGAGGCTCTTGATGGCGTTCTGCAGTCTGTCCCGTGCGGACAATGCCAGCCACAGAGCATACGCGAGCACGAACGGACTGAAGATCAGGGCAGAGACGTTGTGCGTCAACATCAGGCCAGCGTAGGATAACGCTACCCAGGCTGCATTGCGGGTATTGGGTCGCTTGTGCAAACGCAGCATGGCCCACAGGATCAAGGGAAAGAACACAAAGGCATAGAATTCGGAGAGGGAATCGCCACGCACGTAGATGTTGATCACGTGGAAAGGAGCGCAGGAGTAGGCGAACGCCACGAGCAAGCTTGCGGCTCGCTTGGCTCCACCTGTGCCTGCACCAGCAAGCTGGCTTGCACAGGTGTGCAGCAATTCCCTGCTGAGTCCGTAAATGGCCATGGCCGCAAAAACGAAGCCAAGCGCCTGTGTCAACTTGATGGACCAGATATAGCCAGCCCCTGACAGCTTTAGTGCAGCGGCCAGGTAGTAAGGCAGAGAAGCGTAAAAGTTAAAAAAAGGATAACCCAGGCCATAGGCAGCCTGGGGCATCCATCGCACGGGGAAGGTACCCGCACGGAGGCTAAGCACGAGTTGATGCACGCGTAGCAGCAGAAATGGGCTATCGCCACCTGCTCGTGTGTTTACGAGGCCACTGCCGATCAACAATGGTAGGGCGGGAATGAGAGCCAGGACAATGACCAGCCCCCATTCCCGTAGAGACGTATCATGATACGTCTCTACCATCTCCATCGTTGGGGCAGCAGTGGTCATAGACGCTCTTTGAGATAGCGCAAGCCGAGGGGTATAATTAGAGCCAGAACGGCAACAATGATTCCGCTCACTCTATAAGTAGCGGCACTCATCTCCCGCAGAATTGGCCTGGCCGTTGGAGTAGCGGTCGGCGTGGCTGTACCAGTGGCCGTCGGTGTAGCCGATGGAGTGGGCGCGAATTGTGCGCCGAGTTCCGCGTCAGTGCTCCAGCCAGGCACTACAACCACAGCCCAATCGTCCGGGACAGTGGACGCATAGCCTGGCGCGTTTTGCCGTTTCACGTAGTAGGTTCCTGCGGCCAGTCCGCTGAAGCAGAAGGGCTCACTAAGGCCGTCGGTAGTGTATCTTTCCAGTTCCAGGCGGTCGCTATCGGACAGGCAGATGACAGCACCGGCAACCAGGGTTTCGCCCTCTTCACGTCTGCCGTTGCCGTTGCGGTCGTCGTAGACGCTGACACATATGTTCCCAGGGAGCGGCGTCGGCGTAGAGGTTGGTGTGGGTGAAGCCGTAGGGGTTGGGGACGCCGTCGGCGTTGGCGTATCCCTCGGCGGGCGGGTTGGGCGTGGCGTGGGCCGCACCACTATGAGACAGGTGTCATCCCAATAGGAGTCATTGAAATGGTCCCGAAACTCGGGATGGCCTCTGAAGAAAACAGTGATTGTGCCAGCTTTGGCCACAGCCTGGATTTCCAGGCGCATCCAGGTGTTATAGCCCATGCGTGGCTCGGACCATACCACATTCGGAGAGCTCCAGTCCGTGCCGCCAGTGGGATCAATGCCGACGTAAACGCGGTAGTTCCCAGGGTCCACGACTGTATCGGGGTCATGGTGTTGGCTGCTCCAGACCTGCACCCAGGCTGAGAACGTGAGCTTGCTTTCAACTGGCACCTGTGCCTGCTGGTAAAGTCCAGCATTGTGAGTGGAAAAGGTGCTGAAGAACTTTTGCGCGAAATTCCCTGAGTGAACGCGTCGTGTCCCGAAACGGGCAGCATCTTCCGGCTTGAACTCGGGCCGGCGATAGTAGCCTTGATCCTGGCCCGGGCCTTCCTGCCACCATGGAAACCAACCGTTGGCAACGGACAACTCGCCAGCGCCACGATCGCTGTAACCTTCCTCAAAACCTGCGTTAACGAGGGCGTTGCCAGGGCAGTCTCCTTGCGCGGCTGGCTCGGCCAGCGCAAGGATGGGCCACAGAAGGAGCCACATGATCAAGGTGGTACCAATCAGACGTCTGATAGACATGAGAGAGTCTCTTTACCTCCTACATTTTGGCCTCGAAGAGGCATCCCATTATACTAATAGATGGAGCGTATGCCAAAGTGAAACACAACACGGAATGCCGTTCTAAAGCGCTGTTGATCGCCTTGGTTCTTGCTGCCTTTGCCTTGCGGATGTGCCGTCTGGCTCAACAGCCTTTGAGCTGGGACGAAGGCTGGAGCATTGGCTTGAGTACTCTGGATTGGGCAGAGATCAACCGCATCACGGCCCTGGACGTCCACCCGCCGCTTTATTACTACGTGCTCAAGCTATGGCTGGGTCTGGGCCTGCACGAATTGCTATTGCGTTTTCTTTCGGTTATCGCTGGCATCGTGACTGTTCCCCTTGCGTACGTCACTGGGCGAATCTGGACCAGCACTGCAGGTGCTGAGAACCGGGAACGGTATACTGGCATTCTGGCCGCTTTTGTTATTGCTCTATCGCCATTCCTGGTCTATTATGCGCAGGTGGCGCGCATGTTCTCGCTTTGTGCAGCATCCAGCCTCCTGGCCACCTACTGTTTGCTCAAGGCCATAGATACAGACAGACGCAATCTCTACGTTGGTTTTGTGTTAGGTGCCACGGCTGCGCTCTACACCTTCTACTATACGGCTTTTGTTCTCGCCGCAGTGTTTGTCTATGCGTTGCTTACCCGGCCCCGTCGCTTGCGCGCTCTTCTTGTGTCCGCTTCGGCTATTGCCGTGCTCTACACTCCATGGCTGGTTTATGCTGTGCCAAGCATGCTGGAGCGTGTCGGCAGTCGCACGGGGTTCGCTCTTGGCATAGCAGATGTACTTCGTTGCCCTTCGGGCTCAAGCGCTCTAGGTCGAAGCCTTGCCGACGGCATATTTGGATTGGTCTTTGCCTATGGCACGGGTTGGATAGCGGTCTATATCATCCTCTCGTTATTGATAGTGGCGTTCTTCCTAGTGTGGCGCAGGCGGGAATCTATACGCTGCCTGACACTTCCCCTTTTGGCTATCGCGTTGACTCTGGTTGCCGTGTCAGTTGGGGCCAAAGCGCACATGTTCGCAGCGCGGTACCTGATCCCGGCCAGTCCTTTCCTGGCCCTTCTGGTCGCCTGGGCGCTCGGCGTGTGCTGGCGGCGCTCCAGGTGGCTGGGCATGCTTGGCTTGTTTATCCTTGTTGCGTCTGCCTATCCAACCTTGACCCACTACGTGTATGAAA
>Ga0315543_1001638_pt1 | contig 23593 bp, 14 predicted proteins | sample SalMarSW160210MG_2_FD_203098 | JGI IMG/M metagenome (GOLD analysis project Ga0315543, IMG submission 203098) | Salt marsh sediment microbial communities from the Plum Island Ecosystem LTER, Massachusetts, United States - Salt Marsh Sediment SW1601-210 ... | reverse complement strand
CTCACTTCCTCCGATTGCCTGTGGGTGCAGGTGCTCGGTCAGAATCTATCATGAGGCAACGATTCCCGCAAAGTTAGATTTATCGTGAGGCAATTCGGCTCCTTGACAGGGTATCTGCTATGTGCTATAATCACAAGTGGGAAACATGCATATACATGCATGATTCAAACTACATTTGATATGATTAGAGGCTCTATCCCCTTGAGCGGCAAAGATTAGTCAATGTCCTTGTAACCACGGGACTCAATAATCACTTCAGAGAAGCCCATGCTTCTGCACACTTCCATAATGGTGTGGCATAAACAGCTAGAATCGCCCGCTGTCTCCACGCGCCCATGTTCAGCTGGTGTAAAGAGTAGCCCCAGCTATGCAGAGGACCCCCTTTCCGTTCCAGAAAACCCCCTACGAACCAGCAGGAGGGGCAAAAAGGAGGTGAGAGCAAGCTACAAACATTCTCTCGAAAACTATAGGATTGGACTGTGAGGTCCATAGGAGGGGACATCCCTCTGAATCATGAAAGGGAGGAGAAAAATGAATAGGAATTGGACGATTCTGATTGCTTTGGTGGCGATCCTTCTCGCGTCATGTGCGCCGTCTGCAACGCCAACACCGAAAGTCGTGACGAAGGTTGAGACCAAAGTAGTGTTAGTCACGCCTACGCCCCCTCCGCCGGCGCCGTTGCCAGACGTGATCAAGATCGGCTGTTATGAGCCGATGACCGGTGGCATGGCTGCAGGCGGGCAGCAGACTTGGGAGGGTGTTGACCTGTGCAACAAGAGGTACAAGTCTGAAGTGTTGGGCAAGCCAATACAAGTAGTCTTGGCGGACAACAAGAGCGACAAAACCGAGGCGACCATGGCTATGTCCTACCTGATTGAGAACGAGAAGGTTGTAGGTGTGGTTGGGACCTACGGTAGCTCCCTCTCCATAGCCGCGGGTGAAGTGGCGGAAGCGGCCGGGATTCCCGTGGTTGGGTGTTCTCCGACTAACCCTATGGTCACCGAGGGGAGGAAGTGGTACTTCAGGGTTTGCTTCATCGACCCCTTCCAGGGCTACGTAATGGCCAAGTATGCCGTAGAGGAGTTAGGTGCTAAAACGGCCTGTGTCATACAGGCTGTAGATGAGCCGTATTCCGTTGGCCTCTCAAAGGTCTTCATAGAGAGATTTGGTGAGATGACCGGGGATACTAAAAACGTCCTTAGCTTGACTTCTGGTCAGACAGGGGATACGGACTTCACAGCTCAGCTGACGTATAGCATTGCCAAGAACCCTGATGTGATCTTCGCGCCGTTCCACTACCGCGAGGCCGGCCTACTCGTCAAGCAGGCCAGGGAGCTTGGCTATGAGGGTCCGCTCATCGGTGGAGACACGTGGGATGCCCCAGAGTTTATCGAGATCGCTGGGGATGCCTGCGAAGGCGTGGCTTTCAGCACGCATTTCCATCCAACGGGGGCCCTCACCGAGATGTCCCAGAAGTTCATAGAGCTCTATGAGGATGAGTTCGGTAAGGAGGCGAATGCCTTCGCTGCACTAGGTTGGGATGCCTACATGCTCCTCGTGGACGCCATCGAGCGTGCGGGTTCAGTAGAGCCTGAGGCCATCCGGCAGCAGCTGGAAGCAACGAAGGATCTCGCTCTCGTGACTGGCATGACAACGATAAACTACACTCACGATGCCGTTAAGCCTGCTGTGGTCAAACAGGTTCAGAGACTTCCTGACGGTACACTCGGGTTCGTTTATCTGATGTCGATAACGCCAGAATAGGCAAGTCTTGATTGGGAGGAGAGGGGCTGGTCCTTCTCCTCCCAATCCATGTCATCTGCGAGGTAGAATATGACTCTCAGCATGTTTTGGCAGCATCTCATGAACGGTATCTCCCTGGGAGGGACCTATGCTCTGATGGCCGTCGGCTATACGATGGTCTACGGGATATTGAGGCTCATCAATTTCGCCCATGGCGATGTTTTTATGATGGGAGCATACTTTGCCTTCTACGGAATCGCAATCTTCGCTCTGCCATGGTATGTGTCTTTCCTGCTGGTGATTCCTTTGACAGCAATCCTCGGCATGGTGGTGGAGAGAGCTGCTTATAGACCCCTCCGGGATGCACCAAAGATCTCAACACTCCTGTCTGCTATCGGGGTGTCTATGCTGCTGCAGAACGTTGGTTTCTTGCTTTTTTCAGGGATAGCCAAGGGATTCCCTCGCCCATCGGTGTTCGCTAAGCAATGGAGTGTCGGCAGCATCCGCTTCCTAAGCCTCACTCTCTTCACTATCGTGATTTCACTTGCCGCGCTGGTCGTCACGTTCTACCTGGCGTACAGGACGAAAATGGGCCGAGCTATGAGGGCAGTATCGCGGGATATCGAGATTGCCAGGTTGATGGGCATTAACATCGACCGCGTTATCTCCTTCACTTTCGCCATTGGCTCTGCATTGGCGGCGGTTGGCGCTATTACCTGGAGCATAAAGTTCCCTGCGCTGGTCCCTGATATGGGTGTGGTACCCGGCCTAAAGTGCTTCATCGCTGCTGTCCTGGGAGGGATCGGGAGCATTCCCGGGGCCATGTTGGGTGGCTTCCTCCTAGGTATAGGTGAAATCATGATCGTCGCCTTTTTGCCCGGGATATCGGGCTACAAGTACGCTATCGCCTACTCGGCCTTGATTCTGGTTCTTCTCTTAAAGCCCAGCGGCTTACTTGGTAAGATGGTAGAAGAGAAGGCGTGATACCATGAGAAAGGCAACCGGAAGGATACTAACGGCAGTAGGCTTGCTGATTGTTTTCATGCTCCTGTCGTGGGCCGAGAAGAACCTGGATCCCTACAAGTGCAGGATATTGAATCTCATTGCCATTAATGCCATCTGGGCCGTATCGCTAAACCTGATCTACGGCTACACCGGACAGTTCTCCCTTGGCCATGCAGGGATCATTGCTATCGGGGCTTATGCTTCGTCCTTGTTGACTGTGTCCGTGGTTAAGAAGGCCAAATTCTTCATGATCGAACCTCCGATTTGGCCTATAAGCGTCATTCAGTGGCCCTTTGCGCCGTCACTAGTTGTGGCTACCCTGGCAGCTACCCTTTTTGGCTTCTTGATGGGCTTCCCTGCACTGCAACTCCATGGCGACTATATGGCCATCGTTACCCTCGGTTTCGCCGAGGTCATCAGAGTATTCATCATGAATCTGTATTCGATAACCAATGGCGCGCTGGGAGTAAAGGCGGTCCCCGCATATACGACCCTTCTGTGGAGTTGGGGATGCTTGGCCTTCGCCATCTTCATCGTCAAGAAGTTGGGGGACAGCAGCTATGGGAGGGCCTTTAAGGCTATACGCGAGGACGAGGTTGCAGCCGAGACCATAGGAATAAGCGTTTTTCATCACAAACTGCTGGCTTTCACCATTGCCTCTCTGTTTGCTGGATTGGGCGGTGTGCTCTGGGCCCACTTGATATGCAGCACAGATCCAAATGCCTTCACCTTCCTCCTGTCTTACCAGATTTTGATCGTTACTGTAATGGGTGGGATGGGAAGCTTGACAGGGAGCATCATTGGTTCGATAATCTATGTTGGCCTGGCAGAGCTATTGCGGCCCCTCGATACCCCCACGACGGCAATCCGAATTCTAGGTACGACTATCCGAGGACATCCAGGCACGAGGATGCTGGTGATTTCCATCCTTTTCGTGATGATCATTCTCTTCTATCGGAGAGGAATCATGGGTTCCAAGGAGTTCTCCTGGAAGTGGTTACTCTCGAAGCTGCAAGCGGTATTCAAGAGTAAGACAACGGAACAAGAGAAATGACAATCCTGAAGGTTGATAAACTATCTAAACACTTCGGAGGGCTTATTGCCGTCTCCAATTTCAACATCCAGTTGGAGCAGGGAGAGTTGGTAGGCCTTATCGGCCCCAATGGATCAGGTAAGACCACGGTTTTCAATATGATAACCGGCCTGTACAAGCCAACTGAAGGGAGGATCCAATTTGACAGTAAGGGCATAACCGGATTGAGACCGGATAGGATAACCGCTTTCGGCATCAGCCGCACGTTTCAAAATATCCGCTTGTTTTCCCAGCTCAGCGTCCTAGACAACGTTAAGGTCGGATGCCACCTCCGGCTGCGGTCCTCGCCCATTGCCGCCGCCCTCGGCTTGCCAGGATATAGAAGGGAAGAGCAGGAGATAGATCGGGAGTCTACCAGCTTGCTGGAAAGGGTAGGCTTAGCCGATGTCGCTCAGGAAGAGGCAGGGGGGTTACCTTACGGACTGCAGAGGAAGTTGGAGATAGCGCGTGCCTTGGCCACTCAGCCAAAGTTGCTTCTCCTGGACGAGCCGGCTGCGGGCATGAACCCTGCAGAAACCGGCGAACTAATGAATTTCATCCTCAAGATAATGGAGCAGTTTGATCTGACCGTATGGGTGGTAGAGCACCAAATGAGATTGATAATGGGCATATGCCCCAAGATCTTGGTGTTAGACCATGGGGTCACCATTGCTCAGGGAACCCCTGATGAGATCCAGAACGACCCCAAGGTTATCGAAGCTTACTTGGGCGTAGAGGAAGAAGATGCTTAATATCGAGAACCTCCACGTTTATTACGACGGAATTCACGCTCTCAAGGGTATTTCTCTCGAGGTTCCGGAGGGGAGAATTGTGACGCTTATTGGGGCCAACGGGGCCGGCAAGAGTAGCACCCTGCGGACCATCTCCGGGATTGTTAGAGCACGGGAAGGGCGGATAAGCTTCGAGCGCAAGGATATAACGCGAGTGCCGGCCCACGAGATCGTCGGCCTGGGAATAGCAATGGTTCCCGAGGGGAGAAGGGTCTTCACCAACCTGACAGTGCTGGAGAACTTGCTCGTGGGAGCCCATACCAGGCGGGACTCTGGGGGCGTGCAAAGGGATTTGGGGTGGATCTTCGAGCTCTTTCCCATACTTAAGGAGAGGGCATCGCAGAGCGCCGGCACTTTGTCTGGTGGAGAACAGCAGATGCTGGCGCTTGGCCGGGCTTTGATGTCCAGGCCCAGGCTGTTACTGATGGATGAACCATCATTGGGACTCGCTCCTAACCTGGTGAAGGGGGTCTTTAGGACCATCAAGCAACTGCACGACGAAGGGACAACGATCCTATTAGTTGAGCAGAACGCCCGCGCTGCCCTTCGCATCGCGGATTACGGGTATATCCTAGAAACAGGCAAGATAGTCCTGGAGGGGAGCGGCGAGGAGCTAGTCCACAATGACGATGTGAGAAAGGCCTACTTAGGGGTGGAGTAATTTCTTGGGCGGGGCGGGTTAAGAAGCCAGAGCACAAGCCATAGTACTACGTGATCCCAGTTTGGCGGCGATTGGGGATGCGGCACATTGGAGAGCCAATAACAACGCTGGCGTTGGCCAAGCCTACAGTGGATCCCTTGAGCAAACGAGCAAAAGCTCAAGAGGCATCGGTGGCAGCGCTTGCGTACTTGCAGGAAAGAGTTGGAAGCGTGAGCAGCATCAGCATTTAAATGGAGCGGGATTGGCCATGCCTTCGCCTACCCACATGGGCTGTGCTTACACGAGTGAGAGCCCACCAGAATCGGTGGTGGGTGGGGTTAACCAAGGCCTGCCGCACAGAGTGCCGACGCGCCAAGCTAACTAGACTGAGAGGGTGTTTGAGAAGCCCTCTCCATCCCCCGCCTTGCTCCCGTCTCCGCTTCGCTCCGCGCCGTTCGTCCCGCAGGGCCGAAGGTCCCTGACGGGAGGACGAGCGGTTGCTCAGCAAGGTGAGGCCCAATCCCTACCACTTTTCAAACACGCTCTGAGGAAGATTAACCAAGTTGGCCAAGGCTGCACGCGATGCCCTTTCATGCCCGAGCTCTAATGAGATAGTTCTTATTCCTGGGCTGAAGGACACTGCAGCGCCCATCGAGTACGAGTGCGTAGCTCGTGAGATCGCCCCTGATGACTACGGGAACTGCATTGAGACCCGGGCCTTTGACCACGTCAGCGGAGGCAAGATCGAGGTTCTCAGATTTGCGGCACCGTAGCTTCTGAGTCCCGAGGGAGGGCAGTGAACTCCCATTGTCCTCCTTATGTTGTCCCCCAAACTCACGTATTGGCCAACAGAGACCGGAAAGAAGGGAGGAGGTGTACTGCAGTCGCATCAGCCCGACTACAGTTTGCAAACTCGACATGCTTACAATAGGAAAGGTCGACAGAGTAGAAATAACTACCCTAATCGAAGACTATGCTGGCTATGAGACGCCGTTCCTGGCCCAGCATGGGATATCCATCTTGCTAGATGCAAAGTCAGGGGATACTCGCAAGAGAGTCTTGATGGATGTAGGCCAATCTTCTGGCCCGATCCTCCACAACATGAGTATCTTGGGTATAGACCCAGCAAGCATAGACGTGATATTCCTATCTCACTGCCATTATGACCATACTAAGGGCCTAACGGGGATATTACAGGAGATAAAGAAGGAGGAGCTCCCCATAGTAGCCCACCCAACAATATTCAGGCAAAATTATGTGTTGAAGCCCTACCTTCACCACATTGGGATAACACAGGAGAACAGTGAAGAGAGGATTAGGGAAAATGGAGGACGTCTAGTCTTGGTAAAAGAGCCTTTCGAGCTTCTTCCTGGCGTTATCTCCACAGGCGAGGTGGAGAGGACGACAGATTTTGAGGTGTCGACGGTGGGCGCATACAACCTTGAGGGCGCGAAGCTAGTGAAAGACCAAATGCTGGACGATATGTCTCTGACCGTGAATGTCAGAGGGAAGGGCCTCGTGATCGTGACCGGTTGCGCCCATGCGGGGATCATAAACATAATTAGACATTCGATGAGAATAACTAGAGTTGACGGGATAGAGGGCGTGATAGGTGGATTCCATTTGATCAACGCTAGTGAGGAGAGTATTGAAAAGACCGTGCGAGCCTTGGCCAAGATAGATCCAGGTTGGGTGCTAGCTGGGCATTGTACTGGTTTCGCAGCCAACAAAAGGATGTCAACCGCGCTTGGAGACAAGTTCTCCTTGCTTCATGCTGGAAAGACGATTAGCATTGGTGGCGCCAATTGCTGAGAGCTGCAGCAGTCAGCTTTGTTGGTTCCCAACGGCACAAAGTCGTAAAACTTGGGGCGGAACACACTGCACGTCAGTTGAAATAACCACAGGTCTGTCAAATCTCATAGAGACGAAAGCTCCCGGCGGCCTCAACGAAGGCAATACCCTGATCATAAAGTAACTGGCAGGGCTGCTTCTAACGGACCAACAAGAAGGCAGTCCCGATACCCAGAGCTGCGCCTACCAGAACCTCAAAGGGCGTATGTCCTATCAATTCCCGTAAATGCGATTGGGCGATAGGTCGTCCACTGAACAGTTCTTCCAGCATTTGATTCAGTATCCGTGCCTGTATGCTGGCCGAGCGCCTGACCCCCGCTGCGTCGTACAACACCACGATTGCGGTGGTTACCGCAATCGCAAAAGCAGAGGTTCCCCAACCCTCGCGCAGACCGACCGCAGTGGCAAGAGAAGCAAAGGCCGCAGAGTGAGCGCTTGGCATGCCGCCAGGACTGAAGAGCCAACGCCAATCCCATTTCCGCCTGGCTATCCAGTACAGAACGGGCTTTAGCACCTGGGCTACTAACCACGACACTCCCGCTGCCACAAGTGCTTGATTCCCGAGCAGGGCTTGCGGAGACATGTCTATTCCTCTACACTGAACGGCGCCAACGTAGTACGTTCGCCACCGAGACCCACAAGTTGGCTGACTTTCTGTTCTGCCTCATCAAGCTTGCTTTCACAGAGCCTGGCCAGAAGCATGCCCCGTTCGAACAAGGCCAACGACTGCTCCAAGGACAGTTCCCCGCTTTCCAGTTGCTGCACAACTTCCTCGAGCTGCTGAACTGCTTGCTCAAAAGTCAGCCCCGCTGTTTCTTCCATTGACCTTCTCCTTCAATCAACAGTGCCCGTGAAATGGCCATCACTCACGCGGACATCTATAGCATCCCCCGACGCAACCTGAGCAGTGCGCGTCACCACAGCACCAGTATCTCGACGAGACACAAGGGCGTAGCCCCGGTTCAAAGTGGATTCCGGACTCAGGGTTTGCAGACGGAGATTCAAGCTGGCCAGCTGCCCCCGCAACAGCGCGAAACGGTGTCCTTGCTCGGCTATCATCTCTCGGTGACGTTCGTCGAGCCTCTGCCGCCACCTGTCTACCAATGCACGTGGCGAAACTCGACGCAGCAGAGCCACCGTGTGCTCTACTTTTCCACGTCTCACAGTGACGCGCTGCCTCATCCCCTGGCCCAGGCTATCGCGGTGCTGCAGGATGCGGGCGCGCAACGCTTCCTGGTCGGGCACCGCAATCTCGGCTGCAGCCGAGGGCGTGGGTGCTCGCACGTCGGCGACGAAATCTGCTATAGTATAATCCGTTTCGTGGCCCACTCCGGATACAAGCGGCGCCCTCGAAGCAAATATAGCTCTGGCTACGCGTTCGTCATTGAAAGCCCACAGTTCTTCCAGAGAACCACCACCACGAGCCACAATGATGGCATCCACATCAGTACGGACATTCAGTGCTTCGATAGCGGCAACGATCTGCGGCGGCGCTTCGTCGCCTTGCACCAGCGTCGGAGCGAGAATGACCTCAGCCAGAGGATAGCGCCGCTGCAAGACGTGCAATATGTCGCGTATCGCAGCGCCGACTGGCGAGGTGACCACACCCAGGCACTGTGGAAAAGGGGGAAGAGGACGCTTGCGTTCTGCTGCGAACAGGCCCTCGCGCTGCAATTTATCCTTGAGAGCCTGGAACTGCAGGAACAGCGCGCCTGCACCAACCGGCTGTACCACATCAACGTAGAGCTGATAGGTGCCCTGGACTTCGTAGACCGAAGCGCGGCCGTGTACCACCACAGCCTCACCGTTGGCCGGTAAATGCTCCACACGAGCGACCTGGGAGCGCCACAGCACACAGCGTAACTGCGCGCGAGCATCCTTCAGCGTGAAGTACATGTGCCCAGCTGCGGACTGCACGCAGTTTGAGATTTCCCCCTCCACCCAAACGTCCTGCAGCATGGGATCCACATCGAAGAGGCTCTTGATATACTGTGTGACTTGGCTAACCGTGTAGACCTGCATAGCCTAACTATACAGCATTGGGTAGCAACGCACAAATCAGAAAGGTGTCAAATGTCCGATCTCATTAGCCCGGATTCAATATGGCGGGCAGTAATCATAATACTAGAGGCTTCGTGCCAGACACGAGGCCCGCGCTGTTGACCCAAGCGACATGCCACAGCAACAGTCATCACGGAGCGTCACTTGACAACAATGTTTATCAGCTTGTCGGGAACGTAGATGATCTTGACCACACTCTTGTCACCAACATGGCGCTGCACCTTCGGACTGCCAAAAGCCAGTTCTTGAGCCTCCTTCTCGCTGATCCCCACAGGCACAGTGAGACGCTCTCGCAGCTTGCCATTTACCTGTACAACCAGAGTGATCAGCTCATCAGCCGCCGCTGCTTCATCCCACTGCGGCCACGACTGGTTGTGTACGCTGTACGGTTCCCCAATGCGCTGCCACAGCTCCTCGGCCAGATGCGGCGCAGTGGGAGCCAGGAGCAGGATCAGCGTGCGCACGGCTTCGTGCCAAGCATCTGATTGGACCACTGGTGTCTGTTTAGCTTTTACTAGATAGTTGTTGAACTCCATCAACGCTGCGACCATGGTATTGAAGCGAAAGCCTTCCAGGTCATCCGTGACCTTGCGGATGGTCTTGTGTGTAATGCGGCGCAGTGCCGCAATCTCTTTCTTATTGGCTTGCTCAGCTAAGGACCTGGGCTTGACAGTCACTACGTCCCAAACGCGCTGCAGGAAGCGATGCACTCCTTCAATGCCGCGGCTACTCCATGGGCCACCGGCGCCCCATGGCCCAATGAACATCAGGAAAGCACGCGTAGTGTCCGCACCAAGAGACTGCACGTAGTCATCAGGGTTCACGACGTTGCCCCGCGATTTGCTCATTTTTTGGTTGTCCTCGCCCAGGATGGTGCCCTGGTTGAACAGGCGCAACATTGGTTCATCGTGATTCAGAATGCCAATGTCCCGGCAGGCCTTGGTGAAAAAGCGCGTGTAGAGCAGGTGCATCGTCGCATGTTCAATGCCACCCGTATATTGGTCTACAGGCATCCAGTACTTGCCCCGCACAGGATCGAAAGGCCCCTGGTCATAGCCTGGGCTCGTGTAGCGCATGTGATACCACGAGGAGCACACAAACGTGTCCATCGTGTCCGTTTCACGTTTGGCTGGGCGGCCGCATCTGGGGCAGGTCGTGTTCAGGAAGGTCTCATGGTACTTCAAAGGCGACTCGCCGGTCGGCAGGAACCTGGCGTCCTCTGGCAGCAGCACAGGCAGTTGATCTTCAGGCACGGGCACTGTGCCACATTCCTCACAGTAGATGATGGGTATCGGAGCCCCCCAGTAACGCTGTCGTGAGATCAGCCAGTCGTGCAGCCGATAATGTACTTTACGTTCTCCGATGCCTCTCTTCTCCATATCGTCAGCTATGGCCTCCCAGCTGTCCTGGCTTGATATGCCATTGAAACGCCCGGAATTGACCATAGTCCCTTCATCCAAGTAGGCGGCTTCTAAAGGTTCCCCATCCCAATCAGGCGGGGCGATGACTACTGGAATTGGCAGGTCATATCGCCTGGCAAAGTCAAAGTCCCGCTCATCGTGGCCCGGCACCCCCATGATGGCACCGGTGCCGTAAGTCATCAGCACATAGTCAGCGATGTACAAGGGAATCTCCTGCCCATTCATAGGGTTGACCGCGTATGCACCGCTGAAGACACCGTCACGCTCCCTTTCAGCGGACAGGCGATCAACTTCTGACAGGCGCTGGGCTCCAAGCCTGTAAGCCCGCACCTCAGCACGGCTCTCTGGCATAGTCAGTTCATCCACCAACGGATGTTCCGGTGCAAGCACAGCGAAGGTCATGCCGAAAACTGTATCAGGCCGCGTGGTGAAGACGCGAATCTTCTTCTGTGACCCCTTGACGCCCAGATCAAATTCCACGCCTTCGCTTCGACCTATCCAATTCTTCTGCATAGTCACCACGTGTTCCGGCCATTCAATCTTGCCAAAGTCCAGCAGTTCCTCGACATAGTTGGTGATGCGGAAGAACCACTGCTCCAGGTCCTTCTTGATCACTGGCGTGCCGCAGCGTTCACAATGCCGATCTTCACCCCATACCTGTTCGCGTGCCAGTGACGTATTGCACGTTGGGCACCAATCTACGGGCGCCATGGCACGGTAGGCCAGATCATGCTCATAGAACTTGAGGAAGAACCACTGCGTCCACTTGTAGTAATCTGGATCGCAGGTTATGGCCTCGCGTTCCCAGTCGAACATGGTGCCCATAGTCTTCAGTTGCCTGCGCATGTGCTCGATGTTAGCCATAGTCCACTTGTAAGGATGGACGCCTTGCTTAATCGCAGCGTTCTCCGCTGGCAGGCCAAAAGAATCAAAGCCTATAGGGAACATTACATTGTAGCCCTTCATACGTATGTAGCGGGCTTTGGCATCTGGGGGCGCCATAGCGTACCAGTGGCCAATGTGCAAATCACCCGAAGTATAGGGCAACATGGTCAGGAAGTAGAATTTGGGCCTGGGATCATCCTCACGCGCATGATACAACCTGTCCGCTTCCCACCTTTCCTGCCACTTGACCTCAATGGCCGATGGATTGTATTTCTCTCTTCTCATGATAACCTCCCAATAATCGCAGGAATGCCTTGCCACAAATTGCTGCAAAAAAGAAAAGCGCTTCGCCCAGGGACGAAGCGCGCTCCGTGGTACCACCCTGATTGGTAGATGCCGGATACCGGACACCAGGCCTCGACGTTGTATGACCCCGCATCCAGCTTCCGCAGGAGGTGGAGATGAGGGGACTCGAACCCCTGGCCTCCTCAATGCCATTGAGGCGCTCTCCCAGCTGAGCTACATCCCCACGACACGGACTCTACCCACTCGTGGACGCGTTAACGGACGCCAACCGTCTGTGGCTACGACTCCAGCCTGGAGTTTCACCACTGCAGCTCCCAGGCGAGTTCGGCCTTTATGGCGCTCCCTGTGGGCACCGGTGCCAGGCTCCCACCTAACTACCTGGCTCTCTGTGAGGGATAGCCTACTACTCCTGTTCACAGCCTTTATTTGTTCAGGCGGCTATCTATCATTCGCCGTCTGTGGAGCTGAGGGGACTCGAACCCCTGACCTCATCAGTGCGATTGATGCGCTCTCCCAACTGAGCTACAGCCCCGTTTGCCTATAGCACTGCAAGTATATTGCAATCGAACCTGCCTGTCAAATCTCGTGAACTGGCAAGTTTATCCTGCTAATCACTCCATCCGTTCACTTGACTAATGCGCGCCGCTTCTCATGATAATGGGCAGGTTAACTATGTGAGAGTAGACCGTCGTACTGGCCGAGCGTTCGTAGATGTTGCCCGTGTGGTCCTCGATGAGTGCAGTATTGCTCAGGACGGCACCTGGCTCCACATCCCCGCCAATCCGCATCTCAAAGCGTACAATGACCATGCCTTGGGCAATGATCTCACCATGCCAGGTCACAGTTCCCGAATCCGCGCTTCCTGCACCGCTGCTCCACCATAGAGAGTCAGGGATCAGTGAGGCTTCGAGCGGTACCACGTCCGTCAGAGACGCCGAGGTCGAGACTAGGCCTGTGTTCCGCAGACGGATGGTACAGGTAAGCACATCACCGGGAAGGGCCATGACTGGCATGCCTTTCTCAGAGGCAGACAAGTCGTGCCCCTGCAAAACCGTTACCACCGTCTTTGTCACAACATTGGCCAGGCCATCATCAAAGCTGACTGTGTTGGTAACCAGCGTGTTGTGAAGAGCACCAGGCGACGTCGCCACTGTAAAGGAGATAGGCACGCTGCCCTGAGGCGGCACAGCCCCGCTCCATTCAATGCGATTCTCAAGGTCGTTGTAGATTGCGCCGCCTGTCACGCTATCATCCACATAGCTCGCACGAGCCGGAATGGGATCCATCAAGCTGGCATTAGGCACGGTAACATTGCCCGAGTTCGTCAGGAGTATGCTGTAGACCAGCCTTTCACCGGCTCGCGCTTCCGCTTTGTCAACTACCAGGCTAGAGTCCGAGAGATCGACCCGGTTGACCCAGGTCGTCGCTGTCAGTGGGATCTGGAGCTGCTCATTGATTGTGAGTAACGCATCATTTCCGATCATTGTGTTCAGTGGCAGATCCGGCGCTGCATGAACCTGAAAGGTGATCTCGTGTCCTTGGTCGGCAGTGGATAATGGTCGCGCCGGCATCGTGCGTGATGCCGCGTCAGACGTGACTGGACCCGGATAGGGCCTGCGTGCAGGGGTCGGCGCAGGCAACTCGGGAATGCAGGTCAGCACACCCATCCATTCGATGCGGTTCTCACTTCCATTGTATATCGCTCCACCGGTGACGGTGTCCAGCACATAAGCAGTGTTAGGTGGTACATAATCCACGAGGCTGGCGGTGACCGTTGCGAGTTGCCCCGTACAAGCAAGGACAAGGCGATAGGTCAAAAGGTCTCCGGATACTGCCAGCGGTGCGCTCACCTGTTTGAACGAGGAAGAAACATCCACATTGTTCACAATCGTGGTGGCGGTCAGTTCGCGTTGAGCCTGGAAGCCATCACTCACGACCGCTGTGTTGGTAATGATCGTATTGAACGGCACGTTGTCAGCCACTGCTGCGCGGAAAGCGATCTGGTGTCCACCCACCGGTTGAAACAGAACGACCAGACCGGCGTGGAGGGGATAGCCCAGCCCGCTGCCATTGTATTGATACTGTATCCCCTCCGTTCCTTCCCTGTTCTCTATGCCAACTGTGGCGCTCTCGCCATCGGCGTACGAGCCGTTCAGCGTGTGATACTGTATTAAGATCTCGTCGCTGCCCTCGTACAGTATGACCTCAAAGGTAAGCGGGCCGCCACCCCCAAAGTGACGCACGTCAGTCCACTCGATCACAAGCTGGCGATGAGGCGCGCTGCCCAGTAGTTCATAGTACATGGTACCGGGATCGGAGACCAGGTCATCCCAGAAAGGCGCAATGAAGCCATTGGGCGCACGGGGATTGGGGATTCCGACATTTGAGTAGACCGCTGAACCAGCCCCGAAAAGCACCTGCCCATTAGTGTTCAGATAGAACTGAGTGTACTCTGCGTCGTAGAACTTGAACGGGAATCCGATTTCGAAAGGTCCAAGCGATCTATCATCCCCGCCACCTGGCACACGTGTGCCACTAATGGTAGCGTCAACCCAGTCGTATTCCACGCCCCCACCATCACTATCCATCCAACGATAGTTGCCTCCCGCGCTCGGTAGAAGCACACCACTCCACTCAATCTGATCCAGAGCAGGATTGTAGCTCGCCCCCACCACACTACCAGTGACATAGGTGAGATACGCTGGCAACGGATCTATCAGACTGGCGTTGGTGGCGGTGATTCCACCAGTGTTTCTCAGCTCGATGAGATAGGACAGTCCATCGCCGCTGCCCGCTAGAGGCTTGTCCACCAACTTCTGGCAAGGGGAGAGGTCCACAGCTTCAACGGTAGTGGTGACCAGTATCGCCTGCTCACCACACAGGCCATCATCCACCAGAGCAGTGTTACTGATGACGGTTCCTCTGGTCACGCCCTCAGCAATGGTAACCTGGAAACTGAATGCCTTGCTGCATGTAGGAGGCATGGAACCCTGCCATTCAATGCAATTGGCAGAGGCGTTGTACCTGGCATCACCTACAAGGCTGTCTAGTACGTAGACCGTATGAGTTGGTACATAATCGCGGAGAGTGGCCTCATTGATTGGCGGCTGTCCTGGGTTGCGAAGGGTAATGGCATAAGTCAGTGTATCGCCAGCGGCGGCCATAGTTCTGCCAACCGACATACCGGAACTGTACAAAGATGTCCCAACGGCCAGAGCCTCGTGCGCGGCTCCGATTCCTCCAATCGTGTCCGCACCTCCTATTACAAAGATCCGGCCTGCTGCACTGACGGCAGCAGTGCCTGCTCTCAGTGATGACGCTAGTGACGGCATGGCTATCCACGAATTCGTTTCTGGATCATAGCGTTCCACGGCGGAGAGTCCCGTCCAACCGTCGCCGCCCCCAACGGCGTAGACATAGCCATCTACAGCGACCAGCCCCAAAGCTTGACGCCCAGTGGACATAGCGGCGAGCAAAGTCCACGAGTCGGTAGCCGGATCATAGCACTCGAAAGTTCTAAGCGCTGACCAGCCACCAGCCACGTATATCTTGCCATTTAGCTCAGCAGCGACTGCGTACGTTCGAGGGCCTGATGGTAGCGGCGCCTTTTCACTCCACACCTGGGTACTGGGATCATACTCAAGGGTATTGTCAAGGCACTCTCCACCAGCCACACTGCCGCCAAAGACATACAACTTGCCATTGGCGGCAGCGACCGCCATGCCCGTTAGTGCGCGAGGTAGATCAGTCCCCCGTGTCCAATGGTCGATGTCCGGGTCATATATCTCCAGAACCGACAGGCGGTTTTCTCCTCGCATTCCACCGGGCACGTAGATCTTGCCGCCTATGGTCGCCGCAGCAATGTTGGCTGCGGCTGCAGGCTTGGGTGCCATCGCCTGCCAAAGTCCAGTGCGGAGGTCGTACATCTCGTTCGCCTGTGAGGCCTGCTCATCTGCCCCCCAACCGCCAATGACAAAGAACTGACAGTTGCCAACCCCGGCTGCGGCCAGCCGGTAACGGGGCGTCGGCAGAGGTGGCAGCAATCTCCAGGGCATTGCAGCGGTCACACTGACAACAAGCGCCTGGCCCACAGCGGGTCTTGCTGTGGAGGTTACATGCAAGGTCAAGGCATCGGTCTGTCCCGTGAGCGCCGTATCCGGTATCTCCACCCGAAGCGTGAGGCTCACTGACGAGCACGGAGTCATGACTGCAGTGGTGGTGACTTGATGCGTTTGTGTGGCATCCCAAACCGTTGCCGGCCAGCGATTCCCTTCCACAGTCAGCTCATAGGTATCCGACCGCAAGCCGGTGTTCAGCACAGCAAAGTCAAACACAGCCTCGCTCGCTGGCGCACCCGTGATCTGCCATGAAGACACGACCAACGAGACACCAAAGTCGGGCCGTGGCTCAACCAGCCACTCCAAGGCGCGCCGCACGGCCTCTATGCGCGCAGCCTCCGGGCCAGCACCCTCCAGGCCAAAGGCCAGGTATACAACGCGAAATCCTTTGTCCCTGCAGTCATCCACTGCCAGGCCAGCGCAGCCATCACCTACATAGTCCAGAACACTGACAGCCATGGGGTCAGTTGGCGCAATCTCGCTCGGTGCCACCTGGTTGCCCGCACTGTCGGCCGCACCCAGCGTCAGAGTGATACCCTCCAAGAGAGTCCCACCCAAGCCTACAATGTCCTCTATAGCTGAGTCATCTCGGATATATGTGGCGTGCAGATAGCGTTCGTAATCGCCAGCTCCATATTCCCTGTTCACATCCCAATAGCCAATGTCCTGACCAGTTATCAAAAGCGCTTTCCCATCATCTAGATGGCTGGACAGCGCTGACCAGGCGCCGATGTAGCCCGGCGAGGACAGCGGCTGTGACCACACCACGATGTCATAATCTCGCAAGGTCGCGGCAGGAGGGAAATTGCCACTTCCGGACGACGACCTGCTGTCCACGATCCACGTATCGTAGCTATAGAACAAAGCTTCGAGAGCGCTCTGATAGTAATCAATCTCGCTGACTGAGAGCCACGCATCTGCGTCCACGAGGAGGATCCTGGGAATGGTGTCCAGTACAAAGTCCTGGTTGACAGTCTGTCCTTCGGAATCCATCATCACCGTGGCCCGTTCTATCTTGTGTCCAGCGCCAACCGGTGCAGCCTCCAGGATATAGTCGCCCAGTGGCAAAGTCATCGTGTAGTGGCCTCCGGCATCTGTCGTGACCTGAACAGTGCGTTGAATGTTCCTCACGGTAGCACTCACGACCTGCCCCGTACCTGCTTCTGTGACACGCCCAAGAACGCGACCCGTAGGCAGCGCAGTCAAGCAGAAATCCAATTGCGTCGTCGAGCCAGCAATAATCTCAACCTCTGTCATTGACTGCGGCGCATAGTAAAAGTGTGTGGCCGTGACGTCGTAGATACCTGCAGCCACAGAGAAGGTGTAGTATCCCTGCCCATCAGTCAATATCTGGGCACTCCCGCCGAAGCGGCGATTGGCCATAGTAATCGTCACCTCAGAAACGCCTTGGCCAGTAGCTACATCGGTAACTCTGCCCCAAAAGGTCCCCGCCTGAGCGATGCTGCCCACTGCCTGATAGGCATCAACGCGCCCCCATCCGTAGGCATTGTTCGGGACAGACAGAGCGTCTGGCAGCGGATGCGCTGTACTGGTGATGATTTGCTCAGTAGCAGTTATGCTCAGTCCCGGCCCCTCCAGAGCGGCCACAGCACCATGCTGTCTCTGCGCCTGCCACAGCAGGGCAATCACACCCGCAACGTGCGGTGCAGCCATCGAAGTCCCATCCAGCGCCCCGTACCGATTGTCAGGGAAAGTGGAGCGTATGCTCGCGCCAGGTGCCGTGACCTCGGGCTTGATCTCGTTCCATGGAGGAGGTGATGGACCACGACAGCTCCATGCAGCAACCACGTCGTTACGGTCTGTGGCACCCACGGCAAAAGAGTGTGGAAAACTGCCTGGAGAGTTAGGCGCAAGGCTGCCCTGATAGAGGTTACCTACGGCAAACACAGGGAGTATCCCTGCTGCGCGCCATGCGTGAATGTCATCCCAGAAAGTAATATCTGAACCATCTGAGTCGCCCCAGGAGTTGCTGCAAATGTCGGGGGCTAGAGTGGGATCGGGATTCTGCCCGCTAAGGTCTGTGGGGGCCAATATCCACTGGAAGCCAGCATGAATCCAGGAATCGTATGCGTCGCCCTCATCGTCGAATACCTTCACCGCAATCCAACGGGCCTCGGGCGCCACACCGACCTGGTTTTGCCCATTGGCGAGCGAACCGACCATGGTGCCCATAGTGTGAGTCCCGTGTCCGTGCCCGTCGTCGGGAGCAGCCGGATAGGTATGGGTGGCGTCAAACCAGTTATAGTCATGCTGTGACCGTGCAGGGTCAGCAGGATCATAGCCTCGATACTTGCGTTGCAGAGCCGGATGGGTCCAATCTACACCCGAATCCATATTGGCGACTACCATGCCCTGACCACGTAGGCCGTAGGCGTCCCACACCCGGTCCGCACCAATCTTGGCGATGTTCCACTCGATGGACGACAGCGGTGAGGACAACGCCCCCGTCGTGAGCGAAGGGAACGGCTGCCCTTTGGCTGCAGGAGGAAGATGGTGCACGCGGTCTGCCCTAACGATTTCTACCTCTGTCCTTGCAGCCACAGCCAGCAGGGTTTCCAGATCGCTGGTGACCGCGAGGCCATTGAAAACCCAGTAAGGAGTAAAAGCAGTGACCTTGCCTGATTCCTTTTGCACCTGCAGATAGGTTATCAAAGCGGCCTGGCTGTCCTGAGCAGTCTGGCGCAAAGCAGCCACGACTGCTTGATGCCTTTGCTTGATATCCGCCACTCTTGCGACACGATCCAAGTCCGTTTTGGACCGGAGGTCGACAATGTATCTGACGTGCCGACTGCGCTTCAGGAGGCTGTCTGGGCTCTCTGCAGGCGCACTGAACTCCTTGAGGACACGGGGGTCAATCTTCAACCTCAGCGTTAGGGGAATCTCAGCAGCCGTGGCTCGCGGTTCCTTCTCGTCAGCAGGGGATAGCGGATTGAGGGATCCCTCCGTCTGCGGTGGAGCTTGGGGGCTGGCTACAACGAGAAGTGAAGCCAGAGCGAAAAGCAGGAGAAATACCAATAACGCCTTGCTCATGTTCCGGAGTGCCATCACGTTTTTCTCCTCGGCGAGGGTACTACCTGCATCTAGGACATCTGAACCACTTTCCGTCTTTATATCACACTTCACCTACCCTGTCAATGACCGGGGAAGCAAAGCGCTGAGCTATGCCGAGTAGAGACCGAAGAAGAGGTCCACAGTCGGAGAGAAAGTCACGGCCAGGATAATGGCCTGGCCTGAAACCCTGGTGACAAGGACAGAAGTCTCATATTGTACGCAATCGTCAGCGCGAAAAAAGCGGCCAACGGGATTCTTTGATTTGCTTCTTCCACAAAAGCTTCATTTGCTCACCATAACTTTGGTTAAGAAAATCCTGTTATCAAGCTCCTGCCCTTCCTCGTCAAGGACAGGCAGACGCTCCCACGTAGCAGCACTGTACATGCCTATCTCCAAAACGTGTTCGCCCGGCGGGGCCTCGGGCCGCACCGCGATCTCGTACTCATCAACGATAACCTCACCAGGCAGCCACCCTGTGGTCGGATAGGTACACTGGAGCGGTACGCTGTCCTTCTGGCCCCAAATCCGACCCTCTCCATCCAAGAGGTGGGTGAAGACGGTGTAGCTGGTCTTCATTGTTGTCAGGGCTTGCCAGTATAGCGTGAGGTGCAAAACGCTGCCTGGTTTGACGCTCGTCTCAGCAAGGTCGTAACCCCGGAGGATCACGCGGTTACCCAGGTTCACTGTCAGCGGGTTCTGGATCGCTTCCGGCACGGCGAATTCCCGCTTCCTGCCCTCTATCTTCAGGCTGGCGAAGACAGAATCATGTCCCAGCAATGGCTGCCCGGTTACTTTGCCCACCAGGTCAAGGGTGAGCTGAACCTGGCCTGGGGGGGCAACAGGGTCGAGGGTTAGGTCATATTGACCCAGAACCACCTCACCCTCTGCCCATTGGCTGGTCGGGTGATGGGAGTTGGCGAGGTCGAATTGGCCCTCAGCCAAGATGCTGCCCTCAGGGCCTCGGACTCGAAGGTGGAGCTGCCAATCGCTCTCCATCTTGCGCAGCGCCCGCCAGAAGAGAACCAGGTGCAAGGAATCGCCAGGGCGGGCCTGCTCAACGATCGGGCCACGGCCAAGCAATTGCAACTCTCCTCCGAGATCTTCCATTAGGCTACGGTGGATGGCAAACTCATCCAGGGAGGGAAGCTTATCGGGGCTCACGACCTTGACTGGATCCAGTACATACTCGGTTCCCACCGCCCTGCCATCCTCATCCAGCGCTTGGAGCACCTCTCCGGAGTCAAGGTGGTAGACGACCACTGCCAGCCGATACTTCCCTGGCGGGGTGCCATGCGACACAAGCATCTGGTAGTCGTCCATCACCACGTCACCACTGGCCCAGCGGGAGGTGGGGGCCTTCTCGATGATCTCTCGAGACCCCTCCCACCGTGAGGTGAAGGTCCGCAGCAGAGGCACGTCCTGCTGACTGCAGCGGTGTCCCGATTCGTCGACCAGGCGCAAGGACACGGTATAGTCGCGCTCCATCGCGCGCAGGGCCCGCCAGCGCAGCGTCATGCTCAGCGACTGGCCTGCCTCAACTGTCGCCGAGCCCAAGTCAGCGCCCGTCAAGGCCAGCTTGCCGCCGAACTGGGCCTTGGGAAGGAGGGGCATGAGATCGCGGCGGTCGTAGACCTCAAAGGTCTGATAGGAGCGATGGAAGAGACTGACCAATCGGAAATGGCCCTGCACGTACCCATAGAAGGCATCGAAGTCGCGCAGGTTGACAAGATGATGAGCTCCTCCAGAGGTGTTGATAAGCACCATCTTCACGTCCAGCTCCTCAATCTCATTGATCAGCGCCGCCCCGGTGATCCGACCACTGGAGGTCGCAACACCGGAGAGACCAGCGCCGAGGTAGGTGCTCCTCCTCAAAGGGTGGAAGTTGAGTTCCAGGTAGTCGCACAGCACGATGTCATCAGTGTCCGTATGTGCCTGGACGTATTGAGTCAGTTGCTGAGTTTCCAGATCTTCCCAGCCAGCCACTTCCATGTCCCCGCGCCAGAAGGGCCAGAGGGTGAATACAGTTGCGGAGACGCCCAACGCCAGCCAAAGCCACCTCCTGGCGCCGGCTTTGATCTGATCACCGCTCTGCCGCACAGCCAGAGGCAAAAGCTCACCGGCCAGGATGCGCTCCAGCGATACGGCCGCCAACGCGCATAGCGCAGGCAGCAGGTACACAAGATGGCGATCTTGTAGGCTACGCGACAGCATGAGGAAAGCGGCCGCTGTAGGTATCTGCCAGGCGTAGAATTGGCTGATGTCTGCTTGCGTAGTCACAGCGCTTGCCGCGCCGAGCATCGCCAGCAGTAAGAAGACCGGATTACCTATGAGGTAGCCCCAGTAGAACTTGAATCCCTTGGCTAGTACCTGCAAGCGGCTGAGCTCGGCCCCCTGCATGACGTGGAGCTTGAACACAGCGGTGAGGAACGCTGGGTGGTTCACCTGGAAAGCGACAAACACCGTCCCTGTGGTCGCGCAGAAGCCGGCTGTCAGCGCCAGGAGGTCGCCAATCAAGCGCCTTTCCCCCGAGCGGTACCACCGATTCAAGATGAACAGACCACAGCCGGCTGCCGGCAGCACCGCAAACAGTTTGAAAAGCATGGCGAGTCCGGACAGCGTTCCTGAAAGGAACAAGCCCCAGCGCCGGCCTGGGTACACACGCACGAAGGTATACGCGCTCAGCGCGCTGAAGAGGAGCATGTATGCCTCTGGGCGGAAGAAGCGAGCGATGAGATAGATCTCCTGGTGCATGAGGAACAGCGGGAGGCTGAGCAAAGCTACGCGGTAGCCAAACACCTTATTGGCCACAAGGTACATGAAGTAGGCGGCGATCAGCGTCGTCAGCACAGTAGCGTAGCGCAAGGCCATGACAGACGGTCCAAAGAGCCGGACTACGGCGCCGCCCCAGTAGAGGAAAAGAGGGACCTGTTCGGTCAGAAAGTCGCGATAGGGGACCTCTCCCTCGGAGACGCGCCAAGCAGCATAGCAGAAGCCGCCCTCGTCGTCATCCATGAACCATCGGTCAATGCGGTAGAGGTAGAAAACCAATCCCAAGACGAGGATGGCTATGGCGATGAGATTGCCATGCTTCTTAACCAGCGATACCTTTCCCACTAGCGAACTCCCCCCTCTTGCGCTTAGAACACCTATCAAAACCGCAGAGCACGCTGAGAGCGCAGAGAATTTGGAAGTATCTCTGCGGACTTCGGCCTCTGCAGTGAGTTTTGTTAGGCACTGTTAATCCAGTATCTCCCTCACCGTATAGATGGGCTTGCCCAGCGCTTCATAATAGGTGCGCACCACCAATTCCCCCAAAAGTCCCATGCTTATCAGTTGTACCCCCAACAGCATAAGGAGTATGGACAGGTGCAGAAGAGGGCGGCCGCCGATGTCCTGGCCAAGAGCAAATTTGACGAAGGAAAGATAGGCCGCAAAAGCAATGCCCAGGGCAAAGCCCGTCAGCCCCAGCCCGCCGAAGATGTGAATAGGACGGGTGGAGTAGCTGAGCAGAAAACGCACCGTAATGAGATCCAAAAGCACTTTGGCAGTGCGGGAGAGACCGTATTTGGACCGGCCGAAGCGCCGCGGATGGTGACGAACGGAAACCTCCGCCACCGAAACGCCCATCCAGCTGGCCAGAGCGGGAATGAAGCGGTGCAATTCTCCGTAGAGCTGCACGCCTTCGATCACTTCACGACGATAGGCTTTGAGCGAGCAACCGTAGTCGTGCAGGTGAACCCCAGTGACCTGGGAGATCAGCCAGTTGGCGACCATAGAGGGGAAACGGCGGGTTAGGAAGGGATCCTGGCGTTTCACCCGCCAACCGCTGACCACGTCGCATCCCTCCTCAATCTTCTCCAAGAGGAGCGTAATGTCGGCGGGGTCGTTCTGGAGGTCAGCGTCTATGGTGACCACTACGTCGCCCTGGGAATGATCGAAGCCAGCGGCGAAGGCGGCCGTCTGTCCGAAATTGCGGCGGAAGCGGATCACCTTGAGGTGCTCGTCCCGCTCGTGCAGCTCCTTGAGGAGGGCGAAGCTGCGGTCGGCGCTGCCGTCGTCCACGACAATGATCTCGTAGCTCCGTCCCAGCCCCTCCAGGGCTTCCTTGAGCTGGAGATACAGGGGGCCAATGTTCTCTTGCTCATTGAAAACTGGGATGACAATCGAAAGCTCCATCTCCTCACCTCTGCAGCCTCAGATTTGATTCCGAGGCTAAGATGTCAAGTGCGCTGAGGCGCACTGGCTACAGCATTACAGAGGACGCAAAGGTGTCATCAAGCATCACTCTGTGGTCTCTTCGCCCGGAGGCCGCGCGCTCCCTCAAGAGCATAGATTATCCCGCCAATGCAGCCGGTGGCTACGTTCAACGCATAAAAGGCAAGCGACATGGTCAGAGCCAGGGGTGGTAGGACGCCCGCCTGGGCAAAAAGATAGACGTATCCCCCCTCCCGCACTCCTAACCCGCTCAGGGAAACCGGCAAGACGAGCAGAAAGGAGATGATGGGGATGAAGAGGAAGAAATAGCAGAGAGAAATCCTCACCCCCAGCGAGAGGGCGATGAGGTAGTTGACGGCGATGAGCAAGGCGTTGAAAACGAGGGAGACGGCCAGCGCCCCGCCACTGGCTGT
>Ga0315543_1001637_pt1 | contig 23601 bp, 28 predicted proteins | sample SalMarSW160210MG_2_FD_203098 | JGI IMG/M metagenome (GOLD analysis project Ga0315543, IMG submission 203098) | Salt marsh sediment microbial communities from the Plum Island Ecosystem LTER, Massachusetts, United States - Salt Marsh Sediment SW1601-210 ... | reverse complement strand
GACAAACCGGTGGTATTGGGCGGATAGATTGTACGGGATCCCGGTGAATGTGTGGGATTGGAGCTAATTGCCTGCCGTGCCCTGTGACGGAGTGCTCATTTTGAGGCGATAACGAGGATAAATTTTTTTGAAAAAAAATATAAAAATGTTGACATGCTTTTAATTATGGATGATTATTAGATAATGATAATCATTATCACTTATTCCAGTAGTCTCAGGAACCATTTGCAACCGTCGAAAAAAGTGAAGAATAGCTTGTTAAGATATTGAAATTGCTGAAGTTAGGTATTGAGTGCGATGAACGCGAAAGAAAAGTTCGAGAAATTCATTGCCCAGGAGGGATTCAGACGCACTGAGCAACGAGACAAGGTACTGGATACATTTCTGGCCACCGAAAGGCATGTAACTGTTCAAGAGTTGCATGATCTCGTCAGAAGAAGGCATAAGGGGATTGGCTATGCCACCGTGGCCAGAACGGTCAAGCTCATGTGCGATTCCGGCGTCTGCAGGCAGGTGGACTTTGGAGAAGGTGCCCTTCGTTACGAGCACAAGTACGGCCATGAGCACCATGACCATCTCATTTGTGTAAGATGCGGCAGGTTCGAGGAAATCTACAGTCCGAAGCTTGAAAAGATCCAGCATGAACTCGTGAAGAAACACGGATATGTCCAGGAAAGCCATAAGCTTGATATATTCGGTTTATGCCCTCGATGCGCTAAAGAGGACAATCGGAAAAAGTCTGAATAGGGTACTATATTTTTTGGTGGCATACTGATAATGCAAATCAATATCACAATGTCAAGTTTATTAAATTGGGAGTTTTTATGAAAGACGACCATGTGAGAAGAACAATGTGTCCTGATCACCAAAACCGTGTTTACCGAACCAAGCAGGTGCCTGTCTTTGATGCTCAAGAACTTCTTGGTGAATCTTGCGAAGTAAGGCTGCGCCACTACCGCGAAGAATACAGACTGATGTTAACCAAGAACAACAAATTGATTCTTACAAAGTAGATTTGATTTTGAATCAGAAATAGGAGCATGTAGCCAGCTAGCCTAATTCAGGAATGCCAGCCAGCCAAACTCCTTCCAAGATGTACGAATGTCTTGTTGTATGGCCATAGTGTGGCCGGAAAGGAGTACAAGTATGAATTGCCACAAAATTCAACACCCATTGACCAACAGAAAGCCAATTATTGCCATGGCAATGTTGCTTATTGCGACTGTTTCCTGGGCAGAAGATTCACCGTGGCTCCTGGGCGACTGGAACGGTAAACGCCCCGCCCTTGCCGAAGAAGGTTTCGAATTCGAGTTCGTCCTTACGCTTGAGGGCGTTCAGAATGTAACTGGGGGTGTCTCCCGCAGCAGCCGGGGATTAACAAATCTCGACCTGATAATGGATGCCTGGGGCAAGGCCCTCGGGCTTTCCGAAAATGGGGATTTACATCTTCATCTATTGGACAATGCCGGTGGTGCTCCATCGGAGATGATCGGTGATATCCAAGTGAGTAGTAATATTGAAGCCCCCGAAACGTTTAAGCTTTATGAGGCGTGGTGGCAGCAACGTTATGCGGACGACAGTATTGTCTGGCTCGCTGGCTTGCACGACTACAACGCGCTTTTCGACGCATTGGATGCGGCAAGTCACTTTACAAATAGCTCTTTCGGTATATCACCTGATATTTCACAGCTACCTCCATCCATCTTCCCGACAACTTCATTGGCGTTTGTTGTCTCGCTCCTTTCAGAAAAGGGTAGCTATCTGCACCTGGGCGCCTATGATGGTGTCCCGGGCGATCCGGACAACGAAAAAGGGACACAGATCACTCTTAATAATGACGATGGAATCTTTTACGCTCTTGAAGGCGGCGTTCAAAATGAAGAGACCGGCACCAAGCTCGCCGTGGGTGGCTGGTACCGCACTACAAATTTTGAATCTGAATTTAGTGGTAAATCCTATGATAACAACTCTGGGCTTTACATGATCGGTGAAACTGATTTGACCGATCGCTGGGCGGGATTCATTCAGGTAGGTAATGCCGACAAAAACCGCAACCAAATCGGCCTCTACGTAGGCGCAGGTCTGGTTTATTCGGGCTTGTTAATGGAAGATGATATCTTTGGCATAGGTTTGGCATGCGCTAACAACAGTGATGAGTACGAGGATTTTACGCCAGGTGCGGAGGATTACGAGATGGCGATGGAATGTACCTACAAGTATAATCCGAGAGATTGGCTGACCCTGCAGCCGGGTGTCCAGTTCATAAAAAATCCCGGCATGAATCCTGATCTGGACGATGCCGTAGCGCTCTCACTCAGAGCCTACATTGTATTTTAGCCTAAAGTAATTCGCATCGCATCAACTTGATCGACTCAGAAGCGGCAAGGCAATCGAGGATGCGGTTGTGTTCGGCCTATGAGCACAAATGACATTCTAATGTTATATTAAGATATCCAAATGAGACAACTTTTTTCAAGGATATGATAAATTCGGAAAGGAGACAAGAATGGCTGATACAGAAGCTTTCATAGTTTCTCTGGTTCAAATGCGGCCGGGTCAGAAAGGTAAGATTGTGGAAATTAATGGAGGCTACGGTCTTACTCAAAAACTTGATACATTAGGAATCGGAGCAGGCAAGGAAATCACAAAAGTAAGTGGGCAATTAATGAGAGGCCCTGTCCTTTTGCAGCATAATAATACACAGGCTGCTGTGGGATTTGGAATGGCCTCCAGAATAATAGTGGAAGTTCATCGTAAGGACAAAAAATGAAAATTCTTCTTATGGGAAATCCCAATGTCGGCAAGAGCGTTGTCTTCAACCGTGTTACCGGTACAAGTGTCATAGCATCTAATTATCCCGGCACAACGGTTGAATTTACAAAGGGCAGTATAAAGCTTGGCGACCGGCGCGTGGAAGTTATCGATGTTCCCGGAACATATACTCTGGAGCCAACCTGTAAAGCAGAACAAATAGCCGTTGAGATGCTTAACGAGCATGCCGATGGAGATGTGGTCATTAATGTCGTGGAGTCCACGAATCTGGAACGCAGCTTGAATTTGACACTCCAATTGCTTAAACGCAAAATTCCCGCAGTTGTAGCGTTGAATTTCTGGGACGAAACAAAGCATAAAGGTATATTGATTGATGATAAGAAATTGGAACAAATCCTTGGAGTGCCTTGTGTTCCCATTTGTGCCGTGACAGGCGAAGGGGTTAAGCAGTTGGTTGAAAGAGTTAAGGAAGCAAAGCTTTCTGAGTATGACTACGAAGATGAAGAGAGATGGCATGAAGTCGGAAAAATTGTAGAAAAAGTACAAAATATCACCCATCGGCACCACACTTGGCTGGAAAGGCTTGGAGACGCCTCGGTCAGGCCGCTCACCGGTATCCCTATGGCAGCCATGGTGATGTTTTTGGCCTTTAAGGTAATTCGTTTTATCGGTGAAGGACTTATAGGTTATGTAAGTGAGCCTCTTTTTGAAAAGCTCTGGATGCCTGTGGTAATGAAACTGTCGGCTGTTATGGGCTCAGGGGGATTTCTTCACAACCTTGTTATAGGACAACTCATTGATGGTGAGATAGATTTTGGACAGTCTTTCGGCCTGTTGACTACGGGACTTTTTGTTCCAATTGGTGCAGTTCTGCCGTACGTATTCGCGTTTTATGTAGTTCTGTCGCTTTTGGAAGATTTGGGCTTTATACCCAGGCTGGCTGTTATGGTAGATACTCTGATGCACAAACTGGGATTGCATGGCTTTGCGATAGTACCCATGCTGCTTGGGCTCGGATGTAATGTTCCCGGTGCACTGGCAACCAGGGTTCTTGAGACTCGAAGGGAGAAGTTTATTGCCGCCACTCTATTATCCATTGCAGTTCCTTGTGCCGCACTACAGGCAATGATAGTGGGACTGGTAGGAGAGCATGGGCTTGGTTATCTTGCAATTATCTACGGGACATTACTTGCGGTTTGGGTATTGCTTGGTGTTATATTCAACAAAACCGTTAAAGGTGAGTCACCGGAGATATTTATAGAGATACCGCCTTACAGAATCCCGTACATGAGGAGTCTGTTAAAAAAGATATGGATAAGAATAAAGTGGTTTCTTAAAGAGGCGGTTCCATTTGTGCTGCTTGGAGTGCTGATTGTAAATCTTCTTTACACATTCGGGATAATTCAGTTCATAGGAAAAATCACTGCACCGGTTGTTACCCGTGTTTTGGGACTTCCACAGGAAGCCGTTGGTGCATTGATAGTAGGTTTTTTACGTAAAGATGTGGCCGTGGGAATGCTTATCCCACTGGGCTTGACGATAAAACAACTGGTAATTGCATCGGTTGTTTTGGCAATGTACTTTCCGTGCATAGCTACTTTTACAACGCTTGTCAAGGAACTTGGAGTCGTGGATATGCTCAAATCTGCGGGAGTTATGATTGTATCCAGTCTTATAGTGGGAGGACTGTTAAATCTCGTCTTGCCATGATATGCGAATTGATGGCTTAACGGTTCTTTGGCCCGCCATTTGGACTCCCACAATTCTTCGGTCATTTTTTCGGCCTCGATCCAGTCGGAGCCGCCATTCATGAAAGCCGCGTTGCAGCCATTCCTGTGCCCCGCGAAAACAGGCCGCATAGCCCTGCCAGAATATCTGCTCGCACCCTTTACCAGTAGCATCAAATCATTTCCTTGACGTGGTAGCACTTTTTTGTTACTTTTATGCGCAGGCTGTAATGGTCTGTTTAACTTTTATAAAAACTGAGCAACAAAATGTCACAGGGCTCCTGTTATGCATATGGCAAATGAATTGCTTTCGATTCCGGTCGCTACCGGGACGCTGGCTATCGCGGCCGGCAGCCTGGGCTTTATCTGCAGAAAGGTCAGACAGGTTATCGCCGCCGAAAAGCTTGCCCTGATGGGGATCCTGGGCGCGTTCGTTTTTGCCGCCCAGATGGTCAATTTTCAGCTTCCGGCAATGCCCGGCACGAGCGGACATATGGTCGGGGCGGTGCTGCTTGCGATTATACTGGGCCCGCACCTGGCCGCGATTGTCATATCTTCGGTAGTGATCGTTCAGTGCCTGATATTCCAGGACGGCGGCCTGCTGGCCCTCGGATGCAACATCATCAATATGGCTCTGGTGCCGAGCTACTTAGGCTACTTTTTGTACAGAACCATTACAAACGGCAGGTTCAGCAGCCTGAAGGTTTACATTGGGGCGATGCTGGCCTGTGTGATTGCGACCGAAGCCGGCGCGATTCTCGTGGCGATTCAGGCGGCAATGTCCGGCGTCCTGGCGGTTCCGCTGTCAACATTCTTAATCACGATGATCGGCGTCCATTTCCTGGTCGGATTTGTCGAGGGTCTTGTCACCGTGGCTGTATTGGCATACCTGCAGCAGCTCAGGCCCGACATCGTGGCCGATTCTCTGCCGGGGACAGTCAGGCTAAGCAAAAACGCCGTACTCGCAACGCTGGGAATTCTTGCTGTGCTCATCGGCGCGGGATTGTCTTTGCTCGCCTCCGACCTTCCCGATGGGCTCGAATGGAGCTACGCCGAACGCCCGGATGAGCCCGGGTTCGAAACTGTTGTGTCAAATCCGGACTCCCGAATTACCGCAGTGGACGACTTTCAGTCAAAGTATTCCCTGATGCCCGATTATTCGGCGCGGGCGTCGAAGCTCGGTGACGTCGCCGACCAGCAGGTCGATCTCGGAGCCGGCTGGATCAGCTTTGCGGGCATCGTCGGCTCGGCAGTGACAATGGCCGTCATCTGGCTTACAGCGTGGATGCTCAGAAGAAAGAAGGCATCATAGCCATATCTCACGGAAGATGCGAAAAACGAGATACAGAACATGCACCACGCACACATTGATAAATTTGCTTACCAGGATTCGGCCATCCACCGGCTCGACAGCCGGGTGAAGTTTCTTGTCGTGCTTTTCTTTACCGCCGTGGTGATTTCCCTGCCGCGAAGCTCGCTGAGCATTCTGGCCTGTTACGCGATCGGACCGTTTGCCGTTCTGGTCTGGGCTAAAATTCCACTGAAATTCGTCTTTAAGCAAATCCTGCTGGTCAGCCCGTTTGTTATTGTCCTGGCCCTGAGCTGCCCGCTGTATGACAGGACGCCTGTCGCCGTCAGCTTTGGACCGTTTTCGTGGCAAAGCTCGCTCGGATGGCTGCGTTGTTTCGTCATTCTCGGAAAGTTCATCGTGACAATGCTGGCCCTGATAGGGCTGGTATCGACCACGCGGTTCAGCGATTTGCTCGCTGGCCTGCAAAAGCTCGGTATGCCCAGGCTGCTGATTATCCAGCTTGGATTTCTGCACCGATATATCTTCGTCCTGATCGACCGGGCGCATCACATCCTGCAAGCCAGGGCCGGCAGAAAACTCAGGAATCTCGGGTTCAGAACGGAGCTGAGAACCGCTGCGTCCATGCTCGGCTCGCTCTTTATCCGCAGCATCGACACCGCAGAGCACATCAGCATCGCCATGCAGGCCCGCGGCTTCGATGGAAACTGGCGAACGCTCTCGAAACTGAAGGTTCGACGCTGCGATGTATTTTTTGCCCTGACGGCAGCAGTTTTTATGTCGGGATTGTATTTTTTCGTAAAACCGATTTTGCAGTGAAAACAATGTCTAAAGCGATTGAAATAGAAAATTTTACATACAGATATCCGGATGGCACGCCGGCTCTAAGTGACATAAGTCTTAGCGTCGAGCACGGCCAAAAACTGGCCTTGATCGGTCCCAACGGAGCGGGTAAATCGACTTTGCTTCTTGCAATGGCGGGTTTCGCCAAGGGCACAGGAAAAGTGCTCGTAGACGGTTTTGAGGTCAACAGCAAGAACCTTAAAAAAATCCGCACCCGCCTCGGCTGCTGCCTGGAGAATCCTGACGATCAGCTATTCATGCCGACGTTATTCGACGATGTGGCATTCGGCCCGCTCAATATGGGCCTGGAACCGGAACAGGTCAAATCACGCGTCGCCGAGGCTCTTGCGACCGTCGGCCTTACCAAAATGGCCGACAAGGCCCCGCACCATTTGTCGGCCGGCCAGAAACGTGCCGCGGCAATCGCAACCATACTCGCGATGAGCCCTAAGATAATCACGCTCGACGAGCCGGACGGCAGCCTCGACCCGAGAAATCGCAACAATCTTATGACACTCCTACGCTCCCTGCCCCAGACGTTAATCATTGCCACCTGCAATATGAACTTCGCGGCCGCACTTGCAGACCGGGCCGTCCTGCTCGACAAGGGCCGAATCATCGCCGACGGCGAAGCTCAGATAATAATGTCGGACGCCGATCTAATGACCGAACACGGCCTGGAACTCGCCCAGAGAAAGCTGTAGCACGCCGGGGAGCCAAAGCGAAAGGATCAGCCCCGGCTACTACAAACTGCTCGCAAACAAGTGCTTTTGAATACCTTAACATTATTAGGCTACAACATTAAACACAAAGAATACTTGGCAAATTTCCGTCATCTCAAAAGCACAACACAATAAAGACTTAATTTTTTTACTACGAAAATCCCTTCTTCAGAGCCGAAAACCGGTATTTTGAAAAAATATGTGAAATTTTTTAAAAAAGATACTTGACAAAACTAACTCTGCGTTATAGAGTACTCTGTAGAACAGATATATATTGCTATATTCCATTAGGAGATTAATCATGAACATATCCCAGGAAGAAGCCCAGGCATCGTTATCCTCAGTCCGGGAAGTGACTAGCCGTACCCAGAGGGCCATTGCCTCGGCTTATGCGAATCCACTGCTGATACTTTGGGGTATGCTTTGGATCATCGCATATACAGCGACACATTTTTATCTGGCGTATGCTTTTCACATATTCACAACCATGGCCGTGGTCGGCGGAGTAGGAACTGCCGTAATCGTTTGGTCCTTACACTCCAAGGCTCCTATACAAGAGGCCTCCAGCCCAAAGCTCGGCCGGCGTATTACAATGTTTTGGATTTTGTTATGTGTCTATATCCCTATCTGGCTGTTTTTATTAGCTCCCTTTACCGGCCTGCAATGTAATGCGTTTATTTGTACCGCAACTATGTTTGCCTATATCGTAATGGGACTCTGGTTTGATAATCGGTTTATGATCATACTCGGACTCGCATTAACGGCCGCGACATTAGCAGGCTTTTACATTTTAAGAGATATCTATTGTCTTTGGATGGCTTTTGTGGGCGGCGGAGCACTCTTAGGCACCGGCCTGTATATACGTTTGAGATGGAGGTAAGAAATGGCACAGCTTGATAATATCATTCATCAGCCGGTTCGGCTTCAGATTATGTCGTCGCTGGTTAGCCTCGATCAGAACGAGCATGTCAACTTTACCTATCTGCGAAAGCTCCTGAAGCTGACCGACGGAAACCTTGGCGCGCATCTCAGTAAGCTCGAACAAGCGAGCTATATCAAGATTGAAAAGACCTTCGTCGCTCGCAAGCCCCAGACATTTATCAGCGCAACGGGAAAAGGCCGGGATGCTTTTGCCGGACATGTTGCAGCGCTCAAGGAAATTGTTGAAGGTTCACAAACGCAAATTGAAACAAATTCATGAAAGGACAAAACGATGAACAGGTCAAAGGTATGGTTATTTTTGCTGGTGGTGCTGGTATCGACGTCGACAGTGACGGTTAGCATCTGGGCCGACCAGGTTGCCGACAAATCCGGCGTTACAATTCGCCAGGTGAAGCCGCAGACGGTTCTTTACACTATTTACCGAGGCGACTACGACAAAGCAGGTCAGGCAATCGGCAGCTTGTATGCTTTGGCGATTCAGAAACAGATATGGCCGAGCGGCTCTCTTCATTTCGCATACTTGAATAATCCCAAACACGTTTCGAGTGAGCACTGGTTGACAGAGATCCGCATACCGGTGAAAGAGGAGGCGTTGAAGCATGCCGGCACTTTTGGCGAAATGACCGACGTCAAGAAACTACCCGCTACGACGGTGGCGGTCGCGGCAAAACCGGCCGGCCAGGCAGACTCGGGGCCCATCTATGTTCGTCTTGATACCTGGATCTTCAAGCATGGTTATGCAGGTATTGGAGGGCCATGTGAGAAGTTCCTCGCGAAAACCGCTACGGGAGACTATGCCCGGATGAAATCGGAGATTATGATCCCCGTGACGAGAATCTCCGCGGATGATTAATGTCCCCCTCGCCTTCCTCTGCATTGGCCACGACCTCGCTCAGGACGGGCGGGGCCGGGGCTATAGCCATGGGATCTGGTCGTGTCGCGGGCATCCTGCCCGCGATTCGAGGGCGAGACGCCCTCGACACGAGGGGCAATGATTTCAATGGGGCCACCCTTAATTAGCAGCGCCCTTCCATTGACCAAAGCGTCGGCAATCTTTTTATGCGCCGATTCGAGGATTCTGCCGAGAGTCTGGCGGGAAATATTCATTTTTTCCGCGGCATCGGCCTGGTAGAGTCCCTCCAGGTCGGTCAGGCGGATCGCCTCAAACTCATCGACGGTTAATGTCACCTCCTCCAGAACCGACAGAGAAACCCCTCTCGGTTTGTAGTAATTCGTTTGTGGCAACTGCGCCACATGTCTGCAATGTCTCGGTCTCGGCATATCAAACGTTTCTGTAACGGTCTTAAGATAGCAGATACTTTGCCCACCTGTCAACCGCCGCGGTTTATTCTACAACGCTTCCGTCACCAACCTTCTCTGGGTCCGGTTTACTGCGATACTCCTCAAGTAGAGCCCGAAGGGTCATAACAGCCAGCTTCGCACAGTGCTTGTTTTCTTCCGGCAAACTTTCGAAATACTGGTCAACATCATCCTGTTCTATCCCAAGCGCCTCATCAATTGATTTTCCCTTTGCCGTTCTTGCAACATAATTAGCGCACGCAACTGTTGCTCCACAACCATCGGTGGTGAATTTGACATCAAGTATCGTTTCATTCTTAATGCTCAAAAACATCTCAATCGTATCTCCGCAGACACCCGTGATACGAACGTGGCTGTCCGGATTTTCTATCGTGCCGATATTCCTGGCATCGAAAAGCTCATCTTCGAACTTCTTCGAATAGCCCGCCAATACTGCTTCCTGAAGATTCCTTGCTATCTCATCGATGTTATCTACCATTGTTTCCAATCCTATTTTCTTTCCCCTGAAACCGTATCCATGTACCCACAGAACAATCAAAACATTGCTCGGGAAAAGCGTTTCTAATTCTTTCGACGGCATTACCACCCGTGCAATGAGCCGGGCCTATTCTTTGCAGGTCGTACTGCCGAAAAGAGGTTATTGTTCTATCAATCCGCTCCGGAATAGCATTGAGAAGATGCATCCCGCCCATTACTGCATAAAAATGCCTTCTCCGGTTTATATCCGAAATCCGCTGCAACGTATTCACGACTCCTGCGTGGGCACATCCTAAGACAACTATCAGGCCTTTAGACGATTCGATAAACAAAGCCTGATCGTCTAACAAAGGGTCTGGTTCCCGGCAATCTTCATCGAGGAAAAACGGCCCGCCGGCATCTTCAAAATTGTTGACACGCGGCACCTGGCCGGTGATACCCATTCCATCAAACACTTGTGTTGGCAATTCCGTCCAGATGATTTCCCGGTTACGAATAGCCTGCCTTGCCGAGTCCGGCATACCGATTGAGCGTGTCCCTGGGCTGCTTCGACTAAACTTCGGTTCTATCGCCGCCGGATGTAAATAAAGGCGTGCTTTTGGAGCAATGTCAAGTACTGTCGATAAACCGCCAGTATGGTCGTAATGGCCGTGACTAAGTACGATCGCATCGGCCTGTGCTAAGTCGATGTTGAGTGCCTTTGCATTTTGAACCAGAATACCGCTCTGACCCGTATCGAAAAGAATATGTCTATTGCCATATTCGATCCAGAGCGATAAACCATGCTCAGCCAACAATCCCGGGCCGGACGTCGTGTTTTCAACTAACGTAGTGATGCAAATATCCGGATCCATGAGAAGTAATCCTCGCCTCGACTGAATATTCTGCTCCAAAACCCTTGCCGGGTCTTTCAAATCACCACTGCAAAAATACAATTCTTTTCCCGCCGAATCAGTGGTCACAAATATTATTGCCTGTTTCGAGCTTGTTATTCAAATAAGCTGATGCAAGCTCTTCAGCAGATTGATCGGATGCGCCCACAATAACTTTAATGTTGTTACTGACAAAAAGCTGCTGGGCGCGTTGTCCCATACCGCCGGCGATAATCACATCGGTTTTCTGTTCGCTGAGCCATTTCGGCAGCGCACCCGGCTCGTGGGCCGGCGGCTGTAATTTTGCAACGTTGGCGATCTCCTTAGTCTGGTCATTCACATCCACCAGTGCGAATTCTTCGCAATGACCGAAGTGGACCGAAAGTTTTCCGTCTGTTATTGGGATTGCGATTCTCATCGTATTCTTTTTCTCCTTGTTATTAGCATTGTTCTCATTACGTAAAGCACTGCAAGATGAGTCTTTGGCTCGAACATTATAGCCGGCCTCAAGCAGTGGTTCAAATGCTTTACTGATAGCCTGGGCGGCAGGACTTTGTAGATTAAAAGCTACAAACGGCTCACCGGAATCACAGGCACGGGCCAATGCGGGATCTATCGGAATCCTGCCCAGGAAGGGCACCTTGAAATCTCCGGCCATTTCTTCGCCGCCTTCTCCTGCGAACACGTCTATCTTCTGATTGCAGTGCGGACAGACAAATCCGCTCATATTCTCTATCACTCCCAGGACCGGCAAATCCAACTGCCTGCAAAAAGTGATGCACTTTTTCACGTCGACGACAGCGAGCTGCTGGGGGGTCGTGACAATGACAGCCCCGTCAACTTTACCAAGGAGCTGCACGACCGAGAGCGGCTCATCGCCGGTCCCCGGCGGACAGTCAACCACGAGATAGTCCAGATCGCCCCAGCAAACATCCGTCACGAACTGCTTAATGACATTATGCTTCATGGGGCCGCGCCAGATAAGGGCGTCGCTCTCATTCTGCAACAAAAATCCGATGCTCATTATTTTCAATGTGTCACTGTACGGAACCGGCTCGATCCCGCCGGCTTTTGCCTGAACGTGCTTATCTTCGAGATTAAGAAGTTTAGGGATACTCGGCCCATGAATGTCGACATCCAGCAGCCCGACGCGTTTGCCCTGCATCGAAAGCCATACCGCCAGATTGGCGGCAATGCTGCTCTTTCCGACGCCGCCTTTGCCGCTCAGGACGAGGAATTTATGCTCTACGTTCTCCATTATTCAGCTCCTGTTGATTTGCTTTCTTCCAATGTTTCCAACACCAACTGCCAGAGCGACATCAGACGATCCCTGAGGCTGCCGTTCGAGTATTCAATAATGCTCTTGCCGGCTACCTGAGCCTTCGTCACCGCCGGATCGTAGGGAATGTCACCTATCGTTCCCGGAACTATTAAACAAGACAGCATCAAAATTGCAAACCTCCCGACACCGGCCGCAGCCGATGCACTTTTCGGAAACAACAGCAGCTAATTTACCGCTGCTAAAATCATGCGTTTGTTTTATATCCGGATCAAACAGCAAATGCAGATCCACCGCATCCACATCGCAGTCGAGATATTGAACCTTCCGCCCTGATTCGCATACTACCCAGGCGAGATTGGCGGCAATTGTGGTCTTTCCGGTCCCACCCTTGCCGCTGGCAACAGCAACAACGAAGTCATCCGGCATTTTACTTATCCATACCAAAATGAGATTGGACACTTGGCCCTTCAGCCGCGGTTAATCCGCCACTTCTGAACAACTCAACAGCTTCGGCGACCGTTCCTGTCACGCCGGTATAGAGCTTTACGCCAGCGGCATTCAGGGTACGCTGGGCGTTCGGGCCGCAGTTACCCGTCAGAACCTCTTCGGCGCCCTCGTCGATGACACGCTTGGCCGAGCCGATACCCGCCGCGCCGCCAGCAGCGTTTTCATTTGCGACGGCAGCAAAATCCATCGTTTCGGGATCGCCGATTAGAAAAAAAGCCGCCCTTCCAAATCGTGGATCAACTTCAAAATCCAAACCGTTTCCGGTTGATGTAACTGCTATCTTCATAATACGCCTTTCTTGTTTTAAGGACGGCGTCCAATCACTTCTTGCTTTCGGTTTCGAGCTGCTCGATGCGCTTGTTGATTTGGCCAAGTTCATCCTGGAAAAACTCTGCCTGCTTTTTAAGGTCACCAAGTTCCTGTTCAGCCGTCATTGTCGGGCTAAACGGTCCGGCAGAAGGCGCGTAAGTATCAGCGGGGCCGCCCCAGGCCGGATATCCCATCGGCGCTCTTGCCCAGCCGGGCAGGCCCGTCGCATAGTGCCAGTGTCTCCAGCCTCGACCACCGCCTCGGCCTCGGCCCCGGCCCCAGTATCCACGGCCACCCACAGGATTCATATAACCCGGTACTGAATAGCCGGCACAAAAACCAGACGCTCTACCTGTCATCGGCCCCATACCTCCAGGACCTGTTCCATCTCCACGTGGCATAATAAATCTCCTTTCAAAATAAGATTAAGCTCTTGTTATTTTCGTTCCACATCTTGGACAACTTCTTGCATTACAAGGCTGCCCCATAGCATGAGTGGCTACTGCTGCGCAGTTAGGGCATATGCAATTTCCCCCCGCCCATGCGGCCTCTTCCCTTGCCAGCAGCGCGGCCCATACCGCGGCCGCCGCCACGTCCCAGGCCGGCCGGTCCTGTTCCATCTCCTCTTGGCATAATCTCAACTCCCTTCTGCGAAGTGACTGTGATTCGATCCCGACAACACCAGACTGCCGATCTCGCGGCCAAGATGTCGTGCCAAGACACTGCACTTCGGCCTCACCAAAAAGAATATGTTCTTGTCTACGTCGCTTAGGGTCTCATAGTTGCCCTGGCCCTTGGCGATAATCAAATCGGATTGATCAAATCGGCGACGAAACGTTTCAGAGCAGTTCTCCAAAATGGTGCCGGGGGCATCCGAGCCGTTGTCGATAACATCAACTACGTCCGTGAGCCCGACGATCTGTGCATCTTCTCGCAAGGCAACTGCTCGATCAGCAGCCGGTCGAAGACGATTTCTCCGGCGTTATCGCCGAGATAAAGTATCTCACCCGCTCGTGATACGGCGTGTTTGAACACCTCCAGACTCTCTCTATCGAACGGATCTGTCAGCGACTCGGCAATCGTCCGTTCAACCTGGCTTGACTCAACGGCCGAGTTCACACCGAAGTCAATAATATTGCCTGCAATAGCCAGCCGAACTGCTGTCTCCATAGGGTCTGTCGAGGTGTCGATTCGCATCCTTAGGTCGGGGTACATTTGAAGAGCCAATTTATTGAAACGGTTCTTCACATCCAGATAAGGATCGCTGATGCCGGTCATTTTACGAATGAACTGATGTATCTTCTGCGCCATCGCCGGAGGACTTTGGTTGAGGTCCATCTCGCTTGCCATGCTCAGAGCCTCGCGGAGGACTTTCTCATGAAGCCGTGTATCGTCCGTTGTCATACGGACCGAGTCGAGGACCTGGCGGACAAAACAAGGAACACAGTCGAAGTAAGTTTTCATGGGCGGCAAATCTCCTCGTCGCCGCTTAGTATAGCCTTATCCGGCGTAATTGGCTTGTCTTCTATCCTTAGTGTATTTGTCATATTTTATATTATGGGCATATGCCCATAATTGTTCAAGAAAAATATCACAAAAATTAAAAAAATTTGCCGATTGCCGGCATTTTCTTGAGATAACACCTTATAAATATAAGAAAAATACGTGCAATTGATGCAATCCCGGTTAGAATTGTCGGGTCGGTAGTATTTTGCCATAAAAGTAACACGGATTAACAAAGGATCATTATCTTTATTGACGACGGCGCAGGCCGGAAGCACGAACGCCGCTAAGAAGGAAATGGAGAACGGTATGAAGGATGAAACGATTATGGAGACGATTTTAGAGACAAACATAGGCAACAGGCCACCGAGCCGGGGCAAGGTTCGCGATATTTATGATCTCGGCGATAAGCTACTCATTGTGGCGACCGACAGGCTGAGTGCCTTTGATGTCGTGATGACAAACGGCATACCTTACAAAGGGATTGTGCTGACGCGGATTTCGCGTTTCTGGTTTGATTTTCTCAACGACAGCATCGAGCATCATCTAATCAGCGACAACGTGGCTAATTTCCCGGAACCTTTCAGGGGCTCCGCCAGGCAGTTGGCCGGACGTAGTATGTTAGTCAGGAAAGTCGAAGTTCTGCCGGTCGAGTGCGTCGTGCGTGGATACTTGGCGGGCTCAGGCTTCAAAGAGTATCAGCAAAGCGGCACGGTTTGCGGGCAGAAGCTGCCAGCCGGTCTGAAGCAGTGCGAAAAGCTGCCTGAACTGATTTTCACGCCGGCGACCAAGGCCGAACTGGGCGAGCACGATGAGAACATCAGTTTCGAGCGGTGCGTGGAGATTATCGGCAAGGACGCGGCGGATTATGTCCGCAGCAAGAGCACGGAGATTTTCGAGAAAGCAAGCGAATACGCCGAGAGCAAAGGCATAATTCTTGCCGACACCAAGTTCGAATGGGGGCATGTCGATGGTAAGATTATTCTTATCGACGAGGTTCTGACGCCGGACTCCTCGCGGTTCTGGCCTGCGGATAAATATCAGCCCGGCAGGGACCAGGAGAGCTTCGATAAGCAGTTCGTCCGCAACTATCTCGAAAGTATCAACTTCGACAAATCGGGTCCCGGCGTAGAGCTGCCCGAAGATATCACGGCAAAAACCAGCGACAAATACATAGAGGGCTATGAACGCCTGACCGGCAGGAAGTTCCCAAAAGAGTCATTCTGACAGATCGAGTCTTTAGATAAAGTTTCCGCTGAAGAATCCGACCGTTGGCTTTCTGATAGTCTGACCGCTATACCTGCCGGGAGCGAAGACCTATCTGCCTTGAAACACCCGCGCTTCTCACCAGTAAAAATTCCATGCTATGGCACAAATGACAGAGCCTTTTTGGGCTAAAAAACATCAATCAAGAAAAATATTTATTTTCTCACAATTCTCTCATCATTACTTTACCAATATGACATCCAATAAAGCCAACAATTGCCGGCCGGCCTGACCACGTCGGAAGGCTGCAGACTTGTGGTTCTTTTTGAATTTAAGGAAACAGAGAATGAATTCGAAATATTGGAAACTAATTGCTGTTACGATTTTATTCGGGGCTACGTTGTGTGCGGCGGTCTACGCAGCCCAAGGGGCCAAGGCGACCGAAACTGAGCGTAAAGTAACGGAAGCAGAAGTTCCGGCAGCCGCCCTGGTAACGCTCAAGAAAACGGCTGTCGGGGCCAAAATCTTCGAGTTTACCGAGGAAGTCGAGGACAGCCACACATTCTACGAAGGCTCGTGGAAGGCGCCCTCCGTTGTACAAGTGGATGTCCTGGTCACTAAGACGGGCGATTTAGTAGCGATCGAGGAAGGTCTCAGCGCCGACGAAGTCCCAGCAGTTGTGCTCAAAGCGGCACTCAAGGCGGCCGGCAGCGGCGTCGAGTTGGCACTTGAGAGAAAGACAACGATTCTCTACGAGACCAAATTCGAGAAAGCCGGCGCTGAGTAGGAACTGCTTCTGACGCCGGATGGCCGCAAGGTAGAGGAAGACACCCAGAAAAGCCAGTCGGACAATGACGACGGAGATGATGAGTACGAGCAAGACGATAAGGACAACTAAAGGCAGGAAAAATACTGACGCATCGTCTCTTAAATGCTAAGATAAGCGCCGTTGAGCAGCAGGCTGTTGCTGCTCAGCGGTTTTTCCTTGTTGTTATGTGCGGCTCGAGGCACAAGCACAATATGAGAAACGTCTTCTGCCAGGAAGATCATACGGTAAATCATTGTTGTAGGAATATGTTAAATGCAAGTTATCACAGATAACAGGTTGAGATGCGTTTTGTTTGCGACATTTTGTGTATTACTCTTGTCTTGTTCGGCAGGTCTCTCGGCAATCATAGCCGAGGGTGTCACGCTGGTACCGTTGACGGATGACGGCAAATCAAGGGCTGTCGCCTGGGCCTGGCACGGCGACTGGGTGGCCTTTGCGCGACAAGTCGGTGACTCGTCCCAATGGCAACTGCACGTCATGAAGTCCGACGGCACCGAAGTCAGACCCGCCTGCCCGGTGGGAGATGTGTTTTTTACCGAGTGGTCCTGGGCCGGCGACCGTATCGCGTATGAATTCTCCAACGCAACTGAGGAAGAAAGCCAGGGAGCAGCCTGTATTTATGACATCAGCCAGAATCGATCCACTACCATTTCCCCGCCGTATCGAAGAAACAATTTCGACCCCGACGACGGGCCCTACTGGTCGGCTAACGATCGCTACCTTGCGTACAAGGTCCGCTTGGGCCTGACGCGCACACGGCAAGTCTGGCTCTACGATACCGTTACCGAAAGAACCTGGCACCTGCTGCCCGAGCGAGGTGAGGGAAAAGACCAGCGATGGAGCGCATCTCTGCCTCCGAGGTTAAGCCTGCTCGTAGCGGCCAGCGGCAACTCTGATGTGGTCACTGTCAACCCCGACGGAACTGACCTTGTCATGATAACCGATATCGGGAGTGAATCATTACGCGCCGGAGACCCACGCTGGTCTCCCGTGGAGGATGTCGTGGCCTTCACCTTCGACAAGGACATGACTCAAAGCGAACGAGGAGAGCGATGCGATGCATGGGTGGCCCGCGCCGATGGAAGCGATGCCAGAAACCTCACGAATGCGAGCTCGCCCGCCACGGAGAACCAGCTTGAACTCGATGACCCGCACTGGTCCTGGGACGGGCGCTACATATTGTCCAAGGGGGATCGCTTCGACATCCAGGGCAACGGCATCGACACACTGTATCTCATAGACCCTAATAGCGGCGGATATAAGATACTTTTGACCAGCTATCCGCGAAAGGATGGGATACTCGATGACTACGAGGCGATGAAATGGTCCTATGACAGCACGAAAATCGCTTTCCTGACCAAACGCTCTACGGTTCGGAACTGGGGTCCTGATTCGCGAGAAGAGAACCGGCGGACGGCTCTGACCGTCTATGATATGACTACGGGCAAGGCCGAGGACCTTCTGCTGTTGAGCGAAGAGCAGGATCGCAAGCGGATCGAAGCCAGCGATGATCGTGATGAAGGTGTGGTCAATCTCTCTTGGTCGCCGGACAGCCGGTCATTGCTTATCACGATATCGAAGATCATCAGCTTAGCCGACCGGATTGTGCAGCCTGATGTTTATCGCGTGGACCTGCCGCAGCGTCTTATCAGCCCACTGGCCAAAGCCTGTGACGGGCCTCCAATGGGCCGGGCCTCGTCAATGACGGCCGACGTAACATCGCCCGGGCAACAGCAGGTACAAACCTCCGTCGGCATTACAACGGAGGCCGCCTCTCCAGAGACTTTCGCAGACGATCCCAGTATCGTCACCCGGACGATTGAGCCCATGCACATGACCGTGGAAGAAGCACTTGTATCGTTACCGACCAAATACAACCAATATGTCACTTCGAACACATCCCGCAATCTGCTTCTGTTCATGGGGCCGGCCGAGCTTCTCGCTGAATTGCAGGCGAATCTGAAACTGATCGACACCCCGGCCAGCCAGATTCTGGTCGATCTGTTGGCCGTGGAGCTGACCGATGAGGCCAATCGTGAACTTGGGCTGGACTGGACTTACGCCGAGGGACGGTTCGCTATGTTCCAGCCTATGGGCAATGCGATTCGCGACCTGAGCCCGGACGCCTCATTAGACGGACTAACCACCTACCCCGGAACCGGCCAGGTCTTCTATCAGGGCGTGGGCAAATTGCCGCGGGAGTTCTTTGTTCGCCTCAACGCACTCGTCCAGGACGGCAAGGGCACGATTCTGACCAATCCGCGAACGGTCGCGGTCAGCGGTCTGGAAGCCACAATTCAGATTCGCAAGACGCTGAATTATTTCTTTAATGAAGGCTATGACGTATCCGGCCGACCAATCGTCAAGAAGAGCGATATCTCAGCCGATACCCAGGGCCGCATTACCCCCACCCTTCTGGCGGATGGTCGAATCAGCATGGTTGTCTCGATCAAGGTCGGGAGCTTCACCTTTACGCCGGACGCCGGCCTGCCCGAGCAGGTCAACCGCGAATCCACAACTACGGTCATCGTCCGGGAAGGCCAGACCTTGGTGATAGGCGGTCTGCGCCAGCAGGAAATGAGCGAAGCCGTTATCAAAGTGCCGCTCCTGGGCGATATCCCGATCATCGGGCTTTTGTTCAAGAAAACCCAAAAGGCGACCCGAAACAGCGTGCTGACGCTATTCATCACGCCCCATGTCCTTCTCCCCAACGCCCCGGCGCCGGACTGGCCAGAACTGGATGCCGACGACCATAAGATACAGCCGATTATGAGTGAGACCCAATCACAAAATTACGGCACGCGCAACACAGACTAACCGCATGCTGTAATGCAGAGGCAAGGAAATACTGACACGATTTGCCTCAGCGATAAAATGTATATAACGCTGCTTGCAGACTGCGGCCTTACGGGTGGACATGAAGATGCGTTTACTGGTTGTAGAAGACTATAGGCCTTTGCAGCAATCCCTTGTGAAGGGTCTGCGCGAGGCCGGCTTTGCTGTGGATACTACGCGCGACGGCAGGGAGGGTCTGTGGTACGCAACGAGCAACGAATATGATGTAATTATCCTCGACCTGATGCTGCCCGGGATGGACGGGCTTGAAATCCTCAGGAAGATAAGAACTCAAGGCAAAAAATCCCACGTGCTGATCCTGACAGCCAAAGATACCGTTCAAGACCGCGTCACCGGCCTGGACCTCGGCGCCGACGACTACCTGGTCAAGCCGTTCGCTTTCGACGAACTAATGGCGCGGGTTCGTGCCCTGCTGCGCCGCAGCTACCGCCAGAAGAATCCCAGGATCAAAATCAAGGACCTGCGGCTCGACCTTACCACGCAGAAAGTTTGGCGCGGCCGGGATGAAATTCAGCTTACGCCGAGAGAATACGCACTTCTGGAATACCTCGCAATGCGTGCCGGCCAGATGGTATCCCGCTCGGATATATGGGAACACGTCTACGAGTTCAGCTCGTCGGCGTCCAGCAACGTTGTGGACGTTTACATCGGCTACCTACGCAGAAAAATCGAACGAGAAAGTAAACCCGCTCTAATTCAAACCGTCCGCGGCCGCGGCTATTTGTTGGGAGAGAGACCATGATGCGCTCGCTCCGAACCCGTTTGCTCAGCGGCATAATCGGCGGGATGATTCTCCTGCTGATTGTCTTCAGCCTGCTCATATACGTCGTGATTCGCAGCGCTCTGGTCAACCAGTTCGACACGGCGCTGGCATCCGTCGCCCAGGTACTCGCAGCTTCGGTCGAAATAGATCCAAACGGAATCGATATTGAAATCGGCGTTCAACAGATGCCGGAGTTTACTAATCCGGATCATCCCATGAACTATCAAATCTGGAGGCTGGACGGCGAAGCTGTATCCAGGTCTCCCTTATTAGGCAACGGCGATCTTCCATGTTTCCACGGCTCCCTCGACAAACCGGTTTACAAAGTATTTCCCGGCCCGGAAGATCGCCCGTACCGAGCGGCCGGCACCACATTCTTACCGAGAATCGAGACAGACGAGCCAGACGGTGCCGCGCAGACCGCTGAGCAACCCTTGATTCTGGTCGTGACCCGCGATGCGCACGAGCTTTACGGCCAACTCAGCCTGCTCAAATGGCTTCTATTCGTCGCGGCGAGCGTGAACGCCGGCCTTGCCCTGGTTATCGGCGCCTATGTAGTCCGCAGCGGCCTGCGTCCCCTGAACACAATAGCCGCCGAGATCGCAGCCGTCAGAGTGGACAGCCTGACGACTCGAATCGGCACCCGGCACGTACCGGCGGAGGTGGTCCCAATCAAGAATCGCCTCAATGAGCTGCTTTCCCGGCTGCAAGCCTCGTTCGACAGGGAGCGGCGGTTCAACGCTGACGTCGCCCATGAATTGCGAACGCCGCTGTCGGGAATACGCTCGACGATTGAGGTGTCGCTTACCCGCAGCCGCGACGCGACCGAGTACCGGGCGGCGCTTTCCGATTGCCTTCAAATCGCCAAAGACATGGAGTCGGTGGTCAATAACCTGCTGATGCTCTCCCGGCTGGAGACTCAGCAAATCAGCTTCAAAACCGAGCCGGTCCAACTGGCCGAACTTCTCGATTCCTGCTGGAGCCGCTTCAGCAAAAAAGCGGACGAACACAGGATCGTCTTCGAGAATCAAATTCCCGCCGAATTGACTTGTCAATCGGATCCCGAACATCTGTCTATGGTTTTCTCCAACCTTCTGGACAACGCCGCCGAATATTCAAATGATGGCGGACAAATCCGGACTACGGCCCACCGAATCGACGATGCGGTGGAAATCGCAGTTTCCAATACCGGCTGCCAACTTACCGCCGAGCAGGTCTCAAAAGTCTCCGACTGCTTCTGGCGGGGCGATTCATCGCGCTCGGACACCGGTGCTCACTGCGGTTTGGGCCTGGCCCTGGTCCAGCGAATTGTCAAGGCCTTGGGAGGCACGTGCACCATCCAGTTGGAGCCGGGCGGCATTTTCACAACGAAGGTGACACTGCCGGCCGATAGTCAGAAAACAATTGCGGCATAGCCTACCGCCTCGGCGCTCGTGGTGCCCATTTTCCGGAGCATGATTTCATTACTGGTGGTGTGTCCCAGCAACAGGCCTTGCTTGCAGCCAAGTTCTTTTGCCGCTGCGACCGTTGCCGCCGCCGCGCCGGGACCGCAGGCGTTGCCGTCCTTTATCGCGCCGGCGAGCAATTCGGCCGGCTTGAGTTTCAAAGTCAAATCGATGAATTTTTTATCATTAACCTTCTTTGCCCAGGCCAAAGCGTTCTTTCCGGTTCCCATCGGGGCAAAGCCGTAACGCGGGCCGTAGTGGGTCAAATCGGTCGATCCTACGCAGACGATTTTCTTATCCTCCTGCTGACCGATAATCTCGCCGACACGCGTGCCCAGCGCGACAGCCTGCTCGGTCGGCGGCACAACAACAGGTACTATCTTAGCGCCGGGAAAGAGATACTGTACGAACGGGACCTGCACCTCGATACTGTGTTCGCTCAGGTGGGCGCTTGTGTCGCTGACGGCCTGGCCGGTACCCAAAATGGCATCGGCCAATTCCTCGTCAATCACAATCTCGCCGAGCGGTGTTGCCCAAACGCCCCTGTCGCTAACAGCCGGCGAGGTACCGAAGTAGCCGTGGGCGGCGCCGAATATGATAAAGGTATTAACCTTTTCATGCCGCTGTTTGATCGCAGAGAAGACCAACGCGGCCAAACTGCCGCTGAACGTCCAGCCGGCGTGCGGAACTATGCCCGCTACTATCGTTTCCGGCAACGGCTCGCTTATATTTACCGCTTCGAGGCACTCGTGAATTTCACTGACACAGGAATCGTGCTGGCCGGGATAAAATTGACCTGCAACAACCGGTTTCCTCGCTTGCATTTTTCGACTCTCCTTAAGCTATTTTTTGATTGCCGATTGCCGATTGCCGAATTAAAATCGAACATCGAAAATCGTAAATCGCAAATGCCAACTGGCCATTGTAACCTTTTAATAAGAGAAAACAATATGGTATCTGAAAAAACAGCCCTCGTCGCAGTAGTAATGGGCTCGAACAGCGACATGAAGGTCATGAAAAGCTGCATCGAGCAGCTCGGCGATTTCGGCATCGAGCCTTTCGTGCGGATCATTTCGGCCCATCGGACGCCTGAGATTGCCTCTGATTTCGCAGAAAACGCCGCCGAAAACGGAATTAAGGTCATAATCGCCGCCGCGGGCATGGCCGCCCACCTGGCCGGTGCCATGGCGGCCAAAGCAACGCTGCCGGTCATAGGCGTGCCGCTGGACTCGGGCGCGGGCCTGGGCGGGATGGATGCGCTGCTGAGCACCGTACAGATGCCGCCCGGCGTGCCGGTGGCGACCATGGCTATCGGAAAAGCCGGCGCCAAAAACGCCGCGATTTTCGCTGTGCAGATCCTTGCCCTGGCCGATGCAAACTTCAGCGAAAAACTGGCCGCCTTCAAGCAGGACCAGCAGCAAAAGGTAATCAAAAAAGACGCCGCACAGCAGTAAACCCGGCACGGATCCAACCTCGAAATTGGCTTTGTTTGGCTTTGTTTTTTCGCCGCCCGAAACCACCGAATTTCTTCGTAATTACCTGTCATTACTGAATTTGCGTTCATTTCCGCACCTGACAAATTGGCTTTGTTTTTTCAAATCGCACCTTTTCAAACGTACCTTGGACTTAATCATTCCGCACCTATTTCCAATTTGATTAAGATATCTGTCCAAAAGCTGGCGATTGGCTTTGTTTGGCTTTGAATTGGCTTTGTTTTTTTGCCGTCTCAAAACATGAAAATCCTTATAATCACCTTTCGAATAGATACTTACGCTCATTTTGCCCATTCCAAAATTGGTCGAGTAGACGTAATATGGCTGTGCCACTTAGGTAATGTTTGTTTTCTCAGTTCCTCTTGCCTTTCGGTATCAAGAGTGCCACATTATCTTACCATATAGCAGGCTTCAACGCCCCTCA
>Ga0315543_1001636_pt1 | contig 23605 bp, 24 predicted proteins | sample SalMarSW160210MG_2_FD_203098 | JGI IMG/M metagenome (GOLD analysis project Ga0315543, IMG submission 203098) | Salt marsh sediment microbial communities from the Plum Island Ecosystem LTER, Massachusetts, United States - Salt Marsh Sediment SW1601-210 ... | reverse complement strand
TGGGCTGTAACTGACGCTGAGATCCGAAGGCGTGGGTAGCAAACAGGATTAGATACCCTGGTAGTCCACGCAGTAAACGATGGATACTAGGTATAGGGAGTATCGACCCTTTCTGTGCCGAAGCTAACGCTTTAAGTATCCCGCCTGGGGACTACGGTCGCAAGACTAAAACTCAAAGGAATTGACGGGTGCCCGCACAAGCAGCGGAGCGTGTGGTTTAATTCGATGCAACACGAAGAACCTTACCAGGGCTTGACATGTAAGAAGTAGTGAACCGAAAGGGGAACGAACTGTTAAGTCAGTAACTTACACAGGTGCTGCATGGCTGTCGTCAGCTCGTGCCGTGAGGTGTCGGGTTAAGTCCCATAACGAGCGCAACCCCTGTTGCCAGTTAATTTCTCTGGCGAGACTGCCCTGCAAAACGGGGAGGAAGGAGGGGATGATGTCAAGTCAGTATGGCCCTTATGCCCTGGGCTACACACACGCTACAATGGGTGGTACAACAGGTTGCAATGGAGCGATCCGGAGCTAATCCTTAAAAACCATCCTTAGTTCGGATTGCAGGCTGAAATTCGTCTGCATGAAGTGGGAGTTGCTAGTAACCGCGCATCAGCATGGTGCGGTGAATACGTTCTCGGGCATTGTACACACCGCCCGTCACGTCATGAAAGTCGGCAACACCTGAAGTCGATGAGTCAACCCCGCTTGCGGGGAGGCAGTTGCCTAGGGTGAGGTCGGTGATTGGGACGAAGTCGTAACAAGGTAGCCGTAGCGGAAGCTGCGGCTGGATCACCTCCTTTCTAGGGAGATTAACTGGTGTGTTCACCTATTCTCCTAGGTCGGTCCACTGGCCCTATAAAAAGCTAGTGGTAAAGCTTTCCTTCCGCTGTCCAGTGGTTAAGGTGCTTTTTATTTGGGAAAGAATGAGACAACAGGTATAGGTAAGTACATTATGAATAATGATATACCAGAAATAATTTATCACTATACTAATCAAGAAGGATTATTAGGTATATTGAGAGAAGAAGCATTATGGGCTACACATATTAGCTATATGAACGATGCAAGCGAAATGGTTGAACCCTTTAATATAGCCGAGGACATACTTGAAGAATATTGGCAGGAATTGAAAAATAGTGGAGATATTGACCAAAAGAGGGAAACCATAGTAAGCAATTTTTTAGTTGATATAAAAAAACGAGGCGGAAATATATGCGTTGTTTCTTTTTGTGATGATGGAGACCTTTTGAGCTTATGGCGTGGATATGGAGAATATAATTCAGCGTATTCCATAGGGTTTAATGTGAAGAATTTAATGAAAGATGAAGTATGGCCTAGATTTCAACTTAATCAATGTATTTATTATCCTAGGGCGCAATATGAAAGAGAAGTAAAAAGTTTCATTACGAACTATATTGAATCAGTTATGAATGATACCATGAAATTAACAAATTTCCTTGATGATTTTACAAGAAAAGCGGGAACTATGAAACTGGATTACTTCAAAGACGAGAAAGAATGGCGCATAATATCTGATGGCCCAATCATCTCTAGATTACTTAGTTATAGAAAAGGAAAATCAACAATAATTCCGTATTATCCTATTAAAATAGACATATCAGCTATCGCCGAAATAACAATTGGTCCGTGTGAAAATCCAGAACTAGCAAAAAGTGCCATAACTAGTTTTGCATACAATAATGGTTTGAAAGATGTATCGATAAAAAATTATGATATACCATATCGAATACTTTAAATGAAGCATATGATGATATCACAAAACAGCTAAAGTATAGACCTATTAAGGTCATCGTCCATTTTTATGAAGTCCTCACCCCCTTTATCCCCCATAAATCTCCCTCCTGTCCCTCCTTACTAAGGAGGGACGTCAATACCCGAAAAGGGGTAGGGTAAACCTGCGGGATAAGCGGCTGATGGTGCGAGGGCGGTTTGGGTGGGAATAGATAACAGCCGAGGGGGGCGGGGTGAAATGCGGTCTGGATTCCCGCTTTCGCGGGAATGACAATATGCTAAGGGCGGGAATAGATAACAGGCGAGGGGTGGGGCGGGGCTATTGGTGCTGCCTCAGCTTTTCATGTTATCATCTAGAGGCAATGGAATCGCTGAACAGGCAGGAGCTATTCAATTACTATAACGAAAGGGCGCCGGAGTACGAGGAGTTCTACGACGGCCGGACTTCCGCCAGTATTATCGACCCTGCCCTGATACGCGAAGAAATCGCCGTACTTAAAAAGCTGCTGCCCGACTATGTCAGCGGCCGGTGCATAGACGTCGCCTGCGGTACGGGCTTCTGGCTGCCCGCTTACCAGGAGAAGTGTGACCGGATAACGCTATTAGACCAGTCCCAAAGAGCCCTCCGGGAATGCGATAAGAAGATAAACGAACTGAAAATCGGACACAAGATAGAAAAACTCCGCGAGGATATCTTCCACTACCCGCCGGCGGGGCAGTTATTCGACAGCGCTGTCATCGGATTTTTCATCAGTCTTCTCACCGACGATGAACTTGATGCCCTCATCACGACGCTGCAAGCGTCACTCGTCCCCGGCGGCAAATTCACCTTTATGGACAACGTCTGGAGCGATGTTATCGCCAGAATCCCCAGGAGTAAGGCCAGCATGGTAACGCGCACTTTAAAAAACGGCCATCAGTTCAGGATACTGAAGAGGTACTTCGACAAAGAGGAACTATACAGTCTGGCTGAGAGAAACAACGCCAAGCTGGAAATCGTTTACTGGGGTAAGGTGCTCTTCTTTGCCGCCGGCAGTTTCCCCCGATAGCTAAAAAATTCAGGAGAATAACATGAAACTCAGAAAAATCATCCCGGTCCTGGTGCTGATACTGGCAATATTTTCAATAATCGGCTGCGGGGGAGGGGAAGCTAAAGCAGGCGACAAAGTATCCGTGCACTACACGGGCACCCTCGACGACGGCTCCGTCTTCGACACATCCCGTGACGGAGACAACCCTATACAGTTTGTCCTGGGTGGGGGTAACATGATTCCCGGCTTTGAGAAAGCCGTCAGGGGTATGAAAGTGGGCGAGATAAAGACGGTGACGCTTTCCCCCGAAGAAGCCTACGGTGAATATCGTCAAGACCTGGTATTCACGTTCAGCTGGGCAGAAGTGCCGGAGGGCATAGAGGTGGAGATAGACCAGAAAATGCCGCTGGAGTCGGACCAGGGCGATGTAATTATAGCCACCGTTACCGATATTTCGGAAGAGAGCATAACCATGGATGCCAACCACCAGCTGGCCGGCAAAAGGCTTACCTTTGAAATCGAGCTTGTAAAGATAGAACCTGCGGAGTAAGCCGGGCAAAGCTGAAGCTTGATTATTGGGTAATCTTCAATTAAAATAATATAGTCACAGTCTATGGGCCATTAGCTCAGTTGGTTAGAGCGCAGTCCTGATAAGACTGAGGTCTCTGGTTCGAGCCCAGAATGGCCCACCACTTCATACGGAGGAAAAACGCTGGCACAGCACCCTTACTGCTGATTTCCCCAGCTCATGCAGTAATTACAGATAACAACGTGCTTCGCCGGTAAGCCCGGAGTTAGCAACGTCAAGCAAGGATGGAGGAAAAGAATGCCAACAGGTTACATTCTGAAGGAATTATCCAACTATAAGATAGGCACCTTTGCTTATATCATCCACCGACACTCGCTCCTTCGCCCGGACAAGGAGGCCTATGTCTACGGAGAACAAAGGCTAACCTATGCCGAATATAACGCTCAAGTAAACAGCCTGGTGCACGGCCTTATCAAACTCGGCGTGAAAAAAGGCGGCGCCATCGGCATCCTGTCCTGGAACTGCCTCGACTACGCTCTAGTTTACGGGGCGGCGATGAAGGGCGGCTATATACTATCGCGTTTTAATCCACGACTCGGTGCCGAAGAACTGGAATACCTGATCAACTACTCGGAGGTCAGCACTCTTTTCGTCGGCTCGGAAATGGTATACATCACCGAAGCACTCCGCTCCAAAATACCCGGTGTAAAAAAATTCATATCACTCGAAGAGACTGCTCCCGATATGGCCTACATGCAGGACATCCTTAATTCCAATCCCACGGAAGAGCCCGATGTCCGGATAGAAGAAGATGATAAACTCTTTATTATTTATACCAGCGGTACCACTGGCGTACCACGCGGCGCCGTGTATTCGCACCGCGAAGCCTGGGACGATTGCCGCATTTACATCATCAACCAGAGCATCCAGCCTGACGACAGGCATATCCAGGTATCGCCCATGTTCCATATCGCTGGTGACACTATGGTCCGTTCTCTCCTCTACCTCGGCGCCTGTAATATCATTATGAAAAATTTCGACCCGGCAACCGCCCTGCAGCTAATCCAGGATGAAAAGGCCACTCACATATCCATCGTACCTACCCACCTTGTAGCCATGCTCGCGGTGCCCGATGTTCAGCAATACGATGTTAGCAGTCTGAAATTCATCTGGTACGGCGGTTCTCCCATGCCATTGGAGGTATTGAAAAGAGGCCTAGCGACCTTCGGGAACGTCTTCGGGCAGGGCTACGGCCAGAGCGAAAGCGGCCCCGCCATCTGCCACCTCTCTAAAGAAGACCACAACTCTCTGGGAACACCGGAAGAAAAGATACTTACCTCTACCGGCCAGCCGGATGTCGGCGTGCAGGTCAGAATCGTCGATGACAAAGGCAATGATATCGCTCCCGATGAAATGGGTGAAATTATTGTCCGCAGTAAGCACAATATGATTGAATACTGGAAGAAACCCGAGGATACCAGCAATACCATCGTCGATGGCTGGCTGCATACCGGTGATATCGGCTGCTACGATGAAAACGGCTATGTCTATATCGTCGACCGTAAAAAGGATATGATTATCACCGGCGGTGAGAATGTTTTCCCCAGGGAGGTAGAGGAAATTCTCTACCGGCATCCCGGTATTCACGAAGCGGCGGTAATCGGTATACCCGACCCGTACTGGGTGGAAAAAGTGCATGCCGTCGTCAGCTTAAAGAAGGGCAGCAACTGTACCGCTGAAGAACTGATTGCCCTATGTAAGAAGAACCTGGCGGGATATAAGTCCCCTAAATCAGTAGAGTTCGTAGATGCCCTGCCCAAGAACGCCGCCGGAAAGATAATGAAGCGTGAACTACGCGAGAAATACTGGGCTGACTCGGGCAGAAAAATTTAAGACTTCTTAGCTAATAAATAAAAACATCCGATTCCCTCTCCCACTCCGGGAGAGGGATTTTTTTACGGCAATCACCATTCCGACACCTGAGAAAATGGGTGATAACACCATTCTTAAATCCAAGTTAAAGCCCAATCGCCGTCATACCCATCAAGTTATCCTATTATTAGCCGACACGTGAAGGTTGAACTTATGAGCAACTATACAAGCCGGGCAACGCTCGGTGTACTGGTGATATTGTCTCTTTTAGCAGGCTTTTTAGCTCTCACACCGGCACCAGGTGACAATGGCAAGGCATTTGCCCAGTCCACCGACAATCCCGACCTCTGTGTCGATTCTATTTTCTGGTGGCCGGAAGTACCGTCAATCGGAGATAAAATTACCTTCACGGTAACCATCAGGAATATCGGGGATAGCTGGGCCGGCTCCTCTCGTCTTGTCCTCCATATTGACGACGAAATATCACATTCCGTTTTTATCAACGGGATAAGCCCAAATACCAGCACGTCACAATACTTTACGTGGAAGGCACAAGCCGGAGAACACATATTCAAAGCAGTCGCGGACCATAATGAGGATATCGTTGAAAGCAATGAGACTAATAATGAAAAAGCGTATGCCTTTTCCGTCCTCGCCCCCGACCTGATTATCGACGGGATAACATGCTCGCTGGAGAATCCATCAATAGGCGAAGAGGTGACCTTCGCCATAACGACAAAAAATCAGGGGAATAAAAGGGCCGGCTGCTCTAACATCGGACTGAATGTCGACGGGAATGACAGCGGTTACCGGCCTGTCCCGTTACTGGAAGCCGGAGATAACTATACCCTGAATTACACATGGACCGCCTCGACAGGCTCACACGATTTCAAATTTACCGCCGATTTCCTGAACCAGGTCAAGGAAAGCGATGAAAGCAACAATCAAAAAGAAGTAACCTGCATAACCGCCACACCCGACCTTGTCATCGACTCCATAACATGGTCGCCGCAAAATCGCTCGGAAACCAGCGAGGTAACGTTTACCGTCACTGTGCACAACCAGGGTAGCGGTAAAGCCGATATTACTCTCCTGGCTTTCTACGTGGATGATGCCTTAGCGGAATCGGTTTATCTCGGCCAAATCAGCGCCAATACCACGACCACCAAAACATTCTCCCGCATTATGGGGGCAAACAGCCATACCTTTAAAGCGTTTGCCGACGCCACCGAAGCGGTTATAGAAAGCGATGAGAGCAATAATGCTACGGAGGTTACCCTGCCTGCTCTCGCCCCTGACCTCATTATTTACAGTATAACATGGTCGCCCACGCCAGCATTGATATCCCATAAAACAATTTTCACGATAACCGTCAAGAACCAGGGGTTAAGACAGGCAGATTTTACCGGCATCAATATCTATGTAAACGACGACGATAAATACTCAAACAGGCTGACGGCGATTCCAGCCGGCTCGACAGGGGCAGTAACCATGCCATTGATAACTCAGGATAGCTCGGTTACCATCAGGGCAGTTGTCGACGAGGACAATTATGTCGTTGAAAGCAATGATTCCAATAACACGATGACGAAAACGGTAACCTTCGTAGCCCCGTCTCCCATCACCGACCTGGTCGTTCAGGGCATCACCTGCACACCGGAAAATCCCTCTAATGGCGATGCCGTAACCATTACAACTAACATCAAGAATCAGGGCTCGGGGCAGGCCAGCCCTTCCCACGTCGCCTATTATATTGACGATATACTGCTGGAAAACGGGTACGTTAATCAGATAAACACCGGCGCTACAGTTACGAATAGCATTATCTGGTTAGCCACGGCCGGTAGGCACACTATCAGGGCGGTGATAGACTGTAACAACAGCGTCTATGAGACCAATGAGACCAATAACGAAATATCAACGGTACTTTCTGTCCCCTCACCCGACCTGGTTATCCAGAGCATAACCTGGTTGCCTGAAGTTCCCTCCTCAGGCGATGCCGTAACCTATACGTTAAACATCAAGAATCAGGGAGACCTTAAGGCCGGCAGTTCCTACGTGAGCTACTACATCGATGACGTCTATCGAGGCAATCACCATATTGAAGATATCGGTCCCGGCTCCAGCGTCACGAAGACTTTTACGTGGACTTTTGAGACAGACTCACACACTTTCAAGGCAATCGTTGATAAAGCCAATGAAGTTATCGAAAGTAACGAATCCAATAATGAGAAAACGGTTTTTATCCCCACCCCCGACCTCACCGTCGAACTGATAGCATGGTCACCGGCCGAGCCTACGGAAAACAGCACGGCAACATTCGTGATAACCGTCAATAATATCGGCGATAGCACGGCCGATTCTCCATATCTGGACTGCTATATCGATGATATACTTCAGAAGAAAATCCCCCTGAGTTCCATCGCCAGCGGCGCTACCACCGCCGGCAGCTTTACCTGGAGCGTTCAAGCGGGGCAACATGTTTTTAAGGCAATCATCGATGGAGCGGACAGCATCACGGAAATCGACGAATCCAATAATGAGAAAACCATTCCCCTCCCGTTTCCCGGCGAGCTGGTGGAGGTAATACCGGAATCGGAGAGCCCTGCCGAACCTGCCGCCACAAATACCCCGGAACCGACCGAGCCAGAGCCCGATACCATCATTGAAACTACCATTGAGACCAGCGCGGAAAACAATGACGAAACCGGCGAAGCGCCTCCTACCGATAATACCACCGATGAAGAGGATATAGCCGAAAATATCTCCGACGAATCTCCGGCCGGGTGGAAGGGTATCCTGATGAACAAGCTGGTCATCTTCGGCGTGGCGGGGCTTGGCCTGGTGCTTATCGCCGTACTGCTGGTACTGAAGAGGCGTTCGAAGAAGTCCTAATATTATGTCAAATGACCTGCCCCATGACATCCGGTTTCATTATAAAATCGCTTTTATTTTTTAGCCAGGTATTTCTCAGGGTCAGCGTCAAAAGCCTTCTTACAGCCGGCAGCGGATTATATCCAAATCCGGCATGACCGAAGAAAAGCCCGGAAGCGTGCGCTCAACATCTCCCGAATATTAATCAAATTTTAATAATTGGCTGCTATTCTTTTTATAGAACACTCACTGAAGGAGGTAACACAGTATGTGGCGAAGCAAGAAATTCATTCTCACCGTGCTGCTAACCGTGGTCGTTCTGGGTGGAATTCTGGGAGGTTACGCCGTGGCAAAAGCGAACGATGAAGATGCCACCCCACCCCAGGCCGGAGAGCTAAACTTCCTGGACAAGGTCGTTGAAATCTACGAGAAGAACACGGGTGTCACTATCAATTCAGAGGAACTGCAAAAGGCTTTTAACGAGGTCAGGGCAGAGCTTAGAATACAAGCCCGTGAGCAGATGCGCCAGAGGCTGATAGATGAAGGATTGGTGACTCAAGAGCAACTCGATGAGCTTGAGCAGTGGCTGGAATCGCGACCCGATTTCCCTACTGATGAGTTCGAGGAATGGCTGGAGTCGAGACCGGATATCGATTTTCACTTCAGGCTGGGTAATGATGGTGAAAAACCCCTAGGCGGTATGTTCCGCGGTTTCCACGGATTCGGTAAAGAATTTGGCGACAGGTTCCGCGGCTGGTGCGCGCCTGACACCACTGAAAAATAACCAACGTTAAGAAGAACAATTAACAACGGCAAAAGGGAGGGGTATATCACCCCGCCCTTTTATATTTTATTAACAATTTCTTAACAATTGTGTTATAACATTATATGAAACCATTAAAATCCGGGGGAGTCAGGCATGTCCGGTAAAAAGGTGCTGGTAGTTGATGACGATGTCAAAACGGTAGAACTTGTCAAGCTCTACCTGAACCGTGACGGGTACCGCGTACTCACCGCGTACGATGGCAATGAAGCCCTGAAATTAACCCGCGAAAACCAGCCAGACCTGATTGTGCTGGACCTCATGCTGCCGGGCATTAACGGACTCGATATTTGCCGCATTCTCCGGAAAGAGTCCGATGTACCTATTATCATGCTTACAGCCCTGACAACCGACGACGACAGGTTAACCGGCCTGGACCTGGGAGCTGATGATTACGTAACCAAGCCTTTCAGTCCGCGGGAACTGGCGGCCAGGGTGCGGGCGATACTGCGTCGCCTTCCCGGCGAGCGCGGGCCGGAAAAAATCGAACACGGCGAACTTACCATCAATTTTCTCAAGCATGAAGCATTCCTGGAAGGAAAGCCTCTGAACCTTACACCGATTGAGTTTAAAGTATTGGGAGCTCTCGTGAAAGAGCCGGGGCGCGTGTTCAGTCGGGCGCAGATTATCGAAAAGGCTCTCGGTTATGATTTCGACGGCTTCGACCGCACCATCGACGTCCATATCCTCAAACTGCGCCGGAAACTGGAACCGGACGCTCGCCATCCCAGGTATATCAAAACAGTGTACGGAGCCGGTTATAAGCTCATGGAGAAAACCATTGATACATAGTCTGAACTTCCGCCTCCTGGCTGCTTTTACCATTGTTATTATCGTTATCATCGGCGCCATGTTCTTCTTCGCCTACCAGACCACGCGCGGTGAAATCGGCAGGATTGGAGAGCGTGTGGAAAAGATGCAGGATAGAAGGGTGGAAATAGAACTGGTCCGCTATTTCCAGTTCACCCGGAGCTGGGAAGGAGTCCAATCCTTTGTAAAACAGTGGGGCAATCTCTACGGGCGGCGGATTATCCTGACCGATAATGTAGGCAGCGTGGTTGCCGATTCCGATGAAACCCTATTGGGCACACGATATACGGACACAACACCGGGCCGGCCTATGACACCAATGATGGGAACGGGCACCATCGGCACGCTGCATATTATTCACGGAGAGTCACCGGATATCAATCGAGCCGCATTACAGGTAACCTACGGTACAATAGGACGTTTCTTCATCTGGGCAGGCCTGCTGGCGGTTGCCATCGCACTATTGCTTACATTTTTCCTGTCCCGCCGTATTCTGGCGCCGGTCAAAGCCCTGCGTGACGCCGCCAGGGAATTCGGTAAAGGCAATTTTTCCCGCAGGGTCGACTCTAGAGATAAAGGCGAAGTAGGCGAACTGGCGCGCTCCTTCAACTCCATGGCCGAAAACCTGGAACGCACCGAGCGTCTACGTCGGAACATGGTGGCCGATGTCGCCCACGAACTCAGGACCCCCCTTTCCAACGTCAGGGGCTACCTTGAAGCCATCAGGGACGGCATCATTAAGCCCGATAAAAAAATCGTCCGTTCGCTCAACGAGGAGACTTCGACGCTTTCACGGCTTATCGACGACCTGCAAGAATTGAGCCTGGCCGACGCAGGCGCCATAAAACTAGCTATCCGACCGGAAGACATTTACCGTCTAATCAGGGAAACCGTAACCGCATTACAGGCCAAGGCTACCGCCAAAGGCTTAACCATATCGGCGGACCTGCCAGACAATCTACCTGAGGTAAATATAGACTCGCAACGTATCAGGCAGGTAATGTACAATCTAGTGGACAACGCAGTGGCTCATACCGGCCGGGAAGGCCGCATTACCGTGTCTGCCCTTCGTAAGGAGGACAGGATATTCATCAGCGTAGCCGATACCGGCGAAGGCATTCCACCCGAAGACCTGCCAATGATATTCGAGCGTTTTTATCGCGTGGACAAGTCACGCACCCGGGCTACCGGCGGTAGCGGGCTGGGCCTTACCATCGCTAAACGCCTGGCGGAAGCTCACGGCGGCACCATCGAAGTAGAAAGTCAGCCGGGACAGGGAAGCACCTTTATACTTACCCTGCCCATTTAAATAATATATGTTAATTTAATATTTACTTAACAATTGTCTGGCATAATTAACGCAATTTGTTTTACCGACAACAGGTAGGAAATATATAATGAAAAAGATTCAGGAGAATAGAAAAATGAAAGCTTCAAAGATATTGCTGGCCATCTTTGTTCTGGGCGCTGTTACAACCGGATTGTTCGGCTGTAGCGCGCCATCGGAAGAAGAAACACTCGGAGACCAGGTAGCCACCGTAACACGAGGTGACCTGACCCTGGATATCACGGCGGCCGGCAATCTGGCCCTGTCGCATACCGAAGACCTGACCGTCGACCTCTTTTACGGGCAGTCGGGGACAACGGGAACAAAAGGTACAATCGGAGAAGTTCTGGTGGAAGAGGGAGATATCGTAACAGAGGGTCAGGTACTGGTTACGGTGGATAAGGACGAATGGCAGGACCAGCTGGATGCCCTGGAAGACCAGGTAATCAGTAAGGAACGCGCCCTGGTCACGGCACAAATTAACCTGAAAACCGCCGAACAAAACCTGAAAAATGCACGGGACACCATCGCCTCCAAGGAACTGGCGGGACTGAACGCCCAGATAAGCCTGGACCAGGCAGTAAATAACCTGGCGGCAGGTGTTACCGCTATCGACTATCAGGCTGCGTTTGCCGAGTGGAGGAAAGCCATGACCTGGTACGACTATGTCACGACGGTACTCGTCCATTCGGGCATGGAACCGGATGACTACCTGTTGACACTGGAACAGGCCGAGGATAATCTGGATATAGCACAGACCAATTACGATAATACTTTAGCCGGCTATGAAACCCAGGAGCTTAATATCAAGAAAAAACAGGTGGAAGCAGCCGAGAAGTCACTGGCTGCCGCCGAGGAAGACCTGATTGATGCCAGGGACGACGTGACCCTGAAAGAACTGAGTCTTACCTTGAGACAGGGTAACCTGCAGGACGCTGAGAAAGCCCTTTCCGATGCCCAGGAAGACCTTGGAGAAGCGGAGAGCAAGAGCCCGGAAATCAAGGCGCCATTCGACGGCTTTATCACAACTGTATACGTAGAAAGTGGTGACGAGGTAGTGAACGGTACACTGGCCGTGCAGATTGCCGACCCTGATAGATTTGAGGCAGATATCCTCGTCAGCGAGATGGACATTATGCAGGTAAAACTCGGGGGTGATGCTACGGTGCAGGCGGATGCCCTTTACGGTATCCTTTTTCCCGCCAAGGTAACCCATATCGCCCCGACCGCCACCATCCAGTCGGGCGTGGTGAACTATGCCGTTAGGGTTGAAATAGAGTCGCTGGAGGCGATAGTACTGGAGCAGCAGGAAACGATGCAGCCGATGATGGCCGATACCGCCGAAGGTGAGCTCCCGCCGTTCCTGCAAACGGCCGTAGATGAAGGCAGCATGACCCAGGAAGAAGCTGAGGAACTGCTGGAGCAGGGCCCGCCGGAAGGTTTTACCCCTCCGGAGGGATTTACGCCACCGGAAGGATTCACGCTGCCCGAGGGAATGGAACTCCCCGCGGCATCTGGCAGCCAGGCAGAAAGCCAGATGCCGGCGATAGCACCAGAAGACATCGAGCTTAGAGAGGGGCTGACCGTTACCGTAACCGTCATCGTGGCTGAAAGGACTGATGTTCTGCTGGTGCCGAACGGTGCCGTTACCCAGGAAGGCTTTCAGAGCTACGTGCAGGTTGTCACCGGCACCGGCGAGACCGAAAAACGCGCCGTGCAGACCGGCATCAACGACTACCAGTTTACCGAGATAACCGACGGACTCAGCGAAGGCGAGAATATAATCGTTCCGGCCGGAACCGTAACCACGCCATCAGAGGACGAGCCGGCAAGAATGGGGCTTTTCGGACCACGTTAACAACGGAGACCAAATATATGATTAAACTGGAAAACATCGTTAAAACATACCCGATGGGTAAGCGAGAACTGACGGTGCTCAAGGGGATAAATCTTAATATTGAGCGGGGCGAGCTGGTGGCGATTATGGGCCCCTCCGGCTCGGGGAAGACAACCATGCTCAACCTGCTCGGCTGCCTGGATACACCGACATCAGGCAGCTACCGCCTCGAGGACAGAGAGGTGAGCCGTCTCGGCAGCGGTGAACTGGCCCGCATCAGGGGGCAAAAAATCGGCTTTATCTTTCAGACCTTCAACCTGCTGTCGCGGCTCACGGCACTGGCCAATGTCGAGCTTGGCATGACCTACGCCGGCGGTGTTGACCGCCAACGCGCCCTGGAGGCACTCGACAGGGTGGGACTCTCCGAGCGAATCAAGCATCGCCCGATAGAGCTTTCCGGGGGTGAGCAGCAGCGGGTAGCCATCGCCCGGGCTCTGGTGAAAAACCCTTCCCTGTTTCTGGCAGACGAACCTACCGGCCAGCTGGACAGCCACTCCGGCGAGGAAGTAATCTCCATCCTTACCACTTTACATGCCGAGCAGGGCATTACCGTGGTCGTGGTAACCCATGACGCCAACATAGCTCAGCACTGCAAGCGCATAATTCAACTCAAAGACGGCGAGATAGTCGCGGAGGAAAACGCATGAAAAAGTGGCTTACTTTTTTAAATAGTGTCTGGCTCGGACTGAGCACTCACAAGCTGCGGAGCTTTTTGACCATCCTGGGAGTCGTTATCGGCGTCGCCTCCGTCATTACCCTGATGTCCATCGGCCAGGGTACTCAGGAAAGCATACTCTCCAATATCGAAGGCATGGGCACAGACCTGGTCACCATCAGGCCCGGAGCAAGAACGTTCGGCGGCGTAAGTGGTGCCGCCCAGGGTACGCTCACCATGGAAGATGCCCAGGCAATAACCACACAAGTCTCCAATGTATCCTCGGTGGCTCCCTCTTACTCAAGCAGCCTCCAGGTGGTCGTTGGCAGTAATAATATGAATTCCTCGGTTACCGGCGTAACCCCGGAGTACTGGGAGGTACAGGGCATAGAAATTGGCAGCGGCACCTTCTTCTACGAGGGTGAATATAAGCGCGGCAGCAAGGTAGCCGTAATCGGCTCGAATGTAGCTGAAGACCTTTTTGGTACGACCAATCCGATAGGGCAGCGGATGCGGATGGGCAGCATTATCGTAACCGTCATCGGCATTCTGGAGAGTGAGGATGGTGGATTCATGGGCATGTCCTCCGATGACGCCATCTATATCCCGCTGACCGCCATGCAGCAGGCGGTAGCCCAGCCGCGAACCGCCCAGGGCGAGCAGGTAGTATCGTCCATAGCCCTGTCGGTAGCTGATAAAGAGCAGGCTGACCAGACCACCGACGACATCACCGTCCTTCTGCGCGACCGGCACCGACTGGGACCCGGCGTCGATGACGACTTTAATATTATGTCCACGCAAGAGATAACGGAGATGATGACGTCAACCACAAATACTCTGACTCTCCTTCTGGGCGCTATCGCCGCCATCGCCCTGCTGGTGGGCGGCATCGGCGTGATGAATATCATGCTGGTTTCGGTGCTGGAGAGGACCAGGGAGATAGGCATCCGCAAGGCGCTGGGAGCCAGGGAGACGGACATATGGGGTCAGTTTCTGGTTGAAGCTGCTCTCCTGACTTTTGCGGGCGGCATCATCGGGGTTATTTTTGGCTGGGGAATCTCGGCGCTCATTAATGCTCTGGGCATAATGGCAACCGTGGTAACCGCTAACGTGGTTGTCCTGGCCGTTTGTGTAGCGATCGGTATCGGGTTGTTCTTCGGCTTTTACCCGGCCTGGAATGCCTCCCGTCTCAATCCCATCGAAGCGCTCAGGTCGGAGTAAAGAGATAAACATTAACAAGAAAAACGGTGGAAAGCAGGAAGGGGGGAGCTAACAGCTCCCCCCTTTTTTATTTCTTGCAAAAAAGAGCCACGGCATTCATAATGTACCTGCCAATACTAATACGTACGGAGGGTAAATACGCGTGACAACACTAAAAGAATTCAATAAATACGGCGAAGAACTGGAGGGCATCCTCGGTTTACGCACATCCCCGGTGGCCGTGAAGATGCTGGAAAAGGAAGAGGATATCCCGGCTGAAGCCATGCGTCCGAAAAAAGACCACGGCCATCATTACGCCCAGTGCCAGGCTTTCGCGCTTTCCCGCCGCGATAGAGCCACGGTAGCCATGCTGAAAGAAGACAACTGGTGCCCGGGCCCCGTGATAGTCTACGGGCTGATACCGAAGCCGGATGACCCTGCTGCCAGGACCCAGAACCCATACGTTTGTTTTGAGTATGGCAAGTATATCGGCATTCTTACCGCCCCGCTAAGTACGGCCTCTTTCGAGCCGGATGTCGTCATTATCTATTGCGATACCAATCAACTCCGCATTATACTCCTATCTCTGAAAATGGAGGACAGGCCTCTGGTGAAAACGAATCTATTCCCTTTCTCTTGCGCCAGTTCCGTCGTGGATACAATGCTGAACAACGAGTACTGGGTCAACCTGCCCGACCCCGGTGAATACGCACGGGCGCTGACCATTGCGGGAGAGATGATGTTCTCCGTACCCAAGAGCAAACTGGCCGAAATGACACAAAACCTCAGGCAGTTTGATAAGAACGAATCAGGGTTCGCCCATGAGCAAATGATGATGAAGCATGATTTCCCTCAGCCGGACCTTTATAAGAAGGTGTTCGAAGGCTGGGGCATGGACCACGAATAGCCGCTATCTTCGGTCCGTACGGTGACACTCTGATTTCGTTACTGGAAGGTTATTGTATTTTTAGTATATATATGGTATCATAAGTTATGAGCATATGCTCATAATGTACGAGGGAATCAGCCAATAATGCCCAGACCACAAAAAAGCCGGCGTATTGCCCATGTACCGGAGGTAACCTATTTTAAACCTGCCGGCATGCCGATGAGGTCGCTCGAAGAAATTGAGCTTTCACTGGAGGAAGCCGAAGCCCTCCGGCTGAAAGACCTCGAAGGGATGGAGCAGGAGCCGGCCTCAGCAAGGATGAACATATCACGGCCGACTTTTCAGAGGATTTTATCCTCCGCCCGCCGGAAGGTCGCCGATGCTCTCCTTAACGGCAGGGCGGTAAGGATTGCCGGCGGAAATTACGAGATGGTCTATCAGCATTCCCGTTGCCGTCGCGGCCACGAGTGGGACGCCCCATTTCAACAGGAGAAAGATGATGCACCGGCACTCTGCCCTACCTGTAACACACCGGGCACAGAGTCGCCGCTACCTCTGGGACTCGACGGAGGAGGCAAAGGATAAGGCCGGCGTCACACGGGACGAAGAATATAACGCTACACAGGCCGAAATAAATAATGCAAATAATCAACGATTTGTTATCTATCCTGAACTACGAAGCAACCGTGGTAGACATACGCCAGGGTCCGTTTCAGACCGCGGTACTCACCCGCCATTGCGGACTGGCTTCGACGCCTCATGACCCCGGCCCACACCATGATAGAAGTCCGGTAAAGGAAACGGGATATTTACTCGATAAAGACGCCGCCGGGCTGGCACGTATGTCTCTCTCGCCGAGTGACCTGGAAGCCGCCATTGGCATGGCGACGATAAATTCACTCATCGAGGTTGACGAGTCAAACTGCGAAGAACTTAATGCCGCCGACCTTATCGCCCGGAAAGGCGAAAATAAAAACGTAGCTATAATCGGGCATTTCCCATTTATCACCAGGCTCCGCTCCATAGTGAAAGAGTTATGGGTGATAGAAAAGAACCCGCAGGCGGGGGATTTAGACGCAAAAGAGTCAGAAAATTATATTCCCCAGGCGGATGTCATCGGCATTACGGGTACGGCTTTTACCAATCATACCATCGAGGGCCTGCTGAACCTCTGCAATCCTGATACCTATATCGTTGTCCTGGGAGGAACAGCGCCTCTTTCCCCTGTATTGTTCGACTACGGCATCGATGCCGTCTCGGGAACACTCGTGACCGACTCCGAACTCGTGTTGCGCTATGTCAGCCAGGGGACGACTTTCCGCCAGCTCAAGGGTACCCGACTATTAACCATGATGAAGGAAAGAGACTGACCTGATAACGGGGAGGTTAAGCAATATTGGCATTAAAACCCGCTCTTGAAGAAGTCAGGGAAAAATTTCAGGAAATCATCGCCAGCCGCAGCCTGGGCGACGAGGTCGTGCAGGTGACCATCGGCACGCTTACCGCAAAGCAGGCGATAGGCAGCCCCAACCGGCAGGACTATCCCCTGCTGGAAGGTAGAGAGGTAATGATTGAAGCGGAGTTCCGCGGAAGCTTCGGGCAGGCCTTTACCGACCGGCCCCACGACTTCTCCGGCTTAATAAACGATGTCATCGGCCTGAGTCTGGATACCAACGAAAACAGGGCTATCTTCATCGCCACTCTCAATGCGGTCATGGCGTACCTGGGCATGGCTACCGGGGTCCGGCACTGCCACGATGAGGAACCGGAGGAATGCGCCAGACAGATTGCCCGGCATATTCTGGATGAATCGGGCAGGGTTAAAATAGGCATGGTAGGCCTTCAGCCGGCCATTCTGGAAAATCTCGTCCTTACCTTCGGTGCGGAAAATGTGCGCTGCACCGACCTCAACCCCAAGAACAAAGGTTCCCGGAAATACGGAGCCGAAATCTGGGACGGCCAGACGGAAACCGGTAAGCTCATAGAGTGGTGTGACATCGCGCTGGTCACGAGCAGCACCCTTGTTAATAACACATTTGACGATATCAGAAAAGGAGTCGCCTCTCAGGGCAAGCGACTGATTGACTTCGGCGTGACCGGAGCCGGGATTTCGGTCCTGCTTGGCCTTGAGAGACTGTGTTTCCTGCCGCATTGAGAATAAAGGAGAGTATATTTATGAAAATTGCCGTTTCAACGATGGGGCAAAACCTGGACGCTCAGGTCGACCCGCGCTTTGGCCGCTGCCAGAATTTTATTATAGTTGATACGGATAACATGGAGTTCGAGGCGATATCCAATGACTCGGCGGCTGCGTCGGGCGGCGCCGGAATCGCTGCTGCCCAGATGATTGCCAGCAAAGGAGTAGAAGCCATACTTACCGACAACTGTGGGCCCAATGCCTTCGGCGTTTTAAATAGCGCCGGCATCAAAGTCGTCACGGGAGCTACCGGTACCGTAAAGGAAGCCATCGAAAGCTTCAAGGCAGGTAAATTTCAGACCAGTTCCCAGCCGAGTGCCGACGCCCACTCAGGCATGAGGCGCGGCAAAGGAACGGCCTGAGTCCTCAAACGCCGGATAATATTCGGGAGGTGAACTATGCCCAGAGGAGACGGAACCGGACCACCGGCCGACGGCAGCCGGAGGAGTGGAAGATTAGGAGGCAACCGACCCGGGGCAGGCCCCGGCGGTAGCTGTGTTTGCCCCGACTGCGGGGAAAAAGTACCTCACCAGCCGGGAAACCCGTGTTATAATATCAACTGCCCCAAGTGCGGGACTAAGATGGCACGGGGATAGCCGCCGGTATTCCTATAACCGGAGCTACGTTTCATGGTAAGCCGGTTATCGAGTAAATCCATAACAACGTGGCTTACCGGATAGAAAAATTATAGAAAAAAAGATACAATTTACTAGCCGGTTAAAAAGGGGTAACGCGTGCAGGATTTGATAAAAGAGTTTATGGCGCAAAAGAAATTCGCCGTCGTTGGGGCTACCGATAACCAAGAAAAATACGGCCACCAGGTATTTACAAACCTCAGGAAACGCGGCTATGAGGTCTACCCGGTCAATCCCCGGCTGAAGACGATTGAAGGCATTAAGTGTTATGCCACGCTCTCTGAGCTACCGGAAAAAGTAGATGTGGTCGACTTTGCCGTGCCTCCGGCGGCCACCGAGGCTATTCTCAAGGAATGCCTGGAACTGGGACTTGACCGGATATGGCTTCAGCCTGGCTCGGAAAGCGAAGTCGCCATCAATTTCTGCCAGGAGAACAATCTCAAAGTAGTGCACAGTGTCTGTGTCATGATGAACTAAACGGGAGTAAGCGCATGAAATCATATGAACTTGAGCCTAAATACGGGACCAATCAGATACCGGGTAAATGCCTGAAATGCCTGGGCGAACAGGAACTGAATAACTGTCTTCTGGAGCTGCTGAGAAGTGAAAGTGAAGATGATGAGGTTACACAAAGGTTCGAGGCGCTGGTTACTTTTCTCAAGTCGCCCGAATCCAAGAAGTTACGCGACGAGTCCGAGAAATTACTATCAGAAGGAAAGCGCGTTACCCTGAAAATAAATGTGGACAAGGATATCACTAACCCCAGCTACGAGCTTGTAGTGGAATAAATATTATTGGGAGGAATACCATGAGGTACGTCGTACCCGTATCCGGCGGCAGGCTGTCGCCGCACTTCGGTCATTGTGAGACCTTCGCCTTCTTCGATGTCGAAGAGCAGAGCCGAAAAATTACCAATAAAGAGAGCATCCCTTCACCGGAGCATCAGCCCGGACTTCTGCCCGCCTGGCTGGCGGAAAAAGGGGCGAACATCATCATCGCGGGCGGCATGGGGCCGCGCGCGGTGGACTTATTTCATCAGCACGGCATCGAGGTCGTGCTGGGCGCTGCGGAAAGCGACCCCGAGCAGGCGGTACTCAGTCACCTTAACGACAGCCTGGCTACCGGCGATAATATTTGCGACCACGTATAGGCTTAATGCTCCTATTAGCTTCAGGAACTTGCAGGAGGAACAATGACCACCGAACAGCAGATTAGAGAAAGCCTGGACAAGGTACTCGTCCCCGGCGTTATGCGCAGCCTCGTGAAAATGAACCTGCTGCGTAACATCGACATCAGCGGCGGCAAGGCTAAAATTACGCTGGCCTCCGCGGCGCTGGCGCCGGAAATCCAGGACAGGCTGAAAGATAGCATTAGGGAAGCGACCGGCAAACTGGATGGCGTTAAAGAAATTGATATTGACTTTACCGAGGCCAAACCCAAAGACCTGAACCAGATTAAACGCGTCATCGCCGTTATGAGCGGCAAGGGAGGCGTGGGCAAATCGCTGGTTACCAGCCTGATAGCGGTAACATTACAGAGACAGGGGTTCGATGTCGGTATTCTGGACGCCGATATCACCGGCCCGAGTATCCCCAAGATGTTCGGAATTAACAACCGACCCGGGGGCAGCGATACCGGCCTGCTGCCCGTGCCGACGCGCTCAGGCATCGAAATCATGTCGATTAACCTTTTACTGCCGGGTGAAGATGAGGCGGTCATCTGGCGCGGCCCGCTCATCGCCAAGGCCATAACTCAGTTCTGGGAGGAAGTCCTCTGGGGGCAGCTGGAATGCTTGATAGTCGACCTGCCACCCGGAACCGCCGATGCTCCCCTTACCGTGCTGCAGAGCCTCCCCGTTTCCGGCGTCATCATCGTCTTCACACCGCAGGACCTGACGAATATGATAGTCAGGAAAGCGGTCAAAATGGCCCGGCAAATGGGCAAGTCAATCCTGGGGGTCGTCGAAAATATGAGCTATCTCTATATCCCCGAGATAGATAAAAAAATGGAAATCTTCGGCAGTAGCCGCGGCGAAGAAATGGCACAGGCCGCCGACGCCCCGCTGCTGACGCAATTACCCATAGACCCTGAGCTTGCCAGACTCTGCGACGAAGGCACTATCGAACGCTACGACGGCGAGGCCATGAAAGGACTCAAGGATTCCGTTTCCCGGATAACCGCCTAGACATTCTTAATAAAGATACAGCCATGGAATGGACATTAACTAAAGAAAACATCTGCATGACCATCCTCAGTCTGCTCTGTATTGCCTGCTTTCCGGCTAATCCCCTGGTTCTAACGGGGGTGCTAAAGACCGGTTTCTACCTGCCTTTATTTATCCTCGGTTGGATAGTCTGGGCCATCGGTATGGCGCTGGTAATGGCACCGATTATCATGTTCCCGCGTCGCGGCGGCGTCGCCAAGGGAAAATCATTCGTCAATACCACCAAGCTGGTGGATACTGGTATTTATGCCGTCGTCAGGCACCCTCAGTACCTGGGAGGTATCCTCGCCGTTTTCCTGGCTACCCTCCTCCTTTATCCCCACTGGCTTTTCGTCGTGCTGGGCATACCCGGAGTGGCCATCCTGTATCTGAGCACTATGGCGGAAGAAAAAAGGCTGATAAAACGCTCCGGTGAAGATTATAAGGTATATATAAAAAGAGTCCCCAGGATAAACCTTATTTCAGGGATTGCCAGGTTATGTAAACAACGCCAACAAAAAGGCTATTTATGAGTGACCGCGAATTTAAACGGTATGACTTCGAGCATCCCACCGCGTTATTTATACTGGAAGACATCCTTAAGTGTATCTTCGGAGGGCTATTTTTCTTTACGCCTTATTACAAGACATTTAAATTAAAAGGCAACGAAAATGTCCTCGACTTTGGCTGTGGAGGAGGTGCCGGCTCCCGATGTCTTGCCGGGATGCTTAATAAAGGCGGATACCTTACCTGCATCGATACATCAAAATACTGGGTGAATAAAGCGAGGAAAAGATTAGCCAAATGTAGTAATGCAGAATGTCAAACGGGCGATATCAGTAATTTAAATATCCCCGATTCTTCATTTGATATCATATCAGCAATCTACGTCATCCACGAGATAGCACCCGAAAACAGACAAGCCACCCTCAATGCACTATCACGCAGTTTAAAGGACAAAGGCACAATCTTTATTAGAGAACTCTCAGAGAAGTCACATGGTATATCGGCGGATGAACTAAGGGCTCTGGCCTTAAGTGCTGGATTGCATGAGAAGGAACACCGGATAACTAAGTCTGAATACCAAGGCAAATACCAAAAAGCCACCACGAAATAATATAAGTGACCCGCTATTTGACAAGTTGTTAAAAAATATAGTATACAATATTGGCGTGTCAAATAGAAATTTCGATTTCATCTCGCGAAACCCTAATACGGATACTAGCCAAAAACCAACAGCAATCAGGGCAGTCTCCCGTGCTGTGAATATACTCTTTTGTTTGAGCAACGGTGTGAATACCATCACCGACATTGCCAACTGCTGCAAACTCTCCAAGCCCACGGTATACAGGCTACTCCAGACACTGGAGGAGACCCTCATGGTGACGCAGGACCCTATTACGCATCATTATTATCTGGGACCTTTAGTCAACCGGATAGCGTCCAATCCGCAGGCAAACCATCATTTTCTAATCAATTATGCTATGGAAGAACTGGCACACTTGCATGACTTCTCCGGGGAGACCGTAGAGCTAAATATAATGGCCGGTCTTCAATACATCAGGTTATGCGAAATCCAGAGTAAGTTTGAATTAAAGGTCGTAGCCCGTCCCGACCCGGTGGGTTCGGTATACGTCGGGGCGACGGCTAAAGTGCTGCTGTCTCAACTTGATGATGATAAATTGCAGACGGCTTTAAAAAATATTAAAATAAACCGCGTGACTGAGTACTCTATTATCGATAAAAGAAAGCTGATGGCACAAGCAAAGGAAATCAGACAATGGGGTTATGCCGTCAGCTACGGAGAAAGAATCGCCGACGCTATATGTATATCCGTACCTATCAATAATTATTTCTGGCCGGTCGCTCTCAGCCTCGTGGGCCCCGAAAGCCGTATGGAATCAAAATTAGAGGAGACGATAAACGAGGTCAGGGCAAGTGCCCACCATATTACCGATAGTATTGCTGAATTTTTCCAGGAAAAGGGGGTGATAGCCAGCAAACATGCGTAATGAAAAATTTTTCCCTTGGTGAAGTTTTAAGGAGGTATTAACCAAAAATGAAAAAATTGTCCATTTTAATCTGCGCCATACTCGTTATCGCAACCTTCGGCAGTCTACTCGCTTCCTGCGAATCCAAACCCGATGAGCCGGTGGTCCTGAAGATGGCTAGCGCCGCTACGATGGAATATATTGATGTTGAGCAAGCTTTCGCCGATGCCTTTAACGCGCGTTGCGGCCCCGATTACACCATCGAGTATTACGGCGCCGGAGAGATGCTCGCATTTATGGAGCTTCTTGATGGTGTGAGGACCAGAGCCGCCGACTTGGGCGCTATTACTCCTAATTTCCATTCCTTTGACGAACCGAAGTTAGGTGTAGTGGAAATGCCCTTTTTGTTTAATAACCTTGATGCCCATATCGAGGCCGTACCGGATTTATTGCCGCTATATGGTGAGATACTGGAAAATCAGTTCAACCAGAAGTTGCTCTGTCTCCATAACTATACCGGGATGGCGCTCATCTCCACCAAACCTGTTAAGACCCTGGAAGACTGGGACGGTCTGATGGTTCAGGCCATCTCTCCCTCAATTGCGGCTATGGTGGAGGCTTTGGGCGGTGCCCCCGTGACCGGGGTGCCGTATACCGATTCCTACTCACTTATGGAGAAGGGAACGGTAGAAGCGGTAATAACGGCACCGGCAGCCATACGCATATTCATGCTGACTGATGTCGGTTCTTACATGACATCAGCCTATATGGTCCCGGCCGTACATGGATTCTCCATCAACCTGGATACCTGGAACAGCCTGCCCGGGAAAATTCAGGACATAATGCTTGAGGAAGCGCAGAAGCAATCGGACGTCATTGATGAGTGGTTGAGGGGTGAATGGGTTAATGATTTCGTCGAT
>Ga0315543_1001632_pt1 | contig 23652 bp, 27 predicted proteins | sample SalMarSW160210MG_2_FD_203098 | JGI IMG/M metagenome (GOLD analysis project Ga0315543, IMG submission 203098) | Salt marsh sediment microbial communities from the Plum Island Ecosystem LTER, Massachusetts, United States - Salt Marsh Sediment SW1601-210 ... | reverse complement strand
GGGTAAAGCCATTATCTATCTTTGTTTAACCTACAAAATCACAAGGTTATTGCGGTGGATGACCTCGGAGCCATAATCGTAGCCGAGCGTGGCGGCTATTTTATTCGAGTGCACTCCCCTGATAGCGGAAATATCATCCGAGCTGTAATTGGTTATACCGCAGCCCAGCCGGGAGCCATCCGTGTCCAGTATATCGACTATATCGCCGCGTTGGAATCTGCCCTCGGTCTGCGTAATTCCCGCTGCAAGGAGGCTCCGGCTCTGCTTTCTAAGCGCCGTTGCCGCGCCGGGGTCCACGATGAGCTTGCCCCTCGTGGAGAGTCCGCTCATCATCCAGCGCTGGCGGCTCTCCAGCTTGCTGGCTGCAGGCGGGAAAAGGGTTCCCGTCTCTTCGCCTGCTGCCAGCCTGAGAATGATGTCCGGCTCTCTGCCGTCGGCTATAACCACGGCAACCCCGGAAGATATCGCCAGCCTGGCGGCTTCTATTTTCGTTGCCATACCGCCGGTACCGAGACTGCCCGAAGTTCCCATTACCAGTCTTTCTATTTCCGAATCTAGCCTGTCCACCCGGGGAATAAGACGGGCGTCGGGGTTCCGGTGAGGGTCGGCGGTGTAAAGGCCGGCGATATCGCTGAGAATCAGAAGCAGGTCGGCGTCTACCAGGTTGGCTACCATAGCCGAAAGGTTATCGTTATCACCGAAACTGGCTTCCTGAATTTCATCTACAGATACAACGTCGTTCTCATTAACGATGCATACCACCTTCAGTTCCAGCAGAGCAAGGAGTGTATTACGGGCGTTGAGATAACCGGCACGGTCGGTGATGTCTGACCTGGTCAGCAGTGCCTGGGCTACGGTGATGCCATGCCTGGAAAAAAGCTGGTCGTAGATGTTCATCAACTGCCCCTGTCCGACCGAGGCGAGTACCTGTTTGAAGGGAATACCCCTGCGTTCTTTGTTTAATCCCAGTTTGTGCCTTCCGGCGGCAATCGCTCCTGAAGAAACAATGAGCATCTCCAGACCCTGCCCGTGCAGCCTGGCTACCTGGCTTACCAGTCCGGAGATTGTTTCATCGTTAAGGTGGTCGGTGCTGCCGGTCAGCAGGCTGGTACCCAGCTTGACTACCAGCCGGTGATAGACAGGTTTGTCCGAATCGGTTTTTTTGCTACTCTTCTCAGCCATTTTTCAATCAGATACCAATTTGATTCATTATAGCAACCCGATAATTACCGGACAAATAATGATAATCAGTCTTTTGGTTCCTTAATTTCGTTCTCAAATTCATCTATGGTGTCATATTTATAAATAGGCACATTGTTGTTGATAAGATAGTTTTCGAACTGATTTTCATGTTTCTTTACGGTGTTTTTAAATCCCTGCAGGTCGTTTTTTGAAAAACGGGAAACGATGTCGATGAGACCTGCCTGTTTATATGCCTGTGTGCCGATACACTGTATTATTTCGGTTTGAATAGCCGCTCCCGCCATGATTGCTGCGAGCGTATCGCCCGTGTCACAGGCATGGTAAAGCTTGTTGTAGGTAGACTTAATTTCTTCAAAGAACATTTTAAATGTCTCTTGAATGTCAACCGGTTTAGTATCAGGTTTCAATACTGTGTTCTGTGCCGATTGTACTATTTCTGAAGTTTTACTGATAATTACTTCACTTTCATCAGCGTAAATAATATCTTTGAATAAAGATTCAAAATTTTCAGGTACATTCTTCATTGCCAGTACCTCGTCTAAAATGTGCCCCCAACTGCGTTTTATGTACGTGTGATTTGACACGGCAATGGCTTCGACCAGAGTCAGCAGTAATTGGATAGCGTTGAGTTTTACGTTTGAGAAATCATCTCTATTCTCCAGCATCGAAAAGTATAATCCGTAATTCTCGTTCATCAATTCTTTTATCCTTGTATTAAAGTCGACTATGCCTTCCGGTTGCCTTGCTATCGCTCTTAGTTTTTCGAATTTTGCCAGGTCTTCAGCAGAGGAATAGTAAACAACCCGGGCGTCGGCGATGATAGCAACGTTACGTTCACGATAATGCGCGATGTCTTCAGCTCTTTTCCAGGATAAAGCCCACAAATCGAATCCAATATCATCAATGATGAAAGTCCGTGCCATTTCATAGCCACGCCGGGTTTTTGGAATGATATAAAAATCCAGGTCGGATTTTTCATATGTATCCTGATAAACGTATGAACCGCAAACGCACATTATCGAGACATCATCTGCGTAATCCCTTTTTATTTTAGCAATCAGTATGTCCTCGATTTTCATTAAATCCATAATTCAATCCTGTTTGAACTAGTCCGTTCTGCTACGGTAGTCGTGCCGGTCGGATTTGATTATATTCTTTCCCGCACTGGTTCATCAATAGTTTTGTCGAGTCAGGCATGTTCCTTTCAGCTTGTTGAGCTACTGGCGCTGTGATAGAATCTTTTTAAGGGCTAGTCCGTTTCGGCTAGCCCAAAAGGCGTTTGGGGAAGGAGGTAATTTGGACTTAACCGGATTACTGTATTTGCAGGATGATATGCCTGCATATCGCAGACTTGTCGGCGAGCTGCAAAAAACGGACGGCGGTACCGGAGCGGCAGTTCTCGACGCCGCCAAGCCGTACCTTGTTGCGTCCCTGTATAAACGCCTCTCGATACCGGTGCTTCTGGTCACCACGCAGCCTGAAAACAGCAGGAAATTCTATGAACAGCTATCTACCTGGTGTCCGAACGCTGATATAAAATTGCTCCCCGAACCTGAAGCCCTGCCCTATGAACGCATCGCCTCGGATACGACCGCCGCATTGGAGAGGCTTCAGGCGCTATCTGCTCTGGCCGGAATAGCCGGTAGTGATAACGCGCCGGACGGGAGTCCTCCTTTGATAATCGCCTCGGCTGCGGCTTTTATGCAGAAGGTAGCCCCCGGGAGCGAATTCTGTTCAGCCGGACAAGTTATTGAACAGGGGATGGAGATTGAACCATACCGGCTGCTGCGTCAGTGGCAGGCTATCGGCTACCGTCTCGAAGAAGTCGTAGACATACCGGGTACGATGAGTCACCGGGGCGGTATTATCGATATCTACCCGCCTGCCGACGACATGCCTGCCAGGCTGGAGTTCTTCGGTAATACCATAGAGAGTATCCGGATTTTTGACCCGGCAACCCAGCGTTCGCTGAGAACGGTGGGTTCGCTGGCTATCGGTCCGGCTACGGAATTGCTGGCACCTTTCCGGGATGATAGAAAAAGTCTTGAGGACGCTTTGAACAGTCTCGACCTGGCGGACTTAAATCCCGATGCACGAGGGCAGTTTCAGCGGGAAATCTCGATGTTGCTTGGCGGAGAGATGCCGGATGATTCACGGTTTTATGCTCCTTTGTTCGATCAGGACAGCCTGCTGAATTACCTGCCGTCGGAAGGCATCCTTATACTGGATGAACCGCGGAACATAGAACTGGCAGCGGAGGACTTCACCGCTAAGGTCGAAGAATTACGCACGGAGAAGCTGGAGCAGGGAGAGCTGCCGCATAATTTCCCGGCTCCATTTCTCAGCTGGCGGGAACTGGACTCCGGTATCGGGAACAGGAAGTGTCTGAAACTGACTTCCTGGGGAGTTTCCGGAGAAAGGCAGTGGCATGAACTGGACTTTATACCTGTTCCCAACTATGCCGGTCAGTTGCCGGCTTTTATTAAAAAGACGAAAGAGATGCTGGGCAAGAAAAAGAGGCTGGTCTTCGTCAGCCACCAGGCAGGCCGCCTCTCGGAGTTGCTCGGAGAGGAAGATATCATTGCTCATCCGCTGGAAGAAATCGTTGAAGTGCCTCCTCCCGGCTCGCTGATGCTGGTTCAGGGCCTGTTATCCGGAGGCTGGATGATGAAAGGTGATACCTGCCTGTTCACCGATTCCGAAATTTTCGGCTTCATCAAGCAGCGCCGGCTGCTCAAGAAACGTCCGGTACCGCACCACAGGCTTTTCACGGATATAAACCCGGGCGATTATGTGGTGCATATAGAGCACGGCATCGGCAGGTTTGCCGGAATTACCAGGATGCGAGCCGATAGTGGGAGCGGAGAGAAAGAATACATTGTCCTGGAATACGCCGCCGGCGACAGGCTGTACGTGCCTACCGACCAGATAGACCGCGTCGGACGCTATGTTGGAGCGGGCGAGCAGGAGCCGGTATTGAGCCGGCTGGGCACCCAGGAGTGGTCGCGGACGAAGCGGAAGGTCAAAGAGGCGGTAGAAGATATTGCCGAAGACCTGATAACCCTGTACGCCAGCCGGGAGGTCGTGCCCGGGTTCTCATTTTCTACCGATACCGTGTGGCAGCAGGAGGTAGAGGCTGCTTTTCCATATGTGGAGACGCCCGACCAGATAGCGGTGCAGAGACAGGTCAAGGAGGATATGGAGCAGGTCAAGCCGATGGACAGGCTTGTCTGCGGCGATGTCGGTTACGGCAAGACCGAGGTAGCCGTCCGCGCCGCTTTCAAGGCGGTGATGGACGGCAAGCAGGTAGCCGTGCTGGTGCCGACTACAGTGCTTGCCGAGCAGCATTACTCCACCTTCAGCCAGAGGCTGAGCGCCTTTCCGGTGAAAATAGAAGTGTTGAGCCGCTTCCGGACTCCCGCGCAGCAGAGAGATATCGTAAAGGGACTGGCGAACGGTAACGTGGATATGTGTATCGGCACCCACCGCCTGCTTCAGAAGGATATCGAGTTCAAGGAGCTCGGTCTGCTGATTATCGATGAAGAGCAGCGGTTCGGCGTCGCCCATAAAGAATATCTTAAGCAGATGAGGAAGGAGGTGGACGTTCTTACCCTCAGCGCTACCCCGATTCCAAGAACCCTTCACATGTCGCTGGTAGGGGTCAGGGATATGAGCGTCATGGAGACGCCTCCCGAAGAACGACTCCCCATCAAGACATACGTTGCTGAATATAATGAGCACCTTATCCGTGAAGCCGTGCTCAGAGAGCTTGAGAGGAACGGACAGGTCTTTTTCGTGCATAACAGGGTTCAGAGTATAGGTCTGACTGCCGAGAAGCTCCAGGCAATTATACCTGAAGCTAGGATAGATATAGGGCACGGGCAGATGCCGGAAGGTGTGCTGGAAAGGGTAATGGCGGATTTCATACAGGGTGAAAGCGATATCCTGGTTTGCTCCAGCATTATTCAGTCGGGACTGGACATGCCAAATGTGAACACCCTGATTGTCAACCAGGCAGATAAGTTCGGACTTACCCAGCTTCACCAGCTTCGCGGCAGGGTTGGGCGCGGCACCAATGCGGCTTACGCTTATTTTCTTTATGATAAAGGTAAACGGTTGAGTCCGATTGCCGAGACAAGACTGAGGACAATCGTCGAGGCATCCGAGCTCGGCGCAGGTTTCAGTATCGCCATGAAAGACCTGGAAATCAGAGGCGCCGGTACATTGCTGGGGATGAGGCAGAGCGGGCATATAACAGCCGTCGGATTCAACCTTTACTGCCAGTTGCTGGCTCAGGCGATAGAGGATTATAAATCAAGGCAGGCAGGAGTTACCGAGAATGAAATCATATCCTCGCACCTGCCGCCTCCTTCAATTGACCTGCCCCTGCCTGCTTTTATCCCGCAGGAATACGTGACCGACCTTCTTACCAGGTTGGAGCTCTACCAGAAGCTGGCGAAGCTGGACAGCATCGAGCAGCTAGAGCCCGTAGTCGGTGAATTAAGAGACCGGTTCGGCACTCCGCCTGACGAGGTGGAGAACCTGCTGTACGCGTTGAGGATAAAAGTCCTGGCAACAGGTACCGGTATCCAGTCGATTGCCACCGAACGCGGCGAAATAGTTATCACTCCCTTCGAGGGGATGAGGTTCGAAAGAGAGAAGCTAGACCGCCTCTCCAGGGACGGCGTAAGGACCGGCGTCTTCCAGATACGCCTCAACGCCAGGCACCTCGGTGAAGGGTGGCAGAGAGTGCTGGAGGAAGTGGTAAGAAACATAACATAATGTGATATAATATTGACATGAAAATCATAAATTCCTTTGTGGATACCAATATAGTGAATAGAATTCTCGATATAGAGGTTAGTAAGCCAAGAAACTTACCCTATGAGGAAGACAGGCTATATCTAACTAAAATTATAAAAGGGTATGTTGAAAGAGGTGTTATTAAGTTAGTTGCAAACCCAACAATAAAACAACAAATCGAATCGACAAGTGATTTACAGAGAAGGGTGTTATTACTGGATAAGCTAGCACATATTAGCTTTATTTCTTTTAATAAATCTATATTTCCGTTCGCTTTTCCTGTTACGTTTATTACTGATATTGAGACGAGTATGCTACAAGAGTTAGAATCTGAAATATCAAAGGGTTTTAACAAAGATGAGAAGGTTTTCCTTGATGCACTGAGTAATGAAGATATAGATGTATTATTAACTACAGACCGTGACGACCTAGCAAATGAAAAATTATCGGAATATATAACAAAGAATGGTCTTACTTTAGATATAAAGATATTCACACCAAAGGACTTTTACGAATATTTACAGACTGTTGATTTTACCTCATAACTGAAGCTCCTTCAGAGAGTGTCACCACTTTTTCTATATTGTTTTATCTGTTCCCACCCGCCGCCCTGAAGGAAGCCAAAGAGGGGCGTATGCCCCTCTTTATTGTTTCTAATGAAATAATCAACCTATTTGGTAACGGAGTATATTTCCCTGTAAACTCCCCGTGAGACAATTTCCAGTGCGTCGAACATCCTGCCTGCCTCTATCTTCTTTGCCATGTTCTCGCTGTTTGCCTTCTGGAAAGCTTCGAGGTCATCGGTCTCTATCTCGTAAAGAGCAATGAACTTCGCCTGTCCCTCCGCCGTCTCGGTATTCTCGTAGCGGGTCGCCCTGACGAATCCAGGTGTCTCCATCACGTCGGGAAGATGGATATTGTTGTACCATTCGTTATATTCCGCCTCACGCGCCGGGTCTCCGCAATTCGTTCCTATCTCCATAACCCACTTTGCCATATAATAATTTCTCCTTTTTAGAAATAATACTACCACTTTACTAACCCTGATGCCAGTTGTTTGAAATGGTAGGGTGTATAAGAGGGGCGAAGCACCTCTTATAAGTAACTCCCCCTTCCCCTTTCAAAAGGGGAAGGGGGATAGAGGGGGATGGGGTTATTAGAAATAAGGAGATTGTTAGCGAGTGAACTGACCTTTGTTTCTTGGCAAAGGGCACAAAATCTGCTATACTTGTCAATCACATTCCCAAGTTGAATTCTGAGACAGGAGGGTGTTGTTGGTGACCGGACAGCAATTAATCGATAAAGTCAGGGGAGAGGGAAGGACCGTACTAACGGAGATAGAAGCCAAGGGACTACTCAAGCAGGCAGGAATAGATGTTGTCGAAACTCGATTAGCCACTTCGAAAGAAGAAGCACAAGCGATAAGCAAAGAGCTGGGCTTTAAGGTGGCTATAAAAATAGCCTCGCCGGATGTCGTCCATAAGAGCGACGCCGGCGGCGTAAAGCTTGGTCTGGACACCGAGGAGCAGGCGGGTCAGGCGTACGATGAAATAATGGCGGCGATTAGACAGCAGTATCCAGATGCCACTATTCAGGGTGTATCGGTGCAGAAAATGGCTCGCCCCGGGGTGGAGGTGATAATCGGTATGTCCAAGGACGCCCAGTTCGGACCGGTAATCATGTTCGGTCTCGGCGGTATTCTGGTGGAAATACTGAAGGATGTTTCATTCAGAATCGTCCCTCTTGAAAAAAGGGATGCCAGGGAAATGATAAGAGAGATAAAGGGCTACCCCGTTCTGGAGGGTTACCGCGGGCAGGAGCCTGTAGACGTGGCAAATCTGGAAGAGCTTATACTCAAGGTTTCCGATTTTATAGAGCAGCATCCCGATGTAGAAGAACTCGACCTCAATCCCGTTTTTGCCTATAGCGACGGCGCTGTGGCGGTGGATGCAAGGGTGATACTGGGTAAGGAATAATCATCTATGAACCTGAAATCGATGCTGGAAGAAACGGCGGCTCGATACGGGGAAAAGATTGCACTCATTTACGGCGACCGCCGTTTGTCTTATTCAGAACTCGATGAAGCATCGAACCGTTTTGCCGGTATACTGAAAAAACACGGAATCGGTAAAGGCGAAAGGGTAGCTCTATCGTTATCCAACAGCACTGAATTCGTTATCGCCTTCTTCGGTATCACTAAAATCGGTGCAATCGTTCTCCCTCTTGACCCTCAATACAGGGTCAGCGAACTGACCTCATTGTTCGCGCACTCATCTCCGTCGGCGATGGTATCGGAGAGTCCCGCTCTGGATATGCTGAACCAGTCTTCGTCAGTAATCGAATCACTCAAGCTTGTTCTGGAGGCGGGTTCCGGACGGACAGGGAAATATCCAAACTTCGACGAAGTATTAAGGGTAAGTCCGGCAGAGCATATCGACACCAAGCCGGAAGATGGTGACATAGCCTCGATAATGTACACCTCGGCTTCCTCGTTTCAACCCAGAGGCGTGATGCTTTCTCACCGGAGTATGGTGATGGAAGCGGTGATTTCGGCAGAAGGCTATCAGCAGACAGATAGAGATATTATGATGCTCTTTGCCCTGCCCATGTATCACGTCTACGGTCTGGAGGCGGGATTACTCGCTTCGGTCTATAAGGGCAGCACTGTTGTGCTGGTGCCGGGGACAGGACTCTCGATAGCCAGCTTCATGGCTGCTATCGAGAGCGAAAAAGGCACCATGTTCATCGGGGTGCCGTATATATTTGCTCTGGCGGTTGATATGGCGGAGAGAGAAGGGATAAAGAACGATTTAAGTTCACTCCGGCTCTGTGCCAGCGCCGGAGCGCCTTTATCGCTGAGTACGGCAAAGCGTTTTAAGGAACTTTATGGCTACGATATTATGAACTGCTACGGGCTGACGGAAGCGGTGGCTCACATTACCTGTCCGTCCCTTAACGGCAGCGTAAGCCCGGACTCGGTAGGGAAGACCCTTTCGGAATGGGGAATAAAGATAGTGGATTCCGCCGGCAGGGAGCTTCCGCCGGAACAGCCGGGCGAGATGATTGTAAGCGGGCCATTGATGGACGGGTATTATAATGAACCACGGGCTACCGCCGAGGTGATAAAGGACGGATGGCTGTATACCGGGGATATAGGCAAGACCGATAAAGACGGTAATTTATATGTCACGGGAAGAACAAAAGATATCATCATCGTTAAAGGGCAAAACATCAACCCCGCCGATACGGAGGGCTTGTTGGCTACTCACCCGGCGGTAGCGGAGGTTGCCGTAATCGGTATACCGGACAGGATGCGGGGAGAGATAATAAGGGCAGTCATCAGCCTTAGGGAAGGCGCGGAGACAACGGAGCAGGAACTCAGGCAGTTCTGCCTGGAACGCCTCGCCAGTTATAAAGCTCCCAAGCAGGTTATCTTTACCGGACCTTTACCCAGGACGGCGAACGGTGAAGTAGATAAAAACACCATTCGGGAACGTTTATCCCTGCCTCCTGTGTTCCCGGTGCCGTAACCGTCCGGATGACACTTACCCGGATTCCAGGTATAATAAATCCCTCTCATTCATCTTGTACAGACAGATTCTATTCGGGAACTTACCAAACTTTTTTTATGGAAGTATTGCAAACTCTATTGAAAAATAGTAGCATCTGTACATAGATATTCTAAGTATAATAGAGCGAGGTGTTTGATATGGAACAAAGGCTTGATTTGATGAAAGGGAGTTCCGAACCTCTGCTTCTTTGTCTCATTGGCCAGCAACCTATGTACGGTTATCAAATCATCAAAGATCTTGAAAAGAAGAGCCAGGGTTACTTCAAATTCAAAGAGGGTACTCTCTACCCGGCGCTTCACAGGCTGGAAAAAGCAGGCTTGGTTACGGGCAAGTGGGAGATGCTGCCAAGTGGACGACAGCGGAGGTACTACTATATAACCGATAAAGGCGATAAGCTGCTGGCACTGAAGAGGAGTCAGTGGCAGAATTTCCTGAATGCAATGAACCTGATTATTCAGCCGGCGACGCCGTTAGTTGAGGGGTAACGATGATAGCGGTGCTGAATCAATACCTGGACGATATCAGGGATAATCTAAAACTTGAATTAGCCGACGAGAATGATGTTATCGGTGAACTCAAGTCGCATATAGAAGATGAGTTTCAGGAAATGAGAGACGCAGGATTATCCGAGGAGGAAGCGGCTAATACCTGTATCAAGTTCCTAGGTTCTGCCAAACTTGTCGCCCGTCAGATATATGAAACTCACGGTCAGGGTACGTGGCGGCAGGCACTGCTCGCTTCGATGCCTCACCTGCTCTTTGCCCTGCTTTTCACACTCAACTGGTGGCAGGGTGTCGGCTGGCTAACCGTCACACTGGGGCTGATTCTGGCAATGGCTTTCTATGGATGGGTGCACGGCAGGCCGGAATGGCTTTTCCCCTGGCGTGGTTACTGCTTTTTACCGGTTCTGGTCGCCGGGGCGCTTTTACTCTATCTGCCCAGAGGGTGGTCATGGGTAGCGATTATTATCTATCTGCCGCTTGTCTGCGGGCTGGTATGGTCCGTTACCGTCAGGACAGTAAAGCGGGACTGGTTGTACAGCGCTCTGATGATGCTGCCGGTCCCGATTATCATAGGCTGGTTTCTGGTTGCAGGAGAAGAAGGTGAGTTCTCTAAAATAAGTCTTGAATACGTTCGATATTGTGCTCATGGCATCGGCCTGAGCTTTGGGGCGCTGGCGGCGACTACGATTGCTTTCATCCGGCTGAGACAGCGCTGGATGAGACTCGTCCTGCTGTTTCTGTCCGGAGAACTGACTCTGGTAATGGTAGCATTCTATTCAAACGGAAGGCTGAGCTTGCCCGTGTTTCTGCTACTTACGTTATTGATGCTGGGATTGTTGTTGAGCCCGGCGCTGGTAAAACGGAGGATAAGGCGGGGCAGGCAGCCCGTATCGCCTTGAGAAACCTGTAACGAGGTTCTTAATGCAAAAAGTATCTATCCTGGCTGATAGCATAGCCTGTATTACTCCGGAAATGTCAAAGCAGTACAGGTTGCGAGTTATGCCTATCAATATCCACTTCAAAAGCAAGATATACCGTGACGGAGTGGATGTAAACACCAGCGAAGCCTACCATATGCTGGACAGCGAACCCGACCATTTTGCTTCATCGCCTGCTTCTGCCGGTGAGTATGCCGATGCATTCCGTGAACTGGCTGCCGAAGCGGAGGGAATACTCTGCATCACTCTGTCGTCCAAACTCAGTACACTGTATAACATGGCGCGCCTGGCGAGAGAAGAAATAGCGAACGAATTACCGGATACTCCTGTTGAGGTGGTCGATACACAGACTGCAGCGGTAGGGGAGGGGCTTATCGTCACGGCGGCAGCCCGGGCGGTCGCCGCAGGAATGGACCTGAAAGAAGCTACAGAGGTGGCTGAATCGGTCAAGGAACGAATCAGAGTTATCGGCATCATGGAAACAATCCGGCATGTTTACAGAACCGGGCGCATCCCCAGGATTACGGCACGGTTGGGTTCCATGCTCAATATCAAGCCGATTTTTACTATTACTCAGGGTGTCGTCCATATTGCCGGTCTGACCCGGAATAAAGAGCAGGCGATAAAGAAAGCTCTGAAAATGATGAAGAAGGAAGTGGGCGCGAGTCCGGTACATGTGGCAATAGCCCACGCCGATACTCTTGAAGAGGGAGAGAAGCTGATGAAGCAAATCTCTTCCGAGTTTAACTGTGTGGAACTCTGGCTTACCGATTTTTCACCGGTAATGGTATACGCTACCGGCACCGGGGTCCTGGCAATCGCTTTTTATACCGAAAGCCAGCGTTAAGAGTTGGTTACCTTACTCCAGCCCTGAAAGAAAAAGGAAATTATATTATGAGCAACGTGGCAGTAATAGTGGATAGTGTAGCCTGTCTCACCGATGAGATGATAGAGCAGTACAAGATAAATGTCATGCCGCTTAATTTCCTTTTCAAAGGCGAGCGGTACAGGGACTGGGTAGATGTTACTCCTTCTCAAGCGTACGAGCTGTTTTTAGAGGACCCGGACTCCTTCAAAACCTCGTCAGTCTCTCCGGGGGAGGCTCTTGAAGCTTTCCGCGAAACAGCGAAGCTGGCGAAGGATATTTTCTGCGTTACTGTCTCTTCTAAAATCAGCGCGGTCTACTCTTCGGCTGTAAACGCTCTGAAGCTGGCGGAGACCGAACTGCCGCATAACACTATAGAGTTAATGGATTCCTGCACCTGTGCCGCTGCCGAGGGCTTCATTGCCCTGGCTGCAGCCAGGACGGCAGCCGGAGGAGGAGACCTGGCTGAGGTGGTCAAAGCCGCTGAGGATATAAAGGAGAGAGTGAACTTTTATGTCTTTTTAGATACCGTACGCCACGTCTACCGCTCGGGACGTATACCGAAAATAGCGTCTCAGGCAGGCTCGGTACTCAATATCAAGCCTATACTCACCACTTCATCGGGAGTCTTGCGCTTTGTCGGCATTGCCAGGAGTAAGAAAAGCGGACTGGAGAAAATGCTTTCGATAATGAGAGAAAAAGCGGGACAGGAACCGGTGCATGTTGCCGTGGTACACGCCTACGCCCCGGAAGAAGCACGACAGCTTGAGAGAAGTATATCGAACGATTTCAACTGGTCCGAACTGTGGATTAGCGAATTCAGTCCGTTGATGGGCTATGCCTGCGGCACCGGAGCTCTGGGGATTGCCTTTTATATCGGGGATTGAGTAAAGATAAAAATGAAATGGTGGCTGAAAGTCATACTGGGCTTCGTTGCCTTTGTTATCGTAGCTTATCTCGGCATATCGGTATTTCTTGGTCACTCTATGACCCAAGCTAAACGGTTGCTGCTTGAGGGAAATCCTGCGCAGTTGGGACTCGAATATAAAGATGTGTCGTTCTATAGTGTTGAAGACGAAATAAGTCTGAACGGCTGGTATTTGCCAGCTGAGGATAGCGAACAGATAATTATCATGGTACACGGCGCGGACGGTAACAGGGCGGACCCTACAATCAGGCTTCTGGATATAGCCTCAGGACTGGTCGAGCACGGGTATAATGTGCTGATGTTCGACCTGCGGGGTCACGGAGAGTCAGATGGCAACAGGATATCGGCGGGCTACTACGAGGTGAGAGACCTGGCAGGAGCGGTCGAATACGTGAAAGGACTCGGCTGCGATGATATAGGGGTGCTGGGGTTTTCCATGGGCGCCGTAGTAGCCATTCTTACTACGGCTGAAAACGATGATATAGATGCCGTGATAGCGGACAGCAGCTACGCAGACCTGAATGATATCATGGCACCCGAGTTCTCGAAACGCACCAGGTTCCCGCAGTTTTTCCTTCCCCCGCTGCTTTTCATGGTCAAGATTATGTACGGCGTGGATTTTCTGGCTATCAAGCCCATTGAGTCCATAGCGGAAATCGCGCCGAGGCCGGTGCTCATTATTCACGGTGAAATGGATGAGACCATCCCTTATGAACACGCCGGCAGGCTTCTACAGACTTCAGGTAACTCCGCTAATCAGGTCTGGATTGTCCCGGGAGCCGGTCATGTGAGAGCCTATGTTACGCAGCCGGAAGAGTATATGAACAGGATAATCGATTTTTTCGATGGCGCATTAAGGTAAATATTTTTTCACAAAACATCTAGCGAAAGAAGAAAAAAAGTTCTATAATAAAAGGGGTATGGAAAATACCCGGCATTCTGATGATGCGGAGCGATTGATGGGTAGCCTGGGGCAGCTTCCCGGTTCTACCGCCAAGCCTGTTATCATCGTGGTCAGCGGCTTGCCCGGCACAGGAAAGACTTACTTTAGCGGCAGGCTGGCAGAGCGATTAGGGTATACAGTTCTTGAAAGCGATGCCCTGCGTAAAGTGCTTTTCTCGCCTCCAAGCTATAGTCCTGTGGAGAGCCAGCGCCTTTTCGGGGCTATACATGTTCTCATTGAAAAACTGTTGAAAAAGGGAGTATCCCTTATTCTAGATGCCACCAATTTATCTGAAAGGCATCGTGAACAATTGTATAACATTGCCGACCGTGCAGGTGCAGGTATGGGCATGGTACGTGTCGAAGCCCCGCCGGAAGTGGTTCGCAGACGACTCGAGAGCCGCACGGACGACCCGGACAATAGATCGGATGCCGGCTGGTTGAATTACAAGCGGATGAAGGCTTCGGAGGAAAGAATAACCCGTAGTCACTACGTTATAGATACGTCCCGTGATATTACTCCGGTGCTGGATAAAATCGAAAAAAGAGTGAAACGCCTGAACTTATCGTATGGTTAAAAGGAGGTCAGGTTGGAGATAAAGGTTATAACCGGCGATATTAAAGCAATCGAAGCCGGCGCTGTTGTGGTGAGTTGTTATGAGGAGCAGGAAAGCCTCGAAGCTGACACGGCTGCTATCGATACGGTTCTGGGTGGAGCCATCTCTCAGCTCATCGAGAAAGGAGAAATTAAAGGCAAACTGAACGAGATAACGGTTATTCACAGTCTCGGCAGGATGCCGGCGTCGAAGGTGGTTGTTGTCGGTCTGGGCAAAAAGGAAGATTTGACCATCGACCGTATTCGGGGAGCGTCGGCCGAGGTATGCCGCCTTCTCCAGCAGAAAAGAATCGATAGCGTTGCCATGACGGCTCTGGGAATCAGCACCGCCGGTATAGTTGCGGCGGGTTCGGCGCAGGCGATAACGGAAGGCGCTTTACTCGGAACGTATACTTTCCGCAAGCATATTACCAAAGAGGCTGAACACGGTGAGATTAAGGGACTCGATATTGTAACCGGTGATGAGAAAGAGGTAGTCTCTCTGGAACAGGGCTGCAGCAAAGGCAGGATTCTTGCCGAAGCTACCGGACTTGCCCGTGATATGGTGAATGAACCCTCTAATTTTATGACTCCTGCCGATATGGCAGAAACGGCAACCGGATTAGCCGGAACATACGGGTTCGAGGTAAATATTATTGAACGGGAGCAGATGAAGAAACTGGGCATGGGAGCCCTGCTCGGCGTTGCTCAGGGCAGCCAGCAGCCGCCTAAATTCATCGTGCTCAATTATAAAGGGAGTGAATCAGGAGAGGTCGATATAGCCCTGATTGGTAAGGCGATAACCTTCGATTCCGGCGGGATTTCCATCAAGCCGTCATCCGGTATGGAGGAGATGAAGGACGATATGTCCGGCGGGGCTGCGGTGATAACGGCGATGAGTGCTATTGCCCAGCTAAGACCTGCCATCAACGTTATGGCTCTCATTCCCGCAACCGAAAACCTGCCCAGCGGTGGAGCTCTGAAACCGGGCGATGTCCTGACGGCTATGGGAGGTAAGACTATAGAAATTATCTCCACCGATGCCGAGGGAAGGCTGGCTCTGGCTGACGCTCTCGGTTATGCCCGGGAACAGAATGTAAAACGGATGGTGGATGTGGCTACACTGACCGGCGCCATGCAGGTAGCGCTGGGCGATATATGTACCGGCGCTTTTGCCAATAATCAGGAGCTGGCGGACAGGGTGATTTCCGCCGGGGCTGAAGCCGGAGAGCGTATCTGGCAGATGCCTATGTATGACGATTATAAAGAGCTTAATAAGAGTGATGTTGCCGATATTAAAAATGTAGGCGGGAGATACGCCGGTTCTATCACCGCTGCCCAGTTTCTCGCCGAATTTGCCGGTGATGTGCCCTGGGTGCACCTGGATATCGCCGGCACGGCTATGGTTGATAAACCGAAGGATTACCTCACTAAAGGGGCTACCGGAGTACCGGTGAGGACTCTGGTTAACCTCGTCATGTCTCTGGCTGAATCATAATCGAGGAGGTATTAATATTATGAAGATTAAATGGTTGGGACACGCATCATTTTTAGTTACCTCGGATAACGGAACAAGGATAATTACCGACCCGTATGAGCCCATTCTGGGTATGAAATACGGAGAAATCAAAGAGTCAGCCGATATTGTTACGGTAAGCCATGAACACGGCGACCATAACAACGTGGCTGCCGTGCAGGGTAATCCCCGGGTGCTCAGGGAAACAAAACCGGTTGAGGTCAAAGGGATACGGTTTAGCGGCGTTGCCACCTATCACGATAATTCCGGCGGAAGCGAAAGAGGTAGTAACGTAATCTTTTGCTTTGAAGTAGACGGCATAAAGGTATGTCACTTTGGCGACCTTGGCCATATGCTCAGTAATGAGCAGGTTGCCGGGATAGTTAACGTGGATATAATGATGATTCCGGTAGGCGGCAATTTTACCATTGATGCGAAAACTGCTTCCGATATCGTTTCGATGCTGTCACCGGCCGTGGTAATACCGATGCACTATAAGAACGATAGGTGCCCGGAATTTCCCATAGCAGGTGTTGATGCCTTCACCGGCGATAAGACGAATGTCACCAATCTGGAGGTGAGTGAAGCGGAATTTACGGCAGGAAAACTCCCCGCCGCTCCTCAGATTGTTGTATTGAAACCGGAGTTGTAAAGATAGCCGACGAATGCAGTTGCGGACTGTTAAACATATAAGAGGGTGGATTGAACGGAGGAACAGGTTGTGATATATGACGCTTCGGAGTTTGTTTTCAAAGCGCCATCAATGATATCCAGAGCCCGGCGGGTCTTGATTAAGCCGAGCGCAGGGTATATGGAACCTTATCCTGTGACTACCAGCCGGGAGATGCTCTCGGTGATAATCAGGGGTATCAGGCAGGTCAGTGACGCCGATATCCTGCTGCTCGAGGGAACGAATCGGGGAGACTCGATTTACCCGACATACCAGGCTCTGGGCTATGACTTCCCGCGGGTGCTGATGCTGGATGTCAAGGACTGTATCTGGGTGGAGGTTGACAATCCTTTGCCCAAGCCTCTAATGGTGCCTACTTTCTGGGTGCCGAATGTAATACTATCGAGCGATTACCTAATATCGGTAGCCCCGTTAAAAGTCCTGAGAGGCAGAGGCAGTCTTAGCATAATGAATATGCTTTCTCTGCTGCCGAGCGTCAAATACAGCAGCGGAGAACTCACCGGGTGGGAAACTCTCTACAGCCTGGGTATAAACAGGGTTATTACCGACCTGTATTTTACCCTTCCCTTTGACCTGGGGATTATTGAAGCCCGCCAGAAGTTCAGCAGCTGGGATGACCCCGTTCAGGTTGAAACAGAGGAGTGCGGCAAGATTTTCGTTGGCGAACCGTATGAAGTCGATTGCGAAGTCTCGGAAGAAATGGGAATCAAGACCGAATATCTGGAACTCATCAGAGAAGCGAAAGTAGCCCTTGAGATATAGAAGTATATCCGTATCCGCTATTGTCCGCTCAATGTGCCGTCAGTTTGTTATTGCTGCTTTTCAGTAGTTTATCTTGAAATCGGTGTAACTCCCGGTATATTCCGACCAGGCACTTTCTATTTTTTCTACGATTGCTCCGGGAGGTCCCGTTTTAAGGAACTCCATCAGATTTTCCAGTTGGGCTCTTTCGCCTTCGGCGTGGACCTCGACGGCTTCCCTTTCGCGCAGGTTCCGTACATATCCGGTAAGTCCCAGCTCTCTGGCGCGGTGCCTGGTCGAGGCGCGGAAGAAAACGCCCTGGACCCGACCATATACCGTTGCTTTCATCGATGCCATGTCAGCCATTGTCCTGTCTCCGAGGCTAAACTAATATATGGCGTATACGGAATCCCTTTTCTCCGTGAATGGAAAGAATAAGCTGGCTGGTAATGCTTGATTTGGTATATCTACCAGCCAGTTTTTTGGTTTCACAACGGAGGAGAGGTTAGTGATATTTTTGTTATAAGCTGCTTTCCGGACTATTCTTCCTCTTCCTCCTCCTTTTTCCTCCTTTCCTTCCTGATTATTTCAACAGGCGTAGTGGAGGGCAGAATAGTGGATACACTTTTTTTCTTGGCATCCTTTTTCGTTTTTTTAGGTTCTCTGTGTCTGTAATCCCGTCTACCCATAATAGTCCCTCTTTATGGCTGATTCATAAACATTTTGCTCAATTGCAGTTTAGCAAAGAAGGATTATCATGTAAAGATTCAGGAGAATTTTTTCAAAGCTGACCGTGCTGCCTCGGTCTCGGCTGTTTTTTTACTTTTACCGGAGCCGGTACTCAGCAAGGTGTCTCCCAGCCTTACCTCAACGGTGAATGTCTTGCCGTGGTCAGGTCCCGTTACGCCTGTTACATGGTAGGAGGGTATCCGCTGCTCCCTGGATTGGATAAGCTCCTGGAGCTCGGATTTATAGTCCGCTATCGTATGCTGGTTAAGTGCTTTTTGAAGTTCCGTGTCTATTAACCGCGTGATGAACTCTTCTGCTACTGCCAGTCCCTGGTCCAGGTAAACGGCGGCGATTACCGCCTCAAGAGTAGATGCCAGGTTAGCCGGCTTCCGCCGCCCTCCGCTGGTATCTTCACCTTTCCCCAGATAGATGTAGTTTCCCAGTCCGATTGTTTCTGCAATATGGGCGAGAGTCTCTCTGCGGACAAGGACGGAGCGGAGCTTGGTCATTTCTCCTTCATCCAGAGCGGGGTAGTCACGGTATAGATTCTCGGCGACTATCAGACCAAGGATAGCGTCCCCCAGGTATTCCATCCTCTCGTTGGAGTTCGATGCGAGCCCCGGATTCTCATTCAGGTATGAGCGGTGTACCAGCGCCTGCTCGAGCAGTGCGGTATCATTGAATGTAATTCCAAATTCTTTCTGGAGGATTGATATATCGGCCAAAATCGCTATTCCTTTCTTGATTACCGGAATTCAGCATAAACGCTTAAAGCTTTCCTGTCAAACGGGTGATGATAGAAAGCGGTCACTGTTTTGACGTCCCGGTCTTCTACGGAATACAATTTGAAAATGAGACGTAATATGATAAAACATGCCGTAATAGCAGGTATTCTGGCCGTTTCGCTTCTGTTTTGCGGGTTTTCCTGCCAGTCCGACCCCGATTTACTTTCTCCTCATCAGGTGGATGACTCTTTGCTGGAGCAGGTGGTCAAGGTGAAAGGTGAGATAACGATGGCTATTGAAAACCCTATGGGACAGGGCGGCATGTACATGACGCTCGGTAACAGTAAAGGTGAGGTGGATGTTCGGATTCAGAGAGATTTCTGGGATGCACTGGAGGAAAGCGAGAAAGCTGAATACAAAAAGGGGAATACAGTAATTGTAGAGGGGGTTTTATTCAGAGCAGGGGCCGTACTGGTTGTAATACATGGTAAATATGCGCTGTCATCGAACACGACCTCTACAACGAACTAGCCTGATATCTTCAATCTTAGACAAAGCAGGGTAATATCCGTGTGGAAAAACTTTAGGAGAGCTTTATTGCTCTCCTTTAGTCTTTCACTTTGCCGGTAAAGTTCATTACACATTCCGGCATTACCGGCATTACCGAACTAATATCTGTTCAGATACGGGTACAGCCCGATATGTTTGTCTGCCGGTATCGGGAGGTCTTCTCCAAGAATCAGGTACAGTGCGTCATTTAAAGATGAAGCCAGTTTCTCAAGTACGTTCATAATTCACCTCCTTTCTCAACAAGATTAACGAATATAAGCAATTGCTTACCCCAATTATAAGGCACATGATTGCGCGTTGAATGTGACTAAAGTATCATCGGGGGCGGCTATATGGAGCCGCATCTGCGGAAAAACCAGGTAGAATTCAAGATGAGTATCCCAACCTCGCCCACACCGGTTTATCTTACCATCCGGTTACAGACCATAAAAAAGCTCCCTCACACCAGAGGGAACTTTTACCATTTCTGTAACCTTCCCCTATGCTGTAAACATAATATCATATCCGGGTAAAAAATGCAAACCGGGTTTGATAAAAACTAACTTATCGCGGGATTACTATGTTCCGGCATAAAGGTTAGATGTTTTTTTCCAACCAATCAACGACATCGACACCCATAAACGGATGGCCTTTGGTGAAGGTCAGTCCTTTGGTAAACACGACTTCCTTGTTGCCGATAGCGATAGAGCATGCCTGGACACAGACCCAGTTACCGTCTTCGCCTTTCTCGAAAGCGGATGCAGGTGATACCTCTTCGCCGATAGCTTCCGTAAGGACAAGGTCATTGATAAACCCGTTTTCCGTGGCGATTTTTTCCTCGGCGTTAATCGCAAATTCTTTACTTCCGTAAGGACCTTTTACGGTTCCGCCTTCCCATAGCTCCTCTATCTGCCAGGTTATCTTACCCTCGATCTGAGATATACGGTAATTCTTCTTTTCTGCCATCTCTTCCTCCTTATATCGTGATAATTAAAAGACCATACGGAACAACTGAGACTAAAAGTATAAATATTCCATATAATAGTTGTCAAGTTGAAATGGGGCCGTGTATTATGATTGACCTCTGTAAGGTTGAAGTCTACGCATATTTTAGCTATAATCTTCATGCGCTGGGGAATAGTCTAACGGTAGGACAGCGGACTCTGGATCCGTCAGTGAAGGTTCGAATCCTTCTTCCCCAGCCAAGTTATTCTGGTTTATATTGTAGTATTTTATCGCTATTGATATAATACCCTTAGTTGTTTAAGGAATATTAAAGCTATGAAATATACAGTAATTTTAGAAAAAGGTAATGAATCCGGCTTTGTGGTATATGCCCCTGCTTTGAAGGGCTGTGTTTCTCAGGGTAAGACCAGGGAAGAAACTCTGAAGAATATTAGGGAAGCAATGGAAGCCTATGTCGAGGCTCTTCTTGAAGATGGCCTTCCCGTTCCAACGGAGGTTAGTAAAGATACCGTAGAGCTTGAGGTTGCCGCCAAGTGACAAAGCTTCCCCGGGGGTTGTCAGGGGGAGAAGTAATAAAAGCCTTGTAAAAAGCGGGTTTTTATATCAAACGCCAGAAAGGCAGCCATATCATACTGCGTAGAGATAATCCTTTCGCACAGGTGGTAGTACCCGACCATAAAACCATTGATACAGGAACGCTATCCTCGATACTGGATGGGGCTGACCTGTCAGTCGAGGAATTTATCAACCTTTCGAAGTAATACATGCAGTCTTGGCACTAAATCAGGTCGTAAAAAGTTCGATATGTGTCCAGAGTGACCAGCCAGGTTATTTGGGTTTATTATCCTCCTTTTCAAAATGGAAATCAGGCTCTTTAGAGCTTATTTTCAGGTAATTTATCTATGAATAACCACAAACCGGAAGTAGAAAACGTAAAAACAGTCGCCGGTAAATATCTGAACGATATCATAAACGTAGAACGTGTCCCGAAGGGCTGGTCTACATATGTGTACCGCGTTATAACAGGTTCCGGGACATACTATGTTCGCTTTTTACCGGAGGATGCCAGCTTTGCCGCCGAGGTGCTGGCTCATAACATACTTCTGGATAAGGGCGTGATTGTACCGCGTGTCGTTGGCTTCGAGCACAGGAACGAAGCAACAGGATTTTCTTTAATGGTTACAGCGGAGATACCCGGCGTCAGCGTAGAGGACGATTGGCCGCATGATAATCCGGGCGGTATCCTGCGAGAAGCCGGTCGCCAGCTCGCTCTTGTACATGAAGTCACGGTTGATGGGTTCGGCTGGATTGACCGTACCTCGTATGACAGGCTGAAGGGCGAACACTCCACCTTTCAGGAGTATTTCACCGAGTTTCTGTCCGGTGACCTGCAAGCTCTCGGACGCTATGGGTTCCCCGATAAAGAAAGGGCATATATCGCTGACCTGATGGAAAAGGCGCGACTGATGCTCGATGTCCAGAACGCCGTTCTCGTGCACGGAGATTTCGATATATCTCACATTTATCATTCGAATGGCGGATACAGCGGGTTAATCGACCTCGGTGAGATTCGCGGTAACAACCGACTGTTTGACCTTGCGACATTTACTAATTTCGTTGGGTTACCGGACAGAATTGTATATTCTTACCTTCTGGAGGGCTACCGTGAGATAACACCTCTGACCAATAGTGACCTGTATGCCGTAGAGCTTATGGCACTCTTGCAGACTCTTCGGCTTCTCGGTAAAAGATTGGAGCAACCCGATATACGTGACCGTGTATTTCGCCTGGCGAAAAAACAGATTGACAGGATTAACAGCATATATAATTAGGATGGGTTATGAGTTGAGTTGATATTATATTCTAGTGCCCTCAACATTTCAGCCTTCCCATTCGTCACGTAGAATTCCGTAATACAACTGGTCGCGGAACTCGCCACCTTCTTTAAGGTGGCTTCGTAGCTGACCTTCGTGCTTCATTCCCAGCTTCTCCATGACCCGCCAGGAACCGGTATTCCTCGGGTCGCACCAGGCATACAATCTATTAAAACTGTACGTCTGAAAAGCCCAGTTCATGACTGCCCGGGCTGCTTCGGTCGTAAGGCCTTTATTCCAGTGCCGGCGTGAAAGAGTATATGCAAGCTCTACCCGGTCGTTCCGGAGGTCGTCTTCCCGCTGGTTCAGGGCGATTTCTCCGATTACCCTGCCTCCAAATACTATAGCGAGTATCTGAAGCAGACCTGCTCCGTTTGAAAAAGGCGGCAGTCCCGGATGTCCTGTCTCCCAGTATGACGGTTCCGAAAACATTTCCACGAGGGTCTCCACGTCCTGCCTTGTATAGGGAACCTGCTGTATATTTACCTGGTATTCAGCCCACTCGGTGTCATTGACGTATTCGAGTACGTCGTCCACGTCATCCATGGTGAAAGACCTGAGAAGGAGTCGTTCCGTTTTCAATTCAACCGGCATAATTACAGTGCCTGACTTAATATTTAATAGCTAATCCGTCTTTCCATACTGGCATCGGGTAATGTTTCATTCAAAAACTGTAAGTCTCTGAAAAGAGGAGCACTATGAACTCATGGTGGTTAATATACCAACTAAAACAAGGACAAGACCAAGAATGCTGCCTGAGCAAGGAATTTTTGTCCTGCCCCAGTTTGTTTTGCAGTAATTAATGCGGTATATACCGCTGAAAAACGCCCATTTACCGTATGAGGGATCGTTTCTTATCGCATCAACACCGACCCATAAGTAACTTATGAGGAACATAACAGTACCGATTGTCAGTAGAAATATGTTCATCAGGTAACCCTTTATTAGTAATATGAGTAGTGTATCATAACAATAATAAGAAATGTATTGAAATTCGATAGCCGGGCGGGTTTTTGGCATTAGTACTATATAGGAATATACTCTATAGTATTAAAATTTAGTATGATAATCTTAAAAAAGCTTCGTCAGGGTGGGTTTTTAATATCTAAAATATAGCCGTTTTCGGGCAGGATATAGAATCTAGAAAGATGCTCTGGGCTGAGGGAGCTGAAATTTACTATCCGCTGGGTGTGGAAGACCCTGATTGCTCGGTGCTGTGTTTTACGGCTCGGTGGGGCAATTACTATGAGCAGTTGAATAATATAACTTTTGATTTAGAATAACAGGAGCTATAGAATATAAGAGCCATGTAGGGAGTAACATTGGCGTATAGAATAACCGAAGACTGTGTTAAATGCGGTGCCTGTTATTACGAGTGCCCTGAGGGAGCTATCTACGAGGGCGAAGACACTTATATCATAGACCCGGAGAAGTGCACCGAGTGCGGGACGTGTATCGAAAATTACTGCCCTGCCTGGGCTATAGTCAAGGACTGACTCGTTTAAGGGTTGA
>Ga0315543_1001626_pt1 | contig 23711 bp, 24 predicted proteins | sample SalMarSW160210MG_2_FD_203098 | JGI IMG/M metagenome (GOLD analysis project Ga0315543, IMG submission 203098) | Salt marsh sediment microbial communities from the Plum Island Ecosystem LTER, Massachusetts, United States - Salt Marsh Sediment SW1601-210 ... | reverse complement strand
CGGTATACACTCTCCTGATCTCTCCTATGCCGCGCTCGAGGTGATTGACCATGTCTGACCGCGCCAGCTTCTTCGCCGAGGACCAGTGGACCGGGGGCGTCATCGGTCTCGGCTACGTCGGCCTGCCGCTAGCCGTCACCATGGTGAGCCACGGCCTCTCCGCCATCGGATTCGACCACTCCGAAGAGAGGGTCGCCGCCCTTCGCCAGGGCATCTCGCCCGTCGAGGACGTCTCGAACGAGGAACTCGCCGGAGCACTGGAATCCGGGCTCGAGATCACCTCCAACCCGGACCGGCTGGCGGACTCCGACGCGCTCTTCCTATGCGTACCGAGCCCGCTGGGCCGCAACCGGGAGCCGGATCTCTCCTACATCAGAGCCGCCGCGGCGACCGTCGCCCAGGTCGTGCGGCCGGGCATGCTGATCTCCTTGGAGTCCACCACGTATCCGGGTACCACCGACGACATCCTCGTGCCGGCGGCGACCGGGGGCGGCCTCGTGCTCGACGAGGACGTCTTCGTCGCCTTCTCGCCGGAGCGGGTCTCCCCGGGCTCGGAGATGAAGACAGGGGAGATTCCCAAGGTCGTCGGTGGCGTGACCCCGGTCTCGACGAACGTGGCGGCCGCCGCTTACGGGCGCATCGTCGCCGCGGTGCATCCCGTGTCCTCGGCCCGCGCCGCCGAGATGTGCAAACTCCTCGAGAACACCTACCGGGCGGTGAACATCGGGCTCATCAACGAGATGGCCCAGCTCGCCCACGAGCTCGACATCGACATCTGGGAGGTGGTGGACGCCGCCGCCACCAAGCCGTTCGGCTTCCATGCCTTTTACCCGGGCCCCGGGGTGGGCGGCCACTGCATCCCGCTCGATCCCCAGTTCCTCGCCTGGCGGGCCCGGGAAGCCAACTTCGCGACCCGCTTCATCGACCTCGCCGAGCAGATCAACACCAAGATGCCTGTGTACACGGCAGGCCGGGTAGCGGACTTGCTGAACAGCCGCGGCCTCCCCGTGTTCGGCACCCGCGTGCTCGGCGTCGGTATCGCCTACAAACCCGACATCGCCGACGATCGTGAGTCCGCCTCCATCGAAGTGCTGCGCGAGCTCCAGCGCCGCGGAGCGCAGGTTGCGGTGCTCGATCCCGTGGTCGGCAAGGCCGGCATCGAAACACACGGTTTCGAGGTAGCCGACGCCGACGCCGGCTTCGACGGCTACCAGGTGGCGGTGATCCTCACCGACCACAGCATGCTCGACCTCGCCGCCATCGCCGCCGCGGTGCCGGTCGTGCTCGATGCCCGCGGCGCCTACCGCAAGGCCAGTCTCGATCTCCCCAACGTCGTGCCACTGTGAATCCTCGGCTCCTGGTGGTGACGCCGGTGCACCCGGCCGACGACCCCAGGATCCGCCGCAAGCTCATCGGCAGCCTCGCCGACGAGTGGGAAGTGACCTTTGCGACCGCGCCGCCTCCGCCGGTCGGCGTTTCCGGACTCCGCTGGGTCCCTCTGCGGGGAGGCCGGGTCCGGCGCCACCTGGCTTCGGTCCGTATGCTCCTCTCTCGCGGCTATGACGTGGCGTCACTGCACGACCCGGAGCTGCTACCGGCGGCCCTCGTTGCACGAGCATTTCGTCGTCGCATCGTCTTCGATCTCCACGAGCATCTTCCGGCCCAGATCACCACCAAGAGATGGCTTCCACGGCCGCTACGCCGGCCGGCGGCTGCTCTCGCCGGCTGGACCCTGCGCCTGGTCGAGCGCTTCGTGCCGATCACCCTCGCCGAGCCCGGCTACCAAGCACTGTTCCGTCGCAGCCATCCGGTGTTTCCCAACTACGTGCACGATGTCCCGGCGGCGACCGGCACCCGCCGCGTTGACGGCCCGATCGTGTACCTGGGTGACGTGACCGAGGCCCGCGGTGTCGACCTCACGGTGCGCGCCCTGGGGCGTATCGACGATCCACCGGAACTGCTTTTGATCGGTCGATGCCGCGCGGACCTGGCGGCTCGCCTCCAAGAGGAAGCCGCCGCACGGGGCGTGCGGCTGGAACTGGCCGGCTACCTGTCTCACGATCGAGCGCTGCCGCTGGTCGCAGGCGCCCGGCTGGCCCTGTCCCCGCTGCTCGACCAACCCAACTACCGGGAATCGCTGCCGACCAAGGTTCTCGAGTACCTCGCGCTCGGCGTTCCCGTGGTGGCATCCGACCTCCCTGCCGTGGGCCGGCTCGCCGCCGAGGTGGAGGGGATACGCCTCTTCCCGCCGGGCGACGAGGCGGCCCTGGCGGCCGCCATCGAGAGCGCCCTCGGAGACGAGACGCTGCTGATGCAGGCGAGGGTGGCCGCCGGTGAGGTGCGGCGGCGCTTCACGTGGCCGGCCGATGAGGTGCGCGCTTTCTACCGCAGCCTGCTCGACTGAGGCGACGGTGCCCGCCCGAAGAGGAAACCGCCGCCCCAGGCCAGGTGCATGATCGCCACCGCCACCGGGAACAGCAGCACGGCCGGGTCTCGCCGCCGCACGGCCTGGACGACGGTGGCACCGACGAGGAGAGCTCCGTAGGTGGACGGCACCACGAGCGCCCACTCCCGCACCGGGGTGAGGGCGAGGACCGCTGAGCCGGCGAGTCCCACCACGAAGACGGGCGCTGCGAGCTGGCGAATCCGCAGGGATCTCGGATGTCGGCGCACCACGCGACGCTTCCACACGCCGTACTGCCAGTACTGTCGCCACAAGGCCTGCAGCGACGTGCGGGGCCGGTAGAGAACGCGAAGCTCGGGATCGAAGTAGACGATCCCGCCGGTGCTTCGGATGCGGTGATTCAGCTCGTAGTCCTGATTGCGAGCAAGCGTCTCGTCGAAGAGACCGGCCCGCTCCAGTGCCTCCCGCCGGAACGTGCCGAGGTACACGGTGTCGACCGGCCCCGGAGCGCCGCCGTAGTGAAAGCGGGAGTCGCCGACGCCGATACGCGACGACATCGCACAGGCAATCGCTCTCTGTACGAAGCCGATGCCTTCGGCACTCTGGACGCCTCCAACATTGTCGGCCCCGGTCTGTCCCAGCATGGCGACGGCTCTCGTCACGTATCCGGGAGGGAGCTCGGCGTGGGCGTCACAGCGCACGACCACAGGCCCGGCGGAAGCCCTGATCGCCGCATTGAGCCCGGCAGGCGTGGATCGCTGCGGGTTGTCGACGAGGCGGACCCTGGTGTCCGCGGCGGCGACGGCTTGCACGATCTCCCGGGTGCCGTCCGTGCTCATTCCGTCCGCCACTACGACCTCGAGCGTTCCCGGGTAACGCTGATCGAGGATCGAGCGCAGCGCGGCCCCGATGGTGCGTGCCCCGTTGTGGACGGGGAGCACCACCGACACCGGGGGACTCCCACCGCCCTCAGTCACGGTCCACCGCCACTGCCAGGGCGAGGCGTTCCATCTCACGCTGCCGGCGGAGAGTCCGATCCCACCGGCGGAAGTCGATGTGAATCCGATCAGTCATCGCCGGCAGGGTAACGGGGTTCGCCGCCGTCGGGCCGGCACGGGTGGCGGCACGTCGCACTCGCGCCTGGCGCCTGGCTATTCGATGGTCCAGGTGCCGTTGACCCTCACGAGGTCGGCGAGGACCCCGGGACCGTGTTCCTGGCGCGCTCGGTCGATGCGTTCGCTCATCACTTCCTCGTAGGTGGGCCGCGGCACGTCGCGGAAGATGCCGACGGGGGTGGGCCCGTGGGGTCCGTGGGAGAGGCGGCTCAGCGCAAAGGCCGGGCCCGGATCCGGATTGGTCGGGTCGTGCACGGTGATGGCTTCGATGCCGACATCGGCGACATCGACGATCTCGGCGCCATCCGGCCCGATGATGACGCCCCGCTCGTGGTTCGGGCCGAACACGACCGGCTCGCCCGCCACCAAGTCGATGCGGTTCTCGTCGCGTTGCGGGTGACCGGTGAGCTCGGTGAATGCCTTGTCGTTGAAGACGTTGCACTTCTGGTAGATCTCGATGAAGGAACTCCCATGGTGGGCGACGGCCGCCTTGAGTACCGTCTTGGCATGGTTGCGGTCCATATCGATGGTCCGTGCGACGAAGCTGGCCTCCGCCCCCAAGGCGAGACTGACCGGGTTGAAGGGGCGCTCGATCGAGCCGATCGGGCTCGTCTTGGTTCGCATTCCCACCTCGCTGGTAGGTGAGTACTGGCCTTTGGTGAGGCCGTAGATCTGATTGTTGAACAAGAGGATGTTGAGGTTGAGATTGCGGCGCAGGGCATGGATCAGGTGGTTGCCCCCGATCGACAGCGCATCGCCGTCGCCGGTGATGACCCACACGGTCAGCTCGGGGTTGGCGACCGCGACCCCCGACGCGAATGCCGGCGCTCGTCCATGGATCGAGTGCACCCCGTAGGTGTTCATGTAGTACGGGAATCGTGACGAGCAACCGATGCCGGAGACGAAGACGTGCTTCTCGCGGTCGATGTCCAACTCGGCAAGGAGGTTCTGCACCGTCGCCAGGATCGTGAAGTTGCCACATCCCGGGCACCAGCGGACCTCCTGGTCCGACTGGAAGTCCGCTCTCGTGTAGCGGGTGGCCGCTTTCTTCATGTCTCGTCCTCGAGGAGCTCGACGATCTTGTCGGAGATCTCGGCCGCCGTGAACGGAATCCCCTTGGTCTTGTCGAGGCTGATCGTGGGAACGAGGTACTCGGAGCGCAGCAGCCTCGCCAACTGGTCCCGATTGAGCTCCGGCACCAGGATCGTGTTGTAGCGATCGAGGACCTCACCGAGATCTCGCGGCAGGGGTTTGAGCCAGCGCAGGTGAACGTGAGCCGCCGGGTGGCCCGCCTTCTCGGCGTTGTTGCGGCCGGCCCGCACCGCCCCGAACGTCGAGCCCCAGCTCACGATCAAGAGCTCGGAATCGGGGTCTCCCGTGATCTTGACAGGGGTGATGTCGTCGGCGACCCGGGCGACCTTGGCCTCCCGCAACGCCAACATGCGCTGGTGGTTCTCCGGGTCGTAGGACACGCTTCCCGTGAGATCCTGCTTCTCGAGGCCGCCGATCCGGTGCTCGAGGCCTGGGGTTCCGGGAAGCGCCCACGGCCGGGCGAGCGTCTTGGGATTCCTCGCGTAGGGGAAGAACTCACCTTCGGGGCCGTTGGGCTCGGTCGCGAACACCGCGGGGGACTCGGCGATCTCGTCGAAATCGGGAATCAGCCACGGCTCGGAGCTGTTGGCGACGTACCCGTCGCTCAGCAGGATCACCGGGGTCATGTACTTGACGGCGACTCGCACCGCCTCGATGGCGGCGTTGAACGCATCTCCCGGAGACGCGGCGGCGATGACGGGGAGAGGGGCATCCCCGTGCCGGCCGTACAGTGCCATGCCGAGGTCGCCCTGCTCGACCTTGGTGGGGAGGCCCGTCGACGGGCCGGCACGTTGCACGTCCACGATCACGAGCGGCAGCTCGGTCATCACGGCCAGGCTGATGGTCTCGCTCTTCAGCGCCATGCCGGGCCCCGACGTTGTCGTCACCCCGACGTGGCCGGCGAACGACGCGCCGAGAGCCATGCAGGCGGCTGCGATCTCGTCCTCTGCCTGGATGGTGCGGATTCCGAAGTGTCTGTGACGGGCGAGGGCTTCGAGGATCGAGGTGGCGGGAGTGATCGGGTACGAGCTGAGGAAGAGCGGCCGGCCAACCGCCTCGCAACCCGCGATCAGACCCCATGCGAGCGCTTGGTTGCCGTTGATGTTCGTATAGACACCGGGGGTGAGGTGGGCGGGGTGGATCTCGTAGGTGTGGTGGTACTCCTGGGTGGTGATCCCGAAGTTGTACCCCGCCCGAAACGCCGCAGCGTTCCCCTTGCCCACCGGATCGTCTCCATACTTCTCCTCGATCCAGTCGAAGATGGGCTCGGTGGGACGGTTGAACATCCACGAGATGAGGCCGAGGGCGAAGAAGTTCTTGGAGCGCAGCGCAGCACGTCCGGGGACTCCGGTGCCCTTGACCGCGGCCTTGGTGAGTTCCTCCATCGGAGCAGTGAGGACGTGGTATCCCCTGAGGCTGCCATCTTCGAGCGGATTGGCGTCGTATTCCGCCTTTGCCAGGTTCCGCTCGTCGAAAGAGTCTCGGTTGATGAGGAGGAGCCCACCGGGCTGCAAGTCGCCGATGTTGACCTTGAGGGCCGCCGGGTTCATCACCACCAGGACATCGGGGCGATCGCCGGGGGTCAGGATCTCCCAGTCTGCGATGTGCACCTGGAACGACGACACCCCGAGAAGCGTGCCGGCAGGGGCGCGGATCTCGGCCGGGTAGTCGGGGAACGTGACGAGGTCGTTGCCGAATGCCGCCGAGGCGGCTGTGAACTGTGAGCCGGCGAGCTGGATGCCGTCTCCGGAGTCACCCGCAAAACGAATGACCACCTGATCGCGTTGTATAGGCGGAGGAATGGTGAGGGTTTTCTCTGGCACCTAGGTGCTCCAGTCCGAGACCTCTCTCGGTTGCTTCTGCTTGCCGTCGACCCGTAAGGACGGCAGAAGTTCCCTGCGGGGCACCTGAGACAGTCTATGCACATCTGGGCGTTTTTCGTGACAAGTTTTTCTGCTGTGTCAACCGGCCTCGACGGTGCCCGTCGGGACCTCAGCGCCGACGATTCCGGCAGATTCCAGAGCGGCCCCTATCTCGAGGAGACGGTGCTCGCTCCATGGAGGTCCGATGAGTTGCAGGCTCGGCGGCGGCGCCCCGGCGACGACCTGCGGGAGCGCAAGCGCTGGGAGGGAGATGTGACTGACCAGGGCGGTGAACGTGGTGAGGAGCCCCCAGTGCTGAACGTGCTCACCGCGGATCGGGATGGTGTCTACCCCGATCGGTTTCTCGAGGGCGGCCACCGTTGGCGTCAGCAGCGCGTCACATTGTTGCAGGGCACGATCGGCGGCGTGGCGGCATCGAGCTCGCCAGCGAAGCGCCTCCAGGTAATCCGAGCCCGTGGTCTCGAAGGTGGTGGCGAGCCGCCGGGCGGTGTCGGAACCGTAGCGTTCGGGCGCTTCCTGCCAGCGTGACCGGTGTACCTCGGCGATCTCGAACGAGGCCGAGGGCCCGATCATGCCCGGCGGTTCCAGCTCGGGGACGTCGATGTCGACGAGCTTCACTCCGGCGGTGGCGAGCCGGCGCCGCCCCTGGCGGAAGCCGTCTGCGACCCTGTCGGTCTGTGGGGAATCGACCCAGGGGTGGGGGATGCCGAGTGTGATCGCATCGAGGAAGGCCACCCCCGAGGGTGCAATGAGCGGACGTGGCACCGACCAGGGGTCGGCGGGATCGTGTTCGGCGATGACGGTGTAGAGCGCGCTCGTGTCGGCCACGCTGCGGGCGAGGGGACCGACCGTGTCCAGCGAGGGGGCCAGCGGGAAGACGCCGCGCAAGGATCCACGCCCGTGGGTCACCTTCAGTCCCACGATCCCACACAACGCCGCCGGCACCCGGATCGATCCTGCCGTGTCCGTTCCGAGCGCCCCGGCGGCCAGCCCGGCGGCGACCGCCGCTCCCGATCCCCCCGACGAGCCACCCGGGGAGAGATCGAGGTTCCACGGGTTGTGCACCGGGCCGAACCAAGGGTTCTCACTGGTGACGCCGTAGGCGAACTCGTGCAGGCCGGTGCGCCCGATGATGACGGCTCCGGCCTTCTCCAGCAGGCGCACCGCCGGCGCCGTGTGCTCCGGTACGATCGGCGGGAAGCCGCTGCCGCAGGTGGTGGGTCTTCCTGCATGGTCGATGATGTCCTTGACGGCGATGGGAACCCCGCCGAGAGGGCCCACCGGCTCCCGAGCGGCGATCTTGCGGTCGATCGTCGCGGCTGCCGCGAGGGCGCGTTCGGTGTCCAGCAGGGTGTAGGCGTTGAGGGCGGGCTGAGCAGACTCGCTGCGCTCGAGATGCTCGGTGATGATCTCGACGGCGGTCCTGACACCGGCGGCGACCGCCGCGGCGAGGTCGACGACCCCCGGCCGGGTCATTCCCAGCTCAGGGTCTGGGTGTTCGGGAAGATGGTGATCCAGAGGCGGCCGGCAGGGACAGTCATCGGAGTGCCGTCGGGGAGCAGGAGCCGGAAGAGGTCGTCGATACTGCCGCGCTCCCAGGTGCCTTCGACGACCACTCCGCTGTAGAACAGGATCGCCTGTCCCTCGCCGACCGTTTCCATGGCGGGCACGGAGGAGCCTTCGCCGGATGAGGCTTGCGCCGTGTAGCGGCGCGCTGTGAGCACCAGGAGCGTGTCGGTGGAGATCTGTCCCCGATTGGGCTCGGCACCCTCGTCATCGTCTTCGACTGCCTCGTCGTCGGCGGGCTCCTGGTTGTCGGTGGACTCGGCTTCGCCTTCTTCCTCGGGCACTTGCCCGAGGGCCTCTGCCTCCGAGATCCACTCGTGGGGGTCGTCTCCGTTGAAGCGCAGGTACTCGGTGCCGTCCCATTCCCAACGAACCTCAGGCCGAGCCGACCAGTCGAGCACGATGTTGACAGCGTCTGTCTCGCTCTCGGGTGGCTCACCGAAGTCGAATATCGGTGGGGGCGGATCGTCGGAGAAGCTCCGAGCGTCGGCGGCCTCACGCATGAGCAGGGTGCTGCCGTAGAGGTTGTGGGGGGAGCTCCGCGTCGCGATGCGGTGGGCGGTGTCGCCGTTGTCCCCGAGCAGCTTCACTCCGGCGTTGTTGATGATCGAGATGATCCAGGCCTGCCCTCCAGAGATCTGCAGGGGCGCGCCCAGTGGCTTCACCAAGGTCGGGTCGGTGGGGCGCCCGGAGCGAATCGGCCCGAGGAACTCGGCATCGGACTGGAGGAACAACGCAATGAAGCGGGTCAAGCCCCCTTCGACCAGTAACTCATAGACCGCGTCGGCCTTCTCGATACCCGACTGCGGTTGAGCGTCCCAGTGGTTGTCGATCTTCACCGCGATGGCGCGGCGGTCCACGCTGGCGGCGTCCTCGACACCGAGCCCGTTGAGCGGCGACGGAGTGAGGGCGACCGCGGTCGTCGTGGTGGTGGTCGTCGGCGGCACCGTGGTGGTGGTGGTGAGTGAGGTCATGACCTCGGGCACCGTGGTCGTCGTCTCATCGGCGTCGCCGTCCCCCGAGCACCGGGTGATCAGCACGCCCACGATGACAAGCAACGCCACCAGGATCAGCGCCATCACGTATCTGTTCTTCGTCACGGCCGCAGCGAGAGCGGTCGCGAGCTTCTTGATCTTCGTCACGGCGGCGGAGTGTATACGTGGTGCGGATGTAATCCGGAGTCGGTGAGCCGATCGGTTAACGTCGCCGCGTGGACGAACGTGTCGCCTTTGTCGCTTCCTCATTGGCGGATCTCGGCGATCCCGATCGGGCTCGGGCCATGGCTGCGTACATGAAGACCGACATGCCATTCTTCGGTGTGCCGGCTCCGTTGCGCTGGACGGTCTTTCGGGGGATGCGACGGCGCTTCCCGATCGAGGGCGAGAAGGAATATGTGGAGGCGGTGCTCGCTCTGTGGGCTCGACCACACCGCGAAGAGAAGTACTTCGCCATCGAGCTGGCCAAGGCGCATCCCGAGTACATCACGTTCGTCAATGTGCCGCTCTACCGCAGGCTCATCGTGGAAGGGGCGTGGTGGGACCTGGTGGACGACGTGGCGGCCCACTGCATCGGCACGGTGCTGCTGCACGAACGCCATGAGATGAAGCCGGTGCTGGATCAGTGGGTCGACGACCCCGACATGTGGCTGCGGAGGTCGGCGCTCATCGCCCACCTTCGTCACAAGGGCAGAACGGACCAGGATCAGCTCTTCGACCACTGCCTGCGGCGGGCCTTCGAGAAGGAGTTCTTCATCCGCAAGGCGATCGGTTGGGCGCTGCGTGAGTATGCCAAGACGGCGCCCGAGGCCGTGGCGGAGTTCCTGATTGCCCATCGCGACCAGTGGGCGGGCCTCACGTACCGCGAGGCATCCAAGCACCTCGATCTGTGAAGGGCATCGAGGCGGCGCCGGGCTCGGGTACGATGAGGTGGCGTCTGTGCACTCGATGACGAGGAGAGCCTGATGAAGAGATTGGTGATCGTGGGAGCTGTGGTGGCGATGCTGGCCGCGGGATGCGGAGGCGACGGCGGCAGCAACCTCAATGAGGACGAACAGGTACTCGCCGACGCGATCGCGGAAGCGATGCTGGCCGAGGATACCGGTGACATGCCATTCGGCGAAGAGGAAGCGTCGTGTTTCGGCGATCGCATCGTCGAGGAGATGGGCGTCGACGGTCTCGTCGCGGTCGGTCTCGACGCCGCCGCGCTGGAAGCGGGCACTTCACCGGCCGACGTCGACCTGAGCGACGACGACATCGACAAGATGTCGCAGGTCATGGTCGAATGTGTGGACTTCCGGGGCGTTCTCGTCGAGAGCATGACGGGCTCGGGCGTCAGCGAGGAGGGGGCGCGGTGTATCGCAGACGGCATCAGCGACGACCTCATCGCCGAGATGGCGGCCTCGGGGCTGGCAGATCCTAGTGGCGAGACCGTGATGACCGACGCCTTGACCGAGCAGATGTTCTCGCTCATGGCCGAGTGCTTGACGGCGGAAGATCTGAGCAACATGGGCGGTGGATGAGCCGGTTGTGCCCGTGAGCGGTGCGCCGACGACACCGGCGGCAGGACCGGGCGCGGCTTCGGCGGCATGAGCAGCGACAAGGCCCGCCGCAGGTGGAACGATCGCTACTCCGAACGTGAGATGGAGTTCGGCGCTGAGCCGAACGCGCTCGTCGTTGAGCACCTCGGCAGCTTTCCACCAGGCCGGGCACTGGACCTCGGCAGCGGGCAGGGCCGCAACGCGGTGTGGCTGGCGAAGAAGGGCCATTCCGTCGTCGCTATCGATCAGTCGGAGGTGGCGACACGGCAGGGGGCCGAGTGGGCGCGGCAGGCCGGGGCCGCCGTCGAATTTGTCACCGCCGATCTACTGTCGTGGGAGCCCGAGGATGCCGCATTCGATCTCGTCCTGCTGTCCTATGTACATCTGCGCGAGGCGGCGCGGAAGCTGGTTCACGCCAAGGCCCTGCGGACGCTGGCGCCGGGCGGCACGCTGATGCTGATCGCCCACCACCGAGATAATCTCGAGCACGGGGTCGGGGGGCCGTCATCGGCCGAGATGCTCTTCACGGAGGAAGACATCGCCGCCGACTTCGCCGGCCTGATCGTCGAGCGGAACGAACGAGTCTCGCGGCGTGTCGAACGTGACGGCGTGGTGGGCAACGCCTTCGACGTGCTCTTCATCGGCCGCAAGCCTCGGTAGGGCTCAGAGGAGTCCGATATCTCGCGGCGGCCAGTAGCAGGCGACGACCTTCCAGTGGGCGCCGTCGGCGGCGATCGGTCCGAGGGCGCGGCTGTCGCCGGCTGAAACCGGGCGCCGGTCCCCGAGCACGAACACCTCATGCGACCCGAGCGACCACTCGCCATCGGGCCGGGTGATCCCGTCGGCCCACGGCTCGGCGAGCACGACACCGTCGATGTGCACCTGCCCGTTGGCGATCGTGACGCGCTCTCTCGGAAGCCCGACGATGCGCTTCACCAGCTCGAAATCTTCCCGTTCGGGATGAGGGAAGATCACGACGCTGCCGCGGTCGGGGATCGCCTTCATGCGCTGGGCGATCACGAAGTCGCCGGGACGGAGCAGGGGAAGCATGGAATCCTCGGCGACGGCATAGCGCCGGACCCGTCCGCGCAGCGAGGCGACGGCAACCACAACGGCTGCGAGCAGGGCTGTGAGGACCCCCTTGTGGCGGCGCATGCTGCTCCTTTCCGTCCTCCGAGTGTAGAGGGGCTCGCCGCCGCCACGAGGCCGTCACCGACGATCCAGGTGACGTGTAGGGTCGATGAGCGACGACATACACAATCAGGAGGTGAACTCGTGGGTTTGTTCCGACCCGGACGAGTGGCCCATGCCCATTGCGATCTGTTCTGCGGCGTCTACGACCCAGCCCAGGCAATGATCGAGGCCAAGTCGGTGTTGAACTGCTGCACCAAGTACCACGCGTCCGACGATGACGTCTTCCGTGCTCGCTGCATCTTCATCAAGGAGGAGCGGGCCGAGCTGGTCAAGCACCATCTGTCGGTGCTGTGGACCGACTTCTTCAAGCCACCGCACCTCGAGCAGTTCCCCAATCTGCACGACCTCTTCTGGCGTGCCATCAAACAGGCGGGCGAGGCCAAGAAGTCGATGGACCCGGACGTGTCGCAGAAGCTGATCGACCTCATCGATGAGGTGTCGGACATCTTCTGGCAGACCGAGGCATCCGCATCCGCCGGGGTGTACCCCCCGAGCTGACGCGGTCCCGATTCACCGGGGAGGGCCGTCGTGGCGACGGCCCTCCCTCGCGTGGCGGGATCATGCCGGCACGGACGGTGCGCGGCGGCGCTATTCCTCGGGGAACGGGGGGAGAGGCTCTACGGGAGACGCAGCGGGCAGATCCTCGTCGGGGGTGGGGAGCTTCAAGCCGGAACGGTCGTGGAGCATCGCGCCGAGCCTGAACACGGCGCCGACGAAGGCGGCGGTCCCGAGTAGCACGGCGGCGACCGATCCCACAAAATCGAACGGGACCACCGCCTGGACCACCCAGCTGACGAAGCCGGCGGCGGCGGCCCCGACCAAGACGAGCGGAACCGCCTTTCCGGTGACGCCGAGCATACGGTGGAGCCGTCGCGCGTCGTCGGGATCGCCGTACCAGATAGAGCCGAGGATGGCGGTGTAGATCGCCAGCACCACAGCCGAGGCCACCGCCACGCCACTGAGGCCGTAGGTGTTCTGGAGAATGATGTAGATGGGGATGGCGGCGACGGTGGAGGCGGTGCCGACCACCACCGGGGTCCACATGTCGCGGCGGGCGTAGAAGGCCCGGTTGAGGATCTGGAGTGCTCCCCACAGGGGGGCGGCGAAGGCGTAGAAGAACAACGCGGTGGCGGTGGCGGTCGTGTCCTCGGCGGTGAACTGGTAGCGCTGGAAGAGGGCGCGCACAATCGGGGTGCTCATGGCTGCCAGCAGGCCGGTGGCGGCCATGGCGAGGACGACGACGTAGCGCAGCGCCTTGTCGACGGTGCGTTTCATCTCTGCGATCCGGCCTTCGGCGAACAGGCGGGCGAGGAACGGGTAGGCGGCGACACCGGCCGCCTGGGCGATGATGCCCACCGGCACCAGCATCGTCTGACGGGCGTAGCGAAGCTGCGACTGGGCGCCCACGCTGACGAATTGCCCGAAGATGCGCATGAACGTCTCGTCGAGGACGACGACCGATTGGCCGATCATCAGGGGCAGTGCGATGAGCAGGTATTCGCGGAGCACCGGTTGGCGCCATGACAGGCCGCGGGTGAAGTGCATCCCGATCCGGCGAGCGCCCCACCACTGCAGCGCGAAGTTGCCGACGAATGCCCCGGCGAGTGCACCCCAGATGAAGCCCTCCGGATCGGCGGTGCCGGTGACCAGGGCGTAGAGGATGCCTCCGGCGATGATCCCGAGGTTGTAGATGATGGGAGCGAGCGTCGGGATCGTGAAGACCCCCTTGGTGTACTGGACCGCAGTGAAGAGCGCCCCGACGACGAAGAAGAGCTGGGCCGGGAGCACGATGCGGGTGAGGCGCACGGTGGCGGCGACCTGCTCGGGTGTGAAGCGAGGGAAGAGCATGTCGACGACGGCCGGGGTGATGACGATCCCGAGGGCGACCAGGGCGGTGATCGCCACTGCGATCGGCCGGATGATGGCGGTGAGGGCCACCCATCCTCCCTCCTCGTCGTCGTCGGCGAGGTAGCGCGAGAAGATGGGGATGAAGGTGATGGACAGGAAACCGCCGGCCAGCAGGTAGTTGAGGAAGTCCGGGATGGTGAAGGCGGCGACGTACTGGTCTGTGGTGCCATCGGCGCCCAGCATCGAGGCGAACACGATGTCGCGGACCTGGCCGAGGATGCGCGAGAGCAGCACGCCGCCGGAGACGATGAGCGCGGCGGTCCCCATACGGCGGCCGAGTGACGGGATCCGGCGAGTGGTCACGAGCGCGAAGGTAGCCGCGATGAGGGGTTGGGGTCGGGCAATCGTGCCGGGGCACGGCGATGGGGCGACGACTGGGGAGATCGAGCCCTGCCGCTCCTCAGGCCAGGTCGCGTCGCCGCAGGATCCAACCGGTGACGGCGATCGAGATCGCGCCCAGCACCAGCACCTTGGCGACCGAGCCGCCCGCTCCCGGCTGGAGCGATCCGAGGGCGAAGCTGTGGATCTCGTCGACGGCGAGCTCGAAATCGGACGGAGCCATCGCCACCGTCGCGGCGAGCCCGAGACGCCACGGCGAGAGCCCGGCCAAGCCTTCGAGGGCGCCGACGATGCCGTTCTCCCACACGAAGACGTAGGCGAGGCCGATGAGCGTGGCGCGTTCGGTGAGATAGCCGAGCGGCATGAAGATGGCGGCGTAGGCGAGGGTGGCAACCGCGGTTCCCACCAGCAGCGGGGCGAAGTACCCGGCTTCCTCGATTCGGATCACCGCGACGACGCTCAACGCCAGCGCCCCGAGGCCGGTGAGCATGAAGGCGGTGACGAAGGCGGCGGCGAGCTTGGCCCCGGCGATGGAGAAGCGGGAGATCGGGCGCAGCACGATGAACGAGAGGGTCTGGTCGCGGCGCTCGGAGCCGAGCACCGACGATGCCATGATCAGGGTGATCACCGGGATCACGAGATTGAGGAAGACACCGGTGGTGGTGCCGGCGAGGGTCTCGGTGGCTCGGAAGGAGCTGCTGCGAGCCGAGCCGAGGAAGACGATCGCCGCCGGTCCCAGGGCGAGCAGGCCGAGGCCGATGAATCGCCGCAGCCCAAGGACCTGGCGAATGGTCATGCGGAGGATGGTGAGCGCGGCAGTCATCGGCGCCTCACCAGGTAGCGGAACACGCTCTCGAGCGACTCGTCCTCGGGGCGGAATCGGGTGAACCGCAGATCGAGGTCCTTCGCCAGCGTGGAGATGAGGCGTCCCAGCGTGGCGAGATCGGTTGTCCTGACCCGCAGCGCTGCCGCGTCGACAGCCACCCCGAACACGGCGTCGCTTCCCACCAAGGCGGCTCCGAGGCGACGCGGGTCGTCGGTCTCGATCAGCACCCGGTAGGGGATGTCCGACATGGCCCGGCGGATGGCTCCGATGTCGCCGGCGGCGGCGAGTTTGCCGTCGACCATGGCGATGACCCGGTCGGTCATGCGCTCGACCTCCTGGAGCACGTGGGAGGACACGATCACGGTGTGCCCCGCGCCGGCCAGCTTCCGGAAGAGAGCGATGAGGTGGGCGCGCTGGATCGGGTCGGTGCCGTTGAGTGGCTCGTCGAGGATGAGGATGTCGGGCTCGTGCACCAGCGCCGCCGCCACCTTGGCCCGCTGGCGCATGCCCTTGGAGTAGCCGCCGATGGCCCGGTCTGCGGAATCCTGGAGTTCGACGATGGCGATGGCGCGGCCTGCGGCCGCCGCCGGATCGCCCAGCCCGGTGAGCTTGGCGGCGTACTCGACGAATTCGCGGCCGGTGAGGGCGCCGTAGACAGCGTCCTCTTCGGGCACGAAGCCGAGGTGCCCGTACACCTCGACGCTGCGGCGAGGGCTCCGCCCCCTGATGGTGAGCGTCCCCTCGGAGGGCAGCATCAGGCCGCACAGCATGCGAAGCAGGGTGGTCTTGCCTGCTCCGTTGGGGCCGAGCAGGCCGGTGAGGCCGGGCCCGAAGGAGCAGGTGACGTCGGAGACGGCCACCTTTTGCCCGAACCACTTCGACACCTCGGTGGCTTCGACGGTGGCGTCGGCCGCGATCGCCGGGTTGAAGGCGGTGGAGGTGTCGGTCACATCAACCTCCGATAGCGCCGGTGCGTCAAGGCGGCGGTGAGGAGCGTGACTACCACGATGGTGGCCAGGGAGGCCCACGGCTCGAATCCGGCGTTGGTCGGGACCGAGCCGGGGCCGGGAGCCTGCCCGAAGACCCAGGACCGCACGATCTCGGGGTGCTGATAGATCGAGAGCAGCGCGCCCCACCGTCCCCCCGGGATGTTGCCGGCTTCGCTCAACGCGCTCGCCACCCCTGCGGACCCGATCATCAAGGCGAGGTACACCCCGGTGGCGGGACCGTTGCGCTTGGCATAGGTGGCGATGAGGAAGGCCGGGGCCCCGTAGCCGAAGAGGTAGGCGGCGGTGGCTCCCAGGATTCGCAGGAGATCGTCGGCGTTGCTGGCCAGAGTGGAGGCGAACCCGCCCTCGTCGATGGCGGCGAACCCGATGTACATGAGCAGGTTGGGGACGATCATGAAGGCAGCGACCACGATCGCCATGGCGCCGGCCCTCGCCAGGAGGTAGTCGCCCACGGTGAGCGGGCGCGAGCTGTACACCGCCAGCACGCCCTCCTCCCGGTCGGGGATGAGCAGCTCAGGCCCGGCGAGGGCGATGAAGAGCATGACCAGGGTCCCGACGAGGCCGATGTACTCGACGTGTCCCCCGAAGGGACTTTCAGCCTCCGGGCTGAACGTTCCCACGAAGAAGGCCAGGCCCACGAACACCGCTGCCGGGAGCAAGGCGATGGAGAAGAGCAGCCAGGGCAGCACCTTCCTGCGGGCCCGGCGCCGCAACCCGAGCACCCGGCGCACCCCATCCTTGATGACGGCGCGCACCGCCCCGAGTCGGCCGAGCCGCGGGCCCTCGTGCGGGCTGTAGCCGAGGTCGAAGACGACGCCGCTGCGATCGCTCACGCTTCACCGTCCCCTTTGAGGAAGATGTCCTCCAGCGTCGTCGTCTTGGGACCGAGACGGCGCAGGCCGGCCCCTGTCTCGGCGAGCACATCGCGTGCCAGCAGGAACGGGTCGCCCCCGGCGAGCGTGAAGACGATGGTCTGGCGGTCCACCTCGGCGTGCGCGCCGCGGGCGGTGAGGGCGGCCACCACCGGGGCCGGATCGTCGAGCAGCTCGATCTCGACGGTGTCGGTGTCGGTGAGACCCTCGAGCGGGCCGGTGCGCAGCACCCTGCCGCCGTCGAGCATCACCACCCAGTCACAGGTGCGCTCGATGTCGGGAAGCACATGAGACGAGACGAGCACGTTGATGCCAAACGCGCCGAGGCGCGAGATGAGGTCGAGCATCTCGTCACGGCCCTCCGGGTCGAGCCCGGCGGTCGGCTCGTCGAGGAACACCACCTCGGGGTCGTGAACGATCGCCTGCGCCAGAATCGCCCGCTGCTTCATGCCCGTGGAGAACTCGCCCAGGTAGCGGAATCGCTCCTCGTGGAGCCCGACGAGGGTGAGCACGTCCGATGCGCGCTGGCGAGCCGCCCGCGGGGGGATGCCGGCGAGCTCGGCAGCGTAGACGGCGAAGTCGGCGGCGCTCTGGTGGAGAGGGAGGCAGGCGCCTTCCGGCATGTAGCCGACGCGCGAGCGGACCACGATCGGGTCGGTCTGAGGATCGGCTCCGAAGACCGTGGTGGTTCCCACCGTCGGGTGCAACACGCCGAGCAGGATCTTGATGAGCGTGGTCTTGCCCGCCCCGTTGGCTCCCACCAGCCCGACTCGGCCTCGTGGAATCTCGAGGTCGACGTGATGCAGCGCCACGATGTCCCCGTAGGCATGGCCGAGGCCGGCGGTGGTGATGATCGAATCGGCCATGTCAGGCAAGGACCCTAGTGCGTCTCGTCGGATGTGGGACCTCCGGTCACCGGCGCCGCTCCCGGGCGCGACGGAACCGGGATCGGAGAGCGTCGAGGCCGCGGCGAGCGAGGGGGAACTCGGTGGCGAGGATGGCGAGGCCCAACACGATGAGCAACACACCCTGCAAGATGGGGAGGAACAGCCCGACGACGCCGATCAGGATGGTGACGACGCCGACGACGGCCACCACGATCTTGCGCGCCCACCTCAGCGGAAGGGGCGTGGTCTCCGAGGTGGATCGTGGGTCCATGCCGCGAGTGTACGGCCGTTTCGCGGGAAGGCTTCCACCTCATCGGGTGCGGTTGTGTACCAGCCGCTCGGATCGATCGGTGAGGATCACCCCGCCCACGATGAGCGTCCCCCCGAGCACGATCCCCGCCTGCAGATGCTCGTCGAGGAAGGCGACGCCGGACGCCAGCGCCACCAGCGGGATCACGTAGCCGACCAGCGACGCCTTGGTAGCTGTGACGCGGCCGAGCAACCAGTAGAACAGGACGAGGGGGAGCGCGCTGCCGAAGACGGCCATGTACACCACGAGGGCCGCTCCCCACGCCGACACCGTAGGCGGCATCCCCTCGGCGACGAGCATCGCCACTACCAGCATGCCGCCTCCGATGACGAGCTGTATGCCGGTGAGCTCGATGGGGTCGTAGCTCCCGACGCGCCGCTTGGCATATACGCCGGCGAAGGAGACCAGGATGACCGCCGTCACTGTCAGGGCAAAGGCGACCATGGGCCGGCCTCCGGTGGCGAGGCCGCTGTCGCCGGAGCCGAGCAGCACCGCCACTCCCGCCAGCGCCACCACCAGACCGGCGACCTTGACGAGGTGGAGCCGCTCGTCTTCGAGCAGGAAGTGGGCGCCGACGGCCGTTCCCAGCGGGACGAGCGCCACCAGCAAGCCCACGAACCCGGCTGAGGCGTACTGGTATGCGAGGGTGAACAGGACGAAGGGAACCGCCAGGTTCGTGACGGCCATCACCAACCCGGTGGTCCATTGCCTGTGGTCTCGGCTGGGAGAGACGCGCCGTATGGCGAGGTAGAGGTAGACGACGGCGGCGGCGAGCAGCGCCCGCATCGTCACCATGGCGTAGGGTGGAATACCGTCATCGAGGGCGGCGCGGGTGGCGACGCCGCTGGTGCCCCAGCCGACGGAGGCAAGCATGATCGCTCCCCACACCCTGGTAGTCATTCGCGGCAGCCTAGGTGGGCTACCGGGGTGTTCCGTTCCGTAGACTGCGTATTTGATGGCTGCTCCCTGGTACAAGACCGCGGTTTTCTACGAAGTTCCGGTGTACGCCTATTGCGACGGCGACGGCGACGGCACCGGCGACTTCACGGGCCTCACCAGCCGCCTCGACTACCTGCAATGGCTCGGGATCGATTGCCTGTGGCTGCTGCCGTTCTTCCAGTCGCCGCTGCGGGACGGGGGCTACGACGTCTCCGACTTCCGGGCGGTGCTTCCCACCTACGGCACCGTCGAGGATGTGCGCCGCTTCCTCGCCGCCGCCCACGAGCGCGGCATGCGGGTCATCTCCGACATGATCGTCAACCACACCAGCGATCGGCATCCCTGGTTCCAGGAGGCCCGGATGCCGGGCTCGCCGACCCGGGACCGTTACGTCTGGAGCGACACCCCGGACCGCTGGAGCGAGGCGAGGGTGATCTTCACCGACACCCAGGACTCCAACTGGACCTGGGACGAGCAGGCCCAGGCCTACTACTGGCACCGCTTCTTCGAGCACCAACCGGATCTGAACTTCAACCATCCCGACGTCAGGGACGAGATCGAGAACGTCATGCGGTTCTGGCTCGACGCCGGCTTCGACGGGCTGCGCCTCGACGCCGTGCCCTATCTGTACGAGCGGGACGGCACCAACGGTGAGAACCTCCCCGAGACCCACGCCTACCTGAAGCGGCTGCGGGCGGTGGTCGACGTCGAGTACCCGGGCCGGATCCTGCTCGCCGAGGCGAACCAGTGGCCGCAGGACGTGGTCGCCTACTTCGGGGACGGCGACGAGTGCCACATGGCGTTCCACTTCCCGGTGATGCCGCGCCTCTTCATGTCGCTCAAGCGCCAGGACGCCGGCTCGGTGCGCGACATCCTGGCGGCGACACCCACCATCCCGGCGAGCTGCCAGTGGGGAGTCTTCCTCCGTAACCACGACGAGCTGACCCTCGAGATGGTGACGCCCGAGGAGCGGGACTACCTGTGGCGGGAATACGCTCCTGACCCGAGGATGCGCAAGAACCTCGGCATCCGGCGCCGGCTGGCGCCGCTGCTCGACGATGATCGGGCCTCCCTGGAGCTGATGTTCGGCTTGCTGCTCTCGTTGCCGGGGAGCCCGATCCTGTACTACGGCGACGAGATCGGGATGGGGGACGAGTACCTGCTGGAGGACCGGGACGGGGTGCGGACGCCGATGCAGTGGGACGCCTCGCCGTCTGCGGGCTTCTCCGCGGCCTCTCCCGAGGCACTGTACCTGCCCGTGGTTTCGAGCCCCGGCCATGACCAGACGCACATCAATGTGGCGGCACAGCGGGAGGACGAGGCGTCCCTGCTGTGCTGGCTGCGGCGTCTGCTGGCGATGCGGCGCCGTCATCCGGTGTTCGGCACCGGCGAATACGTGCCGGTTGCTTCCTCCAACTCGGCGGTGCTCGCTTTCGAGCGGCGTGGGGACGGTGAGTCGGCGCTGGTGGTCGCCAACATGGCAGTCACCGAGCAGGCCACCGTTCTCGATCTCGACGGCACGGTGCGCCGTGTGGATCTGCGCACCGGGGCGGAGACCTCAATCGGACCGGAGCTGATGCTGGGTGGGCGGGAGTTCCGCTGGCTGGGGACGGCCGAGACGTGAACCGCCCTGAGCGCCGCGGCGGCTGAAGGCACGGTCTTCGACGAGACCGATGGCAGGGAGAACCGAGCGTACGGAGACACGAAATCGCGTCTGCGCCCCGCTAGGGTTGTGGCGAACCTCGATACCCGAGTGGGAGGGGCCATCATGAGGAAGATCATCACGCTGCTGGCCGTTGGGGGGCTGCTCATCGGCTCCTGCGGAGGAGGCTCGGACGCCGATACCTGCGAGGGTATCGCCGATCAGGGCATGGCCGTGGTCCAGGACATGTTGGACGAGATCGACGACATGTCGGTGGAGGAGTTGTTGGCCGGCGAGGAGCCTGCCGCCATCACCGACTTGACCGCCAAGATGGATGAGCTCGAAGTCCGGGCCGACGAACTGGGCTGCTCGGACGAGGAGATGGAGGAGCTCTTCACTGCCAGGCTCGGGAATCTGACGGCCGATTCAGACTACGGGCGGATGATGCTCGAGCTCATGCTGTCCGAGGGGGTCACTCTGGACTGACCGCACGCGCCCGCTCGTTCGCTCTGCTCTCGTTCGTGCTGGTGTTGACGATCGCGGTCAGCGCTTGTGACGATCCCGTGCCCGAGCCGGCCGAGGTCGAGAGCTGCCGCGACCTGATCAGGGTGGGAGTTCAGCTCGTCGAGGACTACGCCGATGCGCTCGTCGATGCCCCCCTGGCCGTGGTCACCGGTGACGTGGAGCTTCCCGACGATCTCGTCGCCCTGGCGGAGCGGGGCCGCCAACTCGATCTGAGCGCGGCCCGCCTCGAATGTGACGCCGCGGAGATGAACGCTGAGATCGTGAAACGGACCGCCGGCCTCGAGACCGACGATCCCACCGTTCAGGTCTACCTGGACACCGTGCGGGGCGGCGTAGTCGGGACGCTGCCCCCGCCGGAAACGACCTCCACTATCGACGAATCTTCCTGAGCCCGCTCGCTGCCGCCTCGTCGAGGAACCACGACACCGGGGCGGGGCCGTTTGCGGCGACACGAGCGGGGAAGGGCTCGCCGTCGTCGATGATGCGGGCGGCGACGTTCGCTTTGGCGGTTCCGGCCACGACGAAGACCAGCTCTGCCGCCGACCACAGCAGCGGCAAGGTGGCGGTGAGCCTCCAGGCCTCCTTGGCGGGTACCCAGTTGGCGACGTAGCTCCGGTCCCGCTCGGCGAGAGCAGCGGTGCCGGGGAAGAGCGATGCGGTATGTCCGTCCTCGCCGAGGCCGAGGACGATCACCTCGGACGAAGGGAACCCGTAGCGCATCCTCAGAGTCTCGGCGAGTACGCGGGCATACTCGTCGGCGGCGCGGTCGGGGTCACCCAGTCCGTGATCGAGCACCAGGAATCTCGCTCCGACGGCGTCGGCGAGCGTGCGGCGGGCCATCGCGGCGTTGGAGTCAGGGTGGGTTTCCGGCACCCACCGCTCATCTCCGAGCCAGAGCATGACCCGTTCCCAGTCGACCGGGCGCCGAGTCAGCTCGGCGTAGGCGGCCTGTGGCGTCCTGCCACCTGCGAGGCCGAGGGCGAACGGCCCGTCGCTAGCACCGATCCTCTCTTCCACGTGATCCGCCACCGCCACCGCGAGATCGCTCGGGGTGGGCAGCACGTTGACCTGCATGGGCCCAAGCTAGCCGAGGGTCATCGTGTGATGGCTACGCTCGCGTCCGTGGTGCGCGAGCTGCAGATCGAGTGGACGGCGGGCGAGACGATCTCGGGGCGGCTCGCCCGGCCGCGCCGGGCGGGCGACGTCGGCATCGTGCTCGCCCATGGCGCCGGCGTGGGTCAGGACCACGAGTTCATGGTCGCCCTGCGCGACGGCCTCGCTGGCGCCGGGCTGCCCACCCTCACCTTCGCCTATCCGTATATGGAGGCGGGACGGAAGGCGCCGAACCGCCTTCCCACGCTCCTGGCGGCGCACCGGGCGGCAGCCGATCGGCTCGGCGAGTATTGCGAGAGAATCGTCCTGGCGGGCAAGTCGATGGGTGCCCGGGTCGGTTCTCTTCTCGCCGGCGACGAGGGTTGGCCGGCGGCGGCCCTCGTCTACTACGGGTACCCGCTGGTGTCGCTCGGCCTTGGCGGGCCGCGCGACACGTCTCATCTCGGGCGGATTGACGCTCCGCAGCTCTTTTTCGCGGGAAGCCGGGACCGGCTGGGCCCGCCGGTCTTGGTCCGTGAGGTCGCGACCACTCTCGCCTCGGCGACGGTCAGTGTGGTGGAAGGAGCGGATCATTCTTTCCGGCTGTCCAGACAGGCCGACCCCTCGGGGTCGGGGCTGGTGGCCGAGCTGGTCGATGTGACCGCGGTGTGGCTCCGCAGCCAGCTCGGGCCTCAAGCCGGCGGGGCGAGGTAGCGGCCCGAGACGACGGCGCCGTCGATGATCTCGAGGATCCACACCGAGGACTTCGGCCAGCGCAGACGACCCTGGATCCGGACCCCGTCGTCGGCAAGTGGCTGTATCACACGCTCGACCACCTCGCCGTGTGTCGCGGCCACGACCGATTCGCCCTTCAGCGATTGCAGCCATTTCATGACCCGCTTGCGCTTGCTCGCATCGGCAAACGCCTCTTCCTTCTCGACGCGGAGCCCGAGCACCGTGGCGAGCGGATCGGCAGTCTGCCGGCACCGCGCGGCGGGAGAGCTCACCACCCGGGTCACCGGGAAACCGGTGAGCTCCTGAGCGATGGCCAGGGCCTGCGCCTGGCCGGTCTTGGTGATGGGCCGCTTGCGATCGGGGCCCTTCCATTTCGAGCTCACCTTGGCGTTGGCGTGGCGCAGGAGGAACAGTCGCGACGCCAGCGGGTTCTTCACCATTGCTTGGCCTCGCTCGAGCACGGATCGGTCGCGCTCATAGCTCAGGAGCCGGGAGGCCGCTTCGATCCCGACCCATTCCACCGTGTCGACCTCGGAGTTGCGACGGAATCGGCCGCCCTCGGATTCCATCAGCCAGTAGCGGACCACCTTGTGGTTGGCGGCCTGTGTCCGGTACGCGATCGTTCCCACCTCGCGGCCGAGTGCGCACCGGTAGCCGGTCTCCTCGTGTGTCTCGCGGATGGCGGCTTCCTGCAAGCTCTCGCCGTCATTGAGTTTGCCCTTCGGCAGCGACCAGTCGTCGTAGCGGGGCCGGTGCACGAGCAGGTATTGAGTCCCTCGCTTCGGGCGGTTCCGATACACGACGCCGCCTGCCGCCCAGATGTTCGGTTCCGAGAT
>Ga0315543_1001625_pt1 | contig 23729 bp, 24 predicted proteins | sample SalMarSW160210MG_2_FD_203098 | JGI IMG/M metagenome (GOLD analysis project Ga0315543, IMG submission 203098) | Salt marsh sediment microbial communities from the Plum Island Ecosystem LTER, Massachusetts, United States - Salt Marsh Sediment SW1601-210 ... | reverse complement strand
ATTCCTCGGAAAGGTCATGAATTTCGCCATCAACCCTGACACGGACAAAGCCCGCTTTCTGTAAATCCCGCAATATCCCCTGGTGCTCGCCCTTACGGTCCCTGACCACAGGGGCAAGTATCATAATCCGGCTGCCCTCAGGTATCCTGTTTACCGAGTCTACAATCTGCTGCACCGTCTGGCGTGAAATTTCTCGCCCACACTGGGGGCAGTGAGGATGCCCGATGCGGGCAAAGAGAAGCCTCAAATAATCGTAGATTTCAGTAATGGTGCCCACAATGGAACGTGGATTGTGTGACGGTCCCTTCTGGTCAATGGAAATAGCCGGGCTAAGCCCTTCAATATAATCAACGTCAGGCTTCTCCATTTGCCCCAAAAACTGTCGGGCATAAGCGGAAAGGGACTCCACATAGCGACGTTGCCCCTCAGCGTAGATGGTGTCAAAGGCTAACGAGCTCTTACCACTCCCGGAAACACCGGTAATGACCACCAGCTTGTTCCTGGGAATGACAACTTCTATATCCTTGAGGTTGTGCTCCCTGGCACCCTTAACAAATATGGCATCGGGCTCCATGGCTGTTTCAATTTTAACATCATTGCTATCCCCCCTTCAAAACTGTCATTGCGAGGCGCAGGATTCCTCGTCTTACTCGGAACAGGCTCCGCAATCCCAGGTTCAAAAATGTAGTTGCCCAATTTATTGGGCAATTGTGCCTGATGAATCAGGCAACTACGAAATCCGGAGCTAGGTGATCTGGATTTTGGTCATTTGATATTGTTTAGTATTTCGGATTTAGGGTTTAGAATTTCGTTTCCCTGAGATTGCCGCGCCTTCGGCTCGCAATGACAGGGAAGGGCGCTCGCAATGACAATTAAAAGAGAGCTTGCAATGACCCCCTCCTGTCGCTGCTGGGAAATCCTTCACCTCCAAATTTTGTAGTGCGACCCTTCAGGGTCGTGCAGCACGAGGCTAAAGCCTCGCACTACATTTCTAAACATCTTTATCATTGCGAGACACATTCCCCCTCCTGTCATTGCGAGGAAGTCCGTCAGGCGACGGACGACGAAGCAATCTCCAATTTAGTAGCTTTCAGCCATTAGCTGACTGCTGATTATTGACTGCTTTTTTATTCTTGCTTTGTCATTTTGCATTTTGATTCTTGCCTTTTGATTTTCTTTGAGGTGTCACTTATCTATCTGAACTAGAGCAAATAGATGTACTTTCCTCGCTAACTGCGAAAACCTTCACCCCAGTAGTCGGGCTCAGAGAGGACTTTTAACCTTCAGCAAGTTGGGATCATGCATAGGATTGTGATACAGTGCCTTTTGCAGCAAGTCGTGAAAAGGCAAAGAGGGTGCTTAGTTTTCATCCTGGATACACACCTGTTCAGACCATAAAACAAACCCTGAGGAGCAGAAAAGGTGGTAAGGGCAAGAAGAAAAAATAGCTACACGGTATTTTCTTTGCGGACAAACATCTCGGTTTTCTTGCTCCTTGTGTTATTTTTCTCCCTCGGTTTCTTTATTAGTCTTAGCTTTAGTGTACTGGGTGTTGTTGTATACCTGGTTTTGTGGTTAGTTTCTTATATAGTGATATATGCCGGCGCATGCCGGAATTGTGTTTATTATGGAAGACAATGTCCTATACCACTTGAGGGTGGTTGCGTGCACCACTTTTTGAAAAAAGGAGAAGAGCCTTTTGGACGTTCAGCGCTTTTTTGGGCAATGGTCGCTTATCTATTACGTATTCTTGTTCCCTCATTCATTATTTTCTATTCTCAGTGGCTCTGGTTTGGCATAGCTTACTTTGGAATCTTTGTATTATTCTGGGGCATCCACTTGCGGATCACTGGCTGCCCAAACTGTGTAAATATCAACTGTCCGCTAAATCCCGATTACTCGGAAAGGTAGAACAACGTTATTATCCCGCCTTTTCTACTCATAGAAAAGATAAGCCCTAATTTTGAATTTTGATAAGAATTTCTACCGCACAAGAATGGAATAACTTTCGTAACAGGATATAATATGAGAAACGAAGGAGATAAAATGGAGGTCTCTTCAAAGTTCGTCGGAGCCAGATTAAAAGATTATACAGCTGAGATAACCTGGCGTGACACCATGAATTATGCCGCCGCTATCGGTGATAATAATCCCTATTATCTGGATGATGAGCGCACAGAAGGGGTGATTGCACCTCCAATGTTTAGCGTTGCTGTGACATGGCCAATATCTGAGAGGATCTGGGATTACATTGAAGCCCAGGATTTTCCCAAAGAGGTTTTACTCACTGTGGTACATTACACGGAGCATCTAGCATTTTATCGTTCCATAAGGCCAGGAGATAAATTGAATATAAAGGGTAAGATTGCCGCCATGCTGCCTCATAAGGCGGGTACTCATAGTGTTATACGTTTTGATGCCTTCGATAAAGAAGGCAAACCCGTTTTCACAGAGCATTTTGGAGGTATGTTCCGAGGAGTCAAATGCACGGACGAGGGCAGGGGAGAGGAAGTTCTTCCAGAAGTTCCCAGGCATACCGGAGATAATGTCCCTGTCTGGGAATCGGTTATACCGATAGAGCCGCTTGCATCATTTATATATGATGGTTGCACCAGGATCATTTTCCCGATACACACCTCCGTTAAGTTTGCCCATCAGGTAGGGCTTCCCGGAAGAATTTTGCAGGGTACAGCCACGCTTGCCTATGCTGTACGCGAGCTTACCAACAAAGAAGCCGATGGACACCCCTTTGAATTGAAGTCTGCTTATTGTCGTTTTACCGGTATAGTGCTCCCCGGAACAGATATAAAGGTGCAACTCATGAAAAAGGACAACATTGGTGGCGGCACAGACCTGTTCTTTGTTGTTCTAAACGCTGAGGGGAAGAAGGCTATAAGTGATGGCTACGCAAGGCTGGAAAAATAAAAAAGGAGGATAGTATGAGCTGGAAAGACTTAACTCAAGCCTGGCATTTTGTGGAAAAATGGGCCGAGAGAAAACCAGAGGCTGAAGCCCTTGTGTTCGAGGATGACAGGCTTTCCTGGAAGGATTTTAAGGAAAAGATGGACAGGGTAGCCAGGGCATACCTTGAAGTGGGAATACAGAAGGGGGACCTGGTTGCCCTGCTTTCCATGGCACGAAATGAGTTCTTGACCACTTACATGGCAGCCGGCAAGGTTGGTGCGGTATGGCTGGGCCTATCACCTAAGTTTACACTGGATGAGCTTCGATATCAGATTGGAGATAGCCAACCCACAATACTCATCACCCTTCGAGAATACCTCGGCAATGACCTTTCTGAGAACATAAAGACGTTGATAAAAGAATTCTCCTGCCTGAAGAAGGTTCTTGTTATCGGTGAGCCATTTGAAGGCACTGAAAGTTTTGCAGAATTCACCGAAAAACCAATGGATGCGCTAAATGAAGCCCTTGAAAAACGGGCATCTGAGGTCAGCGATGACGATGAAGCCCTTCTATTGTACACCTCCGGTTCCACAGGCAAGCCTAAAGGGGTAGTTCATACCCACAAGAGCATTATTGAGAATATAAAGGTTGAGGTGGAAAAGTTTTTGTTCAAGGAAACATCCAGGGCGCTGCTCCATTTCCCCATAAATCATGTAGCTGCTGATACCGAGATAGGAGTTGGTGCAATAATGCAAGGTGGATGTCTCGTTTTGATGGACAAATTCGACCCCGATGCGACTTTGAAGGTAATAGAAAAGGAACGCATTACCGCACTCGGTCAGGTCCCTGTTATGTTCCTGTTAGAGTTCAGACAACCCGACTTTTCTAAAACTGATTTCAGCAGCATTGAGGGTTTTGTGTGGGCTGGAGCTGCTGCACCAAAAATCATGATTGATGTGCTCAGTGGCATCTGTAGAAAGACCGACGCAAAATTACTCACCGGGTATGGAAGTACTGAGGTAGCCGGATTTGTCACCTACACTGAGGTAGACGATGACCTGGAAACGGTAATGAAAAGCGCAGGAAAGATTGCCCCACCCTTTGAGCTCAAGATTGTGGATGAGAATCGCAGGGAACTTCCCGATGGCGAGATAGGAGAGATCGCTGTGAGGGGCCCTTTTCTTATGAAAGGATACTTCAATAAACCAGAAGCGACAGCCGAGGTGATTGATGAACAAGGTTGGTATTATACCTCTGACCTCGCCTATAAGGATGACAGGGGATACATCTATATCACCGGGAGAGTGTCTGAGATGTTCAAGACTGGCGGGGAGAATGTCTATCCGCGTGAAATAGAAGATACGCTTGAATCACATGACAGCGTGCTCTTTGCTGCTGTAATAGGGGTGCCTGACGAAATTTATCAGGAAGTGGGGTGGGCCTTTGTTATGCCAATACCCGGCAAGACCACAACGGAAGAGGAATTACAAGACCTTTGCAAATCTAAACTAGCCAACTTTAAGGTCCCCAAAAGATTCTTCATCCGTCAGTTATTGCCTCTTCTGTCCAATGGCAAGGTGGATAAGATGGCTTTAAACAAAGAGATTTCAGAAATGTTGAAAAAAGACTAAAGGCAGTGGTGGTCTGGTCTTCACTTTGGGCATATAGCCAGTTGCTTGTTGCCAATCACGTTTATTGCCTGGGGAAGGATGGTGGGCTATCATTTTACCGGCTAAATAGAAAGGAGGTGATGAAAATGTTGTTTATGTTGATAATGACATGGCTGACTGAGAGTTCAGGTGAGGTTGGGAAGGTAGCCGTGGAAAATCTTGCAAAAGCCCTGCCACCCTATATAAAGAGACTCGGCCCCTATATCACTCCCGGCGGCGATGGCATAAAAGCATATGTCCTTTATGAGATAGAGAAGGGGCACGTAGATGAGGGGTTCAAGGAAGTGACCAAACGCCACGTTCCATACTTCAGTATCGAGGGATGGAAATATACAATAGAGCCTCTACTGTCGCCGGAAGAAGCATTACCATTGGTAGGACTATAACCCCTACTTCATACGCAGAATCTAAGACAAGAGACCGATAGGCCGGAGCAGGTATTGGATTCGAACCCACGCTCCCCCTCTTCCGAAGAGTGGTGCTCTGTTGCGCTGACTTCATCTTGACAAGGTGGTCGGGACTCGTTTCGTATTGTTTTTGGGAGCATTTTTAAGATAAAGTATTTGAACAAAATAGATTTAAGAAGGAGGAAAGGTAGAAATGAATGTGGCGCAATTAGGGAAAGAAAGTCTCGAGAGGTTTGGGGAATATACTTCACTGATATTCGAGGGTAAAGAATATACCAACCTTGAATTTGACCGCTGGTCAAACAGAGTTGGCAATGCCCTTAAAAGCCTTGGTGTGAAAAGAGGTGATAGGGTTGTTCTCCAGCTACCAAACTGCCTAGAAGTTATAGTCAGCTTCACGGGAATATTCAAAATTGGTGCCGCGGTTACCCCACTTAGCTTTCTTATCTCGGCTGAGGAAACGGCATACATCTATCAGGATTCCACTCCGGTTGTGGTAATAAGCAGCTCGGAATTCATGGAAAAGGTCTCCCATGGCAAGGCGTCAGCGCCAAGTATAAAGCATGTAATTTCAGTTGACGAAGCCCCGGACACACTGTTATTTCGGGACATAGTGGATAAAAGCTCGGATGAATTGGAGATGGAAGATACCGCTGACGAGGAGTTAGCGGCACTGCTTTATACCGCGGGAACTACGGGAAGGCCAAAAGGGGTCATGCTTTCCCACGAGGCTTTGTACGCTAATGCTAAGGGGCAATATGAATTCCATAAGGGGGCCATTGTGCCTGGCAGTGTGGCATTGAGCTCTCTTCCCCTTTCTCACTCTTATGGCATGTCATCGATGAACGCTGCCGCCCTTTTTGGCACGAGGGGGATGGCAGTCAGATGGTTCAACACAGAAGACATTTTTGATGCAATACAGAAGTACAAAGTAACTCTCACAACCCAGGTGCCAACCATGTTCGTTTACCAGAATATGTATCCTGAGCCTGAGAAATACGACCTCTCCTCGATGAAGTACTGGATTTCTGGCTCTGCTCCATTAGATGAGGAGACCAGAAAGGAATTCGAATCTAAATACCCCGGTAAGGTATACCAGGGTTGGGGATTAACCGAGGCAGGGGCCAATAATTCCTGTTGCCCGTTTGATAAACCATATAAGCCGGGTTCCATAGGTAAGCCAATGAATTGCGAGATGAAGGTGGTGAACGAAAATGACAATGAAGTCAAAGTTGGCGAGATTGGGGAAATAGTGTTGAAAGGACCTGTGGTGATGTCAGGATACTGGAATAAGCCGGAGGAGACTAAAGAAGTGTTGCGTGGTGGATGGCTTCACACCGGAGATGTGGGATATGTGGATGACGATGGATATTTCTTCATCGTGGAGCGGAAGAAGAATATGATAATAAAGGCAGGGGAAAATATCTTCCCACGTGAGATTGAGGAAGTTATCTATCAATATCCCAGGGTCTCCGAGACAGCCGTTGTTGGCGTTGCTGATCAGAAATATGGCGAGGAACTCAAGGCTTTTATCGTGTTGAAATCGGGGGAAAAAGCTACTGAGGAAGAGATAATCGATTTTTGCGGAGGAAGGCTCAGCAGCTTTAAGACGCCGAAGTATGTTCAATTCCTTGATGCTTTTCCTAAGAATCCTGTGGGCAAGATACTGTATAAAGAGCTGCGTAAAATGGGCTAACTGGCGCGCCTGGAGGGATTCGAACCTATGCCCCGGTTCCGAAGACCAAAATCAGCTGTGCGCCCAGCGATGTCAGATAGCATTTTGGTTCGCCTGCCGGAGACATCGCCTCGATTTACGTATAGGGTACAAGGCAACTTATTAGGATTCACAGCCCGGTGTTACCTATCTGGTCAGCCACCACCGTTCATTGACAAGGCAACCAGCCCGTTGTATCATTGTTGGAATTTAAAAAAATAACAGGAAGGAGTAGTAATGAGTAATAAGAAACTGGTTGTTAGGCCTATGTGCACAGCTCAATGCGAAGGGATAAAATCGGTCCTAGCCCATTACACGGGTGCTGATCGGACGGAAAAGACAGTGTCGTGTTTCTTCTACATTGAGGGAGCCGATGGGAACATCATCGTAGACACCGGTCAATCTCCTGAATTGGCGGGTTTGGTGTATAAGGATCTGGGGGTAACGGGAAAAGCATTAGCATCCCCTGAAGATTTGCTCAAGAAAGTGGGACTGAAATGCGAAGATATCGATACAGTAATATTCACGCATCTTCATCAGGATCACACTGCAAATGTCAAGAGATTTCCAAATGCTAAATTAATCGTTCAATCGGCAGAATTGACCGAGGCGCTCAACCCGGGTTTCGGTTCTTTATGGTATTGGCCTGAGGATTACAAAGATTTACAGTTCGTAACCGTAACAGGTGACCAGGAAATTTCAGATGGCATAAAGGTAATGCTGACTCCTGGACATACTCCTGGTAGCCAGACCGTCCTTGTAGAAACAGAAAAGGGCGTGGTAGCCATAGCCGGTATGTGTAGTGTTATGGAGAACTTTTATCCTCCAGAATTACCTAAGAAGTTTTTTCCTGGGGAAGTTATCCCATCTGGAATACTGTACGACCAGCGGCTGATGGTTGAAAGCATGATAAAAATTAAGCACGTCGCTGATATAGTCATGCCACTACATGACATTAGGTGGGCTACGACGGACAGAATCCCATAAAGGCTGAAACATTATTTATTATTGTGTAAGGTATTAGCCTTTTCACCGTGTTGTTTAGTCCGGAACAGTCAAAATCCCACGTTCCATACTTCAGTATCGAGCCATGGGGATAAGCAATAGAGCATTTACTCTTGGGGGAAGAAGCATTACCACTGGCAGGACTATAACCCCTGCTTGATAAGCAGAATCTAAGACAAGAGACCGATAGGCAATACCCACCTGCCATACATTGCGTTCAGAACCACCCCCACCATCACCACTGAAGGACAGGGCTGGTTAATATTGACGCAAACCCGATGTTATTGGGTCTGTGAAGCATCACTAGCATGTGGTGAATGAAGATTCATACGAATCATCTTAGCTCCAAAAACTAATGGGGTATTGACAGAGTTTAAGCAAGTTATGATACAATCAGCCACCGCACACGAATAGCTAGCACGAGACACGTAGAGGCTTCCCTCACAACTACACAAGTCTGGGAGTTGGGGGTGAAAGAAGGGCACTGGAATCGTTGTTTGATATGGTCGGGTATCATTTTTCCGGTTAAATAAAAAGGGAGGTGATGCTTATGAGAAAACACGGGTGGTGGTGTGGTGGAAAATAAGTACCAATAAAACAAAAGGAGGGAAAAGTGGGAAGATACGTCAGTATTGCTAGGGGAACACCTGAACTAGCGCGGGCATGGGAAGAAAAATGGAAGACAGTAGCCACTGGTAAAGCACCGAAACCTGTCCTGGATGCTATGAAGAAGATAAAGATTATTACAGCTGAAGTTTCAGTGGCGAACGGCTTGGCTTTCTGGGTGATGGAAATAAAAGACGAGGATTGGCTTGAGACTAACAAATTCGCTCGCTATTTCACAGACGTGGTCACGATGGAAATCTATCCAGTCATCAGCATTGAGGACTTTAATACTTTAATAAGTTAATGATGCGCTAATGGAAGTGATAGGGTTAACTAAAAAGGGAGGTGATGAAAATGTTGTTTATGGTGACACAGATATATCCGACTAAGAGTGTAGCCGAGGTTGCGAAAGTAGGCATGGAGGTTCTTGCAAAAGCCCCTCCACCCCACGTAAAGAGACTTGGCATCTATATCACTCCTGGCAGTGATGGCATGAAATCGTATGGTCTTTATGAAATAGAAAAGGGGCACGTAGAGGAAGGGTTTAAGGAACTGAACAAAAACCTCGTTGCATTCTTCAATATCGAGGGATGGAAATCTACGGTAGAGCCTTTAATGACGGTGGAAGAAGCAGTAACCTTGCTATGACTATAACCCCCTGCTTGATAAGCAGAATCTAAGACAAGAGACCAATCGGCAATACCCACCTGCCATACATTGCGTTCAGAACCACCCCCACTGGCGGACAGGGCTGGTTAATATTGACGCAAACCCGATGTTATTGGGTCTGTGAAGCATCACTAGCATGTGGTGAATGAAGATTCATACGAATCATCTTAGCTGTAAAGAACTAATTGGCATATTGACAGAGTTTAAGTAAGGTATGATACACTCAGCCACGTCACATGACTAGCTAATACGACACACGTAGAGGCTTTCCTCACAACTGCATAAGCCTGGGAGTTGGGGTGAAAGAAGAGTACCCGAATTGTTGTTTGATAGCGGCTGTTGGTGGCTCTTCGCTTGAGAACATGCTTTTGGGGAGGAAGAGAAGATGGCTGCTCGTACAATTGTAGTAGGAGGGAGGTGCACATGAGGAATTAATCGAAGTGGCATTCATTCTACTAATGACAAGGTTTATGTGGGTATTGCCCAATCCTATAGCACAGGTGGTAGGGTATCATTTTCCCCCGCTAAATAAAAAAGGAGGTGATGAAAATGTTCTTTATGATGACAGAGACATGGCCGACTAAAAGTACAGCCGCGGTTGGGAAGATAGCCGTGGAAGTTCTTGCAAAAGCCCCGCCGCCTCATGTAAAGAGACTCGGCATCTATATCGCTGCTGGCGGCGATGGTTTCAAAGTGTATAACCTTTATGAGATAGAAGGGGGGCACGTAGAGGAAGGGATTAGGGAACTGAACAAAGGCTTGGTTCCATTCTACAGTGTTGAGGGATGGAAATATACACTAGAGCCTTTAATGACGCCGGAAGAAGCACTACCAATGCTAGGACTATAACCCCTGCTTGATAAGCAGAATTTAAGACAAGAGACCGATAGGCAATACCCACCTGCCATACATTGCGTTCAGAACCACCTACTGGGGAACAGGGCTGGTTAATATTCGCACAGACCCAATGTTATTGGGTCTGTGAAGCATCACTAGCAAGTGGTGGAACGAAGTCTTCACACGAAGTGGGCGATTAGTGCGAAGGCATGGCATCATCATCCACCATCTCCCCCTGTTGCCCTACTGGGGTTGAATTACTCTTAGCGGCTTTTGGAGTCTTAGCCCGGTGCTGTCTTGCCGGTAGGGATATCCTTATTTTATCCATTTCAGAGAGCGCAGCCTCGTTTAGTAAGTGACGAAAGGAGCTAACAATATCCTCTGGAGATACCGTTATTTTAGTAGCTTTCTTCATCTTACGTTGATATAGCTTTATTGAATCTTCTGCCAAGATAGCCTTCAGCATATTATTGGTGGTTAATACGTTCCGTTTTTCCCACAATTTGTCCAAGCCTTGCTTTCTAACATTCTTATAGCTGACTATTTCAAACTTTTTAGCTAAGACAAAGCGGTCATCATTCAGTAAATCCCAAGACTCTATCGATTTAGTTTGTGGAGGCTGCCCAAAAGTGATATGGTAAAGCCTCCATTCTCTGCTGTTAGTTAACAATATCCATTCGCAGCCAATATCAATAGCATAGGATGCAGCTTGTCTAATATGCTTCGGGCTGAGGTCAATATTTACTCTTTTAACTTCAATGATAATATCAGGTTTTGATGGCTCTTCATGGCTGGTCTGGATTGCTATATCACAATACACGGCATCCCCAGCTCCACGAATTTGATACTCCGCTGTAAGATGTTTGAAAATGTCATATCCCATAAGTGTTTCAAGGATATGGTTTATACGTTTACGTGTTTCAGCTTCATTCCCATCAGCTTTAGCATTTGTTTCTACTAATCTACGAGCTTCCAAGAGGGCTTTCTTGGTGGCTTTATCAAGGCTAGGTTTAGGCATAATACACCTCCTATTCTCATTAATTCTAAATCATTATATCACCTCCGCTATCCCTAATCATTGCCTGTTAGTGGTGGTATAATGTGGGTAGTGATGCGAGGTTCCGATGAGTTATGACTTCGAACCAAGGTGGAGTGGGACTAAAGTTGCACTATTTTGGATATGTTTCGGCTTAGCAGCGTTAGCACTGGTGTTATTAGGAACGTGTTGATGAGTTTAGCAGTGGCTCTCTTTTTGTCCAAACAGTGCCAGCCAGCGCTACAATTACGATAACTATGCGAACCCCCACCTTTGCCTAGGGAGTAGCTAAGCTGAGTAGATTTGGAGAGACGTGCCTCAGTGTTTGTGTCGTCTGCATCGCACTTGCACAATGTAGTTGTTTATGCAGCCTAACCTCCTTCATGTGCTCTTATGCCGCAAAGACAGGGATTCGCAAGCAATGTGTTGAAACTGGCGTCCTTCTTGATCATCAATCCAGGCAGTACCCGAAGGTGCTCATGCAATCACATATCTGGCAAGTATCACAAGTTGATCATGATAAAATGGAAGAATAATGGTTGATGTCGGATATCCACGCAATATTGACGAACTCGAACAGCACTTTGACACAGCTCTTTCAAATCTGCGAGTCTATGAACTACCTCTTCATCTGGCTTTGAAGACTTCCTTGACTATTTTTGAAGACTGGCATAGAACGGTAACCAAGAGGGTTCCTGATCGTCTTTCTGCAGAAGCCGCAATGCTTCACCACAAAGGTTCTATTGAGATTTTGATACCTTGCCTATTCAGGAAGTGCAAACCACAAGAACCTCCTAAGGGGAGGATTATCGTCACTCCCGATATATTGACCCCTGTTATTGAGGCTCTCCATTTCTGTGAACGCTACTATTTTGTAGTTGCAGCATACACACCATATCACCAAAGACAATTCGTAGGTTTCTTGAGTGGTAGAGTGGCTGATTTCAGATTCTCAAGTGACATAGACATCGGGCGTAGCTTATTGAACTTTTCTCTTCACCGGTATCATGAGCAGACAACGCTAACGGAATCAGAGCTACTTGGTAAGCTACCGCCATCGATCCCTTATTACAAAAGTAAAGAGGCTATACGTAGACATATAAAATCTAGAGATTTAGGAACCATTCTCCATTCAATACCAGAAGACGTATATATTCCTATGCGCGAAATAGTTGAGGCTGCACAAGCCAAACCTAGTGTAGTTGCAGAAGCAAATTGCGGCAAATATTCAGTTGCTGAATACCATGACTTTTGGCTTGAGTTTATGACTCTGATGCTCATATATACACACGCTTGTGAAGAGAAGAAAAAGGTAGATAAGTCATTTAATCTTCTTGAACACAGAATATTACAGCTAGACCTGTTCCAGCTTGCTGAATTATTGGCCGAACGGAAAGTTGTAAAACGCGAACTGGCTAGCTCTGTGTTGTCAGACCTTGTGCTTGATGTGAAATCAAATCGTCCGGATGTGCTAATTCAGCCATTAATACCCATGCCAAATACAAGAACGGTATTAATTGCTCCTTCACTTATATTTACCACTAATTGGGAGGTATGTCTGCTGCGCAATTGGACACGACTTTACTCAGATGTGTATGGTGCTATCATTGCGAGCAAGAAAGCGGAACTGGCCAAATCATTCGGTGGAGCCCTCGATTCTGAGCGGTTGGTCATATCCACTAACAGAAAGCTTACAGACGAACAGGGACAGACGATTGGTGACGTTGATGTTGCAGCATTTGATTCTTCTGATGGATTACTAGCCCTCTTTGAGGTCAAGTGGCTGATTGAACCAGATTCACCGAAGGAGACAACCAGGGCAGAGCAAGAGATTGCATTCGGTATGGACCAAGTGTTAAGAAACAGACATGAATTTGAGCAAGATGCACCTAGCTTTTTGAGGCAAGTCTTCCCCAATCATAGTATCGAAGTGAGCGCAATCAGAGATGTGCAGTGTTTTGTAATTGGGTATGGAGCCGTTGCAATCAAAGATGACGAAGAGAACAAAGTATATGTACTTGATTACTTGCTCAGCACAGATATTATTACTGATTCAAAGAACATTTCTCTAAGGCAATTATTATCGCGTATCACAGCCAAACAGAAAGAGATGTCAGACTCAGTTAGAGAGAGAGCTAGCACTCTGAGCATAAAACTGGCTGGGTATTTGTTACGTTTGCCTGGATTTGGGACGTCTACAATACCATATTTGGTAAAAAGCACAGAGACCTACCTGCCAGGCAGAAACAGCCCATGTATATGTGGTAGCGGCAGGAAATACAAGAAATGCTGTCTTGAACTCGAAAAGTATACTGATGATGTCATATGAACAAGATGACGTTTTGTTACTTTTCTTTCCAAACGTTGCAATCCCTATAAGAATGGTTCAGCCCACCTCAAGCCTACAATACAGCTTTAAGCTATCCTCAAACTTGGCATGTCTTCTACTTGAGGTTGGTTGAAGGTATAATTGGGATAAGAAACAATTCGAACTGATGATAACCACGCGAACTTCACCTTTGCCGGATGAGCAGCCCACCCAGAGTTTAGAAAAGATGGAAGAAGAGGAGTGAGATGTCACGAGTGCTTGTTTCTATTATACTGGCTTTGACAGTTATAGCAGCAGGTTGCGGCACCATACAACCAGCATCAGCACCAGCAGCACCAGAAGACGTGCTATCCATATGGCATTCCCCTCCGTCACCACAAGGCCATCCACCTGCTATGGCTGGTGAAGTCCATCTTGGGAAATCTGGCAGTTCAGATAGCGAGTTAGAAACTGACAGCTTGCTTGTACAGAATCGTCAGTGGCTTGATATTGTCGTGAAATCCAGGAATATAAGACTATTTTTTTATCTCGGAGAACCCGGCGCGGTTCGTTTTGAAGTAGTGCAGAGATACTCTGAATATAGTCAGGAGAAGCCTACTCTGGAATCTTTAGTAAACCCACACCTCAACCCCACTACTGGTAGAATACTTTATGGGCAACCAGTGCCGAAAGAAACTAAGATGGGTGAAGATACCATATATAGTGTTGCCATAAGGTTATTTGCGGAAGGACTGCGAAATAGCACCGACGCGGATTCGAAATACACTATTCGTTTTATTAACTCTAATACAACCGAAGAAGCTGATATTTCTTATGAAGTTTATAAACTCAATACAACACCAGATTGGGGATATACTTACTATGACGATATACTGGCGCCCTGGATGATGCAGCAGCTTGGTGGAGCATACTCGGAATCAAAGTGGGAGCAGTTGTATGAAGAATGGTATGAGCAATTCGAATAGCGATGACACTGCAGGTGAAACGGACAATCCCCATTCCGCAAGTGCTACAATCACCATTACCTGGCGAACTCCACCTTTGCCTGATGAGCAGCTCAGATAGGTGGATTTTAAATATGTTAAGAAGGAGGTAAAAGACAATGCCAGGAGCATGTGGTATGGCGTGCGAGGTCTGTAACCTGCGGGAAAGGGAAATCTGCCCGGGCTGCGTTGCCGGGACCGATGCCAGGGCTCCGGCAATGGTCGAGTGGCTGAAGAAGGTGGGGCTATCCTGCCCGGTGCTTGAGTGTGCCATAAAGAGCAAGGTGGATTATTGCCTTAGATGTGAAAAACTTCCCTGTGATGTCCTTTATCAGGCGGAGTTCCCTTACAGCAAGAAGCTCCTTGATATGTTCAAAGAGTGGCGGAAAAAGTAAACAGACTTCGCTTATCCGGGATTATAGAGAAAGTCGAATATCGCCCTTATTCTTACAAAGAATTGTGGAATGAGGGTACCGGCGATTCAATTCCAGTAATAACAGCATAGTAGTAATAGAGCCACCAGGTTAGTTCGGCGTGCCTTACTATGATCAATTTAAATATTATGTCTTGGAAGGGGCTAAATATCTTTAGCTTAGCTTCGCAACTGCCTCTTCTGCAGCATTTACCATTTGATAGGCTATGGGTGAAGCACATAAGGCAGGGTGCGTACCCATTTGGAACAAAGAGACCTCATAAGCTGTCATGCTGTGCTGAAGGCAGGAACTAATAACGTTAATGATTTCACCAACACAAGTTCCTCCTGAAGCCTCACCGCCAACTAGAACACCATCATTCTTCGAAAACATAAGTTTTACTGATGTTGGCACTGCCCCTGGCATACCACCCGGGTGCCTGCTTGGTGCCTTAGCTTCACCTACTACAATGTCATAACCATCTTCTTTAGCCTGTCTTTGAGTTAGACCAGCGGCCCCAATAGCTAAGTCACCGATTTGTGTAGAGAAAACACCTACTGTACCTAGACCATGGTAGCAGATCTCGAACAAGTTAGCTGCGGCGACACGTGCTTCACCTGTAGCAATAGAAGCTAGCCAAGTTCTAACCGGTTTCCCACTGAAATAAGAAACCTTCATTGCGCAGTCACCACAAGCAAAAATATCATTCTCATCTCTAACTCTCTGATACCGGTCAACAACGATTCCTTTTGTTGAGGCACTTATTCGAAGCCCGGCTTTCTCAGCCAGTTCCACATTTGGTACAACACCTATGCTTACGATAACAACGTCTGCTTTCAGTTCCCGACCACTTGATAACCGAATTCTGCTGACTTTATTGTCACCAAGTATAGTCTCTAGTTTTTCATTAGCAGCAATCTTCACTCCTCTTTCAGTAAGTGAAGCTTCAGCTTCAAGACAAAACTCGTCATCAAAAGCCAATTGCAGACAATGAGGGCGTGTCTCGATAATAGTAACGTTATTGTCACGGTTTTTCTTGCATTCATCAGCAAATTCTGCGCCAACGAAGCCTCCGCCAATAACAACGATGTCCTTACTTCGGTTAACTGCATCCAGCATCTTTTGCAGGTAACCAATCTCCTTATTCACAACAAAGACATTCTCTTTATCAATACCGGGAATATGTAAAACCATAGGTAAGGAGCCTGTAGCTAGAATAAGCTTGTCGTAGCTTATTTGTTCTCCATTATCCGTATAAACAACCCTTTTTTCTTTATTGATTTCCTCAGCGGTACTAATAACAAGGTTAACACCATGGTTGACTAATGCTGTATCCGGCATCAAATTCTTTTCCGGACTACCAAGGGTCCCGAAAATATAGGGTATACCGCAAGGAACTAATACCTCTTTTTCTTTGCGTATAAGAATGATTTCTTTCCCAGGATTTCGCCGACTGCAACTGATTGCTGCTGTGGCACCCGCAGCACTACCTCCGATGATAACCACATCTGCTTTCCTCATTTTCTCTCATACCTCCCATGTGCTTAAAATCTACCCTTTGTGCCTTGGTAGACCTTGTTATCATTATATCACCTGGTGGGTAATTGAAAGAATGTAGTCGTTCGCGCTGTGCCACTCATCACGATATTGCCGACGGAGGTCACAAAGCGCTGCTATGAGGGAGTAATGCAGGCACAACTGCTCGAAGAGATTAAAGGATGGTGTCATCGGCTCTGCCGTGAAAGCCGCCAAGAGCTGAGAACCAGTACGCCAGCGACCAGATAAGGCAAGCCGATTATCGACCAAGCCAGGACATGATTGTGACCAGCAAAATACCCGATGTGTAGACCCAGGCCGATAGAAGTTAAAACCAGGAGTATACCAGCAGTCATATCTCGCCACCACGATGCAATGCACCCTGCTAGCGCAACCGCTCCAAGTAAGACCAGTGTGCCGCTTTCTATCGTCATTGGTCCCATACCCTCAGATACAGCTGAAGCGATGAACATGCCTACAAAGAGCACCGCAGCAGCTGTCCCGATTGCTCGCGCTGCCCATCTCATTCGTTTGGCTAGACGATTATCCTTATTCCTTAGCACTTTGTCCCTTCTTAGCGCCGAGTGAACCAAATGGACGTTTGCCCAACACGAGGCCTGGTTTAGAGCTTCGTTTTTATCATTATTCCTCTTTTGGCTCCTCTTCAGGTGGCGGGGCTTCTTCAGGAGCTTCAACCGCTTCTTCTACCACCTCCTCTACTACCTCCTCTACACGTCGCGCACTAATCTTCGCCACTACCACTTCCGGGTCATTAAGAACGGTAACCCCCTTCTCCATCTCAATATCCTTCACCCGCAGCACCTGGTCTGACTCGGTGAGGGAACTGATGTCTAGTTCTACACTCGCAGGAATTTTTGTCGGGAGGCACTCAACGCTCAAGGTGTCGAGCTCTTGCAGCAGCGTATTCTCCCTTAACTTCAACGCTGGGGCTTCCCCAACTAAAACAACAGGAACTTCTACCTTCATTTCCTCCGCCTTCTTTACCTGATAAAAATCTACATGCACCAATCCACGTCTCGGCAGCTCTATCTCAACTTCACGAACTATAACGGACCTCGCCCTCTTTTCACCATCGATCCTGAGGTTGATTAGCTTCGTCTTACCTGCCTTAGCTAACACCTGCTGAAGTTTGACAGTATCACATTGTAATGCCTGTGATTCGATACCATGACCAAAAAGATGCACCGGTGTAATCCCCTGCCGACGCAAAAACCTGACTTTCTTACCCAGAATCTCCCGCTTGGTAACCTTTAATTCTATCTCATCCATCCAATCGCTCCTTCAAAGTTAATACTTCTATACATTAAAACATACTTCCCCCCATCGTAGGTAGTCTTGATGCCGTCACAATGATGGGCCTCGCCTATAATGTTCAGGGAAAGCCACCCATAAGACTGTACAAAGCGTCCTATTTTCCTCCGGTTCAGGAAACTCGCTTAGCGCGCAGCCCCGTTTCCTTTATTGCTAAACACAGTCTCATAGCTACAAGATTCAATACTCCAAGCAACAGGAATCCTGGCCAAAACAGATGGCTAACGTCTATGACCACCCCCATGACGACGGGCAGGATAAATGCGCCAACACGGTTTAGCGTGAAAATCAGCCCCATCGCAGAGCCGGTATGAAGGGGACCGATACCCTCCATCTCCAACACTATGGTTCTTAACAGGGGAATAGCGACTCCTACACCCACAGCAATCAAAATCAGCACAGCAATCAAGGGTACACCCATAAAAAAGGCTACCAGGGACATACCCGCGCTGCTTAGCAACAAAAAAGGCCACACAAAGGGCTTCCTGACACCGAACCTGTCCGACAGAGACGGCCCCACGACATTAAAGACACCGCTACTCATCAGGGTGAGTCCAAGAAGAAGCCCAGCCCTTGCAGCAGTCATCCCCTTTTCAACCAGCATGGTCGGGAGAAAGCCCTGGAAAGCAAGAAAACCACCGACCAGGCAGAATTCCATTAAACATATAAACCAGAGGTCCCTAATCCTGATGACCCTCTTCAAGCCCTCCCAGGTTCCCGGTTGACGTGCTGCACCTTCAGCCGCTATTTCCTCGACCGGTCGCTCTCTAGCTCCTGCAATCCACATGATGAGAAGCACCACAGCAATAGCGCCGGTCAACCACATCGTTGGTCTCCAGCCACCAAGGAGCGGGGATAGCACCGAAGCACCTGTCATATTCCCGAGAACTAGACCCACGCCAACTGATATGCTAAGTATTCCATTAGCCCGTCCCAGCTCCGTTCTACCGAACCACATGCCAATCCCCTTTGTTAGATTAGGCACGATGAAAGCCAGAGATGCACCGAAAAGGAACATAGCCACCGTCAATCCCTGGAAGCCGGGCATAAAGCCGCGCAGAGCACAGAATACGGCTGAAAAAATAAGCGCACCCGCTATTACTCTTTTCACTCCAAAGCGATCGGCCATAGCGCCGCCTACAAGCGAGAATAGCATCATCCCTAGAAACCATGAGCCCCAGATAATTCCTATCTGGGTATGTGTTAAGCTTAATTCAGCAGCAATCTCAGGCAACAGAGGAGGCACCACACCTATGTTTAAGCCATTAAGAAAGCAATCTATCAAGCAAAAATAGACAAGCATATGTCGCCTGTATGCCCATTTCTGCTCTACCCTCCTATGCACCTTGATTTCGTAAGATAGCCGCTACTCCTCTTTGAGATTCCCTTATGGTAACGAACGGCTATTTTGTTCAGGCTTGGGGAGCCTTAATCTTCGGATGATTAGACATAGTCAAAGGAGTGATGCTCCCATCAGGATTTCGACGCACCATGGAAATATGCTCCTTTTCACGCATAACCTGGAAACCAAGAATTCCCAGCGCCTTGACCACCCTCCGTTTTGGAGCATCAACAGGGAATTTCGGCATTAACCTTCAACCCCGGCCTCGGCAATGAACGCCTCAAGAACCGGGGGCTCTACATCAAGAACCTCGTCTCCGAAAGTGTTAATGTGAAAGCGAATGGCTGATTTCACATCTGAAAGTGCCTCTTCATAAGTATCTCCCTGTCCAACCACAACTCCTTTAAGTCCCAAGGGATAAGCCACATAGCCATCAGGATGTTTTTCCACAATAATCTTCAATTGCCGCATTTAACTACCTCCCCTTGAACTGCTGCAGGATAGCACTGATATACATGAACCCTCAGTTCACCTAACCTGCTCCAGCCTCTAAAATCCTATCAAGCTACTACGGTAGCTGTCAAAACTACTATACACCTAACAAGAATAAATACTTAGTATTTGCCCAGCTTTGCCTCTTCGCTTAGCAAGAAGAATCTCGGCAGAGCTAGCCTGGTAAAATGGACTTTCGTTCAAGCGGATTTTATCCTTTTCTGTATCCTGAGCCACGAGTCTGTGATAAGGAAACTCTCCTCGCTATTCTCAATCATCCTGACAAACTTGTTCATAGGTACTGAGAATGTGAGTACATTTAATGCCTCAACCACACATCCTGGTACTGAGCCGGGCTCGACCAGTTTGGCATGTCCTTCTTCATTGGTATAATAGAAAATAACCGGAAGTTCCGCACCGTCAAAATATTTCTCCCAGAGCCAACTGAATTTCTCTTTGATATGTTTGTTCATATGGAAACTAAGCAGTCACGTTTTCCCTTTTGTCGATGCCAGCCAAACTGCGAGCAAGGCTCTGCTTGAGGTCCATATCCGTCTCGCGCTCAATCATAATTTTCTGCGCCTGAGGCGAGCCCGCTCCATGCATCGACTCTGTACGATAACTGGGAGCTATTTGGCCAAAAGTCATGGACTGGATGAGCGTCAACATACGTATTCGGTGCTCTGTAGGTACATCAGGCACTCCCTTCAGGTATTTATCGACATATTTGCCTATCACAGGATGTCTGAAGTCTTTTTCGGAGGGCAGCGTTACCAGAATACCGCCGGCTATGTCCTCGGCAAGCCTGCAAAGCTCGTAGGGAAACCTCGTCACATTGTGCTTACATACATTGGCTAAAAGGATGTTGGGCTGGTAGTTGCCAGCCATAGTCTGCCGCCCCTCGTAGGCACAGGCTAATCCGCAGGCATGTATTGTTTCAGCGAGGTGAATCATCTCCCCAAGCTTCTCCCTGATGTGAGGGGCTCTGCGTGTCCCGTTGTAATCAGCCATTGAGGCCGCCGCTCCGATAAGCACATCACCTATGCCCGGCTTACAACCGCCGTAGCTTTGTCTATGATAAGCAGCGAATCTCTCCACCATCATAATGGCAAATTCGATCTCCCCGCACATGAAAACCCTATCCCACGGGACAAAGACGTTGTCTAGGATAGTTAGTGTCTCCTGCCCACCGAAGCCGTAGTTACCAACATCGATATCACCGTTTTCAAGCTTGCGCGTATCGCAGGACTGTCTTCCATAGACGAGGTGTACGCCTTCAGTGTCTGTTGGTATAGCACAGGTCAATGAATAGTCCTCATCGCCGTCCCGCATCCTCAGGGTTGGCATAATGAGCATTTCATGTGAATTCGCGGTTCCCGTTTGACTTGCTTTTGCCCCCTTTATGATAATTCCATCACTCCTTCGCTCTACCACATGCACAAACATGTCCGGGTCAGCCTGCTTGCTTGGAGCCACCACCCGGTTGCCCTTGACATCGGTCATGGCACCCTGGACACAGAGGTCATTCTGTTGAACATACTTCAGCCACTCTCTAAACCTGTGGTGATACTTGGTTCCGTGCTCCTGGTCAATTTCGTAGGTGGTACTAAAAACAGCGTTGATGGCGTCAAGACCAACACACCTCTGGAAACAACAGGCTGTCCTTTGTCCCAGCTCCCTCTGTAATCTTACCTTACTGACCATATCACCGGTGCTCTCGAAGAGAGAGTTAAATCTGTTTACCTTCTTTCTTGTAAGCATCGAGTCCGTGGTTGCCAGCTCCTTGTTCTTGGGCTCGTGAGCAAGCTTGTAGGTCATCGCCACAGCGTTTATTGATGGTCTGATAATAGGATTATCAACCCAATTCTCCACCTTTTCCCCAAGTAGATAGAGGTCCAGTTTCAGCTTACGCAGACTCTCGATGTACTCTGCAGCGGTTTTCAATGGCATGATACATCACCTCCTTTCTCGTTTTTTTGCTTGACTTCGGCTTCTCCTTAACAACATGGGAACAAATTCGATAAAAAGGCCCCTAGGGCTTCAAGTGTTTTTCAAGCTCTTCGAACTGCGGGATCTGCATCGGCTCAAATAATAGATAACTCTGGACAGGATAGCGTGAGCCTCCTTTATGGGTTGCCTCAAGTCCTGCTATTAGGTCATCTAACTGAGATGCCGGTAGACTAAACGCCATCTCATGGTCCTGTGTAAGCCCGAGCACCCTTTCACCCCTACCAGGATGAATAAAACACGCCTTTCCTTCTCTAAATGGCCATATCATCTCGTTTGCACAGGTAAATCCCAGGTTTGTCTCAGAGGTAACAACCCCACCCCTTTTATAGATATAGCCCTGGGCGAGTCTCATCATCTGTGCCGGATTGCCATATATGACCACCACATCCGGGTCAAGTTTTGTCTTTGAAAGAGGAGATATATAGAGTTTTTCAAATCGCCCTGGCTCCATTATAGTCATTTTCTCAAGGGTTTTTACAGCAGCCCCTTTTGTCTCAAAATAACCCATGCTCATAAGGAAATCTATTACTGCATCTGGGCTTTCAGGCTCCCTCCAGCCAAAGCCAATGAGTGCTGGGATACAATTTATGTCATCTTTTGTTACCCCCATAGACCATCCCCACCTCCTAGCAATATTTGTTGCCTGACACAGGGCAATCTTTATCCCCATACTTGAAGGCGTCGCTGTCTTTTCCGGGAATGCATCTCCCTTTTTCAGGAAGTTCACACCCAGAGGAAATGTATCCAGCCTTAAATACCTATCTAATTGCTCTCCTTTTGCCTTCCATGCATCTTGAGTCATAGTTACCTCCTTATTATTTCTCGTCTTTTTGGCGATCCATCTCTTCCAGTATTAGCTCTGTAGCCAGCCTGGCAGCGGTACCAACAACCTTTGAACAATGCGCAGGCATCTTAGCCTCTATGGCTTTTTCCAGCTCCGCTGGATCATATAGATTAAAAGTCCTGCCCATAAGGCGGTTCTGGATATCATAGCACCGGCACGACCCATACCGTTCAACAAATCTGTCATGAAGCCTTTTAGCCATTATATAGGACCTCATAGGTTTCATCATATCAGGGAAGTCCTTCTTTTCCCTGCCAAAGAGGTAACTGATCACCATTGAACCGCCAACAAGGGCACCGCACGAGCCATCCCCCGTTAAGCCCAATCCATCTGCAAGCCCACTTGCACTTCGGAACACATCATCATTTTCAATGCCCAAGGCATCGAAGATGCCCGCAATGGATGTCTGGGCACACCCGGTACACTTCATCTCGTATTTGCGGGCAGACTCAAACGCCCTTTCCAATACAGCATCCCGCGAGTTTTTCATAACTACCTCCTTATATCCCCCTTTTCTTCAACCCATCCTCAATCGATAAACATCTTATAGAATAAATATTCACTATTTACCCAGCTTTGCCTCCAGCTCTTTTTGCCGCAAAGCCATGGTCACATCGCCGCGAGTTCTCTCAATAATGCCTCGAATGGCATCGGTGGTCCGCCTCAAACCATGAGTGATGATTTCGGTGAAATCCATAGTCATCAACGTGCCATAAATATCATCCATGGCACCGAGCAACTCCTCACAGCGAGAGAAATCCCCTCTCCTCATGCTATCCAGTAAGTAGCGCCTTAATTCACCCACCGCTTCGCCAAGTCCATTGAGATATGCGGCGTAATCAACGCCTATTGCCTCAGGTTTAGGGAGCTCTTTCCCAACGATCAAAGCGAAGGTGATGCTCCCTTCGGCGAATTCCTTTTTAGCATCATGAACGAATCCTGAATGAAGCAAACCGGGATGGTCATTGAGGCCATCATTTATCTCCTGAACTAATTTGTAAGTTGAGTCAAGAATTTGTCTTGCCTTGTCCTGCTCCTGACGATGAACAGCCCTTATAGCATTGGCGCTATTGCGAATTATCTGGCGGCAGAGGCGCAAAGCTTTCTCCCTGGCTTCATCCTCAGCGGTAAAATAGGCGTGGATTTCTTCAGCGATAGCTTTCAACTCCTCCCCTAACCCTGGCATTTTCTCTTTGCCTTCCTTATCTCGTTAACCAACCCTTTGGTGGCTTTTTTGACATCTGGCTTGCTCAACACGGCACTAATCACAGCAACACAATCAGCACCAGCAGCAATTACCTCACCAATATTGCTTTTATCAATGCCGCCGATAGCCACCACTGGTGAGGATACTGCCTCCCTTACCTGCTTGAGCATATCCAGCCCAACGACAATAGCCCCTTCTTTACTCTCCGTAGGGAACATCGAGCCCACAGAAATGTAATCCGCCCCTTCATCCCCCACCTCGATTGCCCGTGATACCGTGGTAACCGAGCTACCAATTATCTTAGCCATCGGCAATTCTCTCCTGGCAACATGAACCGGTAGGTCTCCGTAGCCGATATGGAGACCATCAGCATCGACTGCCAGTGCTAAATCC
>Ga0315543_1001622_pt1 | contig 23769 bp, 16 predicted proteins | sample SalMarSW160210MG_2_FD_203098 | JGI IMG/M metagenome (GOLD analysis project Ga0315543, IMG submission 203098) | Salt marsh sediment microbial communities from the Plum Island Ecosystem LTER, Massachusetts, United States - Salt Marsh Sediment SW1601-210 ... | reverse complement strand
AAAAGTTAATAATATATTGTTACGCTTATGCGTACTGGTTCCATAGATTACCATCTATGGATAAGGAGGTGTCCTTCTTTTTTAAGTCTTATTTTTGAATGTAGCCCTTTATATGATTATCAAGTCTGCTCTTGACTAATGTGTATTGCTATTTCTATTTCCTCGCCCCTTTTTCTCATTGTTAGAAAATTAATTAACAATGAGCAATGAATAATGAGCAACTATCAATGATCATTTTTTCTTTTTCCCATACTTCGCCCTCGATTCCCTGACTTCAAAACCGATTCTTCTTTTCGGTCTTTTCTCTTCACTCTGTTGACCCCGCTTTAAGGTCACATTTTGTGACCTTAGAGACTGATTTTCTTGTTTTGTCCGCGGATCAGAAAGCATAAAACCCCGCTCTCGATCTCTGGGAAAAAGGTGTTTAGGCTGAGGGCTGAAGTCTGTTAGCAAAAGCCCTATCATCTCTCTAATTCCAATTTCTTCCGGGCAAAAACATAAAACCCTGCTCTCAATTTGAGAAACAGGGTTTTTTATTAACCGGCCATTTTCACCCCTTAATGATAGGTTGATAAATGAACATCGGAATAATTTTATAGAATACTAATATGGATTATAATTAATTGTTTTAATTAAATTTTTATTAATAAAAATGCCCATGAAAGTCAACAATTATCGCTTATCGCTATTATAGCTATTAGCTTTTAGCTGTTAGCTCTTAGGGAAAAGAAATGAAACATAATAGCTCATAGCTGTTAGCTCTTAGGAAAAGGAGAAAAAGTGGTATATTCCTGGGCATAATTCTTATGGGAAATATTTAATCAAAATGCTGGAATAAAAACAATCAGGAATTTCATGAAAATATGGGAAACACGGGGACGCCCTTGACAATTTGGACTAACTTTGCCTGGTATTTTTTATAAAGGGGATCAAATTTCCTGTTAGATCTTGTGTTTTGAAACAAGAATTCATATCTGTACCCAAGAGACAATTCAACAGGAAGTATAGTGGACAGGATTAAAAGGCAGATAATATGTAAAATTCAGTATTTGATCCTACAAATTCTAAAAAGACGTTTAGATTTTCCCAGACACTTATGATATATTTGGGCTAGTCTATAATTCAGAGAAACTTAGGATTATGGCCAGTATGCTTAACTCTAAACCCATTTCTTCCCGCCACAACATTACGAGTCTGAAGTTAGCTTGACATACAAAGGCACTTTTTCTATACTCCGCCCATCAAAAAGCGATTTTTACCACCTTTTAACATACGATTCCCTTTTTTACCAATTTAAGCACAGGCACAGCCTGGAAAGTGTATTGTCTGAGTCGTCAGTGGAATCAAAACATTTTGGTTTTCAAACGAAGAAACACCTATAGCCGTTTTTCAGGTCCGGATTGGATTCCTTGTTTCGGTACAAGCATTTTCTCCCCTAACCGTAGATTGAACACAAATCGGCAAATACGGAAAAATATGCATTATTCCGATTTCCATGGTTCGACCTTGGGGTAGAATCGGTGAGGTTGATCTATGAAAAAACGGACATATCAGAATGTCATTGCAGTCCTGTTCGCTTTAACCTGGGGGTTTGTGATTCTGGACAGGAATGCAATTGCGTTTTTGTTTCCTATATTAATGGAGACTTTCGACCTGAACAATGCTCAAACCGGCCAGATCGTTTTGGTCACCGGATTAGGCTTCGTAATATCCTCCCTCTTTCTTACTCCTCTGGCAGACAGATCAGGTTTGAAAAAACTGTGGCTGGTGCCCGTTATCATCCTTGCGGGGGTATTTTCGGGAGGCACCGCGTTTGCAGGTTCCTTAACGGCAATGTTGATTGTCCGCTTCCTGACGGGCTTTGCCGACGGCCCCGTGTATCCTTTAATGACCTCGATTCTTACTATCCAGGGCGACCCGAAAAGATTCGCCTCCTATATCGGGCTCATGCAGTTTTCCATAGGACTGATAGCGATGGTCCTGGGCCCGGCATTAACCATACGGTTGGCGATTCATCTGAATTGGCGTTACGCGTTTATATTTACCAGCCTGCCGACTGTAATAATCGGGATCATTATCTGGTTTGTCCTTAAGGAGGTAAAGCCGGGCGAAGCGACGGCAGGAGACAGCAAGGCCTCGGAAGCGCCGGCAGTCAACAACACCATGAAATGGAAAGACGTGCCGAGGATATTCACCTATCGAAACTGCGTGCTGTCCTATATCGCGAATGTCCTGGTCATGGTTGGTTTCTGGGGTGTGGTCAGTTTCGGGACAACCTACTGGGTAAACGAGGGAGGGCTTACGCTGAAACAGGCCGGGGACATGACTTCGATCTCCGGAGTTGTCGGTCTGGGATGGGCGCTTGTAATTCCGATCATACTGGATCGCCTCGGCAGAAAACCCTCGGCTTCCATATTAACGATCTATGTTGCCGTATCCATGTTCATCATATATGTCGGCCAGGGATTGCTCGCACAAACCGCTTTTGTCTTGGTAATCGGGTGCTGTGGATTCCTATCGGTTCTTTTTGTGGCCATTATCTGCCAGGAATCGGTACCACCCGCAATCGCGGCAACCACCACCGCAATCGGCATGGCTATCGGAGAGCTTTTCGGCACGACGATAGCTCCCCGTGTTCTCGGATCGCTAGGTGACATGTATGGACTGAGAACAATCTTCCTGGTAGGCGGTATCAGTACATTAATAGCATTCTTTATAACATTTGGCTTAACTGAAACCAGAAAAGTAGAACTCAAACAAGATTGAGACGAATCATAGATTTCCGAACGCTAATATGCCTGATCCGCATTTCTCATGGAATTTCGTAAACCATCATCACGTGAGGTCACGGGTGTTCTTTTCAAGATGACATCTCCAAAAGGAGCCCACTCAAGGTATGCAGTGGGCTTGTTCTCAAGGGTTTGCTCCACCAGAACACCCATTAGCCATTAGCGATTAGCTTTCAGCTATTCTCTCTTGATTTCCTATCGCACCCCCTAAAGAGGGGAAGGAAATTAGATTTATGCCCTGCACCCTGTGCCTTGCGCCTTACGCCTTGCGCCCTGCGCTATGTGCTTGTCGTCTTGAAAAGGACCAGATGTGAACGGATGTTAGCGATTTAGGGGGCTGTCGATGGTGGCAATATATGCATATCAACCCGGTGTTCTGGCAGTGAGAGTCATAAGGATTTTTGTTTTATGCTGTAGGTTCTCGCTGGAGCAAGCTTATGGATCACGGCGGCGTGACGGGCATACCGCTGAATAGCTGGAAGTACTGTAGGATGTGGTCACGCCACTTGGCGGAGTCGGCCGCCTGAATGGCCAGCCTGTCAGCAACCTCCTTATGGCGTCGTGAGTCGATCCTGCCGGCCAGTGACTGCCATGTGCCTTGCATCGCAGACGCCTGCTCCGCGCCCGAATAATACTTGTCACACAGCTCCTGCCAGAGCATTTTGCCGGACTTCATCCGGTAATCCCAAGAGCAACGGTGGAACCAGAGGAGGAATTTCTCCGGGCAGGACGCAAGGTTGTCGAACAGATCGCAGACGGGCGGGAAATACTGTTCAACGGCTTTGTTACCCCGCTTTGTCCGGTCGAATCCGATGCCGTCGGCATCGGCCCGGTGGTAAAAAACAGCAGTCCAGTCTTCACGCGGGGCGGTGTCGTTCTCGGGCATGGGCGCGTAGTGATCGAAACCAATCAAATGGTGTAGCCCGAGCGGCATGGTGTAGCTGACATACGTCTCCCATGACGACATCATCATGTCACGGATGGTATCCACGGTCGGGTCGTCATTCGTGAACGTCATGCGTGCCCATTCCTCGGCTATTTGTTCGGCGGAGAGTCGATGATTCCACGCCAGCCGCCCAAAGGCGTACCAGTTAGCCTGCGAAAAGTGATGACCGCACCAGTTCGTGTCAAGTCCGGGATTGACCACCGAAACCATGCCAGTGATACGGTAGGGATGAACCGCGCCTTCGAGAACCTTGCCAACGGTTGAACCGGAGCCCCTGGCGAATGTGTCAGAGTCGAGGAATTCCTTCCACATCGTGCCATGATAGACGAGGTGCTTGGCCTGGCCGAGGTATTCCTGTGTTGCCTGAAGCTCCGCTAACACCGGGGTCTGTTTCATGCCTCCAAAAAGGGAATGAAACGGTTCGCGTGGCTGAAAATCAATCGGACCGTTCTTCACTTGCACTACGGCGTTGGGACGGAACTGACCGTCAAGTCTTGTAAACTCTATGTAAGCGCGCTTGACGCGATCCGGGTCCACGTCCTCGTCATAGACAAAGGCGCGCCAGATCACGATGCCGCCGTGCGGCGCGAGGGCATCGGCGAGCATGTTGGCGCCTTCAGCGTGGGTGCGGCCGTAATCCTTGGGGCCGGGTTGCCCTTCTGAATTGGCTTTCACCAGGAAACCACCGAAGTCAGGAATGAGCCGGTAGATTTCTTCCGCCTTGGCCTTCCACCAATCCACCACGGCCGGGTCAAGCGGATCTGCGTTCGGCAGTCCGCCAAGCCGAACCGGCGCGGCAAAGTTGGCCGACAGGTAGACGCGGATGCCATAGGGCCGCCACAGGTTCGCCAGGGCCGCGACCTTCTCCAGATACTCCCCGGTGAGGATGCGAACATCCGCATTAACATTGTTGATCACCGCCCCGTTGATCCCCACTGAGGCATTGACGCGCGCGTAGTCGGTATAGCGCGGGTCAAGCTTGCCGGGCAGTTCATTCCACTGCCAGAGGGAACGACCGGCGTAACCGCGCTCAATTGAGCCATCGAGATTGTCCCAATGATTGAGTAGCCGAAGTTGTACCTTGGGGCGCTCGACGATGGAGAGTTCCTGAATCGACTGACCGGTTTGAAGCAATCGAAGGAAGTGGAATGTACCGTAAAGCGCGCCGATTTCGCCTGCGGACGCAATGACGATCACCGACTGACCTTCCATTCTGGTTGAGCGGATGATAAACCCGTCCAGCCCGGTTGCGATAAGATCATTCTCCCACTTCAGTCCGCGTATCACCTTCGATGTCGCTGGAGTTCCGATAATCACTGCGGGCTTTGGTTTCCATGTTCTGGATACCGGCACGGGAGAGCCGAACATCATATTCAGTGCTGAGCTCAGTTCCTTCCCAATGATTCGGGATGTTGCCGAATCACCCTGCACTATAACCAGACGGATCAGACGGAGGTATTGATCAACAGACTTGCCGGGGGGCGCATAGCGCAACCAGAGCTTATAACCGTTCTCATCGGGCACACGGGCATCGGCTCCCGGCGTGGGCGTGTCAACCACATGGCAGCCAATAGACAAAATTGCCAAACCCACAAAGCTGGCGGCCAGGAAATTGCGTCGTCTCAGTTGCATGGTTTCTTCACAGCCTCGTTATCCGCCTTCGCAGAATACCACGGGCATGCCCGTGGATGAATGCGTGATATGCTTCGGCGCGATGTTCGCCCCAAAACGAAGGCGGATAACCGCGGCGTAGCCGCAGGCGAAGACGGGTATTATTATGGGACCACGGGTTCACCCGTGGGGCTCCATAAGAGGTCCACTCGACCTTTTGGATTTTACTGCAGATCGGGGCAAAAACTCTGGAAATCGTAGATAGGGGACAGACCAGAAAAAACATGTTTCATCCGGTTGATGAGTACGTAAAGAACCAAAAGATTAAACCTTATTATAAGTCTTAATGGCCCATGGGGCTCTCTTTTACGCGGCGAAAATATTAACAGCATGCTAATTACGTAAGGTGCCACCCAGGCGGGCGGAATAGTTCTAAGATAATAGAAGATTCTCAAGTCCGGCCAAGCCTGGAAAAGGCACCCGCCCGCCTCGTCTTGTTTTGTGCGGGGTCATTGCACATAAACGAGTTCGCCGCTTAAAAGAGAACCCCATGGCCCATATGACACAAAATATTCAGATATAATTAAGTGGCGTACTCATTAACCGGATGAACCGAAAATATTTCCACTGGCAGAGGACAATACTATATTGCAGGTGTCGATCTCTGTCAAGTTTGCTTCCTTGGGACAGGTGAGTGGATCGGCCTCATATATGTTTTGAATAAGGTTCGTCCAGTTTTTTTGGCGCTCTTTGAAATAGCTAATTCATGGAACAAACCACCCTGGCTGATAAGCAAAGGGATTGACAAAATGATTGTCCAAAGACTAATTTAAGCGATGTCGCCGTCGATACATATTAAACCGTATAAAAGGAGGAGAAGACGTGATGATGCAAGCATTGGATTGGATTGTTGTTGCGGTATATTTTCTGTTGATCCTCGGGCTCGCATGGTGGGTGATTCGACAGGGTAAGGATAACGCCTCGGATTATTTTCTGGCCGGTCGCCACCTTGGCTGGTTTGTCATCGGAACATCCATTTTCGCGTCCAACATCGGCTCCGAACATCTTGTGGGTCTGGCGGGTTCCGGGGCCACGGACGGCGTCGCCATGGCCCACTATGAGCTGCATGCCTGGTGTCTGCTGGTCCTCGGCTGGGTCATGGCGCCCTTTTACATGCGATCGAAGGTTTTCACCATGCCGGAATTTCTGGAGAAGCGGTTTTCTCCCGCCGCCAGGACCATTCTCTCGGTCATTTCCCTGGTGGCCTACGTGCTCACCAAGATCGCGGTGGGCATCTTTGCCGGGGGGATTGTTTTCAGTGTTCTGCTGCCGGAGATGAATCTTCTGGGTATGGACAGCTTCTGGATCGGGTCGATTCTGGTGATCCTCTTTACCGGCGTTTATACCATTCTTGGAGGATTGCGGGCCGTGGCCTACACCGAGGCGATTCAGACTATCGTGCTGGTGCTGGGTTCCATCCTGGTGACCCTCTTCGGGCTTCATGCCCTGGGCGGCTGGGGTGAGCTTCGGGGGATCATCGGTTCCGAGATGTTCAACCTCTGGAAGCCGCTGGTGCCCACCGGCATGGAGGGGACCTGGGCGCCGGTCCGGGAGGCCGGAAGAATGGCCTGGTACTTCAACGACAACTACCCCTGGCTCGGCATGCTGCTCTGCGCGCCCATTATAGGTCTCTGGTACTGGACCACCGACCAGTACATCGTTCAGCGTGTCCTGGGGGCACCGAATGAACAATACGCCAGGCGGGGTACCATCGTGGCGGCGTTCCTGAAACTGCTCCCTGTCTTCATTTTCATCATTCCGGGTATGATCTGCTTTGCGCTGGCAAAGAGCGGACAGATTGCCGCCATTCAGCAGACCCTGTTCGGACCGGACGGCGAACTGCTTCGGGACCAGGCCCAGCAGGCGTTCCCGTTGCTGGTGGCCCATGTGCTTCCAGTGGGAGTACGCGGTATCGTGGTGGCCGGTCTACTGGCCGCCCTGATGAGTTCCCTTGCGGGGGTGTTCAACGCCTCTTCCACCCTCTTTACAATGGATTTCTACTCAAAGCTAAAACCCCTGGCTACACAACATCAATTGGTCTGGATGGGGCGGGTCGCCACCGCCGTGATGGTTGTTATCGGTCTTTTATGGATTCCGGTGATTCAGGGCGGCAAGGGATTGTACGATTATCTGCAGGGGGTCCAGTCGTATCTGGCGCCGCCCATCGCCGTCGTCTTCTTCCTCGGCGTCTTCATGAAACGGATGAACACGAAGGGTTGTCTTTCCGCCCTGATCGTGGGGTTCGGCATGGGGATCTTCCGGCTGGCCGTGGATACACCCGTCAAACTTTTGGAGGGCTTTTCCTTCGCCGAAGGGTCCCTGTTCTGGATCGTCAACAATATTTTCTTCCAGTACTACAGCCTCCTGATCTGTATCGTCTGTATCATTGTAATGATGGCGGTCAGCTACGGGTCGGAAAAACCCCCTTATGAGGTTATTCAGGGGCTGACCTTTTCCACCATGAGCGATCAGGACCGTCTGGAAACGCGAAAGAGCTGGGATTACAGAGATGTCCTCAGCTCCGTTGTGGTGCTGCTGATGATTACGGCCGCCTATCTGTTCTTCAGGGGGTGAGACGCCGGGACCTGATGAGCGGTGAATAGGACCCATTCAAAAAAGGATGACTGATGACCTATCTGCTGGGCATAGATCTGGGAAGCTCGTCCATAAAGGCGGCGCTTCTTGATGCCCGAACCGGCGGATCGGCCGGCACGGCGTTTTATCCCGAATCCGAACAGCCCATTCTCGCACCAGCGCCGGGGTATGCCGAACAGGACCCCCATGAGTGGTACCGGAACGTTTGCCGGGCCGTTCGGGAGGTGCTGGCTGTCCAGGGGGTTTCCGGAGATGAAATCGCGGCCGTGGGCATTTCCTACCAGATGCACGGCCTGGTTTGCGTCGATGGCGCTCACCAAGTGCTGCGCCCCGCCATTATCTGGTGTGACAGCCGAGCGGTTCCCTATGGACAAAACGCCCTGGAGGGTATCGGTTTTGATCGGTGCATGACCCATATGTTGAATTCACCCGGGAACTTCACCGCCGCGAAACTGGCCTGGGTGAAGGCGAACGAGCCGGACCTCTTCTCCCGAATCGAGACTGTTCTTTTGCCGGGGGACTGGCTTGCCATGATGCTCACCGGCGAGGCGGCTACCACGGTGTCCGGTCTTTCCGAATGTGTTTTCTGGGATTTTTTGGCGGAAGCTCCCAGCCGACCGGTGCTGGACTGGTTCGGTTTTGCCGAGAGCCTGCTGGCCCCCATCGTGCCCACCTTCGGCATTCAGGGGGAATTGACCGGCCGGGCAGCCGGTGACCTCGGTCTTCGAAAGGGAACGCCCGTGGCCTATCGGGCCGGTGATCAGCCCAACAATGCCTTTTCCCTGAACGTGCTGGCCCCCGGAGAGATTGCTGCCACCGCCGGGACTTCCGGCGTGGTGTACGGCGTCACCAAAGAACGACAGTATGACCCGGAAAGCCGGGTAAACAGCTTCGCCCACGTAAACCACCGGGCGGATCGACCGCGGATTGGCGTGCTGCTATGCATCAACGGAACGGGTATCCTCAATGCATGGACCCGCCGAATGCTCGGCATCTCCGATTATGGGGAAATGAACCGCTTGGCGGCCGCTGCAGATGTGGGGTCGGGGGGCGTTATGGTGTTGCCTTTCGGCAACGGTGCTGAACGGATGCTGGGAAACCGAAATCCCGGCGCCCATATCATCGGCATCGACTTGAACCGACATGGCCGGCCCGAGCTGTGCCGGGCTGTACAGGAAGGGATCGCCTTTTCTCTTGTCTACGGCATGGAGATTATGCGGTCGGTGGGTCTTGATCTTACGGCGATTCGGGCCGCCCATGCCAACATGTTCTTGAGCGATGTCTTCTGCGACATCCTGGCCGGGGCCGGCGGCGCAAGAATCGAACTGTATGAAACGGATGGGGCACTCGGCGCTGCCCGGGGCGCCGGGATCGGCGCGGGCATCTATTCTTCATTTGAAGACGCCTTCGCCGGGTTGTCGAAATGTAAAGAAGTGTTGCCCCGGCCTGAGATTTACGCCGATGCCTACGGGAAATGGCGGCAAACACTGGAAAAAACGGTATTTGAAAATGTTTAATGATGGCCGATATGGCCTTGAAGGAGGAATCATGGCGGAAAAGACTTCTTATCACAGTATCTGCACCTGGACGTTCAATCCCGGCAAGGGCGGGTTTACTCCTCCCGATGCCAGACCCGAATGGGACGATCGTCACCTGACCACCACCGGCGTGGTAAAGCTCATTAGAGATCGAATCATGCCCCGGCTGCCGGACCATATTCGGCTGGGGCTGGAGGGCCATTACGATTATGAATACGATGAAAAAAACGCCGAAGAGTTGGCCGACGCCCTCACCGCTTCCGACATTTCTCTGGCCATGGCCACACCGGGGGCGCACCGTTACTTCGCCTACGGCGGTATCTGTTCCATGGATCCCGAAGAGCGGGCACGGGCCAACGATTACAGTATTCGCAGCCTGGAACTGGTCTACGGGTCCCTTCGAAGGGCCTGGCATGCCGATCCCGGTCTCTCTCCGTCCCTGGTCATCTGGAACGGCGCCCTCGGGTATGATGTTGCCACCGTGGGCATAGGCGCCATGTACCGTTATCTGAAGGAAAGTATGGCGGCCCTGTGCAAGGCCGAGGCCGCCCTGGGCGGTGCCCTTTACATTGCAATTGAACCGAAGCCCAACGAGGGGCACCCCGCCATGATGCTGCCGACAGTGGCCAGCGCCATTGTCTTCTGGCGAAAGCTGGCCATGGAGTACGGTGTTTCCCTGGACAGGAAGGGCCTGAACAAAGAGTTCGGGCATTCGGAGATGATTGGGTTGGATCACGTCTACGATACGGTGGAAGAGATCGACAACGACATGCTGGTGCACATGCACATCAACAGCCAGGGCTACAATGACGGTATTGTACTGGGAGGCCCCGGGAAGTACGACATCGATCACGGCGTGCGCATCAACGGAATGAACATCGCCATCGCCGGGCTGATGAAACGGTGCGGCTACAGTCGATGGAAGGGGCACGACATGCAGCCCCGGCCCTATGACAGCGCGCCCCAGGCCATCGATAGGGTTATTCGAAGCATTCTGAGCTGGGATGCCTGTGAACATGCCGCTGACACCGTCGATTATGAACGGCTGGAGGAACTGCTGGCGAGTCGGGAAACCGCCCGGGCTGAAGACATCATGCGTCGAGCGGTTATGGAGGCCCAAACCTATTTCGATCGGGTCTACCGAGGCTAGCTGGACAGGAAAAAAGGGTCGAGTCTGCCTTTGACGCTTTTCGATTAATCAGAACGACCTTTAGAGATTTGTAATTAAAAAAACAGTGCTTAAAGACGTACGATTGCAGTTTCAAACCTGATGTTTCATCCGGTTAATGAGTACGTAAAGAAATAAAAGATTAAATCTTATCCGCCTTCGCAGAAGACCACGTGCTTGCCCGTGGTTGAATGCGCAAATGATCGCTTGCTACGGCCCGCTGTCCGTAATAAATCCTATTTTTCGCTATTAATATTAATGAGTTATGCCTTTTTTTCTTCTAATTTTATCCTTGACACACCAGGCTAATCTCCATATAATTCCACCTTAAAAAAGAAATGTCTTATCATCGTCCTTTCATCTAAGCCCATCTCAGCTTAAACGGAGGTCTTATGGATACGAAAACCACGCGTAGGACATTCTTGCAAGCAGGATTAATCCTTCCCGCCGGACTTTTTATCCCTGGACTCAGCTTTGGAGCCGCTTCCCAGCAGCCAAAATTTGCGCCGCCTTCAGGCTACACAGACTCTGGTAAATACGGAAAGTACGTGATTAAAGAACCATACGCAAAGTACCATCAATTGGAGAATGTTACGGTGGATTCTAAACAGGTGATGACTGATTGCATTATCACTCACCAGGTATTTTACAAACCGGAAGTTATTGTTAAGACACCGCATTCACATGATTTTGTGGAGATAATCGGTCTCCTGGGAACGAATCCCATGAATTGCAGAGAATTTGAGGCGGAGCTTGAATGGTGCCTGGGTGAGGAGCAGGAAAAACACATAATAAACGTGCCCACCGTAGTGTCTATGACCGAAGGTTTATTGCACGGCCCAATCGAGATAACTAAAATCGATAAACCGATTATTTTCTTTCAGGTCATGCTTACGGACCGCTACTCCATACAACAACCGATGCCAGAGATGAAGGATCCTGCATAGCACCCTGGCTTTGGAGGAATTAATAAAGGGGGACCGTCCCGGCGTGCTGTTCTTTCAAGCGGCCGGGAAGACTGATTAAGCGCATTTTGGTAAGGAGAGATCACCATGCTGAAAGAAGGATATGTTCTATTTGCATTATTGCTTTTGTTTATGGCGTCCGCTTGCGATACTCATGAACAGGGACAAGCGGGCGGCGAATCCGCCACCGATGATCCTGCCACCGGAGGGAAATACGCCAAGTATATTTTCCAGGATGTAAAGATGGATATCCCCCCGGAAACGCTGGCCAAAATCAAGCAGGAACAGGAAGAACAGCAGTCGATGGTGGATGCGACTCACCTGTTGAATCTGAATACCACCAGAAGCGAAGGAGCTCCGTATCTGGATTTCGTTTGGCTCTGGGAAGGCTCCGCCAAGGGTTACGCCGAAGCCGAGCATACTCATGATTTTGACGAATTCATAGGGTTTATAGGCGCTGCGGACCAGGATGACCCTTACGACCTGGATTCGGAAATTGAAGTATGGTTGGGTGGAGAAAAATACATGATTACCAGGAGCTGTCTTATCTATGTGCCAAAAGGGTTGCCGCATTGTCCGATACGGTTCACGCGCATAGGCAAACCGGTTCTTTTTTTTACCGGAGGATTGGCGACCTCGTACTCACGGACCGCCACGGAATTCAGTGATGAGCACAGCGCCGAACGGAAGTATGAGAAATTGATTTCTTACGGGGTCAATCCGGAAAAGATCTCTCCGGAAGCGCTCAAGAAATGGGATGACGAGGCCAAGAAGAGGCAATCAACGGTTGAAGGAATTCGTTTTTTGGATCTGGACAGCGTGGAAGGGGCCCCTTACATCGATTTTGTCTACCTCTGGAAAGGAAGCGAGAAAGGGCCGAATCATCCGGAACACGCCCATGACTGGGGAGAAATCTTCGGATTCATCGGTACTAATCGGGATGACGTATACGACCTGGGTGGAGAGATCGAGTTCTGGCTGGGCGGCGAAAAGTATCTTATCACCAGAAGCAGCCTGGTCTGGGTGCCGCCGGGACTCAAACATTGCCCGATACAATTCAACCGGATAGACCATCCGTTTATTCTGTTCACGTTTGGCCTGACCCGCGAGTACTCGCTGCAAGAATAGATCCGGTAGCGTTAATAGCCATAAGCAATGGCTTCTATGGGCGACAGGCTGAGAATGCTAAACTTACCGTATCAGCTACGACATAGAGCTTTATTTCGGTACCTTAGATATTTGGGTTCATCCGGTTAATAAGTGCGTAAAGAACCAAAAGATTAAACCTTATTATAAATACCTTAATGGCCCATGGGGCGCTCTTTTAAGGGGCGAAAATATTAACAGTATGCTAATTAATTAAGGTGCCACCCAGGCGGGCGGAATACTTATGAGATAATAGAAAATTCCCGAGTCCGGCCAAGTCTGGAAAAGGCTACCCGCCCGCCTCGTCCAGATTTGTGCGCGGTCAGTGCACATAAACGAGTTCGCCGCTTAAAAGAGAACCCCATGGCCCATATAGCGGAATTTACCATGCCCTGAGGTCACGGCTGTTCTTGGAAAGACGACATCTCAAAAAGGATTCCACCCAAGGCGCGCAGTGGGCTTGTTTTCAAGGGTTTGCTCCACCAGAACCCCTGGCAGAATATGCCGTTGCCACCAGGAAAAGGTTTGCCAAACCCTTGAAAATAAGCCCACGTCCACGGAATACTATAGATGTCGTCTTGAAAAGAACCAGCTGTGACCGGATATCAGCGGTGCCGTTATCCAGTCATGATATTTTTTGTTTCATCCGGTTAATGAATACGCAAAGAAGTAAAAGATTAAACTTTATTATAAATACCTTAATGGCCCATGGCCCATATAGCGCAAAATATTTAGATATCATTAACTAGCGTGCTCATTAAGCGGATGAACCAATGTTTGACTTCCGCCGAAGACCTGAAAGGAAAAAACACTCTGTCTGAGGCGGAAAACAAGAAAGCAAATCCCGCGATAATTGCCTTGATGGATCGGCGGGGTGCGCATCGCGGGCCTAGACAACGGAGGAATAATCATGAAACGGATGCATAAGGGATTGGTGGCTGCAGCGTGTTTTGCAGCCATATTCTTTTGGAACGGATTGGAATCCTTTTCTCAAGAACCCACAGAAAGCAGCGATGATTCAAAGTATGGGAAATATGTACTTACTACAGAGCTTTATAAAAAGATCGGACACTATACCGGAACGTCTCTAGTAGCCCGTGACGGTAAACTCCAGGGCGATGTCAGCATGTGCTACCACTGTCTGGCAAAACCCATAAGTTTCGATATGACTCATTCCCATGATTTTGAGGAAACTCTTTGCTTTATTGGGGGCAACCCACTGGATATAACCGATTTTGAAGCAGTGATTGAATGTACAATTGACGGAGAGAAACACGTTCTTACAAAACCGGGTTGTGTCACAATACCGGCGGGGGTTCCGCATTGCCCCATCACCATTAAGAATGTGAGTCCCGAAAAACCCATTGTGTTTCTGGAAATCTCGCTCTCCAGTTCCTATGGTACGCCGAAAAAGATAGAGCCATAGCGGGGCGGCATAATCATATGCAGATGCCGCTGCCATGGAAAGTCGGCGAATATGCGTATACAGCCAAGTCAGGGGAGGAACCAAAATGACTCAAAGCCGTTTATTCCGTTTTGTTTTGCCGTCTGCCGTTTTGATGTGTATCGTCCTTTACGGTTGCAGTCCTGAACCTGAAGGGCCGCCGTATCTGAATCCCGATCTTCCTGTGGATGTTCGGGTTGATGATCTTGTCGGGCGTATGACGCTTGAAGAAAAGATCTCCCAGACAATGAATAATGCCCCGGCCATTGAACGGTTGGGCATCCTGGCATATGAATGGTGGAATGAAGCATTGCACGGTGTCGCCCGTGCGGGTGTGGCAACGGTCTTCCCGCAGGCGATCGGTCTTGCCGCCATGTGGGACGAGGATCATCTGTACAAGGTCGCAACCGCCATTTCCGACGAAGCCCGGGCGAAACATCATGAGTTCGTCCGCCAGGGGCAACGCCTGCGTTACCAGGGCCTGACTTTCTGGTCTCCCAATATCAATATCTTCAGGGATCCCCGGTGGGGTCGGGGCATGGAAACCTACGGCGAGGATCCTTATCTTACCGGCAGGCTGGGGGTCGGTTTCATTAGGGGGCTCCAGGGCGACGATCCGAAATACTACAAGGTGATCGCCACCTCCAAGCATTTTGCCGTGCACAGCGGTCCCGAGCCGCAACGCCACGTTTTCGATGCCCAGGCGAGCGAGCGGGATCTTTACGAGACCTATCTACCGCATTTCAGAACCACGGTTGTTGAGGGTAAAGTCTATTCTATCATGGGAGCCTATAACCGATTCCGCGGTGAATCGGCAAGCGCCCACCAATTTCTCCTCAAGGAACTGCTGCGCGACAGGTGGGGGTTCGAAGGCTATGTCGTTTCCGATTGCGGAGCGATTCGGGATATCTACGCTAATCATAAGATCGTTGAAACGCCTGAGGAGGCGGCTGCCCTCGGAATCAGACGGGGCTGCGACCTGAATTGCGGTAACACCTACCAGTCTCTGAAGGGTGCCATCGAGCAGGGGCTTCTGACCGAGGAAGAGCTGGATGTTTCGGTGAAACGGCTGTTTGCCGCCCGGATAAAACTAGGGATGTTCGATCCGCCGGAAAGAGTGAAATGGACGCAGATTCCCTATTCCGTGAACGAATCACCCGAAAATTCCCGCCTTGCCGAGGAAACCGCCAGGAAGTCCATTGTTCTTCTAAAGAATGAACACGGAGCGCTGCCCCTCAGCAAGGATGTCGGCACCATTGCCGTGATAGGTCCCAATGCCGACGATGTCGAGGTGCTCCTGGGCAACTACAACGGTACGCCGTCCCATCCGGTTACGCCGCTTACAGGCATCCGTGAAAAGGTGGGTTCCTCGACCGAAGTTCTTTACGCCCGCGGCTGCGATATTGCGGAGGGGGTCCCTTCCTACGAGCCGGTTCCCGATGTGGCTCTGTCAACCGAGGTGGACGGCGAGAGTCGGGACGGTGTTATCCTCGAATTCTTCGATAACCTGAAGTTTGAAGGGGCCCCGGTTCGAACGGAGGTCCAGCCCAATGTTAGGGTTTCCTGGAGCAACAAAGCCCCTCATCCTGAGCTTACGGATAATGGTTTTTCGGTTCGCTGGTCCGGGACCGTCACGGTGCCGGAAACAGGCGATTATTCGTTCAGGGCGGCCGGAGGATTCGGCCGGTTGTTTCTGGATGGCGAGCCGCACGGCGGGAGATTTGGGAGGACGCCGCAATTTGTCCACCTGGAAGCGGGCAAGCCGTACCCGATTAAGGTAGAAATCGCCGATTTGTTTGGCAGGATGAACATTGAGCTGCAATGGTCCGTGAACGGCGGGGATTATACTGCGGAAGCGATTGCTGCGGCAGGGAAGGCCGATGTGGCCCTGCTGTTCCTGGGGCTGTCCCCACGTCTTGAGGGGGAAGAAATGCCTGTTCAGGTGGAGGGTTTCTCCGGCGGGGATCGGGTATCCATTGACCTGCCCAAGATTCAGAAGGATATTATGCGCGCCGTGGTTGCCACAGGCACTCCCACCGTCCTGGTTCTGCTCAACGGGAGTGCCGTTGCGGTCAACTGGGCCGATGCCAATATACCGGCCATTGTAGAAGCTTGGTACCCCGGCCAGGCGGCGGGTACGGCCATTGCCGACGTTCTGTTCGGCGACTACAATCCCGGCGGCAGGCTTCCTGTTACCTTCTATAAATCGCTGGACGGAATGCTTCCGTTCGACGATTACTCCATGAAAGAACGTACCTATAAGTACTTCACCGGGGATCCCCTATATCCGTTCGGACACGGCCTCAGCTATACCACGTTCGCGTACGGCGATCTTGAAGTTTCTGGTTCGGTCGGAGCCGGCAAGCCGGTCCAGGTGTCTGTTACCGTAACCAATACCGGGGCCAGGGCAGGGGATGAAGTCGTCCAGGTGTACGTTTCTGACTGTGAAGCTTTGGTTCCCGTGCCGGTCCGCAAGCTGGTCGGATTCAAGCGGATCAGCCTGGAGGCGGGATCATCGCAGAAGGTGTCCTTTACCATCAATCCCCGCGAGCTTTCCCTTATCACGGACGACACGCGCCGTGTGATCGAGCCGGGCGTGTTCGGCCTGTCCGTGGGAGGCAAACAACCGGGATTTACCGGCACCGCCGATGCAGGGACAACACAGACGGTGGGCGGCCAGTTTACAGTCACGGGCGAGCCCCTGAAACTTGAGCTTTAAATGCCATTTCTACCACTGAGGGCCTGTAAAGGGGTACGTCCCCCTTAACAGGTTACTTATCCTTTAGGGCAAACTGAAGCAGAAGCGTACGCTGGGTCGGCAGAAAATTATTGTCCGACATGAGAGTGAGAATAGTGTCTCCGGAAGGCGAACGATGTACGCTCAGCGCCTCCATGTTATCGATGTTATAGCGCCCATCGGCTTCAAAGACAACCTGCCCGTCGACTAAGGCGTCGGGCTTGATTTCCGATAGCGGAATGCGCCGGAGACGCATCATCATACCGCGATTCAGTTCATATTTACGTTCCAGGATAAGAATATCTCCCTGAGGCAAAAACGCCGCATCGCTTATGTCATAGGCATCCCTGCGTTTAATCGCAAACTTACCGGGCGTTGCCCCGCCGATGAGAAAGGCTTTTATATTGCCCGCACTGTCCAGGCCGCTCTCGGAAAGGGCAAGCAATGTCCCGCCAAGGGGAAATCTCTTAGGAACAAGGACCAAGGCTTCCAGGCTTTGGTTATTGGGAAGGTTGCGGATTTCAGGAGGAACCGGCACCGCTTCTCCCGGGGCGCGGAACAGTTCTTCACCATACTTGAAACGCAGGATGCGATGGGTACGCTCAATGCCCACATACAGCCATTGCCCATCCGTAGCCATGGATTCGGAATCTATTCTGGGGGAGGGTTTTCCGTCCGTATCAAGAATAGGGGCCATCACGGCGTCGCCTATTCCGGCAGGCCGGTTATTCTTATACAGGATTCGTCCGCGAAACCAGAAGCCCCAGTCGGAAGCCGCAATAAAATGGGCGCCGTCGTCATGCACAATCAGCGAGGATATTCCTCCGAAGGATTTGTTGGAGGAAGTCAAAACCAATCCGCCGCGAAATTCAAGCCCGCCTGAAAGAACAGGGGAGGAGCCTCCTTTTGCAAAAGCATTTATCTGCTCTGCATGGATTTCAATTTCGGCTTCTCCGGCCCAAACCTCCGCTTTAGGGAAGGCAAACGTGGCAAGACCGAGAAAGAGGGCAAACATCAAGCGAAAAGAATTCATAACTCCATCCGGCCGGTTCTCTGTGCGCACTTATCTGAATTTCCTGGGCTTATAAGTGTCTTTCCACACTGCCGGCAGATTGCTGTCCGAAGTAATATATCGCTTTTTGATGTACCAGCGGCCATCGCGCTTCACAAGCTCGCTGTATTCGCGGCCCTGGTCCACCAATACGGGAGGTTTGTTTATATCCTCGTTCAGGACACCGCTCCAGATGGCCCAAAATGTTGCAGTATCTCCGTCCACGGTGATAATCGGATTGTTAAGCAGCATGTGAAGCCTGCTGCCAAGGTGGGTATTTTCATCATCCAGTCCCCCATACATTTTCGCGATAGCCTCGCGGCCCTCGGCAATCATTCCATTGACATCGAAGAATGCATCCTCAGTGAAGTACTGGGCAAGATCGTGACCGGATCCCGACGATATATCGACATAGTACCTTGTCATCATATCTTCAATCTGAATTCGGTCAAGCAATGTCTCCTGCGTTACGAGTTTATCCTCGGCGATTGCCAGTATGGGTGTTATAAGAAACAGGATTGCCACAGTCGCAACTGCGGCACGGAAAAAAATACTCGGTTTCATACCTGGGACCTTAATCATACTCATGGTAGTTTCTCCTCCTCTGCATAGTTGGTAATAAGACCTTGTTTTTTGGTTGAAAATTATAGAGAAAGCCGGATTTTTGGTCAAGGGAAAAGAACCACAGTATTTGTGGTATTGGGCTGTAAAGTGAAAAGAAGCCTGAAGGGGTTTAGACTATAAGCTTTTAGCCTTTAGGCCTCAGCCAGCAGTCCCAACAGCCTTCAGCCTAAAATGCTTCAGTCTTTAGACCTTTCAGTTAGCAGTAAAAAAGAGCTAGGCAAGGTATAATTTAGCCGGATAACCAAATTGTAACATGCTGAAGGATAATCATTTAATTATTTAAGGATGTCCCCCTTTTCCCCTAGAATAGCCATAACAAACCCCTTTCGATTTTAAGAGAATTATGACTTGTCAAAAACAAGGACTATCATATCCATTTTCATAAATTTTGAAATTTAACCCCGTCCCCCTTTCCAAAAGTCAACCGCAGACTTAATCCCTTTAGACCCCTTTACATGGTTATCCTTATTTCAAGACTTGACCCCAATCATGTCAAGAGTGAAGACGCGATCCTCTTGTTTTTCTTGACGAGCCCTTTATATAGGCGTCCCTGATCTTCCCCTTATCGACCGGCCTTCGTTTTCGTTGCTCCCCAAATCAATTTTGTTTGATCGGATGTCGGGGCGTACAGCCCTTCCCTCCAAAAAGTCATGCCAAAAGAATAACCGGGAATCCCCCCGGCCACTATAATACGAATATCTTCAACCCTGTCCATGATCGGCAGCCTTCCCCCGGGCTTAAGAGCGTCTTTGAAAACGGAAATACGATCTTTAGGAATCTCTCCTGAATCGATCCTGGGTTGAATGTTCGCAATTTCAGCGGGAGTCAGATCTTTATAAGGGATTGTAGCGCGTTCATATAGTATCTTTTGCAAACTCGCCCGTGTATGACCCTGTTTTGCCAGTTCCATAGCCAGTACAGGTTCGAAAAACAGGATATACTTCATAGGACCCGGATTCGAGCTTCCCCGTTTCCAGGTTGCCATTCCCCAGCGGGGTTCCATCATCATACGGACGGAGTTCTCCAGTATCTCCTCCGGGGTCCATGTTGCAACAGCGCCCCCGCCCAGCAGATGGCTGGATGCTCCCATAACCGAGGAAACGGTCACGCAGTTATCTTCCGCTTTGAATCCCTGAGTAACATGGAAAGGAGGCCACGGACTAAACTCCTGGTTCTCGGCAAAAACATAGAATTGCTGTGATGGACGGCCGACGAGAGCCATATCGTTTACACCGGGCCATACTCGGCCGATGTTTATCAGGGCAAGCCGCAAAGCGCGTCCGATGGTGCTGTTGGCCTGCCACCCGTAGCCCAGGAATCCTATTCCGGAATTGATGTTGAGTTCCTTTGCGATGGGCCCCGTCACCATTATGGCGAAGTTGAAAGAACCGGTTGAGGTCATTACATGAAGGTCATCATAATCGGGATCCGTAATACCTTCCATTGCAGCAATGATCACCGGCAGGTACTCCGGCTTTGCTCCGGCCATAACCGCGTTGATGGCGATCTTTTTAATGGTGGCAACCCCGTTCTTGGGAGCTACCGTACCGATGATCTCATCCGGAGAACGATTCGTGCCCTTAAGCATGGCCTGGACCGCCTCCTTGGTCGGAGGTAATAGTGTCAAGCCATCTCCCCATTGTCGCTCCAGATAGATGTCGTTGAATTTTTCGATGGCAAGCGCATATGTCTCAGCAGAAACAGTGATAGGTCCAAGGTCTTCCTTTTCGGGTACGGTGCTTGCTTCCTTCTCTGTCAAAGGGCGTTTCAGTCCATCGATGAGTTCATCAATGACCGCTTTTACAACAGGCATGATTTCCGCATCGGTGCCCCTGAGCCTGTAATAATCCTCGGCCTTTACCGTTACGATGCGTGCTCTCGGCATGCCAACGTCTTCTGCCGCGGATTCCGCGTCATGAACAAAGTTGTCGGTGCATACATAAGCTCCTGGCTTCCCAAGTTTTTCCACCCTGTAATAGCCGGACACGCCGGCCCATGTGCAGGATCCTCAGTCTCCTACGCCGTAGAGGAATGCATCCGTCTCCTTTGCCATCCTTGTTGCCAACTCATCACCAAGGTCAAAAGCACCTGAGTAGCGTAAAATAGCAGTTTCCGGCAGTTTTTCTTTCAACAGCTGCTCAACACCGTTCCAGAAGTGATTCCCACCGGGCTTTTCGTTCCAATAAAGGCCGATCTTTTTCCCTTTCAGATCGGGAATCCTCGTACTGGGTGGGGAAAGAGGCGGGAGAGTAATTTCCCCGCGTGGATTAAGAACATGCAGTGTGACATCCGATGCATCCAAATCGGAATTAACAGGCTGGCATGCGAAAAAAAGAATTACAAAAATCGTTACTGTTGAAATCCATATGCCGGTCTTTTTCATTGGATAGGCCCCTCCTTGTTTTTGGGGACGTTGTTGACTAGCGTGACTAGCTAATATCAACACAGTCTTTTACAAATACTCTTGATCAAAAGTCTCTAACCTAATGATAGTCAATCAGGTTTTTCATCAGGAATTGTCACACTAGTCAACAACGTCCCCTATCTCTTCATACTTTCCGTTTACTGTGATTCTTCAATCAACTCGACAATTATATTGCCGACACCGAGGTCGCAGTAGGCCACTCCACCACCTCCCGGGAACTTTGCCCTCAGCAATACTTCTACTCCTTGTTTAGTGAGTTTGTCTACCTTATCTTGAATGCCCTCGACAGCACAGCCGATATGTTGAATGCCCTCGCCTTTAGTATTAAGGAATTCCTTATGCGGGGATTCTCCATCCAAAGGCTGAATCAGCTCAATTTGTATGTCTCCAATCATCGCAAAACATATTTTGAAATCAGCATACATGCGCTTATCGCGAAACCATTCCTCTCGATCGGGCGGTAGGGTCATCTCTTCAAAAGGCCCCATGCCAAGGGAAGTCAAGCGTTCGACAGTCTTATCCATATCCCTGACAACTATCCCTATCTGCGTCACTTTTGTAAATGGCGATTTTTTCATGTCCTCCATTACGTAATCTCCTTTCATCAAAGCCTCTTGCTTATAGGCCCCGGTTTGTTATAAATGGGGATGCTGGAAAAAAGTAATATAACGAAGCGGGATGACCTCAAGTTTTCAACTTTTGGCTTTAGGGAAGTTCTTTACTTTGATAACTTATCATTGTGTAAGGCGTTATGCGAATGAGAAAGTAGTTCTGGCGGTGGAAGAACAGTGCTAAGACAACTCAAGTTAATAAAGTAAAGAACGTCCCCAAAACCATATTTGGCTTTTATTCGAATGTTATCTTTCCCAAATTCTATGATGTCGCCTGAAAAGATCTTTTTGCGCTTTCTGGTTTCGACCTTCCCATTTACTATAACTTGACCTTTAGAGATAACATATTTTGCTTCACCGCCGCTGGCGACCATATTTTCGAACTTCAAGAGTTTATAAAGCTCAATTGGTTCTTGTGAAATTATGATTTCTCTCATTGTAATATCCCATTCTGAGGTTCGAGTCTGATTGGAAATCTGAGGGGCAGAAGATCAAAGCACGTTCTGCACGAACGTCCTTTATTTACTGATATTACCGATTTAGTTATATGTTTATGCCCGTCCCCCTTATCCATGAACATCAGGAACAACAGTCAATGGCAGACTTTTCGAAGATCTCGGACTATGAAGCTGGTTTTGGATCCTGATGAATCATTCTGAGGACTCCTTTATTATCAAACTGTCAAGAGTGAAGACCTGTCGAAGATCCCGGACTTTGAAGCGGGTCTTGGATCCCGAGGAAGTATTCGGGGGACCCCTATGTTTTTATTATTCCGGCCAAGTTGGCGTATCGTTCCCATCAAGGCCAACTTCTCGATACAGGCGTTTATAGAAATCCGGTCTTGGGAAGTCAGATCGAGTTTCCAGGAACGCGTGATCGCGGTAACCCATTTTCCTTTCATCAAATGATTTTATCTGAGAGACAAGATTCGCCATGTTCTTACTGGGTAAAGAGAAAATGATCTCATCTTCTCCAACGTTAGCTCTGCCAATCTCGCCCGGATCCGGCAGGGTAACACATGGTTGACCGGATAGCGCGGGAACAACAGCGAGTGCGCAGGAAGCGACAGGATAGATTGGCGTCTCAATGAATCCTTCACCGATAAAGCTCAAGACATGAAGCATATGTCTCAACTGCCCCGTATTGGAGTATATCATTATCAGATCCGGTTCAAATTTCGCTGATTTCAAAGGAGCGGATAATACACCGATATATTTCCCATACTCCAGCATAGGAATATTTTTCAGATCATTTTGAAGTTCCTGATAATTATCCGCGACTTCTTGTCTTATTAATCCATAGGCGAACAACGGACCCCAACACCAGTTATCCTCTTTTAACATGGCGACAGTCTTCCCCTGATACCTTGACAGAGAAAAAGCCTGGCACTGCGCTAAATGATAATTTTTATCTCTCTTTGGCCTGAGCGCTCCTTCAGGAATATCGGATTCACTTTCCAGCATCTTGACGGCAATGGGAGATGTCCGAAGTATCAGGTGTTTCTCGAGATCCTCACCGTAGCTGTTGAATTTCATTAAAGGCGTCATAGGATGTTCTTTCTGTTGGTCAGGTGTGGTTTCGTTTTGAGTTGCAGAATTTGCGAGGCTGTATGTACTTAAAACTGCAGCACCAGCTCCTACCAATCCCAATGCTTCACGTCGAGTGTATTTGTTTTCCATAGGAAAATCCTCCTTTAAATTCTTGATTAACCCTTTAGTGGGTGCTTGTATTCTGCCTCTTAAATTACTGAAATACTGAAGAGTATCCCACTTTACTTTAACATACCATACACCTGAAGTCATAATTTCATGGACGTCCCCTATCACTCCTCAAAAGCTTAATAACCTAACAGCGTCCCCCTTTTCACAGCATGTAATCCCGTCTCATGCGATGTAGTGGAGCTGTTTTCCATGTGATCTCCCCTCAGGAATCAAATGTGAAGAACGTTATATATTGAAAGATCAAGGGGTTATAGTCCCCCATATAACATACAAAAAAATTATTTAATAGCTATCCAAAAAAGAAACCTCCTGTTAAGTAAAAGAAGATTACCACAATC
>Ga0315543_1001621_pt1 | contig 23775 bp, 20 predicted proteins | sample SalMarSW160210MG_2_FD_203098 | JGI IMG/M metagenome (GOLD analysis project Ga0315543, IMG submission 203098) | Salt marsh sediment microbial communities from the Plum Island Ecosystem LTER, Massachusetts, United States - Salt Marsh Sediment SW1601-210 ... | reverse complement strand
GCTGACGCTGCAAAGTTCCTTTATGCCAAACTTGCCTAGAAGCTGGAAGACCAGGATGAGACTTAACTTCACTGTATCTCTTCAGAACAATTATCTGTATCTCATCAATAGAGTATAATCCAATCGGGTGGAATCCGCGCCGTTCACCGGAAACTTGGGTACGCACAACCGCATAGTCTCCAGAACCACCAACATTCTCGCCTTTACCGTTCTTAACGTCTTTGACTAGCTGCCAGAGCCAAAGCCTGAAACCTGTTTCATCTTGGGGAGGACGGAGCTGAGTTTTGATTATAAACTTCCACACAATAGGGGACCCGTAATATTTCTGTGCTTTCTCGCTGTAACCGCGTTTAGTGACAATAAAAGTGGGGATTGCCCTACATCCTCCAGTGGCTACCATAGAATATTGTGTGTTTATGCTTAAAAATGCTTTATTCTTGCGTTATTATTTCTTCATTCATATTTTCATGGTTGATGAAAAAATGGGAAAACGTGAAAGAATCTTTGAAACAAAAAATATTAGTTTCGTATTGCTTTAATAAAGAAAATATCGAATCATTAAAGAAAAATGTCTTTACCGTCAAATATCTGTAAATTGCTCCATTATTTCATCATTCATAATTTATTATATGATGAAGATATTTCAGTGGTATATAGTATGGAGTTTAGCCCCGTTTCTTCATCTTTTACTTTGTGTATGACATAAAAACAGGGCGATAAGCCCAAATCTGCCTCCTTTTCGCAAAAGAGGACAGGAAACCGTGAAAAAATGAGGCTTTTTGGGACTTGGAGAGAAAACCAAAAAACAGATTGCAAAAAAATTAAGCCTTTTCCCTAGCCTAAAACAGAAAACAAGGCTAGAGATTGCCTCTTTTACTCCCTAGTTTTTAGTCCCCTAAAGACTAGAAAAGATGTTTTTCTGAGACCCCTTTAGCTTCATGCCGGACGAATGTTTTTACCGCTGAATCTTGGACGTCTTATCGATTTTGACTGTTCACTACGCGAACATTGAAACCTTTGTTTATTAATTTATTTATTAAAAAGTTTTTTAAATTAATTCTGTTATTTAAAAAAAATATTTATTTAAAAAACATTTACCACAAAGCTTTTAACCTTAAAATGTATAGTATATGTTGGAGGATAAAGATGAGCGAGACAGAAACCGTGAAAGTGACGCTGGAGCTGCCGAAACCGATAACAGAATTCATCAAGGATTCATGGTCCACAAGCAATCTAGAAGAAACCCTAACTAAAGAAGTTGTTGAGATGTGCTTGTCACAGTTAGATGCAGACGCAAACGATCAAGGAATACTTCCAAGAGAGATAATAAGTAAGTATGGTTTGATGCCGATCTTCAAGAAATTTGGGGTTTTCGTACCGAAATACTATCTGGAGGCTAAAGCAAAATGAGCGAAAAAGAACTTGTGGAAGTGACAGTCAAGGTTCCTAAAGGAATCATACAGTTCCTAAACGACATCATACCAACCTCAAAATATGACAACATACAGGAGTATCTGAAGGACGCCATAATTAGCAGAGTTGAAGGTGATATAGACGCAGACATATTCAGTCCAAGCGTGAAGGGAGTCGCTGAAAAATACGATCTCAAAGAAGAGTTTGAAATCAAAGACTCTTAACTTTCCCCTCTTTTTGGAAGTGAAAACATGAACGAAACTGAAGAAATCAAAGCACAAATACTTCTTCGAGTCAGAACATCCAGCGGATTAGTAACTCATGGATTGCAGTTTGACTATGGAACATCCAAATCCAATATAATCTGCGTTCTCTGCAGGGACCAAAACAAGCTAACCACTAGCAAAACATTGAAGCAGCATGCTCGGCACGTGTTGAAAGAGCATCCAGAAATTTTTTTCTGAATGTTAGCATTCTTTAAACTATAACTTTTTACACCAAGTCGTTCTCTGATTATATTGGTTAGGTGCTGGAAGAGAGTCACAGTAAACAAAAGCATTGTGGGTTGAGAAAGTAAAATGAACGAAAAGAAAAAACTTGAAGAAAGCAGATATTTTCTTTCTAAAATGGAACGAGCACAAGATGAAACGTTTGAATTCAAATGTAATTTAAGTGCTTTTCTTTCTGCTTCTCGTTCAGTTCTGCAATATGCTCATGAAGAAACAAAGGACACAAAAAGTAAGGTGAAATGGTATGAATCAACGGTAAGTAAAGAGCCTATCCTTAAATTCTTTAAGGATAAAAGGGACATTAACATTCACCAACAACCCATATCGCCTTCCGCTAAGACCACGATTGGAATACACAGAACAGTGAACATTTCTGCTTCAGTTTCAGTGGTGGTAAAAGACAAAGAGGGTAACATTAAAAGTGAATATCATAGCAAGCCAAGCCAAACTCCCCCTAAGATGAAACCACCTGAGACCACAAAGACAGTTACGTATTATTTTAGCGATTGGACGGGAGATGAGGATGTTATAACACTATGCAAAAAGTATCTTGACAAGTTAGAGAAATTAGTTAATGATGGAATACGTCAGGGGCATATTCTGGGATAATTCGATTGAGAAGAACCTGTGAACATTGAAGGTTAGGAATTTAGGTTTAAATATTCAATGCTTTTTGAACGTTTAGAAAACTTCATTGAACAGCTTCGAATATTGAAACGCTTAAAAGAGGTATTCAAAAACTTTAAGCATTGCTACAGTTCACATAAAGGCATAATGACAAAAGAAAGAGTTGCAATCCCAAAAAAGACTCAAAGGGCATTGCTCGTTGAGTGTGGACACAAATGCAGTATCCATCTTTGCAATGAGAAGACCGCTTTAGAATTTCATCATATTAACGGAAATCCAAGCGACAACCGAAAATCTAACCTAATTGTCTTGTGTGCAAATCACCATGCTTTAGCCCAAAGTGGCAAAATAGATAGGAAAGCACTTGCGGATTACAAGAGACGCTTAAAACTTGACAAGCCTCAGGAGACGCTAAAAGAAACAGTTGAAAGGGAAGGCATAGATGTGATTCCTGAAAATTTCTTTGTCAAGTCTGTCTTAGATTTGGGAAAAAAATATATGATGTGGCGATATGGAAAACCAACAGCCTCGATAAAAAGAGAGTTGGCTGTTTTAGTTAGTCTTGCAGTTCTTTGTTTTGTTCCATTTTTCTATGTTATGTTGATTCTAAAAGCTCAGATAACAGTTGAATGGATTTATGTCTCAACTGGTTTTCTTTTTTTAGGGGCATTTCTCATCATTGTTCTTTCTGTGGTTGTTGTTAGAAGATGTTCTAAATGTCATGGATACTTCGGAATCCACAGGGTCGATTCCAAAGAAGTGGACAGGAAAGTTATAGAAACAAAACAAGATACCCGAATCACACCAATTTACCGAAATACGTACAGATGTGTTTATTGCGGTGACACGTACACAAAGAATGAACGTGGCGAAACAGAGATTATTCCAAAGGAAGACGACAAATAGAACGTTCTTCCATTTTCCTTAAAAGCAACTTTAGAATGTTTTCATTGGCTATAAGCCCCTTCAGAATCTTTTTATCACGTGCTGACAAGAAAAGCTCTAAAAAAGTATAAAGTTCGAAATGAATAATCCAGATTTAAAGGACATAATTCTTTAAAGTAAATTGCAAGGAATTTTATGTTGAAGCATTTAGTTGGTAACAAATCGTAAAAGTGGAGACTTTAAGCACCTGAGGTCTTATAAAATGGTGAAATTATGTGAAATTTGTGGAAAAGAGTTTAGGCTTCCAATTGGTGGTAAGATTTGTAAGTATTGCAGAAGTCATTGTCCTAAATGCGGAAAAAAGATGGGAATTTTTGAAAATGACAGGGCAAGGTCTAGGAAATATTTTTGTGACCAATGTTTTGAAAAAGAGCAACAGAGAATTCTAAAAGAAGAAAAACTTGTTGTAAAGAATCCTGAACTAGGTTTCACACCACAATACTTGAGTGAGTTGAAGGAACAACTAAAAATAGTTGAGAAAAAAACATGTTTGGATTGCGTACTTTGTCAACTTCAAGAAAAAACGGTAGAGAAAGCAAGTGTAACTAATTTACTCGGTGCATTAGCTGGAGCACCAATTGAATATGAAATAAGGGTTAACCTTGTTTGTAGAAAATTTCTTTTAGACTTGAATGACAAACTTGAATCTGCTTCTGAATGTTCAAGTTTCCTCACCGAAAAAGAATATCATGAAAAAGCTATCAAGGGAGAAATTGTTGGCTTTGCTGGTGTAACAAAAAACGAAAGCATTACACTACAAAAACCAGTTATGGCAAAGTGTGATTATTGTCAAGCTCAATACGATATATCACTTTATAGGAAATGCCCTAGATGTGGAGCATATAGTCCCAAGATTTCTAAAGAGATTCTGTAACCAAAAATTTCTTGAAAAAAGCTGTTTCGACACCTTTAAGTATGTAAAAAAGTGACGCTAAAGTACAGTTTTGGTGAACGCTATGAACACGCAAAAACTATCTCCCCAAACGTACGTTAGTAACGTACAAAATTGGGAAGACAAAGAAAGACTACGTTCTGAACGTAGCTCTCTAATATGATTGTTGTTTTTGGTCTATTAACTAGTCAAACCTGTTCTTTTATAAAAAAATCTCTAAATTCGTGATGGCCCATACGTGTTAAACTGTCCACTAGTCTATTTACGGGAACCCTGATTTCCTTAGGAGGTCTTTCCATGGTTATAACTTCAAGTATATCACTAATTTTTTCTTTCGATAACATAGGCAACAACGCGTTATTATCACCTCTAATCAGTAAATCCAATATTCTCAAAACTTCAGAAGAATAGTCGCTAGCATAATCAGGAAGTTTTTTTATAATCTCTGTAGCAAACTCCATTATTCCCTCAGTAATCTCTAGGGTAATACATAATTGAGAAATTGCAGACTTTTTATCAAAAGGGCTGTTGATAAACCAAAATCCAAACAATTTCAGCTCTGTTGCAATTTGTTTTCGTGCGGTCTCATCGATTTTTCTTGCTTCGTCTATTCTCCACTTCCATAATTTCAAACATCTTTCTATTATTCTCTTTTTGATTTTTATGTCAGTTTCCTCTTTTTGGATATTGTCTAAGACTTTTCCAACGAACCATATTGCGTGTCCGTTGACTTGATACTGCTTCATTTTAAAGAATTTACTTGTCAATGAATCGTTTCCTAGGTCCTCTAGTCCTCGAAGATAAGCAAGCATGAGATGCTCTGCCAGTTTCGACTTTGCATTTTGTGAGATTTTTGGGCTGTTTAGCTTATTGATTGCATTACGATATTCATTCTTCATTTTGGAATAGACATCGTTATAGACTCTGCCGTATTTCATGTAAGCTTCCCATGCAGCTCTGGATAAAGTTCTAAATTCTGCCTTTTTTGGGAAAATTTTTGGCAGTTGTCTTTCTGTCCACTCGCTGTTTAAATAAAATAGATTTGGAAGATAGAACCCATAAACTGCTCTAATTGTCTGTGTGGGTTCATAATCGGGATTCAAGTGCATCTCAAGCAGTTCTTTAACTTCTGGAACCATTTTATCTACAACTTTCGGCGAGCAGATGTGTTTTGCGCACCACAATGCATAGAGAACTAAAGCATGCATGGCTTTTCCTCTAACGGTGTTTAATGAAAGAGTAAAAGGATCCATATTCTCTCCCCCATATTTGGTTTCATAAGTTTGATCAGGTTCATTGTCTTTGAGAAGGATTCTTATTAAATCCAAAATAGATGTTCGGAAGTCAATAGGGAGAAATTCATTGTTACGTAATCCTTCTTTCAAAAGGTCACAAATAGCACTTTTAACAGCTTTTAGACCATATAGATCATCTCCAGTAGAAACGGTTTTGTTTTCTGAAGTTTCCAGAACATCTTTACAGAGCGTGATTATTTTGTTCCAATCGAAATTATTTCCTTTTTTTATGGCCTCTCGATATCCTTCTAAGAAGTGGTAAATGTACACTGGACATAATTCTCCAATATCTTTACCTATTGAAACATATTTTTTGGGATTATCAGAAATTACTTTACTCATTATTCCACCAAGAGCTTCTTTAGTTGGTGAAAAAAACTTCTTAGATGGTTTCCAAGTCCTAAGAAAATCTAGAATTTCTTTTAGTGATTTCTTCTTAAATTCTTCCTCAGTTATTGGAGACGTTGAACCTACAACTACAGGTCCGTGGTAAGCAAGATAGTCAGGGTGGTCCATTTCTCCATATTGTGTCAAAATATTCTTCATTTTTTCTTTCCAGTTAAAAGGAATATGATCCCGTATTGGATACAATGCCATCATTTGCCAGCGAGATTTGTAATCCATTTGTTCATCTTCTGTAGGAGGATTTCCAGTTCTATCTTTGTAGTTTGATTCAAACCTTCCTAAATCAGGTCCTTCCTCAATTCTTTCTAGGATTTTTTCTTTAATTTCTTCTGGCAGTTTTTGATATTGGTCTTGTAGTAAGTGATATTTTTCATGGTATAGATCACTATTTTCAAAAATTTTTTTCTCAGATAAGAACTGTTGAATTTCTGTTTTGAGTAAATCTGGGAATTTGTTCATTAAGTGTAATTCTATTCTTCTAAAAATTGAAAAATTATATTTTGATATTACAGCATAACAGCTTCTAAAACTTTTATCGTTAATAACTGCAAGCTTTTCAACATTGTCTCGAATTGATACTAATAAATAGTTCTTCACTCCTCTGTCACGATTTTGTGAAGATTCTTCAATTGCTGGTCTCCAGATACGAGAAAAGTCAACTCGAATATCATCCTCATGGGATTTTTCAAGCTCAATTGCCTTGGATAATTTCTTACACAAAATCTCTAAAACTTTGCTTGGCTCTTTCACAAAAATTAATGGGACAACATTAATTAGAATTTGATTATATGCCCAAGAATTAAACAGAGGTTCAGCTTCTCTGGAAAAAATGGCTTCTTCTCTGTCTTGAAGTTTAACATACAGAAGAGTATCCAACAAATCCAAGGCGGGTGCCACTTCATTGTCGTTAATGAATTTTACAATTAGTTCTCCTATTTTTTCTGGAATGAGTGTACGGTAGGGATTAACTATACATCTCTTAACCAAAGGAACTATTTCTTTAGCTAAATTTGAAGGCATTTGGAGACCACAATTGATTAAGTCGAGATGCACTCCAACGTTATCAGTCTTGGGAATCCTTTTAATTATTCCAATTACTTCTTCTGGTTTAATCCCTGAGATTTTTATCAAATACTTGGATAACGGCCAATTTGGAAATTTTGTGTAGTTTCCTTCTTTGATGGTTTCCGGAATGTTTGAAAAAAATCCTCCTGAAGAAAGGGGTTGAAGCCAGTCTGGAGAAGCAAGTCTGGAAAAAAAGTATTCAACATGAGAAGGGTGTTTAAGTAATTCTGATAATTTTTCAACATCATCTTGTTGAGGAGATTGAATGCCCAATAGTTTATCTAATTCGTCCAATGTAACCGGTATTGACTCTATAAATTTGCTCAATATTGTTTCAAATTCTGAAAGCTTAGTTTCAAACTCTTCCTCAATAGCAGTTTCACCATGGTGTGAAATTTTTACAAAATAGTTATGGATGTCTACCCATTTTTTAATGAGAAATTTTGTCTCTTCTTCGGCTGGTAAAGGTAACAAATCGGATTTTTCTACAAATTTCTTTTCAATTTTGGTTTTGAGGTTTTCTTCTCCTTTCAATAATTCTTGTGGTATGTTGGCTTTCTGAAAAATGATCCTTGTAACTTCTCTTAGTGAGTGAGCTGATTGCGAATATCTATCAGGATTATCAAGAGCATTTAATACCTTCAAAGCACCTAAATAAACATCTACAGCCTTTTGGTCTATTCTTGCCAATTTCAAAGCAATTTTTTGCTGCCTGAGTGACAATGTAGCCAACATAACCCCCTTTTTCATTATTACTAATTCTAGTTAATAAATAATGTTAAGAATGGTTCTGTTACCTCTTCGGTTGATTGAGATATTTCTTGCAGGTGTTACCTTTCGGTTGATGAACTCTACGAAGAGTCTCTATGTAACTTTGTTTGATTTTTTTGCGTTACAAGCTTTATGGGTTATTTGAGAGTTTTCAAGTGAAGTTTTACCGCCTTTTGAAAAGGGTTTTATGTGGTCTAATTCGTATTCTTCCCAATCTACTTTTTTACCACATATATCGCATTTCTTATCGGAGTTATCCCATGCTATTCTTCTTTCTTCTTCATTGAAATCTTTTCGTTTGTCTTTTGCGATAAGAAAAGGAATCAGCAATTCCCTAACAATTTCATACCTTTTTTGTCGTGTGGCTTTATGAGTAGTTCTTTTCTCTACATTTTCTACGTATGTATCTACTAGAGGATTGGATGAAGATTTTTCTGATTGTTTTACATGTTTATCTACTTCAGAAGCAAATTTTGTTAACCACTCATTTATTTCATCATATCTTTCTTCAGGGAAGTAGTAAACTTTCGATAGTTCATATATCGCAATAAAGAAAGAATAGAAATCTGCTTTTCCCCGCCATCGAGTCTTGACTAGATCGTGATTAAATATATCCTCAATTTTCCTTTCAGTAGCTTCAAACTCTTTTCGCCAAGATTCTCTATCTAGAAACTTCTGATCATATCTTTGGAAAAAACTATCAATACCACTTTGGCTTTTCTGTTGAATTCCTTCCATCATTCCTAGAAAAAGCTCACCTATAAATTCAGCGTCTATCATTCTTTTAATATCGTTTGGCGTCACTATTTTGTTCTCAGCCCAAAAATCGTCTTTATCCGCAATATTATTAACTAAAGCGATGAGATGCCCTCCATACGTAGCATTTCTTAATTCCTGAGCGTTTAATGGAACGACATATTTGTTCAATCTGCGAAAAATATCTTTAACTTCTTTTAAACTATCCGTTTGCAACTCCCTAGTTACTATACCGTAATTCCAAAATTCTCTCTTTATTCCATCAGGTAAATCTGAAAATTCTTTATCAGCAAATGTGGGGCATTCATCTTCAAGTAAACTATATTCTCCTTCAAGAAATTCAAGAATAGCTCTCATTCTTTGTTGACCGTCAACAACGATATATTTTGTATTTCCATCTTTATCTGTTTTAACTTGCATGTAAACTTCAGGTACGGGTAAATTGTTCAAAATTGTATCTATCAAAAATGATTTGTTTCTTGGTGACCAAACAGGTTTCCTTTGAAATGGAGGAGCTAATTCTAACTGATTGCCCTTATACCATTGATAGTATTGAGCGATCCTAAATGGTGTACCAGGAGCATTAGGCATAAGAACGTACCCAATTATACCTTCTTTAATCCTCGCTTTATAAGTTTCACTACTGTCTCATTATTGTTCTTTAACCCATAGTCAATCTTATATTTTAGGACTTTTTTCCATGTCTCTTCATCAACGTCAAGTATGAGTTTCTTAGCCATATTAACAACCATTAATAACTGTTAATGGAAACCTTTATATAGTTTTCTCTCATTACCTATTAATAGTTATTAACAGTTATTAATAACAAATGGTGAGTGAAATGATGAGTCTTCAGGAACTTGAGAAACTTCGTGAAGAAAGAGGTTTGGAGATTTTCAACAGGAACAGGAACAACATCAGAGGTGTTGATGGTTTTTCTTATCGGGTTCTTTCTCAAAGCGGAAACGGCAGTTATACCGTTTCTAATGTAGATGGTGAATGGGTTTGTGAGTGTCCAGATCACAAGTTTAGAGGATTAAAATGTAAACATGCTTGGGCTGTAGAGTTCAGCATAAAACTCAGAGAAGAAGTGCAGAAAGATTCTGTAATTCAAGAAATTATAATTTCAAAGTGTGTTTACTGTCAGTCTCAGAACATCAAAAAGAATGGAGTTAGACACAACAAAAGCGGAGACATTCAACGCTTCATCTGTGAGAATTGCGGTAAAACATTCAGCATAAACATTGGATTCGAGAGAATGAAGCACAATCCTAAGGCAATAACTACAGCCCTGCAACTATACTTTAGTGGAGAATCTTTGAGGAACACTATGAAATCTCTTAGGCTTTTGGGCGTGGAAGTTTCCCATAAGACGGTCTATATGTGGATAAAAAAATACATCGGACTAATGGAACATTACATTGAAAAGTTGAGACCTAAAGTGTCTGACACTTGGAGAGCTGATGAGCTTTGGATGAAATTCAAGGGCGACATGAAATATGTTTTTGCTATAATGGACGATGAAACAAGGTTCTGGATAGCTCAAGAAGTTGCAGAAACGAAGTTTAAGCACGATGCTAGAAAACTGTTCCAACTGGGGAAAAAGGTAACTGGAAAAAAGCCCATGACAATAATAACTGACGGACTCCCCGCATACAATGACGCTTACAAAAAAGAGTTCAGGACTCTTCGTAAACCAAGAACTGAGCATGTTAGACACATCAAATTGAAAGGCGATATGAATAACAACAAAATGGAACGATTGAATGGGGAGATTAGAGATAGAGAAAAGGTCATGCGTGGATTGAAGAAGAAAGACACTCCGATACTGAAAGGTTACCAAATCTACCACAATTACATACGTGAACATGAAGGCTTAGATGGTAAGACTCCTGCCGAAGCATGTGGAATAACCATAGAGGGCAAAAACAAGTGGCTAACATTAATCCAAAATGCAAGTTCGTATAAAACTAAAAGAATATAAAAAATAGCTAATAACCCAATAACTCAGCGGTTTTTTCTCTTGCGTTTGTAATCAGCCACTTACGTTTTTCCTCAAAGACTACAGCATTTTTAACATGTTCCTTTATCTTAGATCGAACGTTTTTTTCAAGCAATGGAACCACTAATTTTGAAAGATTGTGCCCAATTGTGGAAATAGTCGATTGTATAATAACGAATCTATATATTTGGTAGATGGCATAGTCACTATTCAGAAACGCAAACAAAAATTCAGGAGTTAATTCTTCGGTCAGTAGTCTTATTTGTCGTAAATGGCTCTGAAAAATGCATCTGTCTCCTTTGACTATTATAGCACTTGCACCTATTTTTCCATCATTGGCAAAAAGGATGTCATTCTCTCGTAAATCTTGGTTGTAGTTTGTCATTAGTTCTTTTCTTACGTAGTAGTCTGGATAATTGTCTATTGTGTAATTCAATATGTCTGATGTTCGGACAAAAGGCACGTCATCCTCTTGTTTTTGCAAGTAGCTCTTATATTCTTTTGATCCTACTTCGACTCCTCTCTTTATGATGGCATTTTCCTTATTCAAAGTAATTGTATCAAACTGATTTCGTAATGATTGCACAACTTTTACGTAATTAGGGTAATAGAATATAGGCGTAAATATGTCTTCAGTTTCTGATGATGAAACGCTAAATGTTCTAATCTTACTTGTTGGCAGTTCAATTGAAATAGCCTTGTTGACTAGACCAATTGCCTTTTTCATTTCTTCAATAGCGTTACCTTGAAGTTTTAGAGCATTTTCAAACATATCACCTATTTCATCATCGCTTGAATCCTGATGAGTAACTATACGTAATTTTCTTACAGGTTTCAAGGTGAGATGTGGTTGATTATGCTGTGTTTTTATCCTGTTAAATTGGATCTTCCCCAATCTTGAGGCAAGAAAAACAGCAACATACCAAGGGTTGACAGTAACGTCCAAAGAAATAGCGATTATATCTTGACTAACATTACATACTGGCATCCAAGGTGGAATAGACGCAACGATTCCAATTGTGCCACCTTTCGTAACAACAAGATCGCTAGGTTTTAGCTCGGTCGAGCCTGCCTTTTTGCTTCTCATTGGTGTAATGTGTTCCATATCTCTCAAGTTCAAAGTAAGAGTTTTTACATCTGAAACTCTGATAAATGGCACACCTGCATCGGTGTACTCGTCGGCTCGAATGTCAAATATCCCTTTCTTAATCTTTCTGCTAATATCACCAAGGCTTTTAACTTGCGAAGCCTCATTTTGTTTAGCTTTTTCCATCAACTCCAGAAATTCAGGATCGTAGTATTTGGCATCAAATCTATCACCTAAGTCGGTTGAATCAATTTTAGAGAATTGCATATTTTTCTCTAAACCTCTTATATTCCTCGGCAATCTGAGGAAAATCATCAGCAATTATTCGATTTCCTTTATCGTCTAGCACAAGGTTGCCTTTCTTATCTTTTTTATATACTGGATTTCCTCGTTTGTCATGTCCACAGTTCTCAGCTACAGCCATAAAAATTGGATATTGTTCTTCTCTCTCTTTTTCATTTTTTTTCTGTAGAACAATCACGCTTGTTTTTGTTCCAGCACTAGGCATGAATGTTTCTACTGGACAATCTATAACTGCTAAGAGTCTTGCTTTACTACGAATGAAAGAACGAATATGTGCTGAAGAAGGATTGCCCAGAATACTATCTGGAAGAACTATCGCCATCCTTCCACTCACCTTTAAAAATTGAAGACATCTTTCAATGAATAACACTTGAGGAACTTGTTTAGTCAATATTCTTTCGGTTTTAATCCATTTCTCTGTTTCTTTATCTTTTTTCCATTTGTGCCCTAAGTCATATTCTCTAAGCAATGTTTTGTCAGTGATTGGAATTTTTGAACCAAAAGGAGGATTGGTCATAACAACATTAAACTTGCCCATTTTGAGTCCAATATTCTGCAAACATGCAATATTCCATGAGTCAATGTTTTCAAGGCTATCTTCACAATAAATTCCACCTCGCCCATCTCCTACGATCGCCATATATGCTTTGGTGACTTTTGCAAGATCAAATTCCTTATCAATTCCATAGAAAAAGCTGCTTGCTAAATCGCTTTTCATTCTGCCCATTTGCTCTTTATTCATAATGCTTCTTTCTTGTTCCTTGTCAAAGTTTTTCCAAACATTTTCTAAGGCAACGGTGAGAAAGCCACCTGAACCGCAAGCAGGATCTAATACAAATTCTTTGGGTTCTGGATTTAGCATCGACACGCACATGCGAACTACATTTCTAGGAGTAAAAAATTGTCCTTTTTCACCTCTTAAGGCAGGACCAATAAATATTTCAAAAGCGTCACCGACTGCATCCTTATCTGTCTTTAACAACGAATAACGTTGCAGTTCTCCCACAACATATGCTATTGACTTCGCATCAAGGAGAAGTTTTTCTGTTTTCTCAAAAACATCCTCCTGATATTTCTTAGTTTTTTCAAACAGATTTTCTATTCTAGTTTTCACAAAAGTTTCTGGTTCGTCAACACCTGCTCTAAATTCACAAACTTCGTTATTTATCTCATCATAAATCTTACAAAAGAGCAGTCTAATCATCTCGGCTGCTAACCTTTCTGCTCTCGGTAAATTACTGTTAGCATATAAATGATAATGTATTGTCTTGAAAACCGACCTAAGATTTGTTGCTGGAACTAAATTTTCTCGTTTATATTTACCTATATCTTCCAAACGTTCATTTTTTTTAGGTATGTCACGAATCGATTTAAAAAATGGTGGCTTGTCTAACTTGAGAATATATTCCGTTTCTTTTCCGTTAAACCAAACTCCAAAAGTTGCAGTAGATGGTGCAAGATAACTTTTTAGTTGTTCTATTCCATCTTTTCTATTTGACCGCTTTGTTTCAACTATAATGTAGATGTTGTCAGCATTTTGGTTAAAGTCTCTAAAAACAACTATGTCCGCTGGACCAATCCTTTGAGAGCCTTTTTGAATTTGATGCTCAATCGTTAACTCGTTCTTTGGATAACCATATTCTTCAACAAGCCTACGTTCAAAGACTTGCCTAGCCTCTGTTTCTTCTGGTCTCTCCAAGAGGAGTCTTCCCGTAACGAAATCTTTTATGTAACCTTCAGCGACAACTTCCTCATGCAATATCTGTTTTCTAGGCATCTTTCCTCTCACCAATCTTTTTCGGGGAACATTCTATAATATCGGGTGATCGACTGAAAAGACTTTCGGAAAAAATGAAGTCAGAAAAAATAAGCCTCTTCGTGAATGCTTAGAGGCTCTTCGTGATTTGTTATCAACCGATTTTTTACAGGGTTATCCATCAACCGAAAGGTAACACCTCAACGAAATATCTCAATCAACCGAAGAGGTAACAGAACCTTAAGAATTATAGATGTCTTATTATGTAAACGTCCTTTTGACCTTTTATGTGAAATTAATACTGTTATTTTTTGGTTAGGCTGTTTTTCTTCTTGCTTCTGTTATGAGGTCTGTGAGGGCTGCGAAGGCTTTGCTTACGTCTTCCATGGCTAACACAATTATCGTTTCCGTGTAGCAGCTCATTGTCTCCTCTATGTTGATGTGTCTTCGTGAGACTGCGTTGTAGAATGCTTGTACGCATCCGGGAGTGAATGTTATCTCGTCTGGGCTGCGGATGATGACCGTTGCCAGATTCTGTTTCTGGTCTATCACATCTTTTTTTGTGAAGATGGAGAAACTGTGACTGTGAAATGTGACCGGAAGCATAATGGCAAAACCGTTGCTTTCAATATCGCGCTTGAACCAAGAGACTACTAACCTGCACTAAGTTTGTGTGCGCTTTTTTTGAGGCACACGTTTCTGAATTAAACAAGTGGTAAACAATTCTTTTTGTTGCTTGGTTTTTCCAGAAAAAGCCTGTTTTCAACAATGCTCAAAGTTCCCTTGTAAAAAAGCGTCAAAATTAGAATTATGAAGCTGACAAGTGCGGCTATGACGAGAGAAGTTCCAGAATTAATTGAAGCTTGCCAATCGTCCTTAAGAATTTTGACTTTAAGCAATTCAATATCTTTGTCCATTTTGCTTCACAATTTCTAATATTTTGTTGCAATCCAAATATATGCTTTTGCATTATTTTTCTTCACGGCTTTTTCTTAGCTCATACAGGGCTTTTTGGATGTTAAATCTTTAAGCATTTTTTCTCATTTTGTGATAAAAATATTTGCTAATTTTTCAGTAAAGAGGTTTTACATATATTATAATACTTTCTGAATCAGCCTTGTAAACCCTAATCTCTATATCAAAATCTTTCTCAGCTTCTGGAATCAGGAAATTTGTTTGTGTGTAATACGTTTCATTTTTTGTGGCGTTTCTTACATTAACCAATGCGTGTAAAAGTACAGATGAATCAAACCCGCCATAACCGAAAGTGTATTGATTTGTCTTATTAATTAATCCACTACTAATATTCACAGTTCTAGAGTCGTATACAGGGATTTCAACTTTTGTATAGCGAAAAGTAGAAAACATATAATTTTCAACAGTAGGTCTAATTAAAAGAACAACATATTTTGAGATATAATCTAAATCTATCTCAGAAACTTTAATTTCTACGCCAAAAGTCTTGAACGTTTTTCCCTCAGAGGGAATAAAATCGTCACTTTGAAATGGAGCATAAACTGCAACATAGCCCATAGCATAATAGAAAGAATATTCTGTATCACCAAACTCAATAGGGATGTTATCCCCTTCTCTTAGTGTTAGTTCAGTATAATTTTCATTTGAAGAGTTTTCGGGTTCTATAGGTTTTTGAAAAAAGGATATAATTGTTGAACCATTCATTAATAATAATCCAACAACTATGGCGACTAGAAAAATAACAACAATTGCATGTAATTTCTTCATTGCATCTACTTATTTATTTGATGGTAATATAAAATTTTATAACAAAACTGCTTAAAAAGGCGGAAAAAGTTAAAGCACAGATGATTGTAGAAAAAAGCAAATAAAAACCTCTTTATTTTTAGAAAAATGAGGCTGATTTACGGGATTAATATGCAAATTGTGTTACTCTCCAATCAAAAAAATAATGCACAATTGAAAGACGATTTGTTGAGACTTCAAAAAGAGATAGTATTCCCCTTTACGGTCTCTGATTGGGTAATAGAAAGCCAAAATGTGAATTCATCAAAACATGCAGAATTAATATGGGACGGAAAAAGAAAAAAAGCAACAGTAAAATTTTATTCACGCTATTTTGAAGTTAGCCCTTGGGAAAAAAGGATAACAACATTTCTTCACGAGTTATCTCATATCGGAATATTTTTATCAGTAGCTAAAACTTCAGATTGGTATGATAGGCGTCTTAGACTTGCAGATAATAGATATGAAACTGAAGTAAATGAGAAGCGATATAATAGTGACATGGCAAAATTCGTTTTTGGTCAATATTTAGAACTGCTTGAATTGCCCTTGGAATTTTTAGCAGAAGAATATTTCAAAAGTGAATTTCCCGATTTTTTCAATTTTCGAAAAGATGCTTATTATGCCCTAAAAACATCATGGGAGAATTCACTTAAAGAATGGACGCAAGAAACAAAATGGAAAGGTTCAGAATATGTAGTCCCATATACAGTTTACTCGGATTTGTTAAGAATCCGCCATTTCATGAAAAATATTGAAAAAGACGATGAAGAGAATATATCTCGTTTTTACTTAGCATATCAAAAGAGAAAAGGCATTCTCAAAGAGCTATGTTCTGAAGAATTACTTGATTACTTTTTCAAAAATGAAAATAAATTCACAAATGTTGCAGTGTATCCCCCTTATTTTAACGAAAACCATTTTCTTGAACTCGCTGACAGACTTTGGTCTTTTCCTTGGACAAATTAAACTCCATGTTAAAACACTTAACTAGACCTTTCTTCTATTTGGTTTTAAATAGCCATTAGACTATTTATTATTGACCCAAAATGCAAAACATAAACCACAGTTTGAATCCGAAGACATGCGATTTAATCGTAGGTCTTACAAACACCCCAAAACTTGTGTGGTTTAATCGTAGCTTTCTAATATGAAAGTTTCAGGGAATCAGTTCCTAACCTCATTATAAGCAACCATGGAATCTATTCCCTACGAAGAGTCTGGGGTAGTGAACTTTGGGGTACTGGTACATTCTCTACACAAGTACAGGTACGGGTTCTGCGAAGAGCCTCTATATAGTCTTCTATGACTTCTTTCAACAAAATAAGGCAGAATACCCGTTCTTTTTCTAAAAAACAAAACATGCCCTTAATACCTGTTAAGGGTCACGGGCAACATAAAAAATTTAACGGCAACCTCTAGAAGAAAAACTCACGGTTTTTTTAAAGATGATTCTTGAAAGATTTTTTAATGCTTCATTTTTTTATGTTTTGGCATATCGTACAACTCGTCCTTAAAGGTTGGCACCGACACTGCATTATCAATTGGTTGATTTCTTGTTCTAGTTCTCTGTAAGCTTCTTCCATAGAAACTGCAATCTTAAGTAATTCTTGAAGGGGGTGTCTATCCATATATCCCTGACTAGTTTTTGGAAACAGTGGCGGTTTTCCTTTCACTAATCTGAAAACTCTATTTCTTAAATGCCTAACCTTTTCTGCGTTATCTATGGGTGAGATCTCATTTATTGGAGAAGTATAAGCTAAATAATCAGCTTCTTTTTTGCTAATAAATAATGGGAAATCTTCTTCCTCTCTAATGAGGTCTTTGTTTATCATAACACAATGGTATTTACCAACTTCTTTAGGGTTTTTAAAAGCATACATTGGATGAACATTGCCCTTAAGCATATTAATTATCTTTTTCGTTTCTTTGTCTGCTGTCTTATACTTGTCACTCAAAGCTCTGTATTTTTCCAGTTTTTCATAGATAGTTGGATACGCCTTTAAGTGGCTCTCAGCACACTCCCTTAATATTCTGTCATTATCTGTGACCTTTGAATGAAGTGGAATTCCAAGATAGTGAGGTAATTTTTGTTCAAAGACCACGCCATAATCTAAAAGTTTTTTGAAACCAGGTATCAAGTTTCTAGCGTGGTCAGTTAGCGTGTTATAGACATTATCTGATCCTTCCCAATGCATTCCTTCTGGATCGCCTACCCAATGACCGCCAATTGGGTCATTTCCAACCCAGACCCAGCGCCCTTCAATCTTGTCTATAAGACCAAGCCCTTTTTCTTTTCCTAGGTCTTGGAGACATCTATCTATAGTGCTTTGAGATTTTTCCATTTCTTTAACTAATTCACTATAACTCTTAGGACCGCCTTCTCTTAAAATTTTGAGCATTCTCTTTCTGTTTGCTATTCTTTCGTTTCTTCTTTTGTGGGAACGTATGCCCAAATCAGTTTACCCCCGCACTACGTGGGAATAATTTGATTATACCCTCATATATTATTTTCGTAGTGAAAAGTGATAGGAGAATAATAGGGATGGTTGAATTCAAATTAACCGTTAACAAGAAACAACGTACTGCCTATATCAGCAAGAAGATCATTGACACTCTTGGCCACGAGTTAGGAGCGCAACTTAATGCAACCTCTGGAGTTATCTATCCCATAAATGCCAACAAAGATGACATAATCAGAAGCCTAGAAATTATCCTTGACGATCTTCGACACCAGGCTGAACTTAACAAGAAACTGGAGGCTCAATGATGTCTGAAGAGACCTCCTCCGTTTTGATTCCACGATCCAAAATTAAGCAAATCTTTGGTTGCCTTGAGAGGATTGAAAAAATCTTAGAAGGTGGCAACACTGAACGATAATGAACGGCTGATATGGGGTAAGTACCTGTCTGCGGTTGCTACATCCAGAAGAATGGAATTAGAAGCCTTAGATGAACTGCTTAACGAAATCGGTAAACCAATTATAGAAGAAGAGCCAAAAGCAGAGAAACCTTCTCTTGAAGAAATAAACTCATTGAAAAGCACAGAAAAAACTAGCAGCAAAGGTCAATACCAATTAATCACAAAAACAGAAAATTCTAACAACCCGGCATTTCAGAAACTTCAATCTTACCTTAAAGAACATAATGGCTTCGTGCCCCTACACGGGTTAAAACTTTGGCTTTTCTCCAATGACGCTGAAAACAAAATTGGCTACAAAAAACAATAGGGGAGACTCTCCGTAGATGCAGCCAACAACAAACGCAGAACCACAAGAAAAACCAGATCGAGAAGTTCTAATACAAAGGCTAAAAGAAGCTGGATTATCACCAAGGCGATTCCTTAAAGTTAGAGAAAACAAGGCAGCCTTTGAACCTGAATGGCAAAACAACCTTTACACACCTGAAGAACTAAAAGATTATCCGAGATGGGGTATCGCGGGAGGCGAAGGGCTAGTTCCCCTCGAAGCGGATAAACCCGAAATGGTTAACATCCTCAGAAATATCTTGCCTCCAACACTAGAAGTTATAACACCAAGAAGGCAACTTCCACATTTTTTCTTAAAAATTCCTGACGGCGAAATCCCCAACAAAGTCTTACACTTACCCAATGACGAAGAGGGGGCTGGAGAAATCCGCGCCAAAAACCAATATTTCGTAGCTGCTGGGACCACAATAAGTTATAACGATTTACAAACAGGGGAATTAAAGACAGGAACATATAAGATTCTGCATGACCGACCAATCGCGGAAATATTTTCCTCCGACTTTATGAGAGCTGTGACGCCTTATCTTGGCAAAGACTCTTCGCAAAGAATCACAAAAGACATAATGCAAAACGGAGCTGAGAAAGGAACACGACACGCCTACGGCATAAAATATGCCTCGCGATTAATCCGATATGAACACTTAGACCCTGTAGCATCACTTGATGTCCTGAAACGCTGGAACGAAAAATGTAAGCCTCCAATGGCAGAAAAAGATTTGGAACGTATGGTGAAAAATGCTCTCGGATATGCACAAGACGATCTACAAGACGATAAGCCCTTGATTCCTTCCACGTTTGAAGAACAACTTTGGAAATCTCCAGAGTTGGTTCGGCATATTTTTTCTGATTTGGGACGAAGAGTCAAACAGGATAATATAACTAAAGCATCAGTTTTCTTTTCCGGTTTAAGTGCTTATCTTCGCGATCCTCTTAATTTGTTTGAGAAAGGATCAAGTGGTTCAGGGAAGACCTACAACGCGATTGAAACACTGGAATATTTTCCACAAGAGGATATTTGGTTTCTTAGTGGCATGTCACCGAAAGCCTTGGTTCACCAGAAAAGCAAACTATTAGACAAAGACGGAAATGAAATCGATTTAGCAGATAAACCGCAAAAACCCAAAAAACGAGACTATAATGAAGAAAGCGAATACAAGAAGGCGATTGAAGAGTATAAGCAACAGCGAACGGAATTTAACAGAAGAGTAAACGGTAGCTATCATTATATCAACATAGAAAACAAGATTTTCGTTTTTCTTGAAACCCCTGACCCAGAAACTATGCGGATGCTTTATCCGATTTTGAGCCATGATAAAAGGCGCGTTGAATACCGTTTCGTGAACAAAACAGCAACCGGCGGATTAAGAACCGAGCTGGTTGTTATCGAAGGCTTTCCTACCGCGATTTTTCTTACTACAGATCGCAGCTATGTGGAGGAATTAGCTACACGCGCCTTTACTGTCTCACCGGAGGAATCACCCGAAAAATTCACTGAAGCAAACAAACTTACCAACTTAAAAGCTGCGCTCCCATGGAAATGCAAACTTGAGACCCCTAGATTCTTGGCAATAAAAGCGTTAATCCAAAAAATCAGAGAAACATTGAAAAACGAAGAAATTGATGTTATCGTTCCGTTCTTGGGTTTGCATGAGCTTTTTCCGAAAGACATTTCTCGGGATATGCGCGACTTTAGCCATTTCACGCAATTCCTAAAATCGTTTACGGTTCTGCACTTGTTTCAGAGACCCGTTTTGATTATAGAAGAAAAAAAATATGTTATCGCCAACAACTACGATGTTTTATGCTGCTACCAAATATTCAAGGAACTTATAGAATCCACAAGGACGGGTACAGAAAAAAGAATCCTAAATTTCTATCGCGATTTTATTATGGGAAATGTAAAGCTGTATGTTTCATCTTTAACCACCGCTTTCAACACAAAGAATAAGGTCCCGATAAGCGATTTTACCATAAGAAAATGGCTGAATCGACTTAACGAAATTGGATATGTTGACAAACGGGAAGACGATGAAGATAAGCGAAAAAACGTTTATGTTCCTCTTGTAGAAAAACATGAAGAAAAACCCGAGAACGTTTGCGATTACGAAAAGCAAATAGAATTGCTGTCTATTCTCGAAAAGGGGTTCAAATCATGGTTAAACGAATATTTGCTAACAGATTCTGGAAATGTAAAGAAAAATGTTTGCTCCCAAGATGAAATTCATAACGTGAAGCTAACTGATTATATATTATTGGACGAAAAAAAAATTCTATCTTTCGAGGGAAGTGTTTTCAAATATCTTGATACGCCTAAACTAAGTTGGAATCCAGAAAATAAGCCTAAAAACGTTTGCGTTCCCGAAAAGAAAGCAAAAGCAAACAATTCTTTCTTTGACAGAAAACCACAAACATGCCCTGTTTGTGGCATGGACATGCCCCTCTCACAACTTTCTAACATAGACGGAAAACCAGCATGCAAATCATGCGCTAAAAAACTGAAGGCGCAAGAAAAGAAACCGTCTAAGTGCAAAAATCTAACAACACTTGAAGGCGATCCCTACTGCAAGTTTCTCGAATCCTTGTTAGCTGATTCTAAACAATGTGGTCCTGATTGTGCTGGATGGGAGGCTTCTAACTGAGCTTAGAGGTTGCTTTGAAGCGATTCTTATCCAGCGAAACCGAGGAAACAATAAAACAAGAGATTAAGCTTCACCTCAAAAAGAACCCTCAATTTTGTATCTGCTGTAGCAAACACCTAACCGTTGAAGATGTTTTGGGTAGCCATGGATATCACTGCAAAACTTGTTTTCAGAACCTACCCAAAGGAGAAGTTTGCAGGTGTACTTTACATCCTTCTAAAGAAAAGAAGCCTCATCTAATCTGCGACTATATTCTTCAACCCTTGAAAAACGGTGAGTGGTGCAACTTAGAATGCGAGAGAGGGGGGCATCAAAGATGAAGGCGAAAGGGGTCAAAAAAGGTAGGCTAATCCCTGTCAAATACTGTAGAGATTGCGAAGAGGCTACCATACACGCGACAGGATCGCAGCTCTGGGTCAGTTGCCCTCATCAATCTGGCTGGCGATCAATAAATTTTCAATGCAATCTTCCGGAGGATAAATCTAAGAATGAAAAATAAGACGCAATACGTCTTAGATAAGCTAGAGTTTCAGCTCTTTGAAGAACTAAACAAAGTTGCACCCTACTGGGATTCTCTCAACGAATATGAGAAATCCAAAATCAAATTTTTAGGGTTAATCGTGAAGCTAGGCTATAGAAACAAGTCACTTGCTAAGCTACTGTACCTTCAAAACTTTTATGCATTCCACAAAAAAAGCAAGTCACTTGAAGAGTTTAGACCAAAGCGGGGAAAAGACAACCCTGGTCAGTTCCCGCTTAAGCTGATAATGGAAGTGTTAGCTTGTTCTCATAGGCAAGCACAAGCCTATCTTCTATATTTTAAGGGAGAGGACATGGCGAATCAGATGTTTGCTTCTTTGCAACAAGCAGCGAAGGAGACAACACCTTGAAAAGAGAACTAAAACCGCACCACACACCAAAAAAAGAGACCTTGCTCGAGATTCTAGCTCATAAGAAGAAACTGAAAGGAGGACGTTAATAATAATGGTTTTTTGCCCTGAATGTGGAAGTCAAAAGACTTGGTTGGATGGAAAACGGTACGTTCAGGGATCCCCCATTCAAAGATATCTCTGCCGAAGCTGTGGTTACCGTTTCAGCGAATCAAACGAGTTTTCAAGGAAAAATTGTTTAAGTGAGATTCAACAAACAGGTTTTCGCCAAATCTGCGTCACCGAGACAAAGGTTGCGAAAAATTTGGTCAGAGCAGAAACAAAAATTGAAGCTCTGCAAGAAAACAACCAGGACACAAAAGGCTTACTGGTGTCATTATCATTCTGGATGCTGAAAGAAGGCTACAGAGAAACCACAATCTATGCAACCGGTCAAAGGCTTAAACACCTAACAAAACTGGGCGCTAACCTGTTAGATCAGGAATCAATCAAAGATGTGATTGCTCGCCAAAAATGGCAAGAAGGAACAAAGGTATCCTATGTTAACGCGTATGATAGACTCTGCAAGATGCAAAGCGTCCGCTTTGATAAACCGCGCTACAGAATTGACCACCAAAAACTCCCTTTCATTCCAACAGAAACCGAAATAGATCAGCTGATCGCAAGCTGCGGCAAAAAAGTAAGCACCTTTCTACAAACTCTCAAAGAAACAGGAATGCGAAGTGGTGAAGCTTACAGGGTACAATGGCGCGATTGCGATTTTGTAATTAAGGCTATTAGAGTCAACAACCCAGAAAAACACGGCAACACTCGAATCCTTAGAATCTCTGACAAACTCATTGCGATGCTTAAAGCACTTCCACAGAAAACTGACAGAGTTTTTGAAGGTTCAGTTAACTCGATGAGATCCAATTTCGGAAGCCAAAGAAAAAGAACTGCGAACAAACTCAAAAATCCAAGATTGCTAAGAATCAGCTTTCACACTTTCAGGCATTGGAAAGCAACCATGACCTACCATAAAACCAAAGATATTCTCTACGTCAAAAAACTATTGGGTCACAAATCCATCAATAGCACCCTACTTTACACTCAGCTTATCAGCTTTGAAGGAGACGAATACGATGTTAAAGTGGCGGAAACAAAACAGGAAATCGTCAAATTGCTTGAAGCTGGATTCGAGTGGATCGGAAAAGACAATGAAGGCTTAACATATTTCAGGAAAAGAAAGTGACAAAAACTATGCGGATTTCTTCAAAAATACCTATATTTCGCGGATTTCGCAGCTTAGTTTTTTGACTATTTCTTCGGCTTTTGTGGGGTTAACTTTTAGGGTGAACAGTTTTTTGGGGGTTCGAAGTTTCAGTTTAACCACTCGTTCAAGCCGCTTAATGT
>Ga0315543_1001617_pt1 | contig 23812 bp, 26 predicted proteins | sample SalMarSW160210MG_2_FD_203098 | JGI IMG/M metagenome (GOLD analysis project Ga0315543, IMG submission 203098) | Salt marsh sediment microbial communities from the Plum Island Ecosystem LTER, Massachusetts, United States - Salt Marsh Sediment SW1601-210 ... | reverse complement strand
ATGCGCCAAGTTTTGTGCAGAAACCGGTGCACACCTTGCACGCCCTGTGTGCTCCAGGGTTTTATCGCTTCCAGAGGCCCCAGGAACATTTCATAGAGCCGCATCGAGTCCGCACCAAACTCTGCGACAACCTGGTCTGGATTTATCACGTTGCCCCGCGACTTGCTCATCTTTTGGCCATCCACGCCCAAAATCATTCCCTGATTGACAAGTTTCTTGAATGGCTCTTTAGTGTTGACATGGCCCAGGTCATAAAGAAGTTTGTGCCAGAATCGCGAATACAACAGATGCAGTACTGCGTGCTCTGCACCACCGACATACAGATCAACCGGCATCCAGTATTTTTCTTTTTGTGGGCCCCACCCGCGCTCGGCATTAGCCGGATCGATGTACCTAAGATAATACCAGCAACTACCTGCCCACTGGGGCATAGTGTTCGTCTCGCGTTTCGCCTTTCTGCCATCGGGCAATGTTATGTTCACCCAATTATCAATGTTAGCTAACGGCGATTCACCTGTACCCGGCGGCTTATAATTCTCAACTTCCGGCAACTTCAACGGCAAGTCTTCTTCTTCAAGCCCAACATGGTAACCATTCTCAGAATGCAAAATCGGAAACGGCTCGCCCCAGTAACGCTGTCTACTGAAAAGCCAATCACGCAGTTTATAGTTTACAGCCTTTCTACCTTGACCTCTTTCCGCAAGCCAGCTTGTGATATTCTCTTTGAATTCAGCAGTTGACAGGCCATTAAACTGACTACTATTAATTGCCGTACCGTCGCCAACGAAGCACAACTTGCCCTGCCTAACAAGCTCGGCTTGTTCACTATTCTTCGGTTCAACAACCGGGATAATCGGCAAACCAAATCTAGCGGCGAATTCAAAGTCACGCTCATCGTGTGCAGGAACCGCCATAATCGCGCCCGTACCATAGCTAATCAGTACGTAATCGCTTATCCAAATCGGGACCTTTTCATCATTAACCGGATTTATCGCGTAAGCGCCCGTGAACACGCCGGTCTTTTCTTTGGCCAGGTCCGTTCGGTCAAGGTCACTCTTGGTAGCAGCAAGCTCACAATACTTTTTCACAGCCTCCTTATGTTCTTCGCTCACAATAACATCAACAAGCCTGTGCTCAGGTGCAATAACCATGTACGTTGCACCGAATAGTGTGTCCGGCCGAGTCGTAAATACCCACATTTCTTCGTCAAAGCCGTCCACTTTGAAGCAGACTTCAGCTCCTACACTCTTTCCAATCCAATCTATTTGTAGTTTCTTTATAGACTCTGGCCAATCGACTTCTTTCAAGTCTTCGAGAAGCCTTTCCGCGTATTTTGTTATCTGCAGCATCCACTGTCGCATCGGCTTTCTTACTACTGGATGGCTGCCCCTTTCACTAAGGCCCCCTACCACCTCCTCATTAGCCAGAACCGTTCCCAGAGCAGGACACCAGTTGACTGGAACCTCAGCCTGGTATGCAAGACGGTTCGCATCTATAAAGCTTTGCCTGTCCTTTTCACTCAAACCTCCGGGAATAGGCAATTGGTCGATGAGCTTGGCCTTTTGCTCTGTCTGGTCAAAGTAACTGTTGAAGAACTGAAGAAATATCCACTGCGTCCATTGATAGTAGTTCGGATCGGTGGTATTAACCTCTCTGTCCCAGTCGTAGCTGAATCCCAGGCTTTTTATCTGCCTGCGCATGTTCTCCACATTTCGCTCTGTAGTTCTTGCCGGATGTGTACCCGTTTCTATTGCATACTGCTCCGCAGGCAAACCAAATGCGTCCCAGCCCATAGGATGCAGGACATTGAAACCTCTCATCCGTTTGTAGCGAGCAATGATATCGCTTGCGGTGTAGCCTTCCGGATGGCCTACGTGTAGACCTTGCGCACTCGGATAGGGAAACATATCCAGCACATAGTACTTAGGCTTGGAACTGTCACAATCGCGAGCTTTAAACGTCTTATGTTCATCCCAGAACCTCTGCCACTTCTTTTCAATCTCACCAAACTTGTAAAGCCCTTTCTCGCTACGCATCGATGCTGAGCACTCCTAAAAAATCCACAAGTCACACATCAAGGTTCTTGTTGCCTAAATCTGGCCATACTACACTCTATCTGTACAAATCGCTCTGCGATATACATCGTCTGTTTAGCAGTGTGTAGTAGCATCTTTACCACACAATAAAGCAAATATCTTGAAAAAAGCCAGAAAAATCCACAAAGCGCCTATCGTCACCAATAGTAAAAAAGACAGTTCAGGTGCGAAAACGGGCTGACTACATCTGCCCCCAAGTCACTTTAATAAGAGAGAATAAGAATTAGCTTGTTGATTGGATGTAGCACATGTCACTACAGATGTGCTGGCTCACGTCTGCATAAAGGGCATGAGGTTCAGTTACACCAACTATATAAGTGATAATGCTGACTCGACAGTTTCTACCCGAACATATCTAATTTGTGCAAGCTGGATCGTGAGGATTGCCACATTCAAGCCAGTACGAAGCCATCAATGCAAAATCCGCCATATCCACAATACAGTCTCCAGTCACATCACCGAGAACGGCGCATTGGTATATCGAAAATGGCTGGTCACTAATATCATAGACATTCAGATTGGCAAGGTTACTGATACGGACAAGGCACTGCTCGGAATTCACCAAAGGAACAAGCCAATCATAACCACCAGTATTACCGACATTTGGTTGATCGACCTCGACCCATGTTTGACCGTTGTCGAGTGAATATTCGATCAATACACTCTCAATAGAGCCTTCACTCTGCCATAAAATAGACTGAGTTATTCCGGCCTTGAGCACTTCTGTGCCGTTCGGGTCCAGCAATGATATGGAAGACGGTTCAACAACTACGGTTCGCAAGTTAGCAAAATCTTGCCGACCCCACTGGTTTGCAGCGCCAAACGTACTAAAGTCATCCCCGTCATCGTAACATTCCGAATCCTGCTCAATTGAGTCACTCGGATCAGCCTCAAGTCTGAACACTTCTGTATTGCCTACACCACTTACAGGACTAACCCCTTCGCCCGCAGGACCAAAGACAACACCACCATCAGAATCCCTTATTCCTAATTGCCAACTATTCGCGTTAACAGCAAAACTGGAAGCCTCAATATAATCTCCATTCGCATCATCATGCGCCCGAACATTAATCCACCAGTCCCCTGCTGCTGGATTGTAGCTCACATCGCTGGGCACATCTTCCGAAACCGTGATGATCGTGCCACTTCGCAGGTCTGCCCAGATACTATGATTGGTTATGTCCAGCGTCTCGTCCATATCGCCGCCAACATAAATATCAAGCTTCCAATTCCGCATATCCAAATGGTCTTTGATAACAATTAACTCAAACCAATCACCGCCGTTACCCTGAACCCGACCGAAGTAACTATCAGATGCACGTCCACCATCCTCATCAGCTTGTGAGTCGCCCCCATTGAGGAATTCCTCAGCATTTACAGCGTTGTACTCGTTAAGGATGATGTCAGCTCCAAACATAACTTGCGAAGCGAACAACGCTGGAATTACAAATCCCCAAAGCCCCAATTTCCACATTTTTAATCACCTCCTACTAATAATGTTATCTTGCACATAAGTTCTTTATAGCACACATGACAACGCCATGTGCTTACATTCGCACTTAATCAGATTTTTTACGGAACCGAACAGTTTGCACGGCTTATCAAATATGCCTCCTAAGAAATCGAACAAAAGCATATAGACTCTAATTGACGCCCTTATCCCACATGCCATCCGGCCGGACCTGGAGCACACCGACATCCCTGTAGAAGTTCAATGTCGCAATAGCATAATTCACCAGCGCTTGAGTTGCCTCATTCTGGGCCTCATACAAGTCTCGCTGGGCATTAAGAACCCGCCGACTGCTCGCTCGCCCATACTGCATTAACAAATAAGTTTTTCTGAAACGTTCCTGAGCCGTGCTAAGGGCATCTGATTGAAGCCTATGTCGCTCGATCGCTTCGGCAAGGTCACGGTAAGCCTGGCGTACCTCAAGCCCTATTGTATCTGCGGCCAAGTCGTAATCTCGTCGTTGCTGATTCAGGGTAATTAATGCCTTGCGATAAACGTTTTGCTCAGCGACACGGTCTAACGGCAAACCAAGCTCAAGGTCAAGATTGTAATTCTCCTCACCTCTCAAAGTGCGGCGGCTACTCGCTCCCGAGGAGACAGCATCAACACCACCAGCCAGATTCAACTCTGTACGTAGAGCATCTGCCGCCACATAAACCTTGCGCTGCGCATCCAGAACAGCATCGGCGCTATTAGTTAGATCAAGACGTCGAAACAAAGCAGTCTCTATAGCCTCAGCCTCATCAAATCTCGGATAGTCATTTGTCGCCCGTAGTTCCTCTAATACGCTCGCATCCAGTTGAAACTCTGTTGTGGTTGGCAAACCCAATGTAATCTTGAATGAATCTAGTACTGACTCATACTCTTTGTGGACTTGAATATATTCGTCCTTGGTTTTTAGCATCTCCTGGTGTATCCGGTCGAGCTCGAACGTCGGCAACCGCCCCGCATTGGTTAATTTCTCGACACGCTGATATAACCAGGAAAGGGTCTTGTAGTGACTTTCTGCGTTGGCTGCCAGATTATACAGCTCAAGGATCTGGTAATATTGAGTGACAACTGAAACCACAAACGTCTTGCGATAGCGATTGAAAGAGCGTATCTGGTAGAGCGCATCCCGTTCAGCTTGTGTGAGATCCTCTAAAACCACCGTCGGGTCGCTACCGCGCAGCAAGGGCTGTGTAATACTTGCAGTCAAAATGGAATTCAGTCCTCCTTCGACATTGCCCGTAAGTATATCAAGCCATGCAGCAGACACCTTAGTAGTTATCAAGGCACCCGTTTTCAAGAGCCTGTTGAAACCCAAATTCGCCTCAAGGCCCCAAGCCTCATCGTTGCGGTCCGCATTATATCCTCCGCTGAGCCCCCCAAAATACTGCGTTTCAAACTTATGACGTGCCAACCTCAAGTCCAAAGCACTGATATAGAGAAGTTCTCTCTGGTTCTGATAGTCACGATTGTGGGCTGTTGCAATGGCTACAGCCCTGGGCAGGGTAATTACGCCGGAGGCAGGTATGGATTTATCGATCCGGATATCGTTGGGTGAGGGGGGCGTGTCGCTTATCTTATAATTGGCCTTGGTGCCAATATTATCGCTCCACTTTTGATCAATAATTGTATAGACCTTTTCATCAGCCTCTGCCTTATAGTTGTGCTGTTCGCAACCGCCTAAAATGCACGCGGCAGCCACGGTCCAGAGAATAAAATAACACGTCTTTCTGATTAAAAAAAAGCATCTCATAAATTTGATGTCTTTGCGCCACACTTTCCAAATCCCTGGCCATCCTCACCTAAGTTTTTCCTGTACAACATAATGGCTACAGACTTCGTACTCCAACCACCTCACCCGGAATAAGCTCCAGACCTAGCGGCACTTTTATTAACACAGGTCGACCCCATTCCGGAAGGTTAGGATTGCGCCACAATTGCTGAGGTATCATTTCAAACGTGGGCCCGACAGAGGTCACCTGCGATCTTGCTATCTGTGGCAAACCACTGGTCTTGACAAGCTCAACCATAGCCTTTGGCCGAACCAACCCAAGCTGCATATGACGAACATAAGCCACAACTTCAGTAGGCTTAATTTCAGCTATCGCGAGTATGGGCTCACCTTCTACCACAACTTCACCAGCCCTGCGCAATACCTTCTCTCCGGCCCTTCGCATGTTGGCTTCATTCGCCGCGATCGGAACCGCAACGACAACACCATCGATCGGAGCTTTCAACTCAACCGGCTCAAGCTCTGCCAGCAACCGCTTCATTACTCGTTCTTGAACCCCAACTTCTTTACGTATGACCTCTAAAGCGCTGTCCACTGACGGATGTATCATTTGTCGTTGCAGAAACTCATCTCTCCGACGCTCTGCCTGTGCCAAATCCACTATGGTCTGCTCTAACAAGCGCTCATTCTGCTCAATTTTCTTCGCCAGGCTGTCATATTGAGTCTCAACCTTCTGCAACTCGTAAGGCGCAGCTGCATCCTGCTGCACAAGGTCCTGGACAATTTTCACCTCCATAGCCAGGTCTTCAAGCGTGATTCGGTCCGATGCAATCAACGCCTTCAACTCAAGAATTCGCAGCCTTGCATTTTCGACATCCACCGAAAAACGCCTTTGATCAGCCACATTATCAGTCTCAAGGTTGGCCGCCTCGGCAATGAGTGTCTCCTGTGTGGGTATCAATTGGGCCATTAGATGCTCCACCTCCGCTGCAACCGTATCCAGTTCTGCTTGAAGACGCTCGCTATCTAACAGAGTATCCAGGACTGCAACGACCTGTCCTTCTTTTACAGACTCGAACAACTCTACTGAAACATTTCGAATTCGTCCTGTACAACTGGCAGCAACCTGGCGTACCTGACCTTGTGCTATGCCCACGATCTCAAACCGCTTCGATCGTTGGTGGAATAGACCCACCACGCCCGCTACCGCCCCCAACCACACCAGAACGGGCACGATATGGTGTAGATATGAACGACTATATTCGTAACGCATGGAGCTTTTTTTTTTCATCTGAAGGTTAAACCTCGAGCAATTGCTCCTGCATTGTTAGGCTGACATTCTCAATACCCTCAACCTGCTCCAGTGCCGCTACCATTTGTTCATTCTTTGCGACATTCCGTATCATTAGCTGGTATGCGTATTCGGCTGAGGCGCCGAAGCCTGTGTCCTGTACAGATATCATAGTAAATCTGCCGCAAAAACGTCTAAGAATAACAGGGATTGGGTGGTCGGGCCCGATATGGCCCCTCAAGCTGAACCGTAAAAAACCGTTATGAGGCTGATGAGTGCCAAAGCCCGTCGAGTACAGGTATATCACTATCATGCCTAAGACAATGGTGCCGACAATCGCAGTGGCATACCGATGAGAGCCAGCCGCCATGCCAATTACCAAAGAACAGAAGATGAATGCTATGTCACGCGTATCTTTGATAATGTTGCGGAAACGTATGATCGCTAATGCACCCATCAATCCAACAGCAGTTATGATGTTGTTGCCTATGACTGCCATGACCATCGCCACGACTACAGTGATCAGAATCAGCGATTGGACAAAAGACCTCGAGTAGGACATGCCGCTATGGGTAAAGTAATATATCCAGGCCAAAACCTGGCCCAGCACAAACGCCAAGAGCAGCGACAAAAGTATAGTCTCAGGCGAAAAGGTCCCTCCAGTCAAGGGGGTTTCCTCCAGTACTTGCCATATACTGTCCATATATCAACCTCTAAACGCGCGGCGCACAGAATCCCAAAACACAAGACTGCTTTAACGAGGTAGCGTACTTGGATATTGATCTCTGACGCAAATTAAAACATTCGACCATTCTGCCCAACCACGCAGCGTAACGAGCGGTAAACTTGATCTCCAAGATCACATTCCCTACTGTCAGAGAACTACGCTGCCAGCTACCACCATCAAGCTTCACCTCGGCTGTGGTGGTGACCTTGTAACAAAGCTCCCTGTCAAAAGTAATCCTCACCCTGTTTTGCGAGTCGCTCTCGTAAGCATGTCTCATATAACGAATCAGAATCTTCGGCCGAGCACCAATGCTACCGGCATACAATTGGAATTGGTTAAGGGCTTCCTCATCGGTTTTATAAGCTTGTGGCGGTAAAGACAATCCCGACAGCAGATTCGCCACATCCTGTTGTCTAACCGCAGCCCGACTCTTGAGAATAACATTATTAATCCGGCGTTTTATCTCGAAAAAGCTCGGATAATCCTCATCATCACTATAACTTCGTACGCGTAACTTGAAGCGGTTCTTTTGTCCTGTAAGACTTTCCCGACAAAGTCGCAAGTCCTTTGAATCCAAGTATAAACTGACGATTGGATAGGCACCGCCAGGTTGTAACTTGCTATAACGGTCCAGACTTAAGTAAGGCCCAATAAACCTCGCAATTTCTGTGGCCATTGCCTCGCTGATCAAATATTTCATCTCAAAACGGTACCGGAGGACATTGTCTACGAACTTCGCAGACCTTTTCGCGTGGCTAGTGATTTTTCCACGACGTCCTATATCCAAGCCACGCTCTAAAGCCCTTTTAGATGATCCAGCTCCAAACATAATAATCCAAGCCACAAAATCGTCTGCTACCCAATCATCCAGAACCCCCGGATATGGTACACTTTCGGACCTTCGCCGGCCCTACTTTATTCATAAGATGTTAACAGACACTATCTTATTCGGTTGCTCTGTTTTCTCATAGAGGTTAACCAAGCTCCGACCACATATCCTTTCCTATACTAACATATTTACAGCCTTTTAGTCAACACTTTCCTTGGTTCAAATCCTATCGATACCCTTTTTTAAGCTGTTTTTGGGCATGACCGGTGCTTTCGTAGAAAGTTAAGCGAATACGAAGTATGTAGGCCACAGGGAAGATTAGAATTTTCGCTTTTAGAGATCACAGCGGCAGGTCAGTCTGTTAGCCAACACGTACAGCTATAGCGTCAATATGTCTGCACACCACCAGCCAAAGATGTCCCCGTACAAGCCGCATCACTCACGTCGGCAGCCTACACTAGGCTAACAGACTTCACGAACTACATAGGATAATTTATTAAAAGCGCCGTAACTTAATGCAATTGATGTTAGGTGTCTATTGAGCGTGATTCATCGGAGTATTTGAGGGCATCGAAAACTGCCCTACTCATAAATGTATTTTCGCGCTATTAGGGTGCTCGAGCGGTTAATGAATTGAAATGCTTAATGCTTTTTTACCTATTGTTACTTCTGGGGTTGCTTTTTGGGCTTTTCATCTGCGGATTGTTCTGTTTGCTCCTTAGCGACCCCTTCTGCTTGTTCCTTGGCTTGCTTCTCCTTTTTCTCGCGTTGGATAAGGTCGTATATCTCTCTCCGGTGCACCGGTATGCACCTCGGGGCCGTTATGCCCAAGCGAACTTTATCCCCACGGACATCGACTATGGTGATCTCAACATCATCGCCGATCATAATTGACTCATCTCTTTGTCTGCTCAGAACCAACATTTTTAACTCCTTTTGTCGGCTGGCTTTACCTTAATCTATTACGAAGAGACAACTGTTAATGTTCGTCTAATTGCTTTTAAGATCCTTCTGTACATTATTGTCCTATAACAACCTACCCTATAAACAACAATCATCCTACTAATCTCAATCACACATATACTTCGGCTAATTTTGGGGGTGAAACCAACCAATTTTGTTTTTCTCGGTCGAGTGGACATGGATTATTAGACGTTGTATGTATAAGCTATTTGTAAACAAAAACTTAGAGGAAATAAAGGCGGCGAGAAAAAAGATTTTTGATGTTTGCTTTCGCTACTTACACTCGTGTTTTCGCCAGTACTCGAAGCGGACAGCAAGCCAATACCCGGCGACCGAGCCTAGCGTACCAAAGGCGATCATCTGGACTGGTAGTATTGAGACAACGGCGTTAGGAAAAAAAGTCACTGGATGGTAAGCAATTTGTTCAATGGTGATTTGTTTTCCGTAAGTTGCAATCGAAAAAGCAATTACGATAGAAGCCGATATGGTGGTCCAGATATGATCAGCATCCAAGAACTTCTTGGTCACGAAACCTGCGACAGCATAGGTGGCTAATATAGCAAAAACGATCTGTCCAGTAGCCGGTTGAGCTACAAGGACCTTAGTAAAGGTTGTAGCCTCACGGGCAAAAATCCTCACGCAAAGCGACGCTATCACGGATGAAACAATAAGCGCAACTACAGCGTTTACAAACCGGCTGGGGCCGAATTTGGGCTTGATCGGCAGTGCAATAGTATCACCGGCTGGTCGCAGTGTGTGTGCCAATAGGACACCGATATGTCCCAATGCAATAACAAGGAGCCAGAAGAAGGGCTCAAGCGTAAGCGTTCTGTACAGTTGCTGTCGTTGTGTGACGTCCGGAGCAGTCAGCATTAGTGTGGCCATGCTGCCGGAGCGGATGGCCCAGACCGCCAAGCCGGATGGCACCGCAAGAATTCCAATTTCTCGGCCGTATGGCCAAGACAGAAAGTAAGCGACAAAACCAACCACCAGCACCAGTCCAAGCAGAAGTACTACACCCCCGATAGTAAAGTTCGAGATTCTTATGGGACTGAGCGGATCAGGCGGCGCAGCTAATGGCCAAGCCAAAAAGCCGATGAAAAAAATTCCCACGGTAATTGAGATCACAATTCTCAACTTGTTAAGCCAAGACAACTCCATCGTCAATCTCCTTGAACGCCAAAGTTGTACTTTATCACTGGTAAACATATGGGTCAAGCGATTTGAATTTTGTATTTGATGATTCGTACCATTGATGCTCAGGATGCGGAGTTAATCGATTCCGCTTCAGAGCCGTAATGTCGAAGACATCCAGCCACGGTCGCACTGAAAAGCGTGGGTCTTGGTTGCTACATTGAATTGGAGCATTTATTGTGGGCATATGCGCTGTGCAGAATGTCTTATTTGTGAGGCTCTGCGTGATATTGTAGTTCTTGGAGTGCTTCGTGGTCGACTGCACATCGTGGCCAAATACATTCTAACTGTTGCTGAAATTCCTTGCCGATTGAGTTGTAAAAATCGTGCGAACTGAATTGTGCGGCGAATGAGAGTGCTGGGACTCGAACCCAGGACCTACGGCTTAAAAGGCCGTTGCTCTACCAACTGAGCTACACTCCCGCAATGTTCTAAGTCACTAAAGTATAACATCTTTCAACAACCATCATCATACACATCTTACTGGAGAATGGGGCGCGCGCCAAGTGCGTGCCAAATTTTCACCGATACTTTTACTCGTTGCAGCCCTGGCACGGTCAATCAGATCATGCCCAACAGCCAGATAAAATTGGTGTGTGGTTTGGAAACTTGAATGTCCTGCAAGCTGCATAACATCATACTCAGTCAAACCAGTTGCAAGCCAATTAGTCAAAGCTGTGTTACGAAGATCGTGAAACCGACCATTCTTAATTCCCGCTCGTCTTAGAATCCGTTTGAACATACCATCGAAACCGCCGATCATATTTAGTCGAGCATCGATGAAAGTCCACTTGCCTTGCCCGCGTAATACTTGGATCTTGTCGTAACGATCTACTGGAACAAATACATACGGATACCGTTCCGGCTGTCGGCTTTGATGTTCCGCCAGCAATACTACGACTTTCTCCATTAAGGGCAAAGTTCTGCGTTCGGTGTCCTTGATATACCACTGCCACGTTTCAGGCGTATTCTCTTTAGGTGAAACATCGATAGTTTGCTTGTCAAAATCAATGTCACCCCAAACAGAATTCAGAATCTCGCCCCGACGCATACCTGTCGTCAAAGCTGCGAGAATCAACAAATCCCATCTAACACGACTTTGGCATTTGTGAGATTCTCTTAATATCCGTTCGCACTCGTCAATCGTATAAACTCGCACCTTTCGTTTAGGTGTTTTAGGTAAGTCAATAAACCTGAATGGATTCTCGTCAAGCTGCTTGCGATTAACTGCCAATTGAAACAGTCGCTTTAGTTGTCGCAATTTCTTAGACACTGTGGCTGGACTATTACCTCGATCCAAACAGGTTTGTCGGTAGAGTTCAGCATGTCTAAGCGTCACTGATCTATAATCAACGTCACCCACTATACTGATAAAGTCTTTGCAAGCAAATCTCCGCTCCTCTTGAGTGCTCATCCGAATCTGATTCCCGGTGCGGTTCAAACTGTCCTCCAAAAATTCATTCATCCTCATCGACTGAGGTATTCCCATCCGCAACTGCCGCTCTTTATCAGCTCGTTGTTTTTCAGCTTTGCGACGGTCACTATGACCGAGAGATATACGCCTTCGTTTACCATGGTCAACATAATCCAACAGATAAACAAATCGCTTACCATCGCGTGATGCTCTTTCCCGTATTCTCACCAGCTGCTCTTTCATTGAACCTCCTTTCCGGCCTCTTTTGGCCTAAGCTGGCAAGACCAGTCCAACCAGAATGTAAACATATTCAACAGGTTTTTACAAGAGAGAGTCATCGATGATTTTCCTTTGCAAGTTTCTCCTCAACCCATCTACGAACTGATTCGAGTGGATAAAGAGGTTGTCGGCTAATGTGAATACAGGGCAAATCGTGCATACGTTGCAGATTCTCGACAACGTAGTGATAGTCCGCAGCTCTTGAAACCTCATCGATCCTTAGATAAGAAATCAATTCAGTCTCAGTCATAAGTTCCGGATAACTAACAAACCCATTGTTGGATTTATTTGCCATTTTGGGGTTCATTGACTATGCAGCCGATGAGTGGATTGCGTTTTTAACATCTTGGTTAAGTTTATTCAGGGTATCCAAAAAGTAATGGACTCTATCCTCCTCACTTTTCAATTGGCGCCAATGTGATTCAGCTTGGTCTAATTTTTCTTTGCCCTTACGCAAAGAATCTCGTGCTTCAGTTAAAAGCTCATTATGACGATTGTACAGAAACTGTATCTTTGCTGGAAAATCACCAAGTCGTTTCTTTAACGCTACAATCTCATCGTTGACCGCACGAATTGTAGCAAGAGAAGCTTTCATGCTTTCTTCATTCCCTTCATCGAGGTAATCGTCATATTTATTTTTAGCATCGCTTTTCTTTTTGTTTGCCGCCTCAATTCCACATAGTATCCCTGAGTGTGCCTCTCTAATAGCCTGAACCTCTACATTCAGTTCCTCAAATGTAAGTTTTTTATCGACCATCTTTATCTCCTTTTTTCAAAAACAATGTTGCGGCGTTATATGCTGAATCCCTTGTTCAACAAGGGAACTATTTGGACCAAGTCTATCCCTAATATAAGCAAGATATGCTTTGAAGCTGCCGTTATAAACGGCCTGAAGGCTTAAGTCTGTATCGAACTTACATTTCAGTAATTCAATGTCTTTTTCTGATAACTGCCTTTGCTGCATTTTACCCTCGCTTTCTCACATCATGCCTAACATATGCCAGATAGGATGCGACATCACCGAACTCGTCCTGTATTTGCTGCGTTTTGGCAAAGTGCTCTTTGAGCTGTTCATCGGTTGCTGTTGATTCGTCAAATGTTTGCTGTTTTGCTTCAATAGAAAAATTAACCTCCTCAGCCACAGACTCAGCAAAACGCCGATCTGATACATAACCTTCATGGCAGGCTCGTACATAAGCCAGAAAATTGTCGAAATTACCACCAAACTCGTTCTGAATTGCCAGATCGGAGTTGAATTCTCGTCGTAGTTGTGTTTCATCGATTTGTAGATTTTGTGCAACCATTTTAGACCCTTTCTATCCATTATTTACCTTGATTGACTTTACATCACTTTACATAAACCTACATATTGACTGTTTAACGCATCTTGTGTTGGTTAGGTGTCATATCCTCTTAAGCCCTTATTTTATATCATCTTACAACATTTTTTTAAGCTGATCCTTTACTCTATTTTTGCTTAAACCTCACATTTGTATGTAAAGTGGGAATATTTTTTTTCATAAGCACGCTTTTTCCGCAATGCATTGACCCGCGAGGGGGGGCCTCTCAGGTAGGACCCACGATAATATTCATTGTTTATGTTCATCTTTCCCTTTTTGAATCGTTGATCTCGTATAATAAACATGAGCCACTGAGGGATCGTCAGGACATTCACGACTTATTTGACGGTCCAGCCGACTACGTAGCACATCAACAGCCTGTAAGGCAGCTATCGTCGCCTGGTAGCAACATCCCGTCGTTCTGTAGTAACGTGATAGATCGCTCGCTAAATCCAGCAATCTCTTGCGGACAAGTTTGACCTGCCTACTTGCTGCTTTGTGCTGATCAACATTGAATCTTGATTGTCTCGTCATGTTCGATCCCCTTATGTCTTAACGATTAGGCCAAGCTCCTGTAACGTCAGAGATTCTGCGGAAAATTCAAATGCCAAGCGACATCCAGTGCTTCTGCCGCTTCTTGCTTTCGCGATTCTAACGGTCCGGGTATGTTTAATAGTCGTTGTACCACAAGCTGTCTTTACCCTTGATTCTTTCAACTCATGGTTCTGTAGAATGACAATACAATCAGTGAATCGCTCATAACATGCAGCTCCAGCTAAATTTGTCAAATCAGGTTCATAAACTCCTTTTTGCGGATGGGTCACCAGAACGACACTGCAACCATAATTCCTTACTGTTTTCTTCGCGTTTTTCAGGAATTCATGGTCAGATATCCAGGGCTTATTCGTCCGACTTGCGGCTGTGACCGGATCAACGGCAATGACCCGTCTGCCAAGTTTCGCTTGGTTATCGATCCAGTTATTGAGTTGTTCTAAGGTCTCAGCTCCAAGATTTTCTCTTGTTGATAAATGACGGCTTAAACGTTCGAGCTCTTGTGAATACTCACTGATCGAAGACCGGATAACTTGCGGATTACGAGCAATCCATTCAGGATCTGTATATGAGGCTGTCCCGGTAAGCTGAGCAAGTGCTCGGCTCAAATGAAAGATATAATCCCCCTCAAGTAAGAAGTAACTTACAGCTTCACCTTCTGCAAGCCAGAAGAGAACTGCCTGTAGTAGCATAAAGCTCTTGCTTGCGCCAACTGTGCCCGCAAGAAGTGTCACTGTGCCTGGCAGTAGAGCTGCTGAGAGAGTTGTTAGGTCTGGCCAAGGCCAGTGCACAAGGCGATAATCACCACTTACAATCGCATCGATTCGTCTATGAAGCTTATCAAGCGGGCCTAATGAGCGTGCTTTGCTAATGACTTTATGAAGCTCGGCTTCGATCTCTGTTTGGCTTTTCTCAAGAGTTTCCAACTGTTCGACGAAATCAGCAATATCTTCTTTTTCCCGTAGGTCAAGGTCCCCTGGTTCAATCCATGTGATTCGTGGTTTGGGTTCGATGCTCTCAAGGATGCTCTGGACCTTTTTCATGTGGTTGTGGCCAGTGACATCATGGTCAGGCCAGAGGACAACATTCTTTCCGGTAAGTGGTGTCCAGTCCGCGTGTTCAGCTTTTCCCGAACCGAACGGAGATGTGGTGCTGGCTATGCCATAACTGACAAAAGCATCGGCACATTTTTCACCCTCAACGACAACGATTGTGTCGTTTCGAGCTATAATGTCACGCTGATAAAGCGGCCACGGCTTTAGTGGAGCTGCAAGCCGGAAGCCGTTCTTGACCGGATACGCTGGCCTGTAAGATTTGTCACCGTTGACCTGGCAGCGAAAGACAATTAGATCGGCCTGGCCTGTGTCTGGATTCACGTAAGGATGTTCTGAAGTAACTTGTCCGGGCAGGGCAGCTCGCAAAAAATCGAGGTCGGAATAAACTTTGTCGTCACTATGTGCTTGGCTTGATCTTGACCGCTTTTGGGTTGGTCGATTCTGACTTTCGGTGAGAGATGACAGAAGCACCTCAGCCAACGGCCTGCTCGTTGATCGAGCTCTCACGTCAAAGACGTCTCCACAAAAACCGCAATCGTTTGCCTGGCACTTGAAACGCCAGGCACCATCCTTGCCTTGATAGATACCTCCGCTTGGGTGATGGTCATCGTGGAACGGGCAGAGAATCGCCGAGCCTTTGAACTTTGCACCTGCTGCCTCAAGCTCGTGTTTGAGTGCGTTTCGGTCATGCCGGATTGTATCAAGGTCATCTTTCACAAAAACTTCTCGATATGCTTTCGACTTTCCCCAAGAATTTGCTCGGCCTCTTTTTCTGTTGGCAGCCAGTTTGGATCGGTTCGGGCTGGCTTGCCTGTTCTTTTGCCATCGGCTTTGTCGCGGCATTTCCAGGTACGCACGGCGGCCTTCCAATTTTTCATCTTGCATCGACCGACCATCCACCCCCTAGTCTCGTAAAAGTTCACGAAATGTTCTGCGTTCAGTGAGAAGTAATCAATGCTCTCGGCATACTCACGAACCTGCTCGATTGTCGGTGGTATGAAGGCTTGTCGCTTCCCGCTTTTTTTCCCCTTGGCGGGCTTGACCTTTGGGCTGGAAAAATCCTTTAACCGGACATCAAGTAAATGCCCACCTTCACCAACGGTTTTTGGGAGTGAATGTGTTAATACTACCTCTTTGTGTTCTATGAATGTGTTAGGGGGTCTCTTCGTTCCCCCTTTTTTGGTCTTTTCGTTCCCCCTTTTCGCCCTTAAAGGGGGGCTCTCCGTTCCCCCTTTATTGGTCTCATAAGGGGGGCTCTCCGTTCCCCCTTTTCGCTGTGCAAAAATAGCATATTGTAGAGAATGTCCACGGCCTTGACCATTGGGTCTTGCAATCCGGATATAGCCTCGTTTCTCAAGCTTCTTTGTGAGATTTTTTACAGCTCGCACAGTAAGTCCAACATCTTCTGCAATCACATCCTGGGACGGCCAGGAAACCTTATTCGATCCCTGTCTCCAAAACAAATATGCAAAAACTCGGTATGCCGCTGGTGAAAGCGAGCGATCCAGCAGAGCCTGAACCCAAATAGGCTTGTCATTTTCCTTCATCATATTTCAACTTTCGCAGATAAATTTTGACCATAAATTCAACTAATCGAGGTGTTCTCAGCCATAGGCTGATCGCACTAGCAACCACTTCGGGTAAATCGGGGAGTTTTATCATGTCCAAAGACGTTGCAATGTCGTCGATTTCGACTGAAAGAAAATGCTTACGTGCTGCGTTACAAAAAAGAGATAACGCCGTAGCCAATAATTTTCTTTCCTCGGCAAGGCAGCTTTCGCAGAGAGTGACAAGACTATCTTCCGGATAATCCCAGGGCTTAATATCTGGTATGAAAATCTTAAAATGAACAAACAAATCAACTCCAGAATCCCCACAATTAGTACAACACCAATCGTCTCGCTCAAAAATCTTTAAGCGAAGCTTCTTCCAACGCAAGTCTTTGCAATCTTGCAGGCTAGCTTTCATTCCAATTAAGCTCCTGATACCATTGCTGCTAACCGCACCTTCCGTTCACGTAGATACCATAGTCCTAGGCCCAGAGCATCTGCGATATCGCCGCCAGTATCTTGCTCGACTTTGTATTCAGGGAAAAGAGAAGCTACCGCTGCGGCTCGATCCGATTTGAGTATGCTGTTAGTCCAAACATTCTCTCGGATTAGTAAAATTTTGACATCCAGTTGCTGCTCGATAGGTAGCGAACATCGCCAGGCTTCGCACGTCTGCCACAAAGCTCCGATCGATATTCCATAGATCGCCAAACCCGCACCGCCGCCTTTATGGCGCCTCCTACCGACTTTGCCTGAAGTCCATTCGATGACGATCGTCTCCGGCTGCCACTTGTTAAGCAGTTGTCGTAAATCACGGCACATGGCAGCTATCCGAAATTCGCTTTCGGCCCGGACCTTGTCTGGCAAAATTAGTCCGCCTTCTATTAACCGCTCGGGATATTGCAGAACTGCCCAACCAGTTCTTAAGCTGCCGGGATCCAAACTGAAAACAATATCATCCATAGTCACTCAAAGCCCTTTGGCTGATTAAACTGGTAGGTCATCGTTACTTTCAACATTGACCGCTTGACTTTGCATCGCTTTTAGTCCGGCTTCGAGAATCTGAACTGGTAGCTTGGCGATTTCGTCAATCACTGTTTTTCCGAAAACATACCTGAGAAGTTTTAGCCTTGCCGCTTGAGATTCTGCACTGTTATTTGGATGGATAACTCCGAGCTGAGTAAGAATCTCATTGATTAGATTTGCCTTTTGGGTATTGAGGTCACTAACTTCATTGACTGATGAAGTTTTAGAACAGCTTGCTGCATCTTCGTTTTCAAATTGTTTTGTGCCCGACTCATCGTAAGATTCAAAGTTTTGATTTGCTTGTCCTGTGATTTCGCCAGTCTCAATATCAACATTATCTGGAGTTATATTTGCCTTAATATGCTTTCGAGGCTGTTCATCGGACTGGGCAGGTTCTACCGCTGCCAAAGCATCTTCAAAAGCTGTCGGAAAAGGCAGGAACTTGCAAAGTCGCCTAAGAACTGTTTTTCGAGCCATTTCCTCGTAGTCGGTTTGCCAGGGACCGCTATTGCCTGCTGGACTTCTCGCTCGGATTGCATCAATTTCAGCTCGTGTCATAACTTCGATTTGAACTGAACCATCTTTCAGCTCGGCCAAAGCATAAGCGCAAGTAATTTGATCACGGACCGCTCCCAGATGAGGCCTGTGAACAAGCTGTTGTCCTGAACCAAAAGATATTTTGAAGTGGTCCCTCTCGTGAACAACCCTTGCCTCAATTTTTTTCATCTCCCCCGTTCTGCGTGCAAGGGCACAAAGACCTCGATAGCCAACAATCAAGGTACATTGACTCTTATATGGCACAAGATAGGCTTCGCCACCGGCTCCGGAAAATCTAAGCCCAAGCTCAGATGCTCTGACCATTGCTTCCAGAAAACTGTATTGCGTACATCTAAGAAGAGCCGGATTTCTCGAAACGGCAATCATGGCTTGAGTTTTGAGTTGATCCGATGTTAACCACCTGGTAGAAATCCTTTCTAAGGTCTCAGTGACATGGCCGTTCTCTAACAGAGATTGAAGGTTCTTCTTGTTTGCAACAAGGTTGGTCTGCTGGCCAGCTACTTTCGTTTGAGTTGATTGATACATTGTAAACTCCTTAAACTATAAATGAAGTTCCGGGAATAAACTTGGTTCTGACTTAACCACATGCCACACGACACATAAAATTCTCGTAACTTTACATTGTCGGGGCGGTCTTTTCTGAACTAGCCCAGCTCGCTCAAGATCGGGCAGACGTCTTGCGGTGACATACCGATCAACATCCATAACCCTCGCAAGCTCAGCGCTCGTACTGCCGTCATTTTGTCGTAATGCTTTGAGGACCGCTGCCTTTTGACTATCCCATCGACCTGAGCGGTGATGTTTTTCACCGGCCAGAAAACTACTCAGGGGATCCCTGCTGTGAGCCAGTGGCGGATCAAGCAACGTTGTCAAGTTCTTTTCAACCATTACAACCACTTCATGTTTGATAAAAAAGGCCCATCGGGTTACTGAACAAGACAATCAAACCTTTTCAAACCATAAAATCTAACACGTTTAGGAGATTCACCGATGGGCCCAACAATGGATACTACCGCATTATAATCAACAAAAATTTATCTGAGGTTTTAGTCATTGTCTTTCACTTCCGTTGTATTTTGTTTCGCCACTTTCTCAGCAAGCTCACATACAAGAATCTTCTCGTTAAAAAAGATTTGATTCCCAGCAATAAGACAGGATAAACCCCCGCTTTGTGCTTCCGACTCTAACCAATCCAGTGGAAGCTTATATTTTCTTGCCGCATATTTCAAAGGCATCAAACCTTTTTCCATAAGATCGCTATCCACAACGTTCGCTCCTTTATTTGTTAAACTGCATATAGAGGCAATCGCTCAAAAATCGCTTGGTTTGGAATTTAGGAAATAAAAAAAACCCTTTTTAAGGGCAAAAATGCACAAAAAAAATTTTGAGATTTTTTGAAAAATCGCTGGTATGACGCTTGTATGACGCTCAGGTCTTATTTTTGCTTGTGAGATAAATGTGTTTTTCGGATACCAATTTGCCCGCCCTCAGGGATTTTGACATCGGGATTGAGTTTATAACCACCGGTGACGAACAAAATCAATTTGTGAAGGTCATAGTTGCCGATTTGCTTGCGCAATTGGTCAACAGCACTTTTGTTATTTGCTGATCCATCTATAGAAGGGACCATGCGATCTTCTCTAAAAGCTATGCAAAGGTCCTTTATGAAATCCCAAATTTTTTCGCTTGTTATAGGATATGTTTTTGTGCCAATTGTAATTGTCCGCTTAGCAAGATTTATAGCCCTATAATCTGGCAATATTTCTTCGTCGCTGGTCTCTTTACTTTTCGTGCCGCTGGCAGACGCGGGTTTGCTGTTCTCTGATTTATGTACTTCCAATAGCCCCTGCTCACGAAGGTCCTCTTCAATGTAAGAGAGGAGTTCTACCGATATGTCAGTATAACAAACCCAAGTCCCAACAATTTCATATAGAGTATACCATTCCGTGTCCTTGAGCGACTCTGGTATGATTCCAACTATGCTGTTTTCTTGCATAGAAAAAGCCATGACAGCGTATACAGTAGGTTTATCCTTTGGCCACTCAATTCTGGTAGAGCCATATCCCCAAGGTTTGTCGGTAAGAGAAGCTGCAATCTCAATCTGCTTTAACCAATATGTGCGAATTTTTTGTATGCTGAAGTATTGGATACCTTGTTTACAACTTGCTCGAAATCGCTCCTGTTTAGCATTCTCTTTCTTTTGTCTCTCGATGTTACTTTGTGTTTGTTCCTGAAGAGGTCTTCGATATTGAATCCCATGAGGTCCTTGATATGATGCTAATTTCTTTTTTCGTTTCTGTTGTGGTAGATTCAGATCCGGTAGGTTATCAAGAAATCCGTCAAATTCGTTTTTCATTTTTGCACCTTACTTCGGTCGATCCGGACAAGGTTGACCAGGTGCAAAAAAATCAACCTTGCCCGAACCGCTATTGCCTGCGTCCAGGCCCGATTTGCCTATCTTACAGCTTTCGCAGTCAATTTCAAGCCCTTTGAAAACGCGAGAATGTGAGACGGCTAACCGAGAATCGCCAACCCCACACCCTCAAAAAATTACCTGGTAAGTACGGGTATATGATTCACTCATAATCACGTTTAGCTAAAAAGACCGGAAATCTCGGCATACCCGCTGTAGTCAATTCAAAAAACGAGAACGTTACTTTTGTTCCTATCTGCGGAGGTATCTCTCTTTGTTGATCGGTCAGGCCCGTCCCGAGTCGAATCAATTTACCCTTGTATTTACAAATAAGAGCACCGATTCTACCAAGGTGTTTGCCATTACCTTTCTTATAACCAACTATCTTGGCCTCGGCGGTTTGCATCCGCTTTATTTTCAAAAGTGAATTCGACCGCTTGTGTTCATAAAAGCTGCCAGCCGCACGCAGCATTACACCTTCCCCACCCGAATCTATTATGGTGGTCTTATAATGCTCAAGATGCTCTCTATTTTTGCATTGAATCTGCTCAACAATTTTGACGTGATCCGGTAAATCTAAGGTTTGTAAAAGCTGAAGCCGCTTCTCAAATGTATCTGCATTAACAACGTCAAAAACTACAAACTTAATCCCGGACCAATCCGGCTCATATTGCGTTCTCACCTTCCCTACCGTTTGTTGGAATAATCCCCTGCCCTGCCACAACTCACCATCCAGAATTTCATTTTTTGGCAGACCTTCCAAAAACCATCTCGATGCGTGAAATATTTTGCCATTGCGAGAAAGTAGATTGCTGCCATCCCAAATTGCCCTTACCCCATCGAGCTTTTCACTCATCCACCAGCCTTTGGAATTTTGCCCCGTAAAATTATAAGCCAGCATCGGTTTCATTTATCGTAACCTTTCAATTGAGTATAGAACTGACAAATAAGCAGTTTGCCAGTTCCACATCCTCGTTTCATTAAGACATCCCAATTATCTCACGAGCCAACTTATACGCATCCACAAGCGGGGCTAACTCCGGCTCATTCCTTAATGTTTCAACCGATGCTGGATCAATGTCGATGTCATCCAGGAGATTACAGAAATCAACATTGATTTCTCCACCTGTGGACTCCAGCGTGGACTTAATCTCAAGAATAGCCTTTGTTCTCTCGTCCAACTTGTGAAAGATGTCCCTGGCTTGCAACTGCATATTTTTTAGCCGCTCAGCCTTGCTCTCAAGATCAATGACTTTTTTAAGAGTTGCTTCAACTACGCTGCGCTTATCGGTGTAGTAATCAAGCTCTCGTGTACATCGGTAAAGCGATAAGCTAAAGTTCAGTATATATTCATCATTTTCAGAACCTCCCCTAAACTCTGTACTAACGATATCTCTGATTATTTTCCCCACCTGCCCTTCATCATCACAATCAATGATGTTGGGTAATATATTACGTAGGGTCTCTAAAATCTTGCGTACACCTCTTGGTGTGAAGTGGACTACTTTTAGTAGGTCCCGGACCGCTTGTTCATCAACCTTTGTTTTCATCATCTACTCCTCTCAATAATGCTTTCGCCAAATAAATAGCTCCAAAGCCAGACCGGTCAATAAAACCTCTTCATGGGTAAGATTTTGATTTGGATCATTTGCAGCACATACAATGTCATTCTGGTATTGCTGCATAATATCCTCCCAGAGTTGCTTTGTGCCATGATCATCTATTCCAAGATGATTCAAAATCACAGCAGTCAGTTTCTCGGAATAACTCCTCTTTTCAAGCCAGTGCCTGATCTTACTTTCAGTCAAATCCTCTGGTGATTCGATTTCTGAAGGTGTCCCATTCGTTGGTCGTTCTTGCCCCGCAGGCTGTCGGCTAATCTCTTCTCCGGCATTCGGCTGGGGCCCCTCAGTGATTTGTTTGTTTTCTATGGATTCCATGATATAACCCTTTCAAAAAGTGGCCAGGGTTTATGACGTTCCATAGGGACGTAGCATTCCTTACGGAGTTGCTTACCCTGGCCATTGGTTCTGTATTGTTAAACAGATTTGATCCTATGGATTCCATACCCCCAATTATCACCGATCCTGGCCGGATTTCAAGTAATTTTTTACGGGACTACAATCCCGTTTTTAAGCTAAAAACAGAGATTGCTCTTAAAAAGCTTGTACATAACGTTAATTTTTTTATTATTTTCCCCGTTTTTTTAATTGACACCATACGCCATTGACGTATATTATATATATGGAGTTTATCGAAACCAGGGTGTTTACCCGGCAGATTACAGGATTACTGAGCGATACAGAATATCACGGGCTTCAGCATGAACTTATTATCAGGCCCACAGCTGGAGCCATGATCAAAGCCAGCAGCGGAATACGAAAGATCCGCTGGCGGGCAAAGGGCAAAGGTAAAAGTGGCGGCATCCGGATAATCTATTATTATCTGATGTCTCGTGAGAATCTTTACATGCTTGTTGCTTACAGCAAGAAAGACCGAGCGGATTTAACACAGAGAGAGATACGGGCCCTTAAACAGATTGTGGAGAAATTGACATGACAAAAAAGAGCATATTCCGGGAATTGAAGGCGAGTCTTGAGGAGGCAGTACGCATTCATAAAGGCGAAATCAAACCATCCAGGGTATTCAAATATTCCGATCTTGACATCAAGAAGATCAGACGGCACGCGGGTATTTCTCAGAATAGTCTTGCCCGCATGATAGGTGTCAGTGAGCGAACGCTTCAGAATTGGGAGCAAGGAAGAAGACAACCACACGGTCCTGCTCAGGCACTACTTAGGGTCTTCAAAGAGAATCCAAAAGCTGTTGTCGAAGCCTTAAGCTGTATCGACAAAAGACACATAGCAGAAAACACAAAATCTTCGATGAATTGTAGGGATGCCATATCGGTTTGATGTCCATGCTAATATGTTAAGGCATGACCAACAGCAAGTGTTAATCAGCTGATATTTCAAACACTTTTCAGAAGAATTTTTAAGCCGTTCTGCAACGGCTCAAACCGCCGAGATTCCGCAATACTGATTAGGACCCTACCTCTGCTACCCCCTAAACTAACTTTGCTCGCTCCTGCCCACGTGAGGCCCTGCTATCCTATCGCCCAATTTGCTCTCAATGTTCGAGTGCCACCGGAAGTACATTGTCAGCTTGAATCGGCTTGTTAGCGAGAAACTATCTTCGTAAAGTATAAACTCCCCTCAAACCATCTGGCCTGAACCCGAAGGAAAGTCAAATGGCTCCGGATCATCTTCGGGGCATAATTGTTCGTCTGATATGG
>Ga0315543_1001614_pt1 | contig 23821 bp, 20 predicted proteins | sample SalMarSW160210MG_2_FD_203098 | JGI IMG/M metagenome (GOLD analysis project Ga0315543, IMG submission 203098) | Salt marsh sediment microbial communities from the Plum Island Ecosystem LTER, Massachusetts, United States - Salt Marsh Sediment SW1601-210 ... | reverse complement strand
CATCGATGCTGTTATAGCTGATGTCCGAAAAGCCTAACTGCTTCGCCGTGCTCTTTCTGTCTATCGGCAGCGTTGACCCCGCCAGCGCACCACTGCCTAACGGCGAAATGCCCAGCAGCACCCTGCAATTTTTCAGCCGGGCGAAATCTCGCTCAAGCTGCTCCACAAAACTTAACAGATACGATGCAATAACAACCGGCTGAGCACGCTGAAGGTGCGTATAACCCGGCATTACATCTTCCGTATATTTCCCTGCCTGTTTAACGAACCCCTTTTGCAGCAGCGTTATTTTCGCCTGCAGTATCTCAATTTCGTCTCGCATCCAGAGCCGAATATCGGTAGCAACCTGGTCGTTACGGCTTCTGCCGGTACGAAGTTTCTTACCCGCTTCGCCGATTTTCTTTATCAGTGCCGCCTCAATCGCCATATGAATATCTTCGTATGTTTTATCGAACTTGAACCGTCCTTCTGTAATCGCCTGCGATATTTCGATAAGCCCGTCTTTAATCTGCCTAAATTCTTCTTTGGTAATCAGTTTCTGCTCCGCCAGCATCTGCGAATGAGCAATCGAACCGACGATATCATATTTATAAAGCCGCTTATCTACGGACAGCGACTCTACGAAGTCAACCGTAAGTTCATCCGGCTCACCACCGAGCCGTTTTTCCCAGCTTCTCTTTTTTTCGTTATCCATAACTTTCGCCTCGACAAAAATAGCATTTGCGCCAGACTCTTCCAAAAAACGAATCAACTATACGACCTGCCCTCTTTTGTGTCAACCATCCTCTTTATATCCTCCGTTTAGTTGATGAGTACACCCGGTGCTAATAAAACCTAATCCCCCTGCAGGCAAATCGCAAATTATGCATTTACGATATCCCTGTCGCTTCTGGCTTTAATTATCCCGCTCGTGGTAAACAATTTCGTTTTGGTCAGCAAAGGTGGGAGATGTTTTTCGACAGTTTGTTCCATACTCTTTTTGCTTTGCAGCGCCGCCCTTGCCTTATCGAGTATATCTTGCTTCAGCGGACAGGACAAATCAGCATCGCTGACGATATCACCGAAACGCTCCTTGTGCTGCTCGGTAAAATCTTCTCCTTTATTGAGCACAAAATAAACTTCATATAGCGCGATAAGATATATCACCACCAGTTCCACTGCCAGCCGGTAGTGCTTGATATAATTTACGTCTTTTATATATTTTTGAAACATTCCCGAGCGGTCTTTTTTCGTATAATCTTTTGCTGCCTTCTTATACGGCCCCAGTACTTGACACGTCTTTAATACCAGCAGCAAATTATCCACCGAGTTCTCAATTTCCTTTTCCTGCGGGAATGTGCTGTAAGTCTCTGCAAACCCTCGCTGCAGAAAGTAGCGGAACCAGTCCTCGGTATTCCTCGTGCTTACTCTGGGGATGCAGTCAACCCACTCATTAAACTTCTGCTTGAAAAAATCGTATTTCGCCCCGATTTTTTCCTCCAGGCGATACACCTCTTCGTAGAGAAAGTAGTCCTGAAAAACCTCACACTCACGATGTTTCCTCCGGTTTTCCCCCCTGCGGTAATAAGGCCCCGCCACACTGTTCACCACCGGATGTATTATCTGGTCTGCTGCTATATGCGTTAGATGGCCGGCTATATATGCCAGCTTCCTGATATCATCATCCTCGAGTTTAATCTTTTTATTCTTTCTTATTGCATCGCTGAACATAATTTCAACCAGTTTCAGCGGAAACTCATTCGGCCTTTGCGAGTGCAGATGATACGACCACGGCGTCACGCCTTTTGCCTGCACAAATCTTTCTTTAAGCAAATCTTTGAGGTTATCGCCTATTTCTGCATAGTAGTAAAGGTCAGGACCAAGGCTCCCGAGATTCATATATGCCTTAAAGTTTCGCCGCGAGCCGTCATCGAGCATCTCGGCAAACTCTGCAAACTCCTTAACGCCTTTACCTTTCAGCTTTTGCAGCGCCTTATGTGCGATAAGCATATGTGCTATACTTGCCGGCATTCTCGTTCTCCTTTACTATTCACTTGTTTTCCTTAACCTGCGTTAATCTCCGCCCTATTGTAACGTCAAACCGCAAATAGTAAATCGAAAATGACCTTGTCATCCCCGAGTGCCCCTCGTAGCGTAGTTTACCTCGCCGTTTTTATGGTGGGCGAAGACCCCAGAATATCTTTGTCTGGGACCCAAACACTAATTCACCAATTCTCTAATTCGCTAATCAACTAATTCCCTGATATTCCCTGTGGCAATATCCCAACTTCATAATTCGATATTGAGTGTTCGATATTGGATATTCTCTTTTCTGTTCCTTTCCCCGGCCTCCGCCAGCTTGTGCCTTAGGTACACTGCGCAAATCCTAAATCGTAAATCGTAAATCAAAAATTGATTTGCTGTTGCATCCTCCAGTTCGGCCCTTGTTTCTATTTACTTCGTAGCTTCGCTACTACGTAATACTAACGCTCCTCATCACGGCCTCCGGAAGCAACAGCAATTAGGTAAACAACCAACTCAACACTAAAAACTCAAAACTCCGCCATCGGCGCTTGGCCTCCGGCACCACTGTGCACAAAGATGTTTACCCCTCCAAAAAATTCATTAGCATTCAAATACTATATTAGTATATATGCATATACTAATATACTTTCCGCCCCCCTGAAGTTTGATTGAACTTCTTCAACTACTCACTCGCCTGTGCTGCCTCCGAAGTGAGTTTACCCTGAGTTTTCGAAGGGGATACTGTTTTTCTCCTGCTCACCTGCTCCACTGTTCATCTGTTCTCCGCTTCGGCGGTCTCCGGCAGCACTTCGCTCTTAAAATACCCCCGCAATTCATTGCGACCACTTTATATTTAGCCCCACCCTCTGGGTTGGGTTCTCGTCTGGACTCCTTCGCACTATTGTGCCTGCTGCCGCAGTGACGCCTGAATTCGGAGTATGCCTCAGCGCCCAGCCGGATATTGCTCCTGTATGAGAAATTGCCCACCAGAGTAATCAGCGGTTCGCGGCATTGCCACAAGTTGCACCACACCCTGCGCATAATGCGCGGCATGGAATAGTAGTCGCGGTCGCAAGAGACCATCTCTTTTATGATGCCGTCCATAGACAAATGCTTATACCGGGCTACAGGGAAAGTTAGTGTGTAATATTTCCAGTCTTCAGGGAACGTGTCGAGGGCGATGCGCCCCTGCGATTTCATCTGCTCCCACAGTTTCGTGCCGGGCAACGGAGTCAAAAACAGCACGTTGAGATTGTCCACACCGTACTGACCGGCTGCCTCGGCGATACGCTTACCAATGCCAGCTTCGTCTACATCCAAACCCATGATAAAGGAACCCGCTACCAGAATATTGTGCCGTCGTATCCGTTGTACGGAGGCGCGGAAGTCCCGGCCTTTCAGAAGGTTGAATTTCTTGCCGACCTCCTGAAGCCCTTCCGGCGAGGGAGACTCAAAGCCGATGTAGACCCCTCTGCAGCCGGCACTGGCCGCCAACGTCAGTAGCTCTTCGTCATCAGCAAAATTAATGGTGGCCTGTGCTATCCACTTCTTTCGCAGGTTCGCCTTCGCCAGGGCGCGGAACAGGTCCTTGGCGCGGGCGATGTGTTCAGCGCTCGTGCCGATGAGGTTGTCGTCCACCACTAAAACACGTTTCTCACGAATCAACTGGAATTCCCGCACGACATCCGCAATGGGACGATGCCGGTACTTGGCCCCGTTGAACGCCGTCACGCTGCAGAAGCTGCAGTTCAATGGACAGCCTCGCGTGGTCTGAATGGCTCCGAATGCATATCCTGTGGAAAGCAAATCATGGCGGGCAGCCGATACATCTTTTATCTCGGCGAGCCCTCCGTCGTACCGGCGCTTCAGCCTGTGATGCAGGGCGTCATCCAGAACCTGCGCCCAGACACTCTCAGCTTCCCCGGTAACGACCGAATCAACACGCTCCATAACCTCGTCTACGCACATTGTTGCGTGAATGCCGCCCATGACCACGGGTACGCCCTGATTCCGGAAATGACTGGCCACTTCATAAGCGCGGTTCGCCTGCGCGGTAAAAGCGGTAATACCTACCAGGTCAGGCCGAGGCATCGCCCGATAGTCCGGCACACCGAGGTTCTCGTCAACTATCGTGATTTCCCACTCCGGCCCGGTCAGGCCCGCCAAAACCATAAGGCTCAGTGGTTTCCACACCCGGTAGCGTTTCCATCGGCTCTCCTTGGCTTTGATGATGCCGACAAGCAGATTTGACGGATTTATCAGATATAATCGCATAGCGTCCATTCATTGACGGCTTTTGCATCACCGCACCCAGTCGTTATGGTTAACCCCGCAATTTTATTGCGGGGTTTTTCCATCACCACAAAATAATAAATCGAAAACTATGAATTGTAAACTAAAATCCCCCTTTGCCGTAGCTTAGTGCGAGAGAGTTGACGTTTTTCAGGTGTTCCAAACTATTCACTAACGACTAATAGCTACTTCATCGGGGTGAGGATAGCTTTATTTTTTACCTGTTCTTTGGGCAGCGGCCCGGCCGTAAAATATTCTTAACCCGATACTTACTGCGGATTAAATAAAAGATATGAAATTTCGAGTGCCTCGCCTGCCCACTTGGGGGTTGACCACGTTTAATGCCTTTTTCTCAACATCACCGTTTCAGCCGGAAAAATTTAATTTGCCCAAATAGTTTATGTGCGTATTAATCCTGTAAGCCCAACTACAAACAATGTAGACAGCACCCATCCGATTACAATATGCCCCCAAAGATAGAAAAGAAGAACCCCTCCCCAACGAATCGTAAACCACCTCGTTTCTAAAAGCACATTGCCTTTATTGGCATTGGGCAGCCAGTACTTACTCTGATGCAAGTCAACCACAGGCAGAAACGCGTCAATTGAATATGTAATAAACTGGAATGTCGGATACTCGTTATGAATCTTAGTATTTGTTTTCCCAGCATCCTCAGCATATACACCTGTCTTGCTCGGACTCATTAACTTACTTTTGCCATAGTACCCGAACCAGAAGACCACGCTCCCAAGCATCATCCAGAACAATATCGAACCCCAAAACTTTATTCCCATAGGTCCTTTCCAGAAAACATCCAAAGGCTTATACCCATATCCTATCATCGGCCCAATAAATTTGTACCACACCTTTTGCGTTATACTCAATTCTGCACCAAGTTCTACTAGGTCTTTGTTTTTTGCTATAAGCACTTCTTTTGCATCTTTCTCATGACCGTTTCTTTTCAGCACTTCTGCCAATTGCTCGTATGGTTGCGGGTTGAATTCTTTTCCTCCATTGAGCCTTAGCCATTCAATCCGGCTCTTAGCATCTTTAGGCGCCTCATCATCAAGATCATCATAAACTAATCCATTTAGAAAAAGATTACCTTCCTTTGGCCAACTTTCCTTTTGATCCCATAATGTGCCGATTTTTGCTGACCGTAAGTCAAGTATGACTTTTTCAGGAGATTCAACATCTGTGTAGACAAAACGTCTATTAATAATAGCATTATCTAAACTTATTTTACCCTCTGCCATAAATCCGTATTTAAGAAAAACAGAACCCTTAACATTTATTCTATCAGCATTAATGGCTCTCCCTGTAGGATTAATAAACTCACCTGCCTTAGTTTTTATCTTGGGATTTCTGCTGCAATCAAAGTCTCCACCAATTGTGGCACCTATAAACCGTACCTCACCCTTGGCCTTAAAACTATCTCGAAGAAACACAGCGCCCTTAACGTTTATACCATCCGCACCAAAAGCAATCTTATTAGGATTGACAAACTTACCTTTTATGCAATCAAGGTCTCCACCGATGTTTGCACTCGGAAATCGAACCTCACCTTCAGCCTTAAAACCATTTCGTAGAAAAACATTACCCTTAACGTTTATACCATCCGCAAAAAGAGCACGTCCTTCATGATCGACAGACTCACTAGGTTTGATAAACTCACCGTTATCGCATTTGAGGTTTCCTCCAATTGTCGCGAACCCCAATCGAACCCCTCCTTTTGCCTTAAAACCATCATTAAGAAATACAGAACCCTTAATGTCTAAACAATCGGCTTCGATACGCTCGGTGTGGGTACCGCCAAAATGCAATACCCGAATTTGGGCGTATTGTAAATAAATGGTATCATCAAAAATGCACTTAAAAAAAGCCAGAGGAAAGCCCATCTCTTCAAACTGAAGGTCAAGTTCTCCTTCAATGCGGGCTCCAATAATTTGGATGCCTTTACGGGTTACAAGCTTTGCAGGTTCGGGATTGGTACAGAGCCATTGTATTTTCTTTGCATGTAATATTCGATCATTCCCCCACCGGTCTGCATTTTCAGGATTGTTTTCTTCCTCGTTACTGCTTGTGTAATCTGCAATCTCTTCTTTTTCAACTGCTGTTAAGAATTTTATCTCTGCTTCACTAAGGTCGTCAAAATGCTTTTTGGCAAGTTTTACTAATTCTGATTTTTCTTCCATAGCATTAGCCTCTTGGATTTCTTTGTCAATATTAATTTTCTTGTTGATCTTCTCTTTGATTGGTAATTTATTAGTTATCTGGACTTCTGCATCTAGGTTTACTCCGAGCATTAAGAAAGTTGTAAATACAAAAACTATTCTTTTCATTTATTATCTGCTCCAAGAATAATTAAAGGTGTCCGGCCATATAATACCAAAAACTAGCCCCACGATGTTTTTTCTCCGCTGTTGTTATCCCAATTTTACCCTCGTAGCATAGTTTTTTCAACTCTCAAATTTCGACTTTCGATTTTCTCCGCCTTCGGCAGCTTGCCCTGTGGGACCCCCGCAACCTTTTCCCGCTTTTCTTTCCTGTCCGCTAAACGCTGTATGCTAAATGAGCCCCCCAAATCGCCCAACTCTCAACAGAAAACTACTACTTCTACTTGTCAAGCTGGTTCGATTTCAGCCAGTTTACGGCCTTTTCAAAGTCGGTGAAATGCCGGACCTGAAGCGACGCCAGACGTGATACATTTTCAAAGAATTTGAGTTCTTTACTGTAAGCCGAAGATGGATTGACCAGAACAGCCAGCTTATCTTCAGTTCCCAACCCAAACTCCTTAAGTAATTTCGGCAAATCATCTATTTGCAATAAGGAAAGGTTGTGTTCAGCTTGCGGATGCTCGAAAAGATACCTGTGCGCACCCTTGCTGCGTGCGAGCGAAAATACTTCCTCGTCCATCTTCTTGTTTTCATCCCAGGTAACAATCCCGGACATCTTAGCGTGTACGATGCCCTCTTCCTTCAGATAATCAATCGTCCAATCCATTGTCTATGTTTCCTTGATAAAGTGTTACAGGGTTACGCAGCCGGTAAATCTGTTATTTAAAAAACTCTCAACCTGAATTTAAAAATAAAAGAATCCGCACTTTACGATACGCCGTTAATAAAATGAAACAATTCACAATTATGCCGCTCCCGCCAAAAACTATAAAACCAGGTTCTAATGCATTTATAATTAGTCACAAAAACATCAAAGACGCCGGATTACAGGAAAACAATTCCCAAATTCCCGATGTCAGTATAGACTATCTCTGCCTTCGTACTCGAGTTAGGAAGCGAATCTAAAGCACAAAATGTTGATAAAAAAATCCCGATTTTGCATTATTATTTTTCCTGATAATTCTCCCGCACCAACTTACAGCCAAGTGTGCCAACCAAATGTGTGCTGGTGAGGCACCCCGCGATGTTTCCTCTCCGATATTGCTCACCAAATTTTACCCTCAATTCCCCCAACCCGGCAAACCCAAAATCTGTGGCTGGTTTCTCTATGAACTACGAACTACCAACCACTAACTACGAACAATGAACAACGAACTAAAAACTGCAAAATCTTTGCTTATTTTTGAAGATTTTGCATCAGTTTTTGAATATTCCTATACAGTTTTCGAACGTTTCTATACAGTTTTCAAACGTTCTTGAATATTCTTGAACGTTTGCTCATAAAATAGCGCCGTTGCCCCCTTTCAGGCTGTTTTACGATTGGACTTGCTCACATTTTTCACCTCCACCAAACTACCTGCCTTCCCCATTTCGCCCAAAATGGTGAGCTTGTCGAAGGAGTGCAGCAATCTCTTTTTAACTCAAAACTCTTCCTCTCCCTTCCTTTTTCCCCAAAAAAAGCGTGTTATTTCTGCCTAAAAAAGCCAGATTTGCCCCAAATTTACGCAGGATTTAAGCCGGATTTGCCCTATTTTAAGCCGGATTTACGGCCCAATCTGTGATTTTTCAAGCGATATAAGTGCCGTTGTCCACAGCGATTACGGCAGAAGCTGTAATTTCAACCACCCCATCGGAAACTTTTTACCCGGACAGTCCGTTACTGTCCCCGCCCCCGGCGTGTCTCTATGGCCGTAAATCCTGCTTTTTGGAATTCCATAGCGATTTTGCAAAAAGCGCACTAACCTAACCAGCGACTGCATTTGCGCGTTAGTCGGCTGCGTTTGATTGAAATTACCCACCAGACAAATCCCCACCCCATCTTTGTTGGCCCAGTTACCAGTTGTGCCGCCGCAATGAGCCCCCGCAACTTGCTTTCGCCACCGATACGTTACCTCGACCTCGCCATTACCGCTATTAGTTCCGTTACCTATAATAAAATCATATCCGACACCCTCCCAATGGTTACCTTCTCTGTGCCACTTGTCAAATATAGCGGCATTGCCGTTTTTAGTCCCTGAATGATGTATCACTATAGCCGTCCATTTCTTTTCCACCCGCGAAGGCGGTAACCACGCTCGTGGAATATTTTCATCAATCGAAACTGCCCAGCTTCTGGTTGGTGCTGAAAGTTTTGGTTGAGCAGTTTGACTACTATTATAGTCGTATGTAATCTTTGGCATCGGCTCATCATTATATATACAGCCGCCCAGAACAAACAAACAACTGCAGGCAATAAGAACTCTGTTAAACATGTTTTAATTATTCCACTTTTTCCGTTATTATGTTGTCGGCATTTTGTTGTCGATTATGCCTGTGCCGGCCTCTGAGTTTCTGCTAAACGCGGTTTTTCTTTATATCTGACCATACGCACGCAATTGCCGCGTTCGTTGAACTCAACCACATCCATATACGATTGCATAAGAAGCAGTCCCCTTCCCTCGTTCTTATAAAGATTTACACCGCATCGCGGGTCTGGTACGGCTTCCGGGTCAAATCCATCACCCTGGTCCGTCATAAAAATTTCAACTTTATCTGAGCTCATCAAATATTCAATTTTAACCTCTTTGCCAGGATTCATTTTATTGCCGTGCTTGATGGCATTGATTAAAGCTTCTTCCAAAGCAAGATGGATGGCAAAAATGTCCTCTTGGCTGAAATTGTTAGCTTCGAGCTTAGGTAGAATCCAATCGCACACCTCGTAAACAGCAGAGGGTATGCTTTCGATAGCCAGTGAGCGAGTAGGTGGTGTTTTCGACGCCATAGACTTACACTATCTCAAAATGCCCTTATAATGAGTCTGCAAGAGCAGAATTACATCTCAAATTATCAGCCACACCAAATTCTAATTATCGGCCAATTCTTTGTCCTCGTGAACAAAATAAAGAGATTGTTGCCTAATCTGCTGTGGACAAACTTTCAACCGCACTTTCTATATCCTGGTATATATCGAAAATTTTGGTCAACCGAGTTATTTTGAAAATTTTGTATATCTTCGGGATTATACCGCAAAGTTTTAATTGGCCCTCGCGTTCGTAAACCTTTTTGCTGATTCTAATTAAGAGCCCTAAAACGGCGGAGGACAAAAACTGGACATTGCGAAAATCTAAAATCAGATTTATCCGCTCTGTCTGCTCAATGACAGATACGATAGACTCTTGAAGTGCCTGAAGGTCCTTCTCTTCGAGAATTCTTTCATCGGTAAAAGTGACAATAGTTGCATTCTCAGCGTACTCAACACTTATTCTCGGCTTTATTGATGCCATAGCGGTCTCCCTAAAAAGGCATTAAGTCATATCTGAATCCTACGTTACGATACCTCAGATGTCAAGTTTTTTGAATTTCTGAAGTAATTGCGAAATTTTACAGTCCTTTCGGAAAACACATTCTTCGTAATTTTACATATTTTACAACAGAAAAACCCTTGCTGCCCGCAGCGCATCAGGGATAATGGGCAATATGCATATTAGCGAATTTCAACAACTGATTTCAAAAAAATATGAAAGACGAGACCGGCAGAGGGGAATCCCCGCCACCTTTATGTGGTTCATAGAAGAGGTCGGTGAGCTTGCTACCGCCCTGGCAGCCGATGACAAACAGAATAGGGAGGAGGAATTTGCTGACGTCTTTGCCTGGCTTTGCACATTGGCCAATATAAGTGATGTAGATTTGGAAAAGGCTTGCGATAAATACACCAGCGATGATGTAAAAGGCTTCAAGCCGAAGTAAACACGAAGGGGCATAAGACCTCTTAATTCGAAGGTCAAAACGTGAAAGGCAAAAATATGGTAAAGGCAGCAAAAAAAAGGGCACGTGAACCAAGTTTAGTATTCACGATGCGCGTATGATAAAGTACAAACATGTTCTCGCTCTGGTCCCATACTTTGGGGATGGTACTGCCGCCATGGGGCTATTCCCCCCGACGGGTCTTGAGTACATCGTCGCAAGCATGAAGGGCCTGGTCGGCAAGATAACGCTTCTGGACATTCGGAATGATAAGACCTACCAAGACCCAAAGAAGCTCAGCGAGTTCATCAGGGCCGAGATAGACTTGCTCTGCATCAGCATCGGATGGAAAACCAAGTTCAAGAAGATATGTGATTTCGTCTCTCAGCTACCACCTGAAGTCACGACGATTGTCGGAGGTTACAAAGCCACCTTGGAAGTAGAATACCTGTTTGAGCGTTGTCCGAATATCGAAATGGTCGTACGAGGTGAAGGTGAAGAGGTCATCCAACAAATTGTCAAGGGGGTCTCGCACAAGGACATCCTGGGGTTGTCCTATCGAGAGAATGGAAATATCATTCACAACAAAAACCATCCGCTGCCTGACATCACAAGCATTCCGTTTCCCGACCGGTCCCTGAGAAGGTACGATTATTACGCAACTCTGCAGAGTGCTCGTCTCAGCAGTCACACGTTTGACACGATACTGTCAACAAGGGGATGTCCGTTCAAATGCAAGTTCTGCACCTTCAGTCTCAATCCGCTCGGGCAAAAAAGGAGCTACACGGAACGGCCGGTCGAATCGGTCATTGAAGAATTAAAGACAATTACGGCCGACATTGTGCTCTTCAGCGACGATAACTTCTTCACAAATCCGAAGAGGAGCGAGCAGCTTTGCGATATGATCATCGAGAACAATATCAAGAAGACCTTTTTAGTCCAGACCCGGATTGACATCGCAAAGCATCCCAAGGTCCTCGATAAGGCAGAGAAAGCAGGATTTAAGATATTCCTTATCGGGATAGAGTCTCCACACGACCGGATACTAAAGCAGCTTCAGAAGGGCATTACCCAACAGCAGGTCCGGGACGCATTTGCGGTCCTGACGCGGTATAACTTCTTTCTGCATGGGTACTTCATCTACGGTAACATTGGCGAGACGGAAGAAGAAATGCTCTACATCCCGAAGTTTGCGAAGGAGCTCAAGCTGGATTCCATCAGCTTCCAGAAACTCCGCATCGAGAAATTTTCGCCACTGAAGGAAGTGGTTGAGGCAACGCCGGGCTACTACTATACACGTATCGGCGGCCCAGTGTATTCAGACCGTTACGGGCCCAATGAACTCAAGCGCATCCGAAACCGCATCCGCTTGGAGTTCTACAATATTCCGCAGATTCTCCATATTTTCAAAAAAGCCGGGCAATTAGGGCTTTTCCGCTGGAGCGATTTGATGGTTGCATTGCCTAATTTACCACGCCTTATGTATGGGGTGGCCAGACGAGAAATGCAAAATAAAAAGAAAAAGAAAAAGAAAAGATAGACGTGCGGGGAAGGTTTTCGTCAGTAGTTGATAGTGTCTCGTATTTCGGCTATTGAGTCAGTCAAATCCGCGTGCATAATACAAACGGTATATTTTCCTTCGGCACGTTTTTCATTAAAATTATACTGGTCCAGTCCTGCCAAAACCAGAACACAAGAACAAAGAGCAAAAGTACAGGTGTGATGTAAAATGCTTCAAACCTAAATAAGGGATAGTTGTAACTTTAAGTTTGCTGTTCCTCGCCGCCGACTTCATCAGGATGCTGAACATCTGTGTTAAGGTTTGCTACGGCCAAAGCCCTGTAAAAACACCATCCCAGACCGCCTACGATAATCAGAAATACCACAGCAAGGATTACATACGAAACACCGCTTAACTCATGGTGAATGGATACCGTTGTTTCACCCGGTTTTACCGTTCGAGTCAGACCAGTCAGGATTATCGCAATAAATGCACTCACATCCATCGTTGCGAGTACCCCCGCCCATCTCGCCAGCCAAGATGGCTGAGTAGTCGAAGTATTACACTTTTCTACAATGTGGTTACTCAACACTATCGCAACAATCCCAGCGACCAGCAATGTCCAAAGTATGATATTTCTTGCCAAAGACGATGTGGCAATGTTAAGCGACGCCATACACAGCACTGCCGGAATCAACGCCAACGCAAGTGCTATTACCCCTCCAAACCTGGCTCTGGTCTCCAGAGCTTGTTCTTCGTGCGGCGGTATTTCAATATCCCGACGACCTTTAACCAAACTGAGAACAATCGCAATCACAGGTGCCAGCACTAAGACACTCACACCAATGCAGTTCTGCAGTATCCATTCGCCCTGTGGAGTTCTCAAAAAGCCGTTTTCATTGTTTATATCATCGAAAAGCTGCCAGAAAAATAGAGTACCGAGCAGTATCGGAATCACCAGCCGAATCGTATAATCCCACCATTTGCCGAGTTTCCAGTCGCTTCGGGAATTCGCATGATGCCTCAATATTCCGATTCGCCACAGCCAGCCCAGAACCACACACTCCAGCATACCCAAAAATGCTATGCCCCGCGTGCCATTGACAAATCCATCTATCGTTCCCAGCCAGTTCAGGCCGCCTCTGGTAACATAAATCAGCCCGAAGACAAGTCCCACTGTGCTCATCACAGGCAGGACTATACTCCTTCGCCACCCTGTTTTATCAACAACACTCGCCAGCACCGATTCAGTGATCGAAAACGCTGAGTCAATTCCCAGCGTAACCAGTGCAAAGAAAAAAACAAAGCTAAAGAACGCCGAATATGGCAGCTGCGCCAGCGCATAAGGAAACGCCACAAACGCCAGTGATGGTCCTCCCTCAGCCACGTTTTCAACCGCAACCGGATTACCCGCCTGCTGAGTTACAAAAGCCATCCCACCAAGCGTCGCAAAAACTGCAAGGCCCGCGACAAAACTCGTCGCAAAGTCAGCCAGACTTATTACCACGGCGTTGTTGTTTATATCACTTTTTCTGTGAAGAAAGCTGGCATACGTAATCATAACTCCAAACGCAAGACTTAATGAAAAGAACACCTGCCCGAATGCGTAACGCCACGTAACAGGTTTGGCAAGTTCCGACCACACAGGGTCCAGATAATAAGCCAGCCCCTGCATACTCCCTTCAAGCGTCAAACCCCGCACGGCAAGTATAAGCAGCATCAGCCACGGCAGAGGAACTGTCAACCATACAATCTTACCAACGAGCCGCACACCCTTGAAAATGCAAAAGTACATCGACAGCCAGGCGATGACCAGCGGCAGCACAATATTCCACCGAATACCGCTTAGTGCCATCCCTTGTTGATACCCAAGGTATGTCTGGAAAAAGAAGTTCTTTGCATTCGCAACACCTTCTATTCCCTCGCCCGCCCACGGTAGCTTACCGCCGTTGAACATTCCGAGAACGCTGTATCCCAAGAAGCTAAAGCAATACGCCAGAACAACCGGATAGTATGTAACTATCACAAAACCCAGAATAATCCCCCACCATCCCACAATTTCAAAACGCCTGTGCCCGCTCTTAAACGCATCAGGCGCCGCCCGCTGCGTGTAATGCCCAACACTGAACTCAAGAATCATCAAAGGAATACCAACCAAAAGCAACGCGATGATATATGGAATCAAAAATGCGCCGCCCCCGTAGCTGTAGAGTTTATATGGGAATCCCCACAAATTACCCAAACCTACCGCAGAACCGACCGCAGCAAGAATAAAGCCGCCCCGTGTCCCCCAGCTCTCCCTTTGCTCTTCCAGCAGCTCAAGGCTCACTGTTTATCTCCCTGTAAGGTGGTGCTCCGGCAACTACTTTTTTATCCCAAGCACCTCCAGCGTATCGCGCTCAATGATGTTTCGAATATTGCCGCGGGGAACCGTCGGCAAATTTGTGTCAGCCAGAAGCTTATTAAGGCTGAGTAATGTTTCTATACACTGTTCGGCTTTGCCGAATGGGAATCCACTGCCAAACAACAATTTATCCATTACACCACATCCGTGTGCTGCTGCCACCATATTATAAACTTGCCAGACATTGCTGGGCCTTATCGTCAAATCCGCATAGACATTTTTATGTTTGGCCACCATAGACAATGTTTGCTCAACGAAGGGTACACCCATAGTCCCGATGACAATTTTCAAGGCGCTGAATTCTCTGGCTATTTCATCCAAAAGATACGGTTGAGCATAGTCCAAAACGGCCTCAGGTCCCAGAGTTCCTCCATTATGAAAGAAAACGGCAAGCCCAAGCTCTTGTGCCGATTCGTAAAATCTCATCGCTCTGCTGTGGGCCGGATGAAAGCCACAGCTCGAACAGTACAGAACTGTGCCCTTAAGCCCCAGCTTATCCGTCATAAGCGCCAGATTTTTAACGTCTATTTTATCTTTGGTTGGCTCTACAACTGCAAAGCCAATCATTTTTTCTTTATGTTTGCTGATATACTCAGATAGCTTCTTGTTAACCTCTTGACCTGGATCTTCTGCGGTAGCCAATACTATGCAAATATCTACTGTCTCCGCCGCCGCTAAATGCTCAGAGGTCTTAACGCCCTCTGACGCACAATTTATATGCGTATGGCAGTCAACTATCATATTCCGGCACCTTTAATTGCATTAACTTTCAATAATTAATCAGCAATAATCAATAATCAATTATATTAACAGCGTCAAGCACAAATATTTTCTCCTTATTTCGTAATCTCGATATCTACTATCCCTATTCTGCTTCTTTCGTAAAAAAAATGGCCACTGCCTGTAGGTTCTTCTTGACCTAAAGATACAGCCAATGTAATATGTTACAGTTGTTTAGGTTCCTTTATTACAGACAAGCGAGGAATTCTTGTGGATTGTCCGGTTTGTAAAAACGCAATGATTGTCCTTGAGCTTGCCGAAGTCGAAGTCGATTACTGCACCGACTGTGGCGGTATCTGGCTCGATGCCGGCGAATTGGAACTTTTGCTTGGCGGTTCACAGCAAACCAAACAATTGCTCGATTCCTTCAAAATCGATTCTAATTGCACCGAAAACGTGAGAAAATGCCCTATATGTCTGAAAAAAATGCAAAAAATCGCCGTCGGCCCGTCCACACCCACCTTGACTCTGGACAAATGCACCAGAGGTGACGGCCTATGGTTTGACAAGGGAGAACTGCAGGATATCTTAGACAGAGCGAAACTGGATAAAGACAATAAAATTCAAAACTTGTTAGCTGATATTTTCCCCGGGTAATTCCTGTTTTTCATTTACAGCTTAGGCAGCTTGATGTACCGGACGGCCTGAGCGGGCAAAAAGAAAGAGGGTAGATTACCAAATCCGTTAAAACAGGTTTAGTGGAAAAACATAAGAATGTGGAAAAATTTTATCCAGAAGAAGTAAGTGAAAAATTGAGTAAAAGAAAATTAACTTTAGGGCTTGATTACGGGACAAATTCCGTAAGAACGGTACTTGCTGACGTAGCAAACGGCGAAGAGTTAGCTACCGCCGTGCACGAATACGAAACCGGCCAAGAGGGCATCATTCTCGATTCGGCTGACCACAATCTGGCAAGGCAAAACCCTGCTGATTATCTCAAGGGTATAGAGGCTACGGTTAAAAGGGTAACCAACGAAGCCGAGAAGACTGACAAGGATTTTGACGCCGGCCAGATTATAGGTATTGGTATTGACACAACCGGCTCAACGCCGATTCCGGTTGACGAGAACGGCACCGCACTGGCTATGAAGGACGAATTCAAAGACAATCCAAATGCCCAGGCCTGGCTGTGGAAAGACCATACCGGCCACGCCGAAGCCGCCGAGATTACCGAACTGGCCGAAAAGGAACACCCCGAATACCTGGCTAAGTGCGGCGGAACATATTCATCAGAATGGTTCTTCAGTAAAATCCTGCACTGCTCAAGAGTTAACCCCAAAGTCTTCGACGCCGCCTATACCTGGGTCGAGCACGCCGATTATATGACGGCACTTCTGACCGGAACTACAAACCCACGAAAAATCAAACGCTGCCGATGCGCCGCCGGACACAAAGCAATGTTCAATGACCGCTGGGGCGGCTACCCAGCCAGGGATTTCCTTGCAAAGCTCGACCCAAAATTGGGACAGTTCCGTGACACTTTGGGTGATAAGACCTATGCCATTGACCAAAAGGCAGGCAACCTCACCAAATACTGGGCAGATAAACTCGGCCTAAAAGCCGCAATACCGGTTGCGATGGGTGCATTCGATGCTCATCTGGGCGGCGTTGGCTCAGGAATAAGCGCCGGCAAATTAGTGAAAATCATCGGCACCAGCACTTGTGATATGGCGGTCTGGCCCGCCGATAAGGATTTAGCTGACATTCCAGGTATATGCGGAATAGTTGATGGCTCAATCCTGCCGGGCTTCTGGGGACTTGAAGCCGGCCAGTCCGCTGTCGGTGACATCTTCAACTGGTTCGTCAATTACATCCAGCCGGGAGGTGCCGCAGCCGCTTCGCATAAGGTTATGAGCGAGCAGGCCGCAAAGCTAAAACCGGGCCAGTCGGGCCTGTTGGCCCTTGATTGGAATAACGGAAACAGAACGATACTTGTTGACCAGAGACTGACAGGCCTGTTACTGGGCCAGACGCTTCACACAACACCGGCAGAGATTTACCGGGCATTGATTGAGGCAACCGCCTTCGGTGCTCTTACTATCATCAACAGATTTGAAGAATACGGTGTTAAAATATCGGAAGTGATAAATTGTGGTGGTATTGCTGAAAAAAATCCGTTACTGATGCAGATTTATGCTGATGTGATAGGCAGAGAAATGAAAATAACCCGCTCTGCTCAGACCTGCGCTTTGGGTTCAGCTATAGCCGGTGCGGTAGCTGCAGGCAAAACGGCCGGCGGTTATGATAATTTTGCTGATGCTCAGGCCGCTATGTGCGGAATGAAAGATGTTACATACAAGCCGATTCCTGAAAACCATAAGGTTTACCAAAACCTTTTCGCACTTTACAGCCAGCTCCACGATGCCTTTGGCCTGGACAGCTACTCGGGTAAGATGGCAAACGTTATGAAACAACTCTTGGATATAAAAGATAAAGCGAATCTTTAAGAATATTACAAACAGAAATAACAGGAGAGCAAAAAATGAAGAAAACTACATTCGGCGTTATTGTTGGAAACAGAGGCTTTTTCCCTGACCACCTGGCGAAATCGGGACGCAAAAACATACTTGATGCCCTTAAGAAAAATGGCTTCAACCTAGTGACCTTATCAATGCAGGATACAAAATACGGTGCGGTCGAAACTTTCGCCGACGCAAAGAAATGTGCCGCCCTTTTTGCGAAGAACGCTGAAAATATCGATGGCATAATCGTAACGCTTCCGAACTTCGGTGACGAGAGAGGTGTTGCAGAAACAATCAAACACTCAGGACTTAATGTGCCGATTTTAGTCCAGGCTGAGCCCGATACTTCGGGCAAAATGACCATAGCCGACAGGCGGGATTCTTTCTGCGGTAAAATCAGTGTTTGTAACAATCTCAGGCAGGCCGGTATCCCATACACTCTGACAAAATCACATACTGTTAAAGTTACATCGGCTGAATTTAAGAATGAGCTGGATGATTTTGCCTCTGTCTGCCAAATTGTTAAAGGTCTTCAAAACGTACGTTTTGGTGCCATAGGCGCTAGACCGACAGCTTTTAACACCGTCCGCTACAGCGAAAAAATTCTGGAACTTTCAGGTATCTCAATGGAGACAATAGATTTATCTGAAATACTCGGAAGAGTTGAATTGCTTACCGATAACAACAAGGCAGTTAAAAAGAAATTAAATGATATTAAGAAATATATCCCGACAAAATCAATCCCTGACGATAAGCTTTTGAAGATGGCCAAGTTCGGTTATGTAGTGGACCGTTGGGTCAAAGAAAACGAGCTCAACGGCACGGCTATTCAGTGCTGGACTTCTCTGGAGGAATTCTTCGGCATAGTTCCCTGCACGCTTATGAGTATGATGAGCGACGCTTTGGTACCCAGCGCCTGCGAGGTTGACATCACAGGTCTGCTGGGAATGTACGTTCTCCAGTTGGCCAGCGGCACGCCAAGCGCGATTCTGGACTGGAACAATAATTACGCCGACGACCCAGACAAATGCGTTCTGTTCCATTGCAGCAATCTGCCTATGTCATTCTTCAAAAAGGCAACGATGGATTATCAGGAAATAATCGCAGGTACGGTAGGCAAGGAAAATACTTATGGCACGGTTGTTGGCAGAATAGCCCCCAACAAGGCGACCTTCTGCAGAACTACTACTGATGATACAGCCGGTGTTATTAGCGTTTATACGGGTGAAGGTGAGTTCACAAGAGACAGACTCGATACCTTCGGCGGCTATGGCGTGATGAAAATTACCAACCTCCAGACACTTATGCAATACATCTGCAGGACGGGCTTTGAGCATCATATCGCTGTGAATATGTGCCGAAAAGCTGATGCAATTGCCGAAGCTCTGGACAACTATATGGGCTGGGAAGTCTATCGGCACATATAAATCGCACTGTAGTAAATCGGATTTAAAGAAAGATTTAAGCAGGAGAACTAAAAATGAAAACCAAGTATGTCCCAATTCTATCAGTTGTTGCAATATTGTTTGTGTTTAGTTGTAACGAACTTGCTATGTGTGGAGAAAAGAAAATGAGCATTAAAAAACAAGCTTTCGGAAAGACAGAGGACGGCAAAAACGTTGATTTGTACACCCTGACAAACACCAACGGCCTAAAGGCCGAGATAATAACCTATGGTGGTATTGTAACGTCGCTTCAGGTGCCCGACCGAAATGGTAAATTTGCCGATATCGTATTAGGCTGCGACAATGTCAACGATTACGCCAAAAAATCTCCCTATTTCGGCGCCTTAATCGGTCGCTACGGAAACCGCATCGCCAAAGGCAAATTCACACTTGACGGGGTCGAATACACGCTGGCAACGAACGACGGCCAAAATCATCTCCACGGCGGCATAAAGGGATTCGACAAGGTTGTGTGGAATGCAGAACCAATGCAAACCGACAAAGGCCCTGCCTTGAAATTAACCTATCGAAGCCGTGACGGGGAAGAAGGCTATCCCGGCAACCTTTCCTGCACAGCTATTTACACCCTGACAAACAATAACGAATTGAAAATCAGCTACGAGGCCGAAACTGACAAAGCTACCGTCGTTAATCTCACACATCATAGCTATTTCAATCTCGGCGGTCACAATTCCGGTGACATCCTCGGGCATGAGCTTATGCTCAACGCCGACCATTTTACTCCTGTCGATAAGGACCTGATACCGACCGGTGAAATAAAACCTGTAAAAGGTACACCGATGGATTTCACAAGCCCGATGGCCATCGGCTCACGCATAGAACAGGTCCAGGGTGGTTACGACCACAATTACGTACTCAACAGTTCCGATGGCTCGCTGGCACTTGCAGCTTCGGTCTATGAGCCAAAGACCGGTCGTGTTATGGAAATTTACACCACCGAACCGGGCATCCAGTTCTATTCCGGAAACTTTTTGGATGGCTCTGTCAAGGGAAAAGGTGCCGTCTATAACAAGCATAACGGCTTCTGCCTCGAAACCCAGCATTTCCCGGATTCGCCCAACAAATCCAACTTCCCATCGGTAGTCTTAAAACCGGGTGAGAAATACACGCAGCTAATCGTACACAAGTTCTCTGCACGATAACCAAGTGCAATAAAATAATGGCTGTAAGCCGTTATTTTCTATAGAATAGGTTTGTGGGTTTTGCCGAAAGCTTAAAACATATTTGCTAAAGGAGAAAAGTTATGACCACACTAATCATTGTTGCTGTTGTTCTTGTTTTACTCGTTCTTTTTGTAATCGGCATCTACAACGCTTTGATTCGGCTTCGCAATCAGGTCAATAATGCCTGGTCGCAGATTGACGTCCAACTGAAGCGCCGCCACGATTTGATTCCCAATCTTGTCGAAACCGCCAAGGGTTATATGCAGCATGAACGCGGAACCTTTGAAGCCATAACCGAGGCCAGAAGTAAGGCTATGGGGGCAAAAACCGTCTCCGAAGCCTCAAAAGCCGAAGGCGCACTCGGCGAAGCCCTCAGTAAATTTATGCTCGTAGTCGAGAATTATCCTGACCTTAAGGCCAACCAGAACTTCCTCGCCGTCCAGGAAGAACTGACCAGCACAGAAAATAAAATCTCATTTGCACGCCAGAGCTACAATGACCAGGTTCTGTTCTTTAACAACAAGATTCAGATGTTCCCTTCTAACATCGTTGCGAATACGTTCAATTTCGGCAAACGAGATTTCTTCGAGCTTGAAGCCGCCGCTGAGCGGGAAGTCCCGAAGGTAAGTTTTACTTAAGTGGTGAGCCAAGTCGAACCGAATGGCAGCAAAACTGAAAACTCAGTCCTCGGGGCTCCTTACGGAGAACTAAAAACTAACAATGTGGGAACTGATTAGGGCTAACAAGAGAAACTCCATCATCCTGATGGTGCTGATGGCAGCCGTGCTGTTGCTGCTGGGTTATGTAATCGGCTCAATTTTCGACCCCGCCGGCGGTTTTCTTGGCCTGACTATCGCACCGCGACACCACATACAACCACAACAGGTGATTAAAACCAATCACGCCGGTCTTTGGGGTATGGCTTTCGCCGCTACACTCTGGTTTATCCTGATGTTGATAAGTTTTTTGTCCGGTGACCAAATTCTCTTGAATGCCAGTAAGGCTCAACGCATAACCCACGATGTTCACCCACAGTTGTTCAATGTTGTCGAAGAGATGAAAATCGCCGCTGGTTTGCCTGCGATGCCTAAAGTCTATATCATAGCTGACCCGGCTCCTAATGCCTTTGCGACCGGTCGAAGTCCTCAAACTGCCTCGGTTGCTGTAACGGCAGGTCTTTTGGGTCGACTCAATCGTGATGAGCTGCAGGGTGTTATTGCCCACGAGATGAGCCACATCCTTCACCGAGATATTCTTTACGTTACACTTGCCGGCATAATGCTCGGCTCTATTGTGTTAATGTCACAGGTTTTTCTGCGAGGGATGTTTTATAGCTCAATGGGTTCTCGGCGAAGGTATTCGGGAGGCGGCAAAGGCGGCGGACAGGCCCAGTTGATTATGCTCGTAATTGCCATAATCGCTGCGATTCTCGCGCCCATAATGGCCTATCTGTTGTATTTCGCACTCTCAAGAAAACGTGAATATCTCGCCGACGCCGGAGCTGCCAGGCTGACCCGTTACCCTGAAGGCCTCGCCAGTGCTCTTGAAAAAATCGCCGGCGACAAATCCCCCCAGTTGACCGCCGCCAATAAAGTTACAGCGCCAATGTATATCGTCAATCCCTTCAAGAAAGCCGCTGGGTTAAAATTGTCCGACCTGACCAGCACGCACCCGCCGATTTCCGAGAGGGTAAAAATCCTGCGTAATATGAGCGGCGGCGCATCTTTTAAGGATTATTCGGATTCTTACAGTAAGATAACGCACCACAGAACGATTATTCCCCCTGCCGCACTTACCAAGGAAGACATTGCGTTGCGCGAAGCCGGCGAGGAAGCCAAAAAGGAGCTGCGCCGCGAAACCCAGATGCGGCAGGTCGGCGACATTATGCGAAAGGTCAACGCCTTCATATTCCTAACCTGCGTCTGCGGCCTGAAATTAAAAATTCCCCCAAACTACAAAGCCAAAAAGGTCCAATGCCCGAGATGTAAAAGGACACTCGACTTGCCTGCAAAATAACTGCTGATACCCCAATCCGAAAGCCCCAAACTTTATGTTTGGGGTTATTTTTTTCTATCCGCGGCAATCTCAAAATCGGTTAGCCCCTGCATCGCCAGAATGTTTTCGGTATGCTAACTTGGCAAGCTGAGTTCGAGAGAGTTAACTTTTATGTCCGTCGATTTAGCCACCAGCCTTTTCGTTACATCCGGTTGGCTGATATGCTTCAGAATGCCCTGCAAGCAAATCCTTTTCTTCGGCAGTTCTGTTGGTCTCGCTATCATTCAAGTGGACGTGAACATGTGTTGCGCCTTTGGACTTTAGACATCGGCTTTGGTGATGATTGTCGATATTGGTTCGCTCACTAAGGTCTCCTTGGCCGATGTACAGCGGTATCCACATATTGTTCACAACCTTCGTATAAATGTAATTGCCATTTTGTCTTGGGTTGAAACTAAGCTGCCTTCGATAAATTTTGAACAGTTTGCAGATGCAGCCGTAAAGGATGATTTTTCAGCTGGTTCAGTGTTTCGACTGCTTTCATAATTGCTTTCTCCAGATTCTCCACCGTCTCAAAATAATAATTGTGTATGGCTGAACGTTTCAAGTGACCCCAAAATCGCTCAATCAAATTTAAGTTTGGCGCATAAGTAGCATTCCAAATCACCGTCAGTTTGTCTCGATGGTTCTTGATATATTCCCGCACAGCCTTGGTGTGATGAATGGAACAGTTATCCAGAAACAAATATATATGTTCACGGTCACCATAAATATCTTCCACAAGCCAACGCAGAAAGTCCAAAAATTCGCCACTGCGTTTTTTCTCGGTAACCAACGCTGTAACTTCTCCTGTCATTGCATCCAAGGCACCAAAAACAGGTACCTTGCGGTTAGCACCGGCCGATGGAACTATCACTCGCCGACCACCTGCAGACCAGCATCGCGATAACCCTGGATTGAGGTGGAATTCTGCTTCGTCACAATACGCGAAAGCACAACGACTGACGCTGGCTTTCGTTTTTTTAAAGCGGCTTTTTTCTGCCTCTTGGCCCTTTTTACATCTTTCGGGTCCTGGCGATGTTTCAAATCCAGCTTGGGGCGGCCATAACGATACCCAAGACGTTTGAGTATGTTGTATACGGTCGAATAACTGACATCCACATGCAGCTTGCGACGCAGATGTTGGCCGAGCAAATCCACCGACCAGCGAGTAAAAGGATAACCTAAATCCTGTGGATTCTGTTCGATAGCAGCCACCAATGCTGCCTGAAAATCCGCATCTGCTTTTGGTGGTCGACCGGTGCTTTTCCCTGGCCGCAAGGCCGTAAGGCCGTGTTCGTTGAATTCGTGTAACCAGCGTGTAACAGACAGACGGCTGCGGCCAACTATCTCGGCAATTTGCTGAACTTTCAAGCGTTGCGATGAGAGATGAATAGCTTGTACTCGTCGATAAACCGCGAGATTTGGCGGGTGTTTGCGTAGTTTCTGGATAGCTTTGCGCTCGGCCCGCGATAACGAACGCACAAAGAATGGTTGTGACATGATATTGATCCTCCGTAATCGTTAACATTGTCTCTAACCATTCTTTCGACATAATCTTATGAAACTGTTCAAATATTTCTCAAATCAGCTTAG